>TARA_R100001163_G_scaffold16074_1_pt1 | contig 57348 bp, 74 predicted proteins | sample TARA_R100001163 | Tara Oceans TARA_R100001163 (sample SAMEA2621285) | marine metagenome | biome: marine biome (ENVO:00000447); feature: deep chlorophyll maximum layer (ENVO:xxxxxxxx); material: "saline water (ENVO:00002010), including plankton (ENVO:xxxxxxxx)" | depth 120 m
ATCCGGGCGGTCAACACCTCCCGTCGGTCTATGTAGAGTCCACCCACCTTGCCCCGGTGGATCTCGGCAGTGATGGCTGCGTTCAACTGCCCTTGGTCCCTCGCCTCCTCCCTCAAATCATGGAGTGCAGAGAGATGAGATTCTATAGAAACTCTTTCTCTCTCCTGCTCCTTGATTTCCTGGTCTATGAGGTAGTTTCGGATGAGCGGGTTGTGGTTCAGTAACACACTTCCCTGTCGCTTCGCAGCGTTGCGGTTCTTCGTGTAGCCTGCTTTTACCGCTGCTTCTGTAGCATTTGCTCCCTTGATGTACTCCCGAACGAACTTCTTCTGCTTCGGGTTGAGTTCCTGCCACCTCTTACCATCCGGGTCGAGATACCCGTTGCCGTCGTCGGCAGGCACCATCGGTGTGTACTTCAGCTCTTTCATCCAGTGGATCCGAGACTCCTACGAGGTGTGAAGTATATTTTAGATCTGAATCTTTTTTATGAAAAAGAAAAAGTTCGCTCACGGCCTCTCTTTCTACTTTTCTCTGTTATAACTAATAACTCATACGTTTTCTATTACTTCCTTCCAAGACCCAAGAACCATGCTCCTAGAGACTCACAGCTCGTTTCTATTACTTTTCTCAAGTTATTACTCAATTCTGTTGAAAAAAATAAAATTTTTTTTCTTTTCCACAGGAACATATAGCTAATAAATCCTAGCCTTCGCTGGGCTCCCCGGGCTCCTTTACTTTCGGGTTTTTGGGGCGTAGCGTAAACGTACGGGGCGCGCCGCGCCCCGGGGATTAACCCGAAAAAGGAGAAAGAAAGAATGAAAAATCGACCGATCAACCCCGATGAGGTTTCATACCTATTGCGCGATGGATTCTGGCCGGAACATGACCCAGACGAGTGGGGAATTTTGTACACCCCACGCGACGAGAATTGTACTGGTCACGTACCGGGGCGCTTACCCGTTATGGAATTGTGGGAGGACGCCGACACATTCATCGAGTTGTTACGCGAGCATCCTTGTTGCACTAACGTGCAGCGAGGTGACTTCGACGTTGAGCCGGTGAATATAGTGAGCGTGACCTGCGCGATGGTAAGCGAAATACCGCGATACTATCGAATGGGGACTCGTTGGGACCACATAACCAGTGGTTGGACTTATAAGTTTGATATCTTCCACGGACCCGCGATCCATTGCATGGCTTACCGCTGGAGCGACCAGCCTTGGAGCGGCTAAGTACCACCCGAGCCACCGCGTTTCCGGACGCGGTGGTTAACCAACCAAAACTAAAGGAGAAAGAAGAATGGATAAGAAAGTTGCCGAAGCGATGGCCATTATCGCAAAGAAGGTGCTGATCAACGGCCACGAGCGCGTTTATTCCCTTGAGGAAGAGCGACTGGAAGAGGCCCTTGAAACAGTGGAGGATGCTCTTGGACTTGCGCCAAATTTTGAGCTTCACTCGGGGGACGTGTGGAGCGGAGGCTACATAGATAAGGAAGAGCACGAAAAGAAAATGCTTGAGCGGACGGCGTTTTATGAAAACATTAGCCGAGCACTTAGCGAAGAACTTGGAAAGTAACTAACCCGAAAAGGAGAAAGAAGAATGGAAATCACTAAACCCCACTGGGAAGCTGAGTACACGTCTTGTGACCAGCTGGCAGAGTGTTATGAGGGAGTTAGCCCAGAGTTATATAGGCGACTTTGGGAGGCGTTGCAGAATGTCAAAGAGACTGTCCCTGCCGAGGAGTGTGGATCTTCGTACGAATACCACGAGTGTAACGGAACGCTGGTTTCAGACCATTGGGAGTTCTTCACTGAAGACGAGCGTGCGGAGATAAACGAAGTATTTGGAATCAATAGCCGAGCCTCGGCAATAGCCGAGCACGGTGATCAGTTCTAACTAACCAAAGAAAGGAGAAAGAAGAATGAGCTATTTGAACGTGTACATAATTGGACGTGCCTACGGTGGACCCGAGGAGGGAGGGTGGTGGTACGACTACCACGAGTGGGTGTACCGAGAAGAGCGGGAAACTTCCGACGAAGAGTTGGCGGAGCTCAACAGACGATTTAAGCGGGGCGATTACAACGTCGAGGATATTCTTGGCACCCCAGCTGACTGGCTTGATCAAGCCTATGGACCATTAACGAACCAGTGCGGGTTTGGTGATCACGATGGTCGAGACCCAGCCGGAAACGGAGATGATGCTTATTTGATTCCAGGAGGAATTTGGGGCGACGAGAGGGTGAGGGCATTTATTGAAGACTCTCCCGCTAAGAACCGCCCCACCGAGACCCCGTATTACTGTTAGCCGAAACGCCCCCCGAGGAGGGGGGTGTCCGACCCGGATTGATCCCCGGGCGCTGATGAGGCAGATCCCTCAAAGGAGAAAGAAGAATGGACCTATTGGAACGATACAAGTGGGCTCGAGAGCATTCGAGCACGAACGAAGAGTATTTGAACTTGCTCGAGAGTTTGTCGCGCACCCACCGGGATGCGCATAGCAGTATGTTGCCAGAGGATAGGAATTACGCGTGGGAGGGTCCGGATTACGAGGCTACCGGAACATGCGATAACTGCGAGGCAGAGGATGTTGTGCTTTTCGAGATGAAGAGGCGACACGAGTACTGGTGCAGCGTGTGTGCCAGCGCATGGAAGGGCCGAGAGTAATGAACGAGGATGTATTTCCACAATACCAAGCAAGAGAGGAGGGAATTATTGTGAGTTTTGACGATGCTGAGTGGCAGCTAAAGAAAGTCAACGTAGAGTTGAAAAAGGTGAACCGAGAGCTCAATGAGCAGCGGGAGCGACTGACCCGGATTGTCGCGGGAGACGTTCTGTCCGAGCGTGCAGAGCTGAAAAGGGTGAACCGAGAGCTCAATGATCTCAGGGAGATCGTGACGGCATTGCAGCAGGGGGAATCGCTGACGGATGCCCTAGGAGCGGTCGAAGAACGCATTTACCTAGAGGGGGCTCCACTGATCGATCATCTCTTGAAGAATGACTTCTGGGAGGACATAGATCCTGACGAATGGGGAGTCATTTATTCCCCAAGGAAAGAGGAGGTCAGCCGACTGAACCTATCGGAGTTGGGAGAAGACCCTGATGACTTTGTTAAGTTATTAGAGCAACACCCCTATGTCGATACAGTTCAAATTTTCGGGTTTGGATGTGTGACTGTGGTCACATTCCACGCTCTTGGAAACACAAACGACTGGCATTACAAGTTCGACATCTACCCGGGACCCACAACACACTATGTGGCCTGCCGGTGGACCGACGAGGAATATAGCGGATAGACCATAAAGGAGAAAGAAAAACCCGACCCGAGGAGACCCGGGTCGGGTTTTCTTTTGCCTTCCGCTATTCTTCTTCTTTCACCTCTTTATCGAGTCTGAGGACTGATCCCAAATGCGGTGGGGCGACGTGTCCGTCGTAGCAAATCACATAATTCGCTATGTAGGTGTACTCGTCGTCAACATAGACAAGGGTTGTTATGCCGTCTTGCCAATGGGGAAAGCTCTCGTGTTTTACCATCAAGACCTCCCCCTCGTTGTGAACGATGGTCTTATCCTCCCAGAAGGCTGAATCAGGGCTCAGCTCTTCTGAGAGATACGCGATCGAATGGTATTCATCTATTCTATGAAACATTCTTTCTCCTATTCTTCTTTCTCTGGTTCGTAGTCCTCTTCTAGTGAGCGGTAGGCTACTGCGCCCCCCTCACCGTTGGGAATGCCTTCCATGAGTTCCCAGTACTCGGTACCATCTCTATCGACTCTGAAAACCCATTTTAGCATGGTCTATTTCCATGCCTTCGAAAGCCATGGTTGCGTTTTGGAGGCTTTGTACATTTCTATGTCATTCGCGCCGAACTTGGTTCTGCAGGTTTTGCAGAGGTATGTTTTCTGCTGAATGAATCGGCCACAAAGGCATTTTTTGGCTTTCTTTTTGTTCATTACTTGATTTTCGTAAGGTATGGGTTGAGGTATTCGTCGTGGTAGAGTGCCGTGATTCGTGAGGTAGAGTGGTCTCTCCAAAACAAGATACTCAGCTCCCCTTCGTCGAAGGGTAGTAGGTCCGCGAAATTGCGAGCGAGCTCCCGGGCTAGATCACGGCGTCTTATGCTGCACCGGCTAATGATCTGTCCGGTATTGTGCTTAGTGTTTCGGTTGCTGACTTCCCAGTCGAACGCTGTTGTTTCCAGGAGCTCTTCGCTGATATCAAGTCTATTGCCGTTGGGGCGTTCTTTCAAGTTTACCCGTGGGGCTTTTTCGAGTCCTTCAAGGATATTGGGGGTAGCGTAGAGTTCATCCCACAATCCCTTCTCGGACATATAGGTCAGAGTCAGGTCTCTCAGGGTGAGCGGTGTGCTGAGGTTAACTACGTTGTTCGTTTTCGTCATGTCTTTTCTCCTTTCTTGGGTTAGTAGTCGAAAATCTTAACGGGCTTCAGACGATTAAGTACTTCTTCCTGATCAGCCTCTACCGCGTCGCGAATCGCGTCAAGGACGTAGATGAGGTGTTCGCGGTCCACCGTCTGGCGGCTGTAACTCGCCAGCTTTACCGCGTTCCAAACACACTCGCCGAAGTAGTCAGCCTCAACGCTTACGTGAGACTCGCCCGGTGTGATTTCTTCAACGTGGTCGTGCCACGTATTGTAACGTCTGATTTTCATCGTTCTTTCTCCTTTCTTGGGTTGGTTATAGCAGCTGATCTGCTGTCAATTCTTCTAGTAGAAGGTCCACTAGAGGGCGGATATTGTCTGGTCCTATAGGGTCTATATCTAGGGTCAGTCGATCGCCCCAAAGGTCTATATACCAATCCTCATGACCTCCTGCGCACCAATGTATCTTCCAACAGAAGATGTTATCTGCTTCGTCAAACTTGCTGTAGTCGATGAGCTTACGCTCACTCTCTAGGCTAGGGGGGTTTAATACTCCATAAATAAGGGGATTGGTTTCTTCTAGGGCTTTCAACCCTTCCCCGGTCATTATCAGCATGCAATGCCCCGAATCTTCTGTATGGATAAAATCCATAACAAGAATTCCGTGGTTAATCTGTTCAGTTGGGGGGTTCTTATACTTAGGGTCTAGCAGATGGGGGATGGTGTATAAATAGTCGATATCGAACGAAGAACACTCGGGATAGGTGCTGTCGACATCAAACAATTTTGGAATGTCGTTTTCAGGAATAAACATTCCATAAAAGTTTAATTCCTCGTGCGTTAGGCCGCTGTTGCAGTAGTTGATCTTTTGCCTGCCGCGCTGTAGGTAGGTCAGCTTTCGACTGACTTCTTCAACCTCTTTTACAACACTCGCTCGAAGAGAGTCCATTAGTGGTGTCATATCTTTCTCCTTTCTTGGGTTGGTGGGGGGCGTATACGCCCCCCCGTGGTTCGTTATAGCAGCTTATCTGCGGTGAGTTCGCGTAGTAGATCGGACACTAAACAGCGGGTGTTATCTGGGTCTAGGTCTAGGTCTTTCCGATCCCGGCAAATTCGTTTGTTCTGAACCGTTATACCGTCCTCGTTCACGTGAATACCTTTTCCGTGAGACGTATCTAATTCAAGTTCGCCTTGTCTATCCTCGTATTTCCAGCAGTAGAGGTTTTCTACTCTTGTGATTGTGTCTTCTTTGTTCCCCTTTGGCTCCCATAGGAGTCCACTATCAACTTTTTGCTTGAACTCTACGTACTCTTCTGGCTCCCATATACTCTTGTAGTCGGGAGCATAGATCAGGTCGCCTTTAGGGTCAGAAGTGAGCATCCGGTAAACAATCGGGTGGGGTTCTTTTAATGCTTTCAACCCCTGTCCGCTCATTACTATGTAGCCAACCGCATTTGTTTCATCGATCTGAAAGTCAATAACAAGTATCCCGTGGTTAATCTGTTCGGCCAGCTCTTTAGTGACGCTGCTTCCGTGGGACATCTTGCTGGGAATCGTGAAGTCCTTTATCCCATCTTCGGTATCGGTGTATAGGTACTCTCCACTCAAATTCGCATAAGCCTTACCGCGTAGCTCGTAATGGTTAGTGTCCGTTCTCCTTGGATCTCCCTCAACGAGTAAATCAGAGATTGGAATCGACATCACCTCTTGGGCATCCTCAAAGAGTTTTGAGATGTTGTCCTTGGTAATGAAGAATCTTTCTATGTTCATAAACTGCTGATCGTGGTGAACTCCGTCTGGGTCCTCTTGACTTTTGTTGAGGTCGTATAGGTAACTCAACTTTCGGCTTACCGCTTCAACATCTTTCGCAACGCTTTCTCGAATCGTTGCCATGAGTGGTTTTGAAACGAACTTATCTTTGTTTTCCATACTTTCCTTCTTTCTATTAGGTTGGTTTTAGTCCCCGTTTTTCGGGGCCGCGCCCGGGGCGCGGTAGGTTTACTTTACGCGGGAAAACGCCGAAAGTAAAGGAGTGTGGGGAAAGCGCACAGGAGCGCGGCGGGAAAAAGCCCCCACCCCCGCCATAAAAGCGGGGAGGGGGAAATGATTGAGTTCATGAATCTGAAAGGATCACCCTGAGCCCAGACCCATGATTTATATACACGGCGCTCAATCACCTACCGACAACCTTCGACTCAGGGCAGAAGTCCTTCTAGGTATTCGAGAATCTCGGGATCAGGATTCTCAACAAGAGACCGCATGTTGATCAGCATGATTGCAATAACCTCTTTGCGCTCGATCCCTTGATCATAGAGCTCGTCTATGTGATCCTGAATGGAGGCATCACAGGTTAACTCTAGTGCATCCAGTGTGGTTAACTGGTAGTTCGGTCGTTCTCTCGCAATATTTGAAATGCGGCTGGGAATCACATGGGTAGAGTTGCAGCGGTCGCAGCATCTTCCATCGTTGATGGGGTAGGCATTATGCCCATACTCTTTCCCCGTCAGCATGTCTCGGCAGATGGAGCATTTCATGATTGCGCTCCCTTTTCTAGTTGTTGTTTTACATGGGCCCAATACTGCTGGGCCCATGGTGATTGGGTAGAGTAGAGTGCTTTCTCTACGGCCCGAAGCCTCCGGGCTAGTCTTTCAGAAACCATATCCGGAGTCCTTCTCTTGAGCCTTCTGTTACGTGACGAGTTGCGAGGTGACCATTAAAGCCCGCAATCTGTTTCCAGTGCCTGAAGGAGGACCAGATCTTGCCTCTTATCGCATCACGTCGAGCGTTGAGCTTTCTCTTCCGCTCTTTGGCGCTAAGACGAATATCGCTGACTGATTCTTCGTCTTCAATGAAGAATGAATCTCCATGCACCATTTGTTCGAACTTATACTTCGACGCTCCGTTCTTATAGTTCCCTACTCTGAGGAGAGGAACATTCTTGTCTATGATTATTTCCATATCTTTCACCTTTCTATGTTGTTGTTTTGGTGAGTTGCCTCACCCAGCAAGCTACTCTGTAGAGTAGATTGGTGGCTGAACCCGCTCTTCTTTCTTAGTAGCCAGCTCCCCTCCCCTCGCGGAGGCAGGGAGAGGGATTTCGGCGGGACCGAAATCCTAGGGAGGGGGCTGGCGGTCCTCTCAGTTTAACACCATGTGAGGAGTTGGGTGAAGTTATCCCTACTGCTTGTCGATGAACCCTTCGTCCTCAAGACGCTTTTTGTAGCACGCTACAATCCGCTTCTTCTGCTTGGTAGGGTCTTTGGTGTGGGGCATTGAAATATGCCCTTCCGAGACACAATAATCAACCAAGGTGTAGAGGTCGAAGGTCTCGTCAGTTCCCTTCTCCTGCATACCGTGGATCATCCCAACCATCTGGGGGGTACGCGGTTTTGTCTCGGCCTCGGACTTGCCACTGTACTTGTACATATGGACAGTGCGTCCGCGAGACGATGTTGCTACTGGCTCAGGGATTTTGAGGTCCTCCGCTTTCTTGGGTGCTGCCTTCGGCTTGCTTTTGCCCTTGCTCTTAACGAGTCTGGGGCCTTTAGTCGAAGACTTCTTCTTTGCTACTGGTGTAGCTACGGTTACTTCTGACATTATACGGTTTCTCCCTTTCTAATGTCTGCTTTCTAAGTTATTGGGCTGGGGTTACCAGCCCAGTTAACGAGTCTACTATACCCCTCTACGAAAGTAAAGGAGTGTCTACTCTATCCTCCAGATACGGACACAGCTCTTGTCGTTCTTGTCGAGAACAACTCGAGACGTAAACTTCCAAACAGGGTCCTTCTTTTTACCAAAGGTCCGGAGAGAATTGTCTATCCGGTTCTTCACCTGCTTGGTAGTGTCCCCATCCTTACCCTCGTCTGGGTAAAACACGGTGGACAACCCAACCTTGGTGAACTTATCCCAAGGGTAGTCGGTTGTCCGAGTATCAGTTGGTACGGGGACATCGTCCGTAAAGACTTGGTCTTCCCATGGATCTTTTTCTGCCATAAATTCTTCCTCTCTATTGTGGTGGAAATGGAACTATGTTCTCTGGGTCGCTTTGTAGAGCATGTATGTGCTCTACTATCGGTTTCGACCACTCGGCCAAGAACCCAAGCTCTTCAAGCTCGTCAGACAACCCACAGTCCTGTATGTACATCTTGATCGCCATCTGCTCACACAGCTGTTGATCACCGTTGAATAATGCGAGCCAGACTTGGCTCGCAAATTCTTGGTCCAATGTAACAGCACCGAAGTGCTTAACTACTTTTTTTCTCCCCACTTACGCGGCCTCCGCATAAGTGGTAGCCAGTTTAAGGGCTTTGGCCTTACGCTTCGACCCGTCTCCGATCAGCGAGTTATACACTGCGTTCTCGCCTTCTCGTAGGTGATCCTCGACGTAGGTAACGGCGTTTAACGCTCCCCACCACGTACCCTTAGAGGATTCTAAAAGCGCCCCGGGGGCTCTCTCTAGGGCCTCTACGGCGAGCTTCGGGTAGCGGTTAAAGGAGTCTACGAGCGGAGCCTGCTCGCCTAACGCGTCGCGCTGGGCGCGGTACTCTTCAAGTACCGTAGGCTGGTAAATCTCGGCAACGTATTCAAGGACTTGGTCATGCTTGGCTTTCTTACTGGCCAAGAACGTAGCCGCCTCCTGAAAGTCAACCTGAGACTCGGATGTAAGCCCGAGAACCTTGGCCGCTTGGTTGGCCATGTCTTCGTCGAAGGCGTTAATGTGCGACATACGAAAGCTCGCTTGGTTTGCGTTAAACGCCAACTGAAGGGTGTTGTTGCATACCACACGAACCTGCGTGTACCGCGCTGTCAAAGCGTGGCCTGCTTCGTGGGGCTGGTGAAACAACAAATAGCCATTGACTTCGTCGTCGCCGGGTAGTGCAAAAGAGTGGGGTACTTTAGCAAGTGCCCAAACGCTCTTGCCTCCGCGTAGGCTACCGGCAGTCTCCATAGAGAAGTCGGCGGCGGTGGCGAAGCGAGTGAGGAAGTCGAAGATCTGCTTGTTCTGGGTAGGTATGTACCCGGTGCCGCAGGACGACAGTATCGCGTTATCACTGTCTCGCACAATGTGAAATGTATCGGGGGTCTGAATCAACCGCGAGTCCTCGCCGTATTCAGGTGTGTCGATGGTATAGCTGGGCCGCTTACTAACGGTCCAATCCAACTCCGCCGCGATCATCATCTCGTCAGGCGTGAGGTCCGGTGCAACCTTAACACCCTCGCGGTGCCACGGTTCTTGGCCGGTCCAAGCCATAGTTTCTACAGCTGCTGGCATTTCGTATCTCCTGTAAAGGTTCTTCTTTCTAGGTTCCCCGGTTTTTGGGGGGCTTCCTCGCCGGTTAACGGCGGGTACTAATAGTTATACGCCCCATAGCCGCGAAAGTAAAGGAGCCCGCCCATAATTAGGATTTGCCCGGGAACATTTCGAGAAGGAGAGCCCATTGAAAAGGCGACTGAAGTTCAATGACCGCAGGACTATCCCACGTGAGGGACTTGAGTTGTTCAAGATCCACTACGAGCCATAGTTTGATGCAGTCATCTTTTCGAGCGAGGACATAACAATCCCCACCATGACGAGTCCTAGAGGCCAGCCACGAGATCTGCATAGGACGTAGCCCGAGCTTACGCCCCACGACATACTTGAGTTCAATCCAGACTTCTTTTCCATTCAAACAACCATTAACATCGGGCACCCCCGCTCCCGTCATTCCTGTTTCAATCCGTTGCCAGTGTACCGAAGGTACATTGTCCCTAAGAAGTTTCCAGAGTTGCGCTTCTTTTGGCATCTTCTTTCAGTCCAGTATGTGGTGCAGCTGTCCTGTTATTGCTAATCACTCTAACATCGTTACTGTCGAGCCATTGCATAAACCGCTCTTCTGCCTCTTTCGGCGTGGGCGAGCTTTCTTTTATATCTTTCCATGCAGCCTTCGCTATGAGCGTTCCCTCATAGTACTCCCCCTCTCCGAGCTTGCATCGAGTGATGATCTGCCACACCCGTTGTTTCGTGATACCGAAGGTCTTTCCTATCTGAGATAGAGTGAAGTCTCCAGTAGAGTAGAGTGAGTAGATTTGCTGGTACTGCACGGTCTTTTCCTGCAAGTCCCTTTCGCTAATACCTTTCATTCGACAGCATCCCCCCATGTCTCTCCGTATTCAGCATCTACAACTAGTGGCACTGAGAGCTTCACACACTCAGCCATGCAGTTAATAATCATCTCAGATTCCTTATCTGAAGCTACTGAATAGTCCAACTCATCGTGAATCTGTAAGTGAGGAACATAGCCCTCCCTCCATAGATCTCGCATCGCTAACTTAGTCATGTCCGCAGCTGAACCCTGAATCAATCGGTTCAATGCTTTGTATGTATACGATCTACGTAGATTCTCTCCGTAACGGTCCAAGGCTTCTGTGCGTAGCATCGGAGTACCCTCTCCGAACGAAGGCTCCCAATACTCGAAGCGACACTGCCTTCCACCGAGAGTCTTTATGTACCCACGCTCGTTAGCGACTCTGGCACAGTGATCCTGAAGTGAACGAATGAACGGCACCTTGTTGTGGTACTGCTCTAACAACTCTGCCGCCTCCACTTCTTCCACCCCCAGTTCCTTCAGGAGCTTCTTTCTCCCCATCCCGTAGGTTAGCCCAAGGTTGATGTTCTTGGCCTGCTTTCGAGGAATGTTTGCCATGTCGGCTACAATCTGGTGAAAGTCCGCCCCATCCTCCGAGTAGGCTCGGACTGCTTCCGAAGCCCCCTCTAGCTTTAGCTCATTTGCGTAGTGTACCGTCAGCCGAGGTTCCTGCTGAGAGTAATCGAAGATTCCCCACGTCGCTCCGTCCTCGGGAATGAATAGGGATCGAATGAGCTTTCCTAGCTCGGGGTCTCGTGCCGGAACCTGCTGTAGATTGGGATTGGTATAGCTAAACCGCCCACTGACCGTGCCTCCTCCGTCATTACGAAGAGGGTGTGCTTCCGCATGAATTCTGCCATCTACACTGTGTTCTAAAATCATCTTGTCGATGAAGGTGGTACGAGCTTTATTAAGCTTTCTAGCCCTCACGATCATCTTGGGCAGCTCATGCTCATGGGCCTCCAGCCACGGAGCCTGAAAGCTGGCCATACCCTTCTCGGTCTTGGGGTACCAGATTCCGTTCTCGTCGAACGCTTTCTGGATAGATGCGTTCGCCCAAAGCTCTATGCTGGTGCCGAACTTTCTACGGAACTCGACCAGTATCTGCTGCTCTTTCTTAGAAAGCTCCTCGCCTACCTGCTCTGCTTTATCAACATCAATCCGAACTCCCTTCCATCGCATCTCTATCAACAGAGGGATCAGGTCGCACTCCAACTCAAATATCTTAGTCAGCCCCTCTTCCTGAATCTGAGGGTAGAGTACTTTCCAAAGCTGTAGAGTGAGTACCGCGTCCTGCTCTGCGTAAGGTCCAACATACTTGGACGGTAATCGGTAGAGTCCTGACTTAGCGTTTACTCCCCAAGCATGGGCGGCTTGCTCTAGTAGAGTCTCATCCTTCTCGGCAGCGCAGTAATCTTTACCTAACGCATTGAGAGAATACCCATGGCGATGCTCGTCGAGTAAAGGAGCTGCGAACATTGTATCGTAAATTTGGCACGAGATATCAATGCCCTCTCGCTTGAGCCATCCCACATCGTAGAGTGCGTTATGGAAAACCAGCGGTGCCCTATGCTCAGATAGAGTGCGCTTGAGCCAGCGGAGAACCAAATCAGGATCGAGATTCCCGCCCCCCTCATGACGAATGGGCAGGTACCCGCTCCAAGAGTCCGAGGCGATAGCGATTCCAACAATGCACCCATCGCCAGTAGCCCAGCCGGGTCCGCGCTTGGTCAGCGAGGGGTCGTGGGTCTCAAGGTCTATTGCTAGTAGCTCGTTGCTGCTGAACTTAGGTAGAACTTCAGGGACAGCCCAGTCACTTTCGGGGGTTATGAGTGGTATCTGGTACAGGGCTATTCATCCTCATCCAAGGGCTGGAACTCAATACCGGCAGGTTCTTCTGCAAACCGAACGTGATGCTCTACTAGGAGTAGATACCTGCGGAGATCCCCAATGTCATCAAGGACTCCTTCCTCCCCCGGATAGGTGTGAGAAGCTTCAAAGATATCCCAATTAACACTCTTAGCCTGTTGCTCTATTCGATCAAACTTACGGGCAAGCATCATGAAAGCCCCAGTTCCTCCCCGCTGCTTCCAAGAATCCCCATAGGACTTTTCAGATTCAATCAAGCTAACTAGATCGCCCTGAGCGATGTCTTTCATCTCTTCCCATTTACTTGGCATTTCGTATCTCGTAGTTGATTTGTCGTTTTCTGATCCACACGTCGCAGGCTTTCTGCCAATCAGCCGCTTTAATTTCCTGAACACAGTTATGGGCAAGTGCATACTCCCTGTCTTTATGGCAGGCATAGGCCATGACCATTGGGTATAAAACTTCAGTGAAAATGGGGTTGGTGTATTGATAGGGACGGTTTAGGTGCCCCCAGTCAAAGGTGGGGCGATGAGCTATGAAGTGTTTACACTCCTCTATAAACGTCGAGGCATCCGTTACCACAGGTACCTGCTGTTGCGGGTAATCAATAGGGTCGAGGTTGCTGTTCATTAGCTCACTCCACTGCGGGGTGAGGTAGACATGAAAACTGTCGCTGAACTGGTAGTACTCTCCCATCTCCACATTGAGAGCTTTAGCGATATACTCCTGAAGCACCGACATATGAACGGCGTTCGCTCCGTAAGCCCCCCAGATCATGTCGTTCGACCTGTTGCAGACGGTCATCTGCAGCTTCTGATCCCGAATCTTGAAATAGATGTTCGTGTTACATGGGATGTCTTTGCTAGAGCTGTCTAGGTCTGACCTAGCGTCCCACATCTGCAATACAGCCCTACGGCTCTCGGGGTCTTTCTGCAGAACTTCTATCACTTTTTCAACTTGATCGTATTCGGGGCGATCAATGGCTCCCAGCCGGTCGAAGTGCTGAAACCAACGGTAACCGTAGGCTCCGTTTAATGTTTCTCCGTCGTCAGAAAACTTACTCATACCTGAGTTGAAGTAAGTCAACTGTTCCAGATCGTTACTTCCTGCCATCATCCAGATGGCCTCTACTAAATGGAAGAAAGGGTTAGCATCTCTGCTGGGGTAGAGCAGAACCCTCTCCCACGGTCGTTGGTAGACGGTTACGACAGGGCCTATAGCCTCAAGCGTTGGGCCATTTCTACTGTCCTGCTCTCGAAAACCTGCTCTTAGGCTAAAGAGCTTCACTCCCTTCCGAAGGGCATCGTTTACCCCCCGAGCATTAATCACCTTCATACAAACTCTCCGTTCGCTGTTCTATAACGAATCTGACCTGAAACACATACAACCCCAACGCTGTAGCAACGTGCTTAATCGCATCGTCGTAAGAGTGGGGAATAGAAGGATCTTTCACTGCTTTCTGAAGAAACCTTCCGTAGGCATCCATAACAGCGTCTGCCTTCTGCTCTAGTGCATCCTCGCAATACTGTTTAACTTGGCCCATCTACTCTCTCCTTTCTCTAAGTCCTCTACCAACGGTCTATCTCTTTCGTCATAGTGGTAAACGCTTCGGGTTCTGCCTTCCTTTCTGCGAATGCGCGAGTACTTATCAAACTCACACAACCCTCCCTCAACCTCTCGCATCTCAAAGGGCATTCGGTAATGCGGAGAGTCCGGTGTAACCCCCGGAACTTTCAGATTCTCTATGCAGATGCGATAGAGTTCTTGCATCTCCGCTCCCCAATCATGGGTTCTTCGACAGAAGTCGAGGGGTCGCCCTGTGAGACGATTAAGTCCCCGCATAGCCCCGGGTCCGGGGTTTCCCCACGTGCAAATATCCGTGGCCTCATTTAACAAATAGGTATGTCGAAGGTCGGTCACCATCTCGTAAGAGACAAAGGGGCCTATGTATGGGTACTTGAGAAGGAAGCCCCACGCATCCTGTAGGGTGGTCATCTCCTCCAGTGTCTTAATAATTTGCTCACGATCATCCCAGAGGTGAGTGACGCACTCCGCGACTCCTTTGGCTTTGTTCATTCGGTTAGGAGTCTTTACGATGTATGCCCCGGTAACCCACTTCGGCTGCTTACTCACCTCTTGTATGGCCTTCTTTCTATCCCACTCAAGATGAAGGTTATGGTCGAGTAGAGTCCTTCCTGTCTCAATAAGATTGAAGAACCTGAAAGCTACCGTGGCCATAAGGACTTCGGGCTGGTCGGCTAGGGGCTCACGAATATGCTCACGAAACCAACGGGTGGTGCGGTCGTCCTCTCGAAAGACCTGACAAAACTTAAACTCCTGAAGGATAGGGTCCTCCGTCCATGGAGGCTCCTGCTTCTCGTCCTCTTTCCGAATCCGTATCTTTTCCCGCTCCTCTATCCAGTAGAGGTACCTAGGGACCTCTTCCTCAAGAAACATTCGGCTTCCTCAGAATCCACGCACAGTTGTTAGAGACTTCAGGGTAGAACGTCGCTGCTACCACGCGCAGAAACTGTCTGCCATACCGTTCTTCAAGGTAGGCGTACTGAGGCTCAGTCAACATCACTGGTTGCTGGTAATTCCTCATAGCCTTACGGAGCTTGGGCAGCTGAATGAAAGTCCCTACTACGCTATGCAGCTCCCACCGATCAGTCAGCTCGGTCTTGAGCTCTTCGAATCCCCACTCGTAAACGTGGTCTTCAGGTAGCTTGTCGTTAGACCCATCATGGTTCGGAGTAGATATGTAGACCAGTCCCCCGGGCCGAAGAACCCTGTCTGCCTCGTTCAACCATCTCGGAACGAAATCAGGCTTCATGTGTTCAATGACTTCGGTAGACCAGAACACATCAATCGACTCGTCCTCTTTATCAAGAGTCGAGTTAACCGTCAGGTCCTGAATGGTGACCGTGGCATTAAAGTTCTGAAGCCAACGGGAAGTGGTGATGTCGCCTTCGGGCTGAGACCAGTACGGCAGTTCTTGTAGCACCGCTGGGTCAATGTCAATTCCCAGATACGAGCTAATGACTGAGGACTTCTTGACGGTGTACGCCTTGTACAAGTTTCTAAGGACCCAGAGCTGACCGCACCCAATCTCGAGGGTATCAACGGGACGACCTAGCTCCTTAGCTTCATCAATACAGAGGCTAGAGATCTTGTCGAATCGACTCATGTGAGCAAGCTCATCAGGTCGCCAGTTTGCAAAGACTCCAGCGGAGGCAATATCCATCCGTGTGTTCTTGCTGTCATTCTCATTAATCTTTAGAGTCTTTCTAATTGAAGCCATTAACTAATCCACCAATCAGGTTTGCGGGAAGGATCTCGTTCCCAACGGGCGAACGAGCGTTTTTCATGAACGAGGTAGTCTCGGTAAGCGTAAATGGCCGGACGTTCCCCTACGGCATCTTCTTTATACTGAGGAGGCATCGCTAATTTGAAGGGGGTCCTCGCTTTCTCTGGGAAATCTGGAACGATCGACAAAGAGTTAAGCAATCGGGAGGAAGCGTGTTGCTTGTCGTATCGGTGGGTGTACTCTTCGCACAACGCCTTGAAGTGCTCGTAGAGCCACTCGTAATTCTCTTGCGCCTCAGACACCCACTTAGTACACGGGTGGTTCGGATGCGCTAATTTATAAAGCCCTCTTTCCTCCGAGGCTTCAGGGTCCCACTGCCTCCACGCAGTAGATAACATCTGTGCTGACTCAAGAACCATCTTGACTACGTGCTTATCGCACAAAGTCTGTGCACTCTTAACCGGGTCTTCATCGGTTACGAATATGTTCACTATTTCTCCTTTCTGAATTAAAAAATGTGCGGACGAAGCAATTGCAAGTATGTGAGCTACCTGTGGTAGCTGCTGGCCGGCAGCATCAGATAGAGGAAGGACTTGACTTCATCGCTTCTATTTCTCATGGAGGAGAACTTCTATGCAATATTACCAAAAACATAAAGTTCTCTTGGGCTGACTTTCCCGCACCCGCCTACCCACAAAGCCTTCCTCCCCTCCGGGGGTCTCTACTACCTCCCGGGGGGTAGTACTACTTTACTAAAGAATAGCCCCAAAGTAAAGGAGCTTTTAGAGCGGGTAGTATTTTTGAGTTTGGGGTTCTATCAGAAATAAGTTCTCCTTCGCTCGGGTAAGCCCCACATAAAACACCCTTGACTCATCGTCAGGGTTTTTCTGGTAGGAGTTGTACACTCTGGTTGAAAGATCAGTGAGGAGAATCACATTCGTTGCCTCCCCACCCTTAGCTGCATGGATCGTTGAGAGACGAATCCGAGGGTTCTTAGTTATCTTCTCGCCGCGACGAAGCATCGCCCGAATGTAACTACGCTCCTTGACAGAGAGACCATCGAAAATGTCATACCAGTATTGGCTCGAGAGACTAGGCACATGCTTTCGAGCCTCTTCAAAAGAGATGTACTTGTCAAAGTCTAAAACGTCGAGGGAGGTAGGTACCCGAACCTTAATAAAATTTAAGACATTGACTAGTTCCGAGATGGGAATATCCTCTCCCCTCCGAAGTTTCTCCCAAGAGTGAACTCCTCGGACCTTCTTCTCAGAGATACTAGGCCGCTGCTTGTTCTGAAAGAACCAACCCTCCGATCTACAGTGGTCCTCGATACCCTCTAGCAAGTAGTTGGTCCGTGCAAGCACCAGCCAATCCCCCTGCTCCATATTGATAGACTCGTAGGACGCCTCCCATCTCACCAGTCCGGGGTGAGAACGAGGAAGCCATGTCTTATGGACTCTGGAACCCACCTGATTAATACAACGGTTCGCTACCGTATGGACTGAGGACGGAATGCGATAGGACTGCTTCAGCACCATCGCATCCTTAGAGTTTCTAATCAGATACTCAACGTCCGCGCCAGCCCAACGGTAGATAGCTTGGTCGTCATCCCCCGCAATATAGATACGGTCAGCACTGTCACACAGCTTACGGACCACCGCCCACTGCAATGGAGAAAGGTCCTGAGCCTCATCGACAAACATGACATCGAGCTTCGGAGCTACTCCTCTATCCAGAAACATTTGCAGCATATCGGTGTAGTCGATAAGCAGCTTACTTTTCTTGAAGAGGGTCAGCCCCTTGGCAAATCGCTCCAGCTCAAACCAGCCAACTGAGTCGTCAACCTCCTGCCACTGAGACTCAAGAGGAACCTGTCGCATTCGGGCAAGGTTCTCAATAAACAAAAGCCGGTCATCCCTAGAGATACTAGAGATATGACCCTCCTCCGTATTGAGAGAACCAGACAGTCGTAGATTAAGTTTTTCATTAAGCTCTCTCAAATCCCGAGAGCCCACTACACTTTCCTTAGACAGTCCAAGCTGAAGGAAGCATAGAGAGTGAAGGGTACGGAAGTACCGTAAGTCTCTCTGCGAGACCTCAAAGCGATCCATCGCCCGGGTCTTCCCCTCCTTCACGGCCTGCTTAGTGAAGGTGAAAAACCCTATCCGTTCTGGCTCGGTTCCCCTATCTAGCTCCTCCTCTAACAACCCCAAAAGAGTGCTGGTCTTTCCAGTTCCGGGAGGTCCTAAAATAATCTGAGCTCTTGAAGAGAGCATCAGATAGGACTCTCGTCGAAATCAGGAAGAGCATGTGACTCTACCTGCGCTTCAAACTCAGAGATATGCCAGACGTTCGCTCCCTTCCCCTTGATATTGAAGAAGTGAGACTTTCCTCCTAGCTCTCGGAGTCGTGCGCTTAACTTATTACGTGGGTAGTCTCGAAAATTCTTACGATGAAGAAAGTCCATCAGGTCTGCTAACCGAAAGTACGTTCGTCCCTTGTCTGACCAAGGCTTCCCAAGCAGTAGCTCATCCCGCTCTCGAGCAGGCCGCTCAGTGCAGAAAGTTTCCAACAACTCGTTGAAATGCCCCTCTGTCGAAGCATCTTTCGGAACCTCAATTATCGTAAGGTTATCCAACAGCTGCTGAATAATCTGTCGCCACACGTTCTCCCTAACCTTGGGCGGAATCAGATTTAACGCGTCCATACACTTACGCTGAAACCGATTCTGGTTTAACAGTTCTTCGGTTTCGAGTTCTAGGCGACCGCCCTCTACATCCAGAAACCAGATAGGGGGATCACTGTTCTGCTTAGATAGATTACTAAACAGCGGAGTGCCACCGGAGGCTCCTATCCCGTACTTACGAGTACGGCAAAGCGGACTATTACAGTGGCTCGCAATAGGCTGATCATTACAACGATAGAAGTAATCCTTCTTCTTGAGCTGTTTTACGACACCCAGCACTTCCTGCGAACTAAGTGTCGGCTGCATATGCTGATGATTAACTTCCTCCAGCCTGCGCTCCCAATCATCAGGGAACTTCTTGCGGAGGAACACGCCTACGTTAAACAGCCCCGAGTTTCTCATCCCCTTGGGGAAACCCTGTGAGACTAAATGTTCCAAGCAGGGAGGAGAAGAGGAGAGCCACTCAATATCTTCCAGCACCGGGGCTGGGTCGAGCTTCTCAAGCTCCTCCTCAGTAAGCACGATAGTATCTACATAATCGAGAAACTCTCGCGGTGTAAGTGAATTCCCTTTAGGTCCGAAGCCATACCGAGTGGAATCTTCTCCACCGAAGTACGGCATGTTTAATGTACTGCCTCTATCCCCTCTCTCTAGGAGGAGTTTTGTTTGTTTTGGAAAAATCTCTGCCTGACCAAAACCAATGGCCGAAGCAACCTGCCGCAACTTACGTTGCATAGTTGATGCAGGAACCGGATCAAATACGAACAGGTATATGTGTGCCCCACCGCTCTTAGAACGGCAGACGACTAGGGGGAGTGAAAACTTCTTGATTTTCTTCGCTAACCTCTTCAGGTCAAGCGGGTACTCATCAACGTCTATGGCTCCCCAAACACAACAGCTATCTTCATCAATAGGGACAACCCCTATGCTCTGTGTGCCGTCAAGGTGGGACTGCCACAACTCCAAGAACTCTTCTTTAGTAAGAGACTTGGAGATTGTGACATTCTTTCCCTTGGCCTTGCCGTCTTCCCGTTTTTCTTTGGTAGGGGTAAATACACTATACGCAAGTCGCAACCCAGAAAATCTCTGGGCAAACTCTTCTTGTAACGACATGTACCACCCTTTCTACTTTATTAAAACGGGATGTCCTCATCCATTGAGGTCGTCGGGGAGTCTATAGACCCCTCCTGTTTGACGTTCACCTCTCCCGCCCGAGCTGCAACCATGAACTCTTTCGAGAGCTTAGCTATCGGCATAGACGTGGGTCGGTCACGCTCCACAGAGAGCCCGTACCAAGACCCTCGGTTATTCGACTGAATACCCGTCTTAATCCGGTAGGTGTAAGCGAACATCGGGGCTAGAACAGACTCCCCCGCATTGTTCTTTACGTGGGCTGTTCGCAGCATCGTATTCCAACGCCTAGCGAACGTAAGCTGAGTGGAAGTGCAGCTTAGAAGAACCTGCTCAGGCACCTCCTCGTTGTCTACCAGCATTAGAAAATACTGGGAGGTCTCAACTATCTCGTTACCGTTATCTAGCAGTAACTGTCTATTATCTGCTGACCGCGTACACTGATTAACGATGCTGGCAGGATGATCATCCCGCACTAACCCACCGCCTTGGTCTATCGGGACCCACTCAATAAACTTCTTCACGTAGGCGCAAGGAACAACTAGCGTTCCCTCTTCTCCGCGAAACACCTGCTTAGTGAGCGTGTTGAAGAGGTCCCCCTCCTCTGCCCCCTCGATGTATTTAGTCGGCTCAGACTTCTTAATCTGAGGAGAATTACTTTGGATCACGCGAAGGAAAGGTAGCGCGTAGTCCTCTGTCCCCAGAGCTTCTAAGCCCGTTCCTTCTGAGAAAAGATCGTCGTCTAGGACGGCCAACTCTCCTGCGGTTGCAACCGCAACTTCTTTCTTAGCCATATAGCTTTACCTCTTTCTGTCTATTTTGGCGCGGGACCCCACGTATATCCCGAAAATGTCGGCAGGAAGATCCATACCGCCCGTGAGTTGTTCTTTCACAAAAGCATTAAGTGTTTGAGGGTGAACTCCCTGCTTCACATTCGGAGAAAGCCCCTGCTGCTGCAACGACTGAACCGTTGATCTAGCACGGTCATCCTCATCTTTCCCGAACTTCACCGTAACCTCGTTCTTAATCAGGCCCCCGTGTCCGTTAGCCATCAACCACTCCACAGCGGCGGGGCGATGAGATTCGGAAATGTGACCCTTGTAGAACTCAGAAACACTTAGTTTCGTTCCATCAGCTAAGACGATCTCGGATAGATTCGCTGCTTGTAGCGCCTCGGGGAGCGCGTTTTCGGAGATACTCCGTTTCAGCTCTTCCAGATCTTTTAGCTTTAGCTTGGTGTTTTCTATTTCTTTCTGAACATCGAGTAGCTGTTGGGCTAACCCAGCGATACCACTCAACTCTTCATCAGTCGTAATCTCAGACCACTCATCAACTGATGTTGTACCTGTTAACTCTTCAAACGAGAGCTCGGTGTCAGACATGTAGTTCTCCTAAATCATCTTCACTACTGCCATGTAAATTAATGCTCACCGGATAATAAACCGCAGCCTGTCTATCCCATTTCAACACACTAAACCGCCCTTGGTTTACCGTCGCGGCAACCGCGCAAGCAAGCCCGATAGCCGCTGGATCTCCCATCAATAGAAGGTAGTCCTCGTCATTGAAACTGGATAGCACTCTCTTCACCTTCCGAACGGCTGGTCCGGTGGTAAGCATCAGGTTCGTTCGCTCCGGTAACAACGGAACGAGTTTTCCAAACGTCTGAGCAGAAGCTATGTTCCTGCCCGGGACTTCTTGGATAATGAACACAGTCATCTATTCGTCCTTTCTCCTTTCTTAAAGTAGGGCCTATACCTTAGCGTACCCGGGTTTGCAAAGTAAAGTACTATTTACTGGTAAGGGGGCCTACGGGGACAGACAATACCGCTGTAGGTTACGAGCCAGTTCCGACGTTACGACTGGAACAAACAATACCGCTGTAGGTTACGAACCACTGAAACAAACAATACCACTGTGAGCTGCAGCGGGTAGTACGTATTATTCCTAATAGAAAATAAAAAAATTTTCAAAAAAATTAACAGAATTAGCTAATAGCTCAATAGAAGTAATAGATATTCTCTAAGACTCTCTTAACTAGAGAGGAGTAAGCGTAAGCTAGAACTAATAGAAAAGCTATTCTTTATTAGTAAGAAGGAGAGGCCGTGAGGGAATCTTTTCTTCATTTATATTTTTTACTAGAGAGAATATACTCTCTCCTAGAACTTAGAAAGGACTTTCGTATGAAATACGAGTTCAAAACTCAGCCGTATCAGCATCAAAAAGACGCGCTTGTAGCCTCTTGGAACAAGCGTGAGTACGCTCTGTTTATGGAGATGGGCACCGGCAAATCTAAGGTGCTGATCGACAACATGGCTATCCTTTATGGTAAAGGAGCTATAGAGGCGGCTGTCATTATTGCGCCGAAAGGCGTGTACAGAAACTGGTCGGAACGAGAAATCCCTACCCACCTACCAGAAGCTATCGCACATAGAATCGGGGTCTGGAGTGCTTCTCCCAAGAAGAAAGAGAAAGAAGGGCTGATCAATCTTTTCGATATCTGTGATGAGCTGAAGATTCTAGTCATGAACGTCGAGGCGTTTCAAACCAAGAAGGGAGTCTCTTTTGTCGAGAAGTTTCTACTCGCCCACCGGACTCTCTTGGTCATAGACGAATCTACTACCATAAAGAATCACAAAGCCGTGCGTACCAAGGCGCTTATTAAACTCGCCAAGCAAGCCACCTATCGTAGAATCCTCACTGGATTCCCTATCACTCAGTCTCCTCTCGATTTGTACAGCCAAGCCGAAGTCCTATCCCCTCATCTGTTGGGGTTTTCCTCCTACTACTCGTTTCAGAACCACTACGGACAAGTGATAAACCGTTCCTTCGGGGCACGAACCTTTCGTCAAGTGGTGGGGTATCAAAACCTAGATGAGCTTTCCCGCAAGGTCGATACCTTCTCTTTCCGAGTCTTAAAGAAGGACTGCCTAGACCTACCCAACAAAGTCTATTCGAGGAGGGAGGTGGAGCTCACTTCACAACAGAAGAAAGTCTACAAGGAACTTAAAGACTACGCGATCACTGAGTTAGAAGACAAAAGCCTTGTCTCTACCAACAACGTCCTTACACAAATGCTGCGGCTGCATCAGGTTGTTTGTGGGTTCGTAAACAACGACGACGGGAACGAAGAAGAACTAGATAACAACCGACTCGATGAGCTTATCAACGTCCTCGGTGAGATGCGAGGAAAAGTTATTATCTGGGCAAACTATCGCCACGATATTCAAGCCATCGTTAGAACTCTGCAAGAAGTTGCAGGCCCTGATTCGGTAGCTGCCTACTATGGAGACACCTCGGACGATGACCGTGAGGATGTCATCCGTAGATTTCAGGACCCTGACTCTGATCTACTCTATTTCGTAGGAAACACTCAGACAGGAGGGTATGGCATCACACTTACTGAAGCCAGTAACGTGGTCTATTACTCCAATAACTTCGATCTGGAGAAACGACTTCAGTCAGAAGACAGAGCGCACCGCATAGGACAGACTAATAAAGTCACCTATGTCGACCTTGTCTCCAAGGGAACCGTTGACGAAAAGATCGTCAAGGCCCTGCGCAATAAACTCAATCTAGCACAAGAAGTACTGGGCGATGAGAAGTGGAAGGAGTGGATCTCCTAACTACTTCTTTTTCTTTTTTGCAGTCTTTGCTGATTTCTTAAAAGCTGCTTTTGTAGGGGCACCTTTAGTCCCCGGCTTACGCATTTTTTCACCAGACCCCGCAGCAATGCGTTTTCTTTTTGCGTGAATATTTGCGTATAGACCGGGTTTCTTAGCCATTACCACTTCACCTTGTTTGCCCAGTATGCAGCGCTCATTTTGCCTTTTGCAATATTCTTACCATGACGGGCCTTGAAGCTGGCCCGTTTCTTTTTCATCTTTTCAGACTCACCCTTCTTCGGCTTACCGGCAGTGCTTGCGCCCTGCTCACCAAAACGAATTAGTTTTAGCTTATGCCCTTCCTGCGCTAAAACCATGTGAGACTTTTTTGGATGCTTCGGAGTACGCTTAGGCTTATTTACCCCAGATAACCCATGCTTTTTCAGCATATTGGCTCTGCGTGTTTCATGTGCCATATGCGTGCTTAACCCATCATCATCGGATCAGCGAGGGCGTCTAACCGTCCACCACCCATTCCGGGGTCTTCCGGCATCATCTGAGCAAGAATCTCTTCCCGAGCCTGGTCAAGAATCGCCAGAGCCTCCTCAGGAGATGACGTATTCAGCAGCAGCGTATCCGCGATAGCTGTAGGAAGTTCAGCAATCCCCTCGCCCGGGGCACCTTCCCCTCCGCCCATAGGAGGACCCCCCATCGGGTCAGCTCCCCGCATCATATCGAGAGGGCTCGCTGGACTATTCAACGCGGGGGGAGGAGGCCCCATTGCCATCTCAGGAGGAACACCACCGGCTTGCATCATTGGTGGACCACCTCTACCACCTCTGCCGGGAGGACCGATATTCCTTCCCCCCATTGGGGCACGATTAGCCCGAGCTGGGCCAAAATTCGGGGGCGGTCTATACCCCTCTGCCGGTAACAGGCCCCCCGAACCGGGTTTATGGGTTGGGGGGAGAGAGCCTCGTGCAACTCCGAGCCTATCGGCTTCCCGAATCCCCCTAGCAAAGTCACTGCCGCCAAGCGCGCCAAACTGGCTTTTGACTCCACGCGGCCCGGGACCGCGCCCGGGATTTCGGGCTGCGGCTGCTCGATTCGCCATCATGCGCTGTTCGTTCGGAGACATAGCACCTCTAGGACTAGTCCGCCCCGTACTTCTTGAGCCTCCCCCAGACATTAGAGAACCAATTCCCTGACTTCGAGGGCTGCGTCTGCTGCGCCCACTGGGTCCGCGTCTTCGACTTCTTAGGCTAGGCATTTCAATTATTCCTCGTTACGTTTGGTCGAAAGGCATTTTGAAAAGGCGCAACATTCGTTTGAAAGTTTAACGCGCCAAGTATACCTTGGTTTGTTTGACCCGGACGTTGATCCAAGATCGAATTTTGATTGAACATTGTGGACTGCTGAGGCTGCATTACCTGCCCACCTTGGTTGTATCCAATTAAGGAGCCATCATCGTAATACGTACCAGTACCCAGATCGTAGGAATCACCTATGAACTCAGCCTCTTCTTCAGGAACTTCTGGATCCCAAAGAGGATTAGCATATTCAAACACCGGCCCCGGGCCTCGGTACTCTCCCATCTTGTCGATGGACATAGGGGCTTCCCAGTCTGAATAGCTAGGAGTGTAGGTCGTAATATCCGGTTCCGTATTCAAACCTCCCGGACCTTGCTGAGAAGCGATTAACGAAGACATCGGGCTAGAACCTTCTATCGGCTGAAACTCAGACGTTGCTCCGGTGCGAGTGCCTGAAGGCTGCGCGGTTGAGAAATAAGTATCCAGTTCTTCTCGGGTCTGATCCCGTAGATTTCGGGCAGCATCTGCATCATATTGCGTTTGAGCGTTAGCTAACTGTTCCTCCAGTGCAGCCAACTGCGCGGTCAGCTCTTCAAATCTTTGATCATAGCCTTCCGTATTAGGAAGCCCTGACTCATATTCCTCTCTAGTGAGGAACCCTGCTGTGTCGTCAGCAGTGAGGTAGCCTAAGCCTGCTACGTCATCGGCGGTTAGATACCCATACTCTTCTAATTGTTCGGGAGTAAGAGTCTGGCCAAGACGTTCTTCCAAGGCTTCTAAAGTGACGTAATCGGACAGGGTAGTGTTTTCAAACTCCTGAAGAATCGAGTCCAACTGTTCTTGGGAAATCGCCCCGGCATCGATCAGAGAATTAATATGCTCGTCACTGAGTTGCTCGGTGAGAATAAGCTCTCGAATCTGCTCTTGAGTAAGTTGACCATCAGCAATTAACTGATTGATTTGGTCTTCAGTAAGGGTTCCATCAGCAATTAGCTGATCAATCTCTTCTTCAGTGAGGAAACCTTCAACAGCATCAGCAATCCAACCGTCTATCTCCTCTTGAGAATACTGACCGGTGTCGATCAGCTGCTGAATATCTTCTTCAGAAAGCATCTCTTGTTGAATCAGCCGCTGAATAGCCTCTTCAGAGAGCATCTCTTGCGCGATTAGTTTCTGAATAGCCTCTTCAGAGAGCATCTCTTGCGAGATCAGCTGCTGAATCTGTTCTTCAGTAAGCTGACCCTCGTCGATTAACCTACTAATTTCCGCTTCAGTAAGCGTGCCATCAGCGATTAGCTGATTAATCTCTTCTTCGCTAAGGAATCCTTCAACAGCATCAGCAATCCAGCCATCAATTTCCTCTTCAGAAAACTGGCCGTCGTCAATCAGATCTTGAATCTGTTCTTCACTTAGAACTTCATCAGCAATAAGCTGTTGAACGTCTTCCTCAGTCAACAACCCATCGTCGATGAGCCGTTGAACGTCCTCCTCGGTTAAGGTGCCGTCAGCAATAGCTGTTTCAATCTCTTCCCGAGACATAAATTGGTCTGAAACACCCTCAAACCAAACATCAACGTCCTCCTGAGTGTAAGGAGGCTCCATACCTTCGTCTATCTCTTCTTGAGAAAGTTGGTTTTCTTCAATAAGCTGTAAGACACGATCTTCTGTGATGAGTCCTTCTTGAGCTAATTGCTGAATCTCTTGATCGCTTCGCTCATCAATAGTGTCTATGATGTTTTCTTCAATTGCTAAATCTTCAGACGCAGTAACTGCTTCATTAGCATCCATATCTGCAAGATTTACATAAGACCCTAATCCTGATTGGTCGTATGCATCTGTGCCCGTAGCTTTAGCTAACTCTTCTTCACGACGAGTTTTGTAAGTTTTAGTGGTACGCTGCCCTTGGCCATACCCAGAGGACGACGCACCTCCCCCATAACCTCCATAGGAACCTCGTGCTGGCATTAGGGAGCCCCCTGTAGAAGATCAAATATTCGGTCCTTAGCTTGAGGACCTTTTGGTAATGCATCTTTCATAAGTTTATCCGGGGCTTGTCTTAATGATTCTCTAAATGCATCCTCTGGTGTAGTCTCTATCCCAGCTCCTGGGTCCTCCGCTCTTACGACGGCTATGCTTCCCAGCAATTGGGCAACGCCCCCTGCGGTTAGCTTACGATTCCGATATTTAAGGAATGCCTCCAGCTTATCTATGTCTGTGATAATCTCTAAAAGGAATCGGTCTGTATTAAGGCTCCTTCGTAATGCAGAAGTTTGCCTTCCCAATTTAGTAAGAGGAGATTGAAGAAGTCTTTGCCCACCTTGTATTGAGGCTTTTACCGCATCAATTGCGGGAACTGCTTGACCTTGATTCAATTGGTCCACAGTTCGCATCCACTCGCGGTCGTTTAACGGCTTTAACTCTGTAAACAATCTTCGGAGCCCAGCGGCTTGTCTAAGACCCTCTTCTTTTCCTAAGATTAACCCAAGGTCTCTTGCAAGCTCATTCGTTCCGGTAGGCCCTACAGAATAAGGATCTATGACGAATCGCTGTAACGCTTCTTGATCAAACGCCCCGCGCATCGCTCTGTCGCCCATCGTGTCAAAAGTAGAGCCTTCAAGCGTTCTTCTTAGCCACGTACTGTAAGAACCCTGAAGCGCAGCTCGAATATCTGGGTACTGATCAGCAAGTTTAGATAACGCCTCAAACTTCTGTCTTTGAGCAGATTCCTCGAACCCTCTTTTCGTCCCGACACTTGACTCAAGCAAACCAGATACGAGAGAAGGAAACTCTACATCGGTTCCCAACAGCTTATATAGCCGGTCTATGCTGTCCTTGCCTACTCGAATTTCAGTCGCCATCTGTTCCTGCAACCGTCCGAGAGACTGAAATTTATCTAACCCCGCTTCTTTCCCAAAGAGCGCTTCAATTTGAAGATCATACTTTTTCAGAAAGTTTTTCAGATTTCGAGACTGCTTCTTCGGATCTTGGTCCTTAACCATCCTCACCATTTTGGCTTGAAACATCTCTTGAATAGCGGAGATTTTTTCAAGCCCCTCTGCATCCTCTCGTAATCGAGTGATCAAAGGCTCAATCTTATTTGGAGAGGTGCGGAGAACTATGTCTGCTATTTGTTCAGGATCATCCGCATCAGCTAACTGATAAAGGAGCTTACCATCTACCTCTTTTTGAACAGCATAGAGATTGTCTCTTGCTCGGATAAAATCAGACCCAAATGTATCTCTTCTTCTATCTAAATTTGGAGGAAGAGCGGAGGAGTCCGTTGCAGTCTTATACCCTTGGTCTAATAGGTCTTCTAATGCGTTATCAAATCCCGCGAGTACTTCCTCTGCTGCTTCTCTTACTTGTCTGTTCGGGTGATTTCCGAATACTGTACGGACAGCATCTCTAGCTTGTTGAACTTGAGGAAAAGTGAACGGATACCTAGCTAACATTCGACCCGTTTCATCGGAACGATTCAATCCCCCCATCAACTCCCTGATCATGCTACGGAGTTCGCCTTCCGAATCCCTAAACATCGGAATCATTGATCGAAGCTCTTCTGAGGCTTGAACATTATCAAGTAAACGAAACATACTGTCAGGAGTGTCCCCAGCATCTAACATCTTCTTGAGGGGGCCTTTTACATAGGCTTGTAAATTTCCCTTCAGATTGTCCGTAGTAAGCGTTTGATAGTGATTCTGTCTTAGAACAGCATCTAGCTGATTCTGAGCCTCCTTAACATCACGTTGCTTCATTAAAACAATTTCTGACTTCATATCAGGAAATAGCCTAGACATTCTTTCTTGTGCCTGAAGTATTTCCTGCTGCTCTGCAAGCTCCTGACGAGAAGGGGTATCCATCCCTGCGTCCATAGCCTCCCGAGTACTTACAACTGAGGCTTCTTCGGCAGCAATGTCTGCTTTTATCCCGGCATCTCGGATTTCTTGAATACGTTCCGTGAGCTCTTTATAAGTTGGGAGTTTTGCTCGACCTTCATCACCTATATCCATTTTCAGCTCTTCGTAAAATTCACGAAGATGCCTAGATGTTCGGTCTAGGTTCATTTCTGCTTCAGCCCTCACTGGAGACCAGTGCGGGATTGTCTGCATTAGACTGGCTTCCATTGCCCCAAGAAGATCATCAGTGGTCATGTTCGTCCACGTCCGATTTTCCTGAAGCCGTTTCGCCAAAGCTGCGCCTTCCTCCCCCATAACCTCTATGCTTTCTGAGAGGTCACGGTCAGAAGTGGGCTTTGCGTCTTTTCCAAACTTCTCACGCCATTCCATGGCTCTGAGCCGAATACGCTGTAATTCGTGCTCCGGAATTAACTGTCCTGTCGCCCCCTCATATAGTTTCGACAAGCTGCGAAAAAGAAGTTCTCCTCCCAGAGCCCCTGATGCACCCATAATCATAGCGAATTTAGTATCTTCTACGATCCTCTCAAAAGAGAGGTCTGGGTGAATACCCTGTTGTTTCCCATATAGAAGAGTTGCAGCTCTACCGAGAGCGTTCGCAGTTCCTGCGATAGTTGCAATTGCAGAAACGTCTTTGAGACCTGTCCCAATCTTTTGGCTAACGGTGGGGGAAATGCTCGCCTCTATCGCTTTCATATCCCCCGATTCAAGAAGTTTATTGAGTTTTTGGATACCTCTATTCGCTATTCTTCTTCCTAAAGTATAGAGGCCCCCGCCCTCAATCATTATTCCAAGAGCGTCTTGTCCTATTGCGGTTATCGTTTCATCTACAAGAGGACGGGCTCCATGAGGACTGCGGAGTATCTCAGGAGGCTTAAAGGGAACCCAGTTATTCCAATCCTCTATAGATCCCTTACTGCTTCCACGAACTAAAACACCTAACTCTGGACGTCTAGGATCAATCCACTTAGTTTCTACAGCTGGGTCGTCGCCCCGAAGTATGTTTTTCACTTCATTAGGAGTGGGATTGTACGGGGTGAAAAACTGTAGAACACGCCATGGATACGAACTGAGGGTTTCTCTACGGAGGTTATGGCCAAGTCGGTCTGCTGGGCCTAGAGACCCCCAGCTTTCCTCAAATGAAGCGCCTTTGTCGTAATAAGTGTCCGGATCTCCCCCTGCTTGAATAATAGCATTCCGTACTTCAGTAACGCCTCTGGCATCAAGCTCTTCTTGAGAGGGCGGAGGAGTATACGTATCCGAGCCAATTTCATGAAGCTCGCTTAGAGTAAAGCCTCCACCCTTGGCTCTTTCTTCTGCTAGTCTTTTCGCTTTTTCTTCTTCTTTTCGCTTCTTATCTTCAAATCTTTTGCGCTGCTCATCACGTCCGAAGCTCGTACTAGGACCGCCGTAGAGGCTTAATTTTGCGTTAAGCTCCGCAAGGAGATCGGGGTCGTAATACCCACTTTCCTGCAACTCCTCAGGAGTATTCATTACTCCAAACTCTTCACGGAATTGCACTAGCGGTGAGTAATCAGGTGCCATCGCTTGCATAGCCCCCGAAATGTTCTTCAGGAATCTCTGACGTCTCCACGCTTCAAAATCATTCACAACCGTAGGAATGGGGGAGTCTGAGGTTTCCCATGCTCTTCGAGAAATCGTATCTGTAGAAAGAATATCCTCAGTTCTATAAACAGCTGGGGCAATCCCCATTTCTTCAGGAATCTCTGATCCTAGACGGGCATAAAGATCGGGGTACTTTTCTTCATCCTGCTTTTTCCAGTCTCTATAGAGCGGACTAAGATCAAAAGGGTCGGACTGGCCTCCCCCCATATCCCCTCGAATATCGGCAACAAGTACAACCGGAGCTCTAGCCACTAGTTGAACTCCATTAACGTCTTAGCATTGGTTTCGGATTTACTGCCGGTTCCTTTTGACGGAGATTGAGAGGGCGTCTCAGAGGATATCCTGAAGAGTAAGTTATCGTTGTACTGTCGTGTATGTCTCATGATAGTGGCATACAGATCTTCATCCTGCACAACCTGACGTCCGCCGGTCCTTATCAGATTTATAAAGGACCGATATTCCATTCGGTTGGTCTCTGGGTTATAGATCCAGAAATGGGTTCCGTTCCCGCCAGTGTTCCGGTTAATGTTATCTAGTTTTTTTAGGGCGTCCTTTTCGGACTCTGTCCGGGGCTCGGAGACCCCAAGGCCCCTGAGCGCAATTGCTTGCCTGTCATACTTACCCTGGCCTTTTTCAGTCCAATCCCGCTGCTGCCCCGACTTTGTATCTGCTTGTTCAACAAGATTAACCGTGAATCTATTGATGAGCTTAGCAATGTTTTGCGTCGACTGTTCTCCAAAACCAACTATCTGGAGGAAATAGGCGAGGTCTCGGTCAGAAAGAGTCCTTCCCGTTTGCCCTGCAGCAGCCGCTGCCATATACGCTAATTCAAGCTGACTGGCTATAACCAGTGCGCGGTTAGCACTTAAATCTTGTAGGACCTCCTTCCAACCGTCGTCTAATGGATCGAATGCCTTAGACGCAGCAAACCCTGCTTTACCGCTTGCTGAGTCCTCGTCTCTCGCTCGTGTTTGTAGATTATTCAGAGCAGCTGAGTACTCATTCAGAAGTTCCACAGGGACTTCATCACCGGTCGCGGCGGCTCGTTTTATTTGTTGATGAATATCAAACAGGTTGCTAGATCCAAGAGCCGCACCGTCTTCGTTGTTAAAGGCACCTCCCCGCTGGCTATCTCCAAACAAATACCCTCGATAACTCCTACCGTCACCCTGAGCGTCTAGTAGCTCTACAAAAGAATTCACATTCTTCTGCAGGGTATTAAGCATTTTTGCACCACCGGCAACGTCGGTCATGATGTCGGTCATACCGTCCTCAGCCGCTTGCTCTAACAGGTGAATAGTAGAAGTAGCTGCAATAACTGCTTGCTCTGCCTGCTGTCTCTGCGAATACCAATCCGCATATATATCGCCAGCCGCTGTTATTCGTTGCTGACCCGTTGCTATTGGCGCTGTTAAATTCGGTTTTCCCGGAGTAAAATTTCCTATCCCTTGAGCAATTGCCTCTTCTGGGGTTCCTACCCAAACCTCACCATTAGGAAGATTAACCGTTAATATGTCTTCCTTGATCGTTCTCTGAAGATTGTTTGGATCACGTCTATATATCGTTTCTCCTGCAGCGAGCGGCGGACCTCCAGCGATATTCATCCATGGTTCCGACTTTGGAGCACTTAAAGTAAGCCCTGTACCGTCGACATAATCCCCATATCCCCTCTCCTTTGCTTCCTGAAGAGTAAGGAGTTCCTTACCAATAGGCACAAGAACGGTCTTCGTACGAGCCCCGTTTTCATCCAGTCGGTCTCGAATAACAGCAGTTATTCGACTCGGCCCTGCACCGGCACCTATTCGGGTAAACAGTTTAGTTTCATCTGCAGGGTGATCTCCTTCCCTAAGACTATGTGCAGAATTTAGATAAAGCTCTCCTTTAGGAACAGGCTTCGTACTTCCAGCCGCTACATCAATAGTAGGATGTCCTTCGCTTACGATAGCAATAATCCCACCTTGCTCTAGACCCCTACGGGTAAAGCGAGTCATCTCAGACTGACCGGGAAGTGTTGTAGCGCCGTGAAGCAAGACTTTTGTCCGGTCTTGCCTCATCATCGTCGATTGTAGATCTGTCCGGTCTTTCGCTTGGGCAGCTGCTTGCTGGGCTCTAGCCGTGGTTACTGCGGCTTCTACATCTGCAATACTGTCACGGCCTTTTTGAAAGAGGTTTAGTCCTTCTGGAGTTTCTGCAGCAAGCCCCGGGGCGGCTGCAATCATGTCTCTGACTATGCGCCCTGTTCGACTCAACCCTCTTTGTCCTATGCTGGAGGGTCCATAAATAGCATCTGAAGCCGTCCTAGCTCTTTCTAATTGAGCTTGATCTAGTGCATCAAGCCCTTCAGAAGAGGGAACCGCAGCGGCTATTGGCTCTTGGGTGAGCTTAGGAAATACTTTACCCAAGAGGCTAGTAATCCCCGTAGCCATCGGCCCAGAAAGAACCGAGGCCAGAAGCATTCTCTTCTGATCATCGGCTATAGCCTCACGTTCAGCTCGCCGCTCGCGCCTAGCTCGCGCAGCCTGTGCATTAGACGGAGGAGGGGCAACCGAGAGCCTCCCCGGAGTAACCTGTACAGGTTGAATCAAGGACTGTGGATCAACCCCGAACGAGGGTAAGCCGTAATTATTAGGAGGTTGATTAGCCAAGGCTCATAATCCCCATTCGTCTAGCGGATAGCGGAAACCGTTGACCAGAAGAGCCCCGAACACGGCCTCCATGGGCCATTGCTCCAGTACCAAACTCATCAGTATTCGTTGTCTCGTCTTCAACCTGCGTCGTAGAGGAGCCTTCATCTCCCCCATCGTAGGCCCCTGTTCCATCAGCCCCATGATTTGAGCTTGTTCCGTCCCCGTGCCCCGTAGTATCCCCCACACCACCATCGCCCATATAATCACCAGAGCTTCCACTCGTATCCGTGGTCGTAGGCCCGTAGTTGTACCTGAAATAATCGCGCTGAGGACCATAGTTGTAGAAGTTTGAAGCGCCTCTGTAGTCTCCTCCAGAGTACCCGTAACCCCCGGCCAATGGCCCAGCTCCAGAGAGCATATTGCCGTACTGCGTCATTAACTGCATCGGCAGATTGTACTGACCCACGAAGTTCTGATAGTTCAGATCCATGAGAGCCTGATTTCGTGCTCGGTTCATTCCTCCGATATTCATCATTCTGCCGATATCTGCATCACCCATTGACTGATACAAACCGCCCAGCCCTTGCATCCCTTGAGCCCCGCCCATTTGAGATGAAGCTAATTGCCCAGCTAATCCGGCTAACCCAGACGAAGCAGCCATACGAGCCTGCTGCTGACGAGCAAATTCGCCTTGCGCCTGCTGCTGGGCTGACCCATACCCTCGGCTGCGGATATTGGCAACTTCCCGCATTGCTCCTCGTTGAAAATCCTCGTCAGCGTCGCGCTGCGCAAGCTGTGAACGAGCGCCACCAAACGCTCCAGAGCCAACTTCCGTGGCCCTTCGACCAATATCCCCTGCGGTATACGCTTTGTCGAGATCTTCCAAAGACTGCTGAACCACCGCATCTTCATACGGGTCCATATACTCTTGATACGCAGTTGCCGGGTCATACTGTGATGCCCCTACGTCGCGTAAATACCCCGCCGCCTCCTTCGTTCCGGCTCCGGTGGTTGCTAACGCATCCTCCATAAGCCCATGAGACCGCTGAAGGTACGGGAGATACGAACCAATTCCAGCGTCCGCCATTTCCATGGCGTAGTCTTCTCTGGGAGAGAAATCCGCAATACGATCGCCAGAATAAGTATAGGGGTTTGTATCCGCCATCCCCATATTTCGGAACTGATCGGCCATATACCCTTGCAACGAAGGGAATAGCCCGAATGTCCCACCACCGCCGGTGAGCATTCGATAGATATTTTCATCGGGGCCTTGATAACTATACGCCCGGTCATCATCAGACATTCCGCTTCCCTCTGCTGCTGCTTGAGCTGCGTCACCTAACATACTCATAGTTTTTACGATTTCCCGAAGTTAATTCGGTCAAGAGTTTGGATGCCCTGTCGATGAGAGCCTTCACCTAACCGTTTAACTCCGTTTGCAGAAACGACATATTCCTGATCGCTTGCCCAAATAGGCACTACATCTTCTTTAGGTCCTCCGGGACCTTCCACTTCCCCTCCACCGAGGAAGAGCTGACGGCCAAGAACCGTCCCTCCAGTAGCTGCCTGCTGCGCCCCAATTCCCGAGAATTGAGTCTGCTGGGGTTGAGCTCTAAATCTAGGAGCCCTATAGACCGGCTTCGGAGGTTCAGGGTCGTCTCGCATAGCGTCACTAACAAGTGTTGATAATATATCGCCCCCGGCTTTTATCAGCGACGACCCTGCGTTAGTTAGGTTCCCTTCTGCATCCTTGAACAAACCGCCTTCAGCTGCTGGGTCCGCTGCTGGGTCCGCTGCATTCGCAACAACTGCATTTGCATTAGGAAGCGTAGAAGGATCTGGGGGAACTGGTGTCTCCTCAGCCGTAAGAGAAACATTTGGTCCCCCTTCAAGGGGAATCTCAAGATTAGGAATGCTTGTTGCGGAGAGGGGGGAACTGAAGTCGCTTACATTAGAATAATCCGGTATTCCCCCCAAATACATTTCCGAAGGCTCAGGATTCCCTCCAAGAGACTCAGGAAGTAGCGAATCTACTCCCTCTCGAAAAGTCTCCTTGACCTCCTCAGGAAACACATTCCCCGTTACTTCCTCTGCTTGCTCAACTGCCTGACCGGCAGTCTCCCTAACAGAATCCATTATATCTTTTGGAATAAGACTTCCCACTCCGGTATTGCCGGGCAAAGTCCCAAACTTATTGATAATAGTAATCGCCAAACTCTTCGGAGTCCGTCGATTCGCCTTATAGGCCGCCTCTAGCTTATTTCCGCCGGGGGTTTTTGGGAACTGCATTATGCTGATTCCACCTTTCGTATGCCAAGTCTACTGTTTCGGTTTTTCTGTGGGTACCACTTCTGAACGGCTTTCGTCAAGTTCTCTATAGTATTGAACAATACTTAACAACTGCCTCAGATAGCGTTTTATATCGGCCATATTCCCCGATAAATTTTCATAGCCCTTACTCGTCAATCCGTACCACGCTTGCGGGGCAACTTCTCCACTCCGCAGCTCCGTAAGATATACATCCATCGTTTCAGGAGTCAGCACTTTCCACTCAACTGGGTTGAACTGGATTTCATTAGGAAACGGAGGATGATATACAGGAGCCGGTTTCTCAATCGTAATTATTTCAACAGGTTTAACCTCGGGAACAACCTGACGAGGCTGCAGCAGCGAGCATCCGCTACTCAACAACAGGAGAAACAGCAATACCTGTTTCATCAAGCCTCCTAGGATTCGTAAGCTCACTCAGCTCCTTTCCCACCTGTACTGTTCCTCGGTTCACCAGCCGTTCTATCAACCCCGGTTTCGCCATTGATAACATCTTCAAGTCATGTCTTGCGAACTTGGCTCGAAGAGCCCCAGCTTCCGCTACGGCTTCTTGATTCTTTACTTCCAACCCTCGAATCTGCTCCTGTTGTTTCTTCTGTTCCTCAATAGCCTGTTGGATCCGGTTGTTTTGATCCTGAATCGTACTCTCTAATACCTTCTGATTATTAACAGCGGTCTGAAGCTCAATACGTAGCGCGGCCTTCTCAGCTTCTGTGCGGTCGTGGTACACCTTAAAAGAAACCCCACACATAATTAGAGCGGCTCCCAGAACCCCTGCGACCTTCCACATCATTTTCTAGCCATGTACGCCGTTGCACCGAAATAAAGCCCAACCACCGATGCCTGAGAAAGAAACAGCATGTCACTAAGGCTTGCCAACGTAGCTAGGCGAGCTTCTGGGACAAAAGGCATCAAGGGAAGGATTGCAAAGCCGCACATGGAACACATTGCTACCCATGCCATACGACGCTGAGTATCGGCCTTCTCCTCTCGCATCTCCAGTTCAAGCATGTCCTGAGAACGACGGATCTCGTCATCAGTAACGACCCCATCACCATCTAAATCAAACTCAGCGTATTGAGACTTCGCTTCTAACTTCTTAGTCATGTAGTTCTGGCCTACTGAAACTCGTACATTTGATAGGGATCTTCTTGGGTAAAAGATTCACGGAGCTCTTCTAGGAGTTCTAGCTGACGAGGAGTCAAAGATTTCTGTGAAGACATCGGCGGTGGACCCATGGTCATATAACTCCCGAGACCCCCCATCATTGGAGAACCAAATCCTCCCATCATTGGAGAACCGAACCTTCCCATCATTGGAGAACCAAATCCTCCCATCATTGGCGATGGAAAAAATGAGCCAAGACCCCCCATCATTGGAGAACCGAACCCTCCCATCAGGGAAGGTCCTGCCGAGGCCCCCGCAAAATACTTTTGCTGTTCCTCTTTAGATAACTGATTAAATCTAGCCCGATCATCAGGATGCATATTATCCAGGAACATTTCCTGGTTGGTCTTTAGTTCTGACCGTGAGCTGGTTTCTGTTCCGGCAGGTTGCTGGGAAGGAGGTAGCTTTGCTCTAGGATTCAGCGTCGCAATCCCGCCACCATAAGGAGAAAACCCCATGTTACCGTAGGGTGAAAATCCTCCGCCGTAGGGTGAAAAAAACATGGCGCTACTCAGCTCCGTAAAAGAAGGTAAAGAAAATCCAGAGAGAAACGATGGCCATTAAAAAGATACCCAGCATGATGCTGAAAATCTGGCCAATTTCTTTCCAAAACTTGATTCGTTTTTTACGCCTTGCCTTGATCCTCGCAACTTCTTTAGCTGCATTTTCCTCGGCCTCAGCCATTCTCTTTTTGATCGACTTGTATAAATCTCCTTGGCCCTGGAGCAGACACACGTCATGTAGCATTCTGTCGTAATTGGCTACTTGACGAGTAACACTCTCAAGCCGAAGAGCTTCTTGATAACTCATTTTCCCAGCGGCTTGAACTTTCTCGCATTCTTTAGCTGCCATTGCAGCCTCAGACCAAGAACCAAGGATCGAGCCCAGATCTCGCCCATGCCCGTGAGCATCGCGAAGACTTTGAATGCCTTCATTGACGGCCTTCAGCGCAGCGAACGCGGCTGTAAGCTCAGCAATCATTAGTCAAACGTCTGCACGTTAGTGGGTACGCGACGAGGAATACAATAAGCCGTGACATTCCCTTTATGCCTCAAGTACGAAAAGTGTCGGGCTTTATCGAAACTCCCTGTGCTGATCCAATGAGCAAACTGATTGCACCGCTTTACGTCACGAAAAAATATAGCATTATCAGCGAGTGGCTCGCCGTTCACTATAACCACAAGTACAAAAGCCAACATCATTAAACTTTGATGTCAACGGTGGACATCGACCGGCTTATATCAGTTACCGATACACGATTCCCACGTAGCTGATAAAGCTGAGTTTCCGAAACTTCCGTAACCTTTTTTACAGGAGCCCCGTCACTGGCCATAACCAGTTCTTGCATCTGCCTATTAGCCACCCTCCTCCAAGCAATCGCTGGAGGATTTCCGGTTGTCTGATCAATGCTGTTGATAGCCATGACTATTCAAAGAAACTGTACCCAGATTTATTGTAGACAAGCGCCTCGTTTCTGTTCTCCTCTTCTGACACGTAAGAAACATGAATCCACCCACTATTCGGGTCGACTCCGTCGTAAAACTCAAGAATTAGCTGATCGAAGCCAAGGTTATCTTTTACCCACCGGGCGACTTCCTCATTACTCATTCCCGGTATTTCAAAATCAATAGCTTGCCCTTTGCAGTGCTGAGACTTATCGCTACTACCAATAGCTTTATTCAGTTTTAAGCACCGAAATGCACTATTCGGAGCAAAGGGGGTCTTAAAATGAATCCTAGTCGGTTCTAGGACGGCTTCAGCAACTAGTTTCAAACACTCTAGTTGTTCTTCATCCGGCATATTTTCAATCCCTAACCGCTCCGCAGTCTGAGATCGACACAATTCACCCAGAGTGAAATGAGGGCTTACTTTTGAAGATTTCTCCATACTAAAGTATCCTGACCTCGATTGCGCCAGCAGTGGTAACTTGTAAGGAACCAACGGCTCCTGTTCCACTAACTCCTGCATTATTGTAGGGAGTTGAAAGATTCTCCCAGCGATCAGTTTTCCAAACCTGAAGGACGTTTTCATCAAGGTTCCAAATAACATCTCCATCTGCAAACTTTATCTGGTCCCTATCTGCAAGAACAAAAGCAGGTGTAGCTCCTGGATCATGAGTACCTAGGTTTAGCTCAAGTACCCGAACCAGTTTGTTAAAAGTTTCTGTCGAAACATCACCCCCCGCTGCAAGCGGGAGTCGTGTTTCTAGCAGGCGTGCCATGTCACCGTCTACCTGACGGTTGTACGTCTAGCCGAGTACCACCAATCCGAAACGCCACCCCCAGCCTGACAGAGGTATCTGCGTCATCATCGGACTCAAATCGGACAACAGCCTGACGCGCTCGAGCACGAAGATCAACCTTATCTGTAGTAACTCCAAGAACGGAGGTGCTACTTACTGATAAATCTTCCGCAGGATAGTTCCGTGTCTTCAGAACAAAATTAAGAATCTGTCCCGCACCGTTCTCACCAGAGAACCGAACATCGGGAATTAATTTCCGTATGTATTGGATGTCCTCTCCTTCGCCTAAATTGAAGTCTCCTGACTCAATATAGACATCATCCATAGGAGAGCCATCAGCATCGTTCCCTGTTTCCTGCTTGTACACGTAGTGATACGTGGTCTCGGTTCCACTTTCCTCTATAACAGCTGACCCCGCAGACCGTGGGTATGGCGCGATCCCCTGATCTAACCAAGCAGTACGACTAAGTTTTCCTATCGCCCAAGTATTTTCTGAGTAGTTATAGGTGACATATCTATCAATAACTGTTTCTGTTCCAGAGCAGTAGAACCAACCGACCTCATCAAACTGTGTATTAAGAAATGCAAAATACTGATAAGACTGAAACTCATTAAGATCATCAAACACATAACTGTGTACACTACATGGAACAGGACTGATTGATCCGTTATATGTATAAAACCCCTTTCGGTCCATCCAAAACACCCCTTTAGGAGTGTTGATAGCTGTATTAGGCCCCATCAAACTAATCCCTTCATTAAGAAGGTTCAGTCCGAACGTGTAAGGAGGCCCAATAAACTGAAGGCTATACATCGCAGAGTCGGTCCAAACGAGGGTCTCTTGTCGAGCGCGTAGACCTCCAATAATTTCTGCTCCTACAGAACAGCGAAGAGACCCTGCTGTATTCGTATTCTTAGGTTCCCATTCCGCAGGATTTCCCTGATCAGACCACGCAATCAACAAAGGATCTAGTACATCGGACCTTGCGGTGCCTGATATAGGGTCTGCCCCCAATACTATGAGGTGTCTGTCTACATCAGAAACGAGAACCTGAAGTCCTCTGGTAGGGCATAAGTTAGCCCCGGTGAGTTCCGAAAGCGCCTTCGCTCGAACATTCACCGTATCGCTTGCATCCCAGTAGTACACGCCCCCAGCTCTTGGGCATGCAACAAGATCTTCCCCGTAATTATCTAGGCTCCAGGTTCGCAGCTGGCTTATATCTGTGAGAGAGCTCGTTGAACCAAACGTACCGCTTCCCCATGTTCCGGCGCTCCAGCCTGTTCCCGCTACGAATACATCAAGCCCTACAGAGATTTGATACGCACCTACAACACTAGACCCTCCGTTTCCAGAGTCGCTACTATTCGCAGTTACCTCATCTCCATCGGTATCTTTTGCAGTGAACGTAAACGTATTTGCAGTGGGGACCGTAGCTATCTCATATTCTTGATTAAGAACTGCTGCGGTTATAAGCCCCCCGAGACTAGCCGCCCCAGAAAAAGTAACAAAATCCCCAATATTCCCACCATGACTGGTGTCTGTTGCAGTAATTGTGGAAGAGCCATTAGTCGCGGAAAAAGTAACATCCCCCGCAGAGGTTGTTGACCGAATCGGGGTTACATCGTTGAATACGTTTCCTTCCTCAATATACAACTTAACACGGGTAGCTATTCCAAAGAGATTAGTTCCTGCTACAGTCGTCCATGCATGCAAAGACCTACCTGTTCCTAGGTAGGTTTTCAGTGACTCTTTAGCCCACCCGCCTATCTTCTCAGGAAGTCCTTTCCTGAAGCGAACGAGATTTCCATCGAACCAACCACCTTCTGCGGTGTATGCGGTTCCTTCTCTGTTGATTCCGGGATTAAATATATATTTTTGAAGAGGCACTGCCTTTCCTAAAGAATCGTCTTAATCCAAATTCCCATCGACGTAGTAATAACCGTCGCAACAACCAACCAAGCCAGCTTCTCCCAGCGAGAAGAGTGGGCATCGGTTTCTTTTCGCAATTCTCGTAACTCAACCATTGCTTGGCCCCATCGCTCACCACATTCCTTTTCATGGTGAGCGATTCGGTCCAACGCTTCGATAGCTAGTTTCATTGCGCCATCGACATCAGTGTTCCGCGCCATGCTCCTGCGCCTGAATTAACAACGCACACTGGGCAAATGCCATCTGTGCTGTCTCATGCCGCTCAACAAGCTCATTTATCTTAGCCTGATAGTTGGCAATTTCTTGTCGCAGTCGGACCTGCTTAGCCTGCAACTTTTCAATCGCAGGAGGCAGTTCCACAACGTCCGCTGTGTCTTCTTCTTCTTCTATCTCAAAAGCAGGTGATTCTTCGCTCATGATGCTATATACGCCTTTCCGTTGGTGATCGCTGTCTTTGAGGCGGTCATATCTTCAGAGCCCCAGTCTTTAAGAGCAACCATGATTTCAAGGTGTTCTACGTTTCTTGACACAGTGTCTTTAAGTTCTTGGGCGGTCATGTTTTTCTTATATTCAGGATCTGCGTCAGTCCTAATGATGTCAATCAGGGCCACTGAGTGCCCCATTGCCGTGTAGTCTTGAGCTTTTCCTTCAGTAGTACGTTCTTCTGCCATTACAGTTTCTCCTTGATTTCTTTGAGTTCTGCCGAAAGCTCCTGAATTGCTGTAACCAGTATTGGAATGAGAGCGGCTGGTCCTACTCTCTGCCTACCATCAACTTCGTCTTCTGACCACATGTCAAACCCGTCAGCTATTTCTGGGTGCGCGTCAATAACGGCCTTAACCTCTTGGGCTATGAAACCGTGATTAGTTTTGTCGTTCATTTCGCGTTCTTCAGAATCTTCATAGGCAAAATGATTTTTCGGCAAATCTTTTTTCTTTTTCCAGTCAAAAGTTACTGGACGTAGATCATTGATGAAACTTAACCCTGCCTGCTGGTTTTCAATGTTCTCTTTATAGCGAACATCTGACGGCGCTGTTATTGATGTGGCACCAAAAGCAATTGCAGAGTCTGTTGATCCGTTTCCAAAACACAAAGAGTCATCTGCGTTGCCCGTAACATCTCGCCCTAGGACAATTTGATTATTACTGTCGCCTGTACTGGTTCTGACACTTCTGCCAACTAGTACATTACTATCTCCAGTCGTCAGAGGCACCGTGTCTTGGCCTGCGTTACCTCCGATAATTACATTTGATGTTCCGGTGGATACGCTATATCCCGCTTGATAACCGAGGGCTACGTTATAAATGTAAGTTGCAGAAGGCGTGTAGTCGGCGGAGTACAACGCTCTGTAACCAACTGCGACACTGCCGTGGTCATCTGTATTGGTCCTTAACGCGTTGTCGCCCACGGCCACATTGTCTTTACCAGTGGTATTGCTGGCCATAGCGGACTTGCCGACGGCCGTGTTGTCTGACGCCGTAGTGTTTAATTGCAACGCAGCACCACCAACTGCCGTATTGTTAGCACCAGAGGTCATGTCCTCTGCTGCATAAGTTCCTACCACAGTGTTGTAATCTCCAGTAACACTGCCATCCTCCATTGAGTAAGTACCAATAGAGACATTCTGAGTTCCTGTAGTAATACCCCGACCTGCGTGCATCCCTACGGCTACATTATCCGAGTCTTCATTTCCAGAGGCGGGAGTTGCTGAGAACAAGGCTTGATAGCCGATGGCAGTTGATCTGTCTCCCGCTATATTTGTATTAAGAGCTTGGGTGCCTACAGCCGTGTTTAGATTTCCTGTGGTTGTTGACCCAGCAGCAGAGTACCCAACTGCTGTGTTGCTAGACGCGTCTGTTGTTGCAGTAAGGGCGAGTGCCCCTACAGCAACGGTGTAGGTCGCTGATGTCAGAGCAGTAGATGCCCCTTTGCCTACAGCAACATTGTCGGAACCAGTCACGGCTGCGTCCAACGCTGCATAACCAACGGCTACATTGTTGCTTCCGGTGGTGGCACCTTGCATTGCAAAACCGCCAACAGCAGTATTGCCAGCCGCAGTAGTACTATTTTTAAGTGCTTCGTATCCAAGAGCAGCGTTATAGTTACCAGTAGCCTCTGTATTGCTACCACCGGCAGCGTACCCAACCATCGTGTTGTATTCTGCGGTAGTAGCTTCATCACCAGCAAAAGCTCCAATATAGGTGTTGTTGTCGCCAGTGGTAATTGCTTCTCCCGCTAAATAGCCTACTGCGGTGTTGTAGTAGTGATCCCCGCTCAGTGCCTTTAGAGTCCCATAACCAACAGCGGTGTGGTAGTGGCCAGTGTCATTTGCAGTAAGCGCCTGAGCACCAACTGCCACGTTGTAAAATGAGTTCGTAGCAGCATCCAGCGTTTGATAGCCAATAGCTACGTTGTTGTGGGCCGTAGATGCTGCAAGCATGGCATTTTTACCAAGAGCAACATTAGAATGGCCCGAAGTTACAGCCTCTAGGGTAGAGTGACCAAGAGAAGTATTCCCGGCCCCAGTGGAGGCGGAAGCAGAAGCTCCTCCACCAGCGTTATAACCAACGGCAGTGTTTGCGTCCGCCGTTGTAACTTCTTCTCCTGCAAAAGATCCAAGAAAAGTATTTTCATCTCCGGTGGAAAGTTCTTCGCCGCTATAAACTCCAACAAAGGTATTATTAGAACCTTCGGTCAAGTCAAGGCCCGAATAAAAGCCAACAGCCGTATTTGAGTTACCTGTGGTATTGGCGTACAAAGCACTATCGCCAACAGCTACTAATCTTGTTCCTGTGGTATTAGCCGTTGCAGCCTCTCTCCCTATAGCTACGTTATTAGATGCCGTAGTATTTGCGTCCAGTGCCAAATAGCCGATTGCTACATTGTCAGATCCTGATGTCAGCGCCGCCCCTGAAGAGTGCCCCAACGTAACATTGTTACTCCCCGTTTCGGCGGTAGCACTTTGTCCGCCTGAAGCACGGCCAATGTGAGTGTTGTTTGCCCCAGTCGTAAGGCTGTATCCACTGTAGGCTCCTAAAAGAGTGCTTTGAGAAGAGGTAGTTAATGCTTTTCCTGACTCAAATCCTCCCGCAGTGTTTTGATCTCCGGTAGTAATAACTAAAAGCGCATTTACGCCTAAAGCCACGTTGTTAGCAGCAGTGTCGGTGGTTCCAGAAGGATCAGAGCCAATCCAAATTGAACTATTTTCCTTGAGCGCCGGGTCAAGGACGTTGAGTTCTGCTGCGGTTGAAGTCACGGCGGTACTGCCAATAACTAATCCGCTTGCAGGTACAACGACTCTTGCTGCGCCTGCCAGAATAAGATCATCTGCGGACTCATCCCAGAGCATGTATGCACTGGCGGTAGCCCCGAAGAATTTAACGTCGTAGCCAGTGTCATCTACGCCTACAGTTACTGTGCTATCAATTTGTACGGCACCGTCAATATCTACAGCATCTAAGTTGGTCGTACCGTCAACATCGATGTTGCCAGCGAACGCAACCGTAGTCGTTCCAGTTGCAATAGACATAACCGTTGCGTCAGCGTCATTCTTAACGGTTACGTCAGTGCTACTTCCCTGCCCCGTAAGAATCAAACCTTCTGCGCTGGTGTAGCCCATTGCAGCATTGTCGCCAGCCGCAGTATCTCCAGTCGCCTCAACTGTTAGGCCCGTAATGACGCCGGAAGCCGTCACCGTAGCCGCAGTCGTTGTGCCCGTCAGATCAAGGTCAACCAATGCATCCTGAACAGCGGCACCTGATCCAGCTCCATCAAGATACACAATCTTTACCGCGCCATTAGCGATATTGATCGTATTTCCTGACCCCTGCTTAATCGTGACAATCTGAGAACCTGTGCTGGCATTCTCAATGATCATAACGCGACTAACAGTGTTGGGGGCTATTGTCAGAACTCGTGTTGTGCTAAGAGTTGCAGAGGAAGTGATCTTAAAGTACATGGCCCGTGCGGGGTCCGTCGCACCATCCGCCACCGTAGTCGTAGCATTCGCATCAGAACTAAAACAATCCTGAGACCCATATCCCAGAGCCTCGCCAATAAGCTCAAGGTTCGTATTAGTACTTGTTCCCCAAGTTCCACTCTCGTCGCCTGTGGCGATTTCTTTTAAGCGGAGATCATTTACATAAGTTGCCATTTTTTATGCTACCTCTTCCCAGCTAGGGTCTTGGGAATCACTGACCCCCGTCCATGACGGGGATTGACTATCGGAAACTGCGCTCCAACTCGGAGACTGTGAATCACTGACTGCTGACCATGATGGCGTCTGTGCGTCTGAAACACTAGCCCATTCAGGGTCTTGAGAGTCATCTACTTCGCCCCAAAGTAATAATTGGGTGATCGCTCCTGTTGCACTAACCCCCGTAAATACAGCTGACGCCGCAGCTGTTGGCGTAACAGTGCCCAAGGCACTGCTCGCGGAGAAACCAGTGATTGATATAATGTTTTGAGTAACAAGAGAAAGGGAGCCCACGGCTCCAGTTCCAACAACTGTCGTCGGATAAACATTCGCGTCACAAGTGACTGTCTCATCACCCTGTGCCGTAGTTGACGCCGCACCACTAACACCGGAGATCGCAGCGCCCGATATGTAGAGCGTACCCACCGCACCAGTGCCAGCTGTGCCCGTAACCGAGAGATTCGAGTCTCCCGTAACAGTTTCGGAACCAAGGGCACCTGTAGACGAGACGCCAGTCGGCGAGATATTAGCTGTGCCTGTTGCAACCAAGGATCCAACGGCTCCAGTAGCCGCTGTACCCGTAACTGAAACTTCAGCATTGGCTGTAACAGAAAGGGAGCCGAGCGCTGACGTACCCGCCAGCCCCGTAACCTCGACCGGGTCCTCCTGACTCCACGCGCCAGAACCCCACGCGCCTCGGCCCCAACCTGTAACATTGGCCATCCTCTAGGCAATACGAATAACTGCGTTACTCGCGTCCGCAGTAGGGAACGTAATCGTAAAGCTCCCTGCAGTGCTTGTTTTATCCCCTCCGAAGTCGAACACGGCAACTGCCGGATCGCCAGATGCTGAATCATTAAAGATCATGCATCCCCGTGCCGTTATCGTGCAGGTTCCAAAGGTTAAGTCCGAAAAATCAGTAAAAGCCGTCGTTCCAGAAGTTGTCGGATCAACCCGAGTAAGCGACCCACCCTTCGCTGTGTAATTAGTTCCTGACGCCTCTTGACTTGTCGTATACGCAGTAGTTGCTGCAGACATGGTCGCAGAACTTGTGTACAACGCTAAATTAAAGGTGTTTCCACCAGAGTTCTTAAAGTTATGAACCCCTTCCAAGAGCTCTTTCTTGAAAGAAGTACACATTGCTTGAGTGATTGCCATTACAGTCTCCTGATGATTTGGGCTATATCTTGCTGCCCTTGTTGTTCAAGTAAATTGCATACCGTGCACATATGACTCTCCACGGCCTTCTGCATATAATCAGTCAACAAGGCTTGGCAATAACCTTTGAAAGCATGAGCTTGTTGACGTATCGGCTCAGGAGCCTGATCACTAATACTAACAATGCGATCAGTAGCCATCTTGGCCCACTCTTCTGGAGAGTGCCCTCGATGATGGGTCGTCTGTACTCCCAAATCCCCTATAGAAGAACTAACATCAACTTGAAACATTTAATAGCTCGCAGGTTCAACTGAACGAGGTACTTCTACCCCATCTTCTCGGCCATAGATAGAGACGACTACTTCCTCCTCAGGAAGGATCTCAGAAGAAGTAGTTACTTTCAATTCCCCGTCTTCCATATATACAACAGGAGGGTTCTCTAACCGATGGTACCCGTATAGTTTCTGGTCCGTCGAAACATTCGTATCTAGTAATGGAGACCTAGGGGCAATCGCAACCTCCATTCCAGACAACATACAACGAGAAAGCCAAAACTCACAGCAAGCTCGGCCCATCTCTGCATAGTGCATATTTGTCGAGTAGGTAAAGTCAATACCGAACACACTTAGACGACTGACCCCTGTCCATAATGCAAAAGCGATTGCATAAGACACAGTATTGTTGAAATAACCACACCCAAGTTCTCCAACAACCTGTCCTAATGGATACAGCTCTATCGAAGGAACCCGAGAATCAATCTCGCAGGAATAAATTGGACATTGTAAGGTCGGAAGAACCTTACGCATAACTTTTGTCTGGCCTCCCGCATCCTCAGTATCCAGGAAACGGGAAGCAGGGTCCATCATAAACACACGGTCGGGCTGAACCACCGCGCACATCGCATTAATCGCCCAAATCTCATCGTACTCTTGGCTGTGAGTAATTGAGAGATGATAGTCGAGCTGACTCTGCCCTAACCCGAGCAGCGCGATATGTTTTCCCTCTAAACTACCCTTGTGACTGTGCATTTGCGGCCATCTCAATAGTCGGTGGTCTACTCCGAAGATCGTAGCGATATTCGTCGCTAATGGCCTCACTCATCGTCTTCAGCGTTGCCATTGCTTCTTGGAAACGTCCTTCGAACATTTGAAGTTCTTGAGGAGGCATTTTCAAAAATGTTCCTCCTTCCATAAGCGATCCATACAACATCGCGTTTCGTGCGTTAGTTGAGAGCCATGTGGTCCCACCAGAGGCCCCTGCTGTTAACGACGCGGGTCTGTATTTATAGTGAAGCTCAAATGTGTAATTTGAATTCGGAGTTGGCGCAAGGATAAACGAGTCATCATCAAACACTGCGTAATACTGGGGAGTCCCGGTTGTCGCCGAAGCCGGGGTGTAGTCACGAATAAAAGTAACGTGCTTAAACCATAGATATGAGTAATTGCTTCCTGAAATCACTGCAAGACTGTATGGAGAAAGAAAGTCTGAAGGGCTTCCTAAATATGCATTTCCCGAAGCAGCCGTCCCTGTCACATTCTTCCTAAATACCGGAAGGTCTACAGACTTCAAAATCCGTTCTTCTGTAGACTGAATAAAATTTGACAGATTACTGGTAAAAGTACTTTCAGTGCTGTCCAAGTACTCTTTAATCGCAGTCTCTAATGTTCCTAGCGTAAAGCTCATAACTACTCCGTAGTTATTGTCAAATCCCCAACATCGGCATAACTGACCAACCCGTTAAAGGCATGCCCAATCATCGACGGAGGATCATTAGCAATAGACGTCATAGGTCCAGGAACTTCTGTCGTTACCTGTCCTAACTGTGCAAGAGGAAGTGATTGCTCAGGACGAGGCTGATAAAGCCCCTCTGCATCTGGGCCAAAATTAGGTGGATCTAGCTGAGGGTTTTTGACTTCAAAGCACTCAGGACAGACCTTAAACCCGGTCCATTCCATTCGCATCTGCAAGTATCTGCACCGAAACCCGCACCGATCACAAATTCCCCATGCATGTTTTCCCTGCGCATATGCCATTAGATATAGCTCGCCCTCGGAACTAAGTGAACAGAAGAGCGATCCTCATCATACCTCAATGCGTTGAGTAAAGAGGTTTCGTACAGTGGTTGGAGAATTTGTAATTTCTGAGGATTCTTTTTTAAGGCTAATGCTGTTGCAAGCCCCAGCACCATACACGGCAAAAATCTGGAAGGAAGATCCAGATCATTTATCGCAGCATCCACGTCCTGAATGCGAGCCCAGCGATAAGAGATAAACTCGTCTGTTGAGTTTTCCGGAGTAGGCCAGAGATAAAGCGTAGGGGTAATCGTCCTCTCTACATAGAACTGGCTCGGACGACCCTTCGTAGACTTAGTCGGAATCCCTAGAAACTCATTTCTGTCGATTCGACTAATTTGATAATCTGTATCAGTTCCTCCTACCTCTCGACGAATAACTGCATCAAGAATGTCTATATCGTATGCATTTAGCGCATACGAATTCGTCCCCTCAACAAGAGAGGTGGTTACCTGAGTAACCTCCCAAAGTTGAATACCTCGATTTGACCAATCAGCGAATAAAAGATTTAAGGACCGACGCGCAGCGAGCGCGTCGTATCCTGTACGAAGCTCTAAACCAGCAAGTTCATACGCCTCTTCAATTGCCGTGGCTGCATCAAGACTAAAAGTTCTCGTCCCAGATGTAGCCATAAGTCACCCGTATTGTTTAAGCAGCTCAAGGATAATCACATAACTATCCAAGTTGGCGGCACCTACTGTTGTCAGCTGAATATCACCAGTTTTCCCAGACCCAGAAGTATTCTTAATACCTCCAACATCTGTGAAATCCATGTGACCATTACTGCTTTCAGCAAGGGCGATTGCAATTGTGTCTGTCGTGGCATCCCATAGAAGCTGTACTTGAGTGTATCCAACCACAGAATGGTACAACTTCTGAATGGTTACGCCGCTACATGCCGTACCATCTGACGGCCTCGAATTTAAGGCGCTTACGTCAACCTTCGTGACAGCACTTTCTCCAGTGCCATCACTCAGGCCCGTAATCTGAATTACCGCTTTATGGGAGCCGTCCGAAATGGTTGTACTTGTTACAGCATCAGCCATAAGTTACTCCCAATTTAAGCGTCAGCGAACGGTGTTACAAGAGTTCCCGATCCGAGGATTAGTCCCTCAATAGCATACTTAGCACTTGCTATCGCAGTAACACGGACAATGCTGCCAGCAAGCCCACCTTTGGTAGATCCGTTCATGGTAAGCACATCGTTTGATGCACCGCTGATGAACGTCTTACCTGTGGCATCCGTCACCCCAGTGTATGTACCGCCAACAAATTTATCTGTACCATCGGTCAAGATATCCATGTCGGTTGCAGCAGTAACCACTACGAAAGTGAAAGTTGCACCTAGGTTGTTGGTTTGATTTGGATCATCATCTCGACCCGGAGCCGTAGCAACGATGCTAGGTAGTGTGAACTTGCCATCTGCATCATTAGTGAGCAAGATTTTGCCAGCATGCGAAGCCACCGTCAGCGTGGTATCCGCCGTCAGGCTGACAACAGAAGCGTTTCCTGCAGAAATAAACCCCGCCAAAGATTTTACGGGGCCTGAGAAAGTAGTCTTAGCCAAGAGTTCCTCCTTACGAAAGGATTTGCCCTAGTGTCTTCGTAAGCGTCTGCTGGACCAGTCGCTAGGGCTGTATTTTTTCCAGATTCGAAAAAAGGGGGGAGCGAACTCCCCCCTCTTCATTACGCTCCGGGAGTCCCGAAGATACCGCGCCAGTCGGACCAGCCGAAGCTGTATCGTTCTCTGGCTTTGTAACGAACATTGCCGGTTTCAAAATCACCTTCCATGTTCGTAGAAACGGGCGTCCGCACGAAGTGCTTCAGACCATTCGGTACGTCAGTCTTCAGGAACCATGCATCGGTGTCCGTCAGGTAGTGGTTAACGGAGTAACCCTGCGGGACCATTCCCATGTTCCGCACAGCGTTAATGTCGTTATCCGCCGTTCCTGTACGACCCGGAGATTCCATCAGTCGGTCAGCAACAAACTGAAGTGCAGCTGGGATGAGAAGACGAGTTGCCTGAGCATTAATTCTCAGACCTCGCTCATCCTTAAAGCCTGCAATATCAATCAGCGCCTGCTCCAATGAAGTCTCATTCAAATCCGAAGCAGTGCTAAGGATATTGCTGAGGCTTACATTTTCAACAGTCGGGTGAGAGGAGGCACAAAGATATGCTCCATCACCACCAGTACCAGATGTAAACGCATTGTTAAGGACGTTCGCACCCTTGATTTGCTTCGTCGTTTGCATCGACCGTGCAAGGGCTTTCGTGTACCGCGAAGACAATGTGTCATAGAGGTTGTCCTCGATTGCTTCCTCCGTAAGGGAGAACGCCATCGCAACAGTCTCATTGATATATCGGGCGGTCCACGCTTCTTGCGCGGTATCGTAAACAACTGCGGAACCCTCGTTCTTAACGGGGGCCTCCCCAAAGCCAGTCAGCATGACTTCTTCTTCGTACGCTCGTTCCGAGTTTTCCGTATCGAAAATGTCTTCATGCTCATTGGCGTACCGATCATACTCCAAACCAAAGAGAGCATGCAGGCCGGGAACAAGCTCTTTTACGAGTTGTGCTCTATTAATAGCCATTAGTTACTCTCCTTAGACCGCGAAGACGTTAGTCGGGAAACTGAAGTATGCACGAGCATACGCCCCGATTGCGTTACTTGGCTCATCTACAAAACCAAGACACAATGCAATCCCTGAGGAAGTCGTCGCAGTAACCCCTTCTTTCGAGCGCCCGTTCGTCGTGCTTCCGGCGGTCGTTGAAAGAGTGTACTTATTGCCGATGAAAGTCACTGCAGGTGTACCTGCGGTGAACTGTGCTTCATAGGCAATACCGGGGTCCCTATAGATATAAGCGACCGCGTCTTCACTTCCCAGAGTCGCTGTACTAGCCGTCCACTGATTAGACCACTTTGGAGTTCCGTCCGATGCGGTCCACTGTACTCCATGGAAAATACCTGCCGGTGTTCCAGTTGCCGTTCCTTGGATCACATAGCCACCAGAAAGATTTACTACGTCACCACTCATAATAGCAGTGCCATAGCCACTTTCAATCCTCATCTTTGCTGATTGGATTGTACCACCATAAAGGTGATACGCTGGCGTGAACCCGTTCGGCTTGTCTGTGTTTGCCATTACAAACCTCTTTTAAGCAAATTAGGCTTCAGAATTGTCAGGTCTAGCCTGACCACCAAAAGCGACCTTAGTTGTGCGCTCAACATCCCCATGTTTTAGAGGCATCGTCGGGTCACTTTCTCGCATGTAATCGTTGTCGACACCGCTCATCTGCTCGTTAGTTTCATTCTGAAAGTATGCCGAGCGTTCAAGAACAGTTTCTTCGGGGATACGTGCGAGCACCAATCCTCCGACACCTATGACACCTGCATGCTTTCCGTCCTCAACCATAGGAGCTTCAAAGTCGGGGTACTCTTCAGCTCTTACGAGTTCAAATCCCTCACGAACACGCTTTGACATATTCGCTCGGTCATCATGACCTCGGACCTCAGCACGAATCCACCGATGTTGAAATCCGGCGGGGGCTTCTGGGGCGTCTAACATAGATGGCGGTTGCCATGGCTTACGGCGAGAGCTTTTCTCTCGAGAAGTGGCAGATCTGGAGTCACGACCTGGCATATTTTTACTCCTAATTTGCGTATTTCGCGTAGTCTTCTAAAGAAACCCCTAAGCGTTTTGCAACTGCAACCTGCGAAGGGCTTAACTTTACTTTGCGTGAACCCGGTTTATTGGTACCAGCCCCTCGGCTGGCTCCGGCAACCTGTTGCACGTTTTTTGGCTGATCGAACTTTTGAGGGAAATATTCCCTCATTTTCTCATCCACTCTTTGATAGTAGTCATCCGAAGCTGGGTCGACATTTTCGTCAACCAACTCCTGATGAATACCAAAAGCGGCAAAAGTCATTCCTCGATCAGTCCCAAACCATGAATTCTTTTCAGCCCACGCCTCCGCTTTTGGGTCAGGGGGCGCAGACTGTGGATATGGCTGCTGTTCCTCAGAGTACCCTTGCTGTTGTTGTCTTCGAGCGGGTCTCCGAAGCCTCGCCTTTTGGCGAGCTTGCAATCGCTGGGCATTCTGCGCTTCAATCGAAGTTTTAGCAACCGCCTCTGTTGCCAAAGCAATCGCGTCAGCATCTCCAACTTCTTGAGCTTCCTTCAGGGCCTTACGAGCCCTTTCAGTCTCAGAATTGATTCGAGCTTCATACTCGTTGACAAGAGTTCTATCCGAAGAGGTCAGCTGTTGCTGAAGCGTGCTGTTCTGATCGTTTATGCGATTAGCATAATCAAGTGCTTCATCCCGCTGACGTTCAGCTTCCCGCATCTGATAAGTGAGCTTATCAATGCGCTTCTTGACAGAAGCACTGTAGTCATCCATCTCATCGGATGACTCCTTATCAATCGGCTCTTCCTGAGAAGAAGAACTGAAATCACGATCTGCTACCCTCTCTTGAACAACATCCGCTTCATGAATATCGACTTCCCCTTCAGGAAGCTCTAGCTCGATATTTTGCTCTGACATTACTATTCTCCTTAGCCGTTCAAAATGTCTTCTGGGCTGTCGATAACAGCGAGGATCTCATCGTCATTAAGGAGCCGCATATCGCCCCCCTCAATACGAAATCTAGCACCTGCATATCGACCAAAAATCACCCAGTCGCCAACTGAACACCACGGGCCTTCAGAGAATTTATTGGGGTCTTTATACGCATCAGGACCAAGTGCAACAACCAACCCCACAACCGTGGCTAGGTGTTCTTTGTCCATCGTCTGCTTTGCAAGCATGATGCCACCTTTGGTGGTGGCCTGTGTCTTGAATGGAAGAATAAGCACTCGATACCCAGTGGGACGAGGGAGCTTATCTACATGCGCGTCCAGAGTCTCAGGGGTAATTCCCCCTTCCTCATCTTCCCTTGGTTCAGAAGAACCAAAGTTCAAAACGCGGTCTGGTATTGGATCATTCATCAGCGGTTTCCAAGTTTCCGTGCAGGGTTACAATTTCTTGCTCAGCGTAGTTCAACCCTGAAATCTCTCCAACTAATCGTTGGTACTGAGCGTAGTCCTGAGCACTCCCACTAGAGAGTGAATGCGAAAGCGTTTCTTGACGCTCTCGAATCTTGCGGAGCAAATGCTCCGAATACCTCAAAAAATCCATAAACAGCTACTTTATGTAGCGATAGAACAACAGCCCTTTCGTTGCAGCACCCTTTCCTCGTACTGAGGCTTTTTCGCCACCCTCAGGAAGGAGCGTGCCTGCCTTTATCGTTTTAGGCTGTGACAACCCTTTTGAAGAAACCGAAGGGGCACTAACCGAAACGCCTGCTGATTGTTTCCCCGGTTTCGGGTAACTCGTCAGCTCTTTGTTCCAATCTTTCATTTTTTCTTTCCTCGGCCTTTGACCGCCCCGCCTCTACTGTATGAGACTTTCTTGCCTTGGCGTTTAGCCGCAGCCTTTGCAGCAGCCTTACCTTTAGCAGTATACGGATAGTGTTTTTTACCAACCTTCGGCATTGCTAATCCCTCCTTGAGAGTTCTGCCATTTTAGTAAGCTCAAGAAAGCCCTTATCGACTTGATCTTGATGCTTCATCTCAGCTTCCTGAAGATCAGCAGCAGTACGCAAATCTTCTCGTTTTTCGTCCGATTCCATCTTCTCTATCCCAAGACGGAACTTCTGAGCAGCCTCTTGTCGCTTCTGCTTGAGTTTCTGATACTCAAGGTTCATCTGCTCATTGAACATTTCACGCTGTTCATCTGGTGGAGATTCCATAGCATCAACCAAGGCTTGTTCCTGACCTGTAATCTGCTGAGTCGCTTGTGCCGCAGCCATTGCGATTTGGTTCTCAGCTTCAGGCGGCAACTCAGGAAGTTTCCCATCCTCACCCGGTTTCGGAAGCTCAACACCCTGCTGGGCCAATATCTGCTCAACCTGAATGCGATACTTCAGGGCTTGGTGCTGCTGAATGTGCGCTTCGAGCGCAGCAACTGCTTCCTGATTATTCGCAGTATTTGGATTCTCAATAAACGCCATATGCGTCTGAATATGCGCATCATGGTTCTGCTGGATAAAGGCTTCGAGCGGTTTCTTAGTTAATGCGTCCTGATTCTCCTGAATCGGGTCTTTTGGTGCAGGAGGTGTATCCGGAATCAAAATATCGTCGATATCTCGGATATTTAGCGCCAAATACATCTTGCGGAAGGCTTCCTTCAGATTATGAATATCAGGCGCACTTTGGGCCATCTGAAGTTGCGTTTGTGCCAAAATAATCCGCTGCGTGGTGCTGAAGATGTTGGGATCCGAAATTGGAATCACATCCACCTGATTACTGAAGTCCTCACGGAAAACGGTCTGCTGCGCACCCTGAACTTGGTACGGATATTCAGGTGGCAGCGTTTCTCCGAAGACTCTTTTGAGAATCTTGAACTCAGTACGCTGCGCATAGTGCAATCGCTTATGGATTGCCGAAATTACCTTCTGACCCTTCTCCAAAACCGCAACAGTGGACCCCACCGGAGCATTCTGGTTAGCGTCCGAAGATGTCGTGTCCAATACCGAAGCAAACCGCTGCCCCGACTCGACCAAAAGGCCCAATAGCTGCGATAACGTCGCACTGGGCTCTTTATATGGCAAAGGCAGGAACGAATCACGAATCGTGCCCCCGGGAGTGTCAACATCCCGCCACTCTCCCGGCTGAATCGGATCATCAGTCCGCTGAATGTTCAACCCACGGGACTTAAAGCCTGCTGGAAGGTTTGACAGCGTTCCCGCGTCAATTAATTGGCGCAATATCGCCGTTGCGGACTTAGTTACTCCACCAATCATGTGGATCAACCCAAACCCGTAGAAACCAAGCCCGGGTAGAAACTTAAAATGCGTGAAGTGTTCAATCTTCTTCCGCATTGGGTCTGTTTCTTCGTAATTCTGGCGAATCGCCAAAACTTTATTGCTATCCAGACAAACGGTGACGATATATGGAAGCGCAAGCCCTGTCGGCTCACCTTGAGGATTGGTATCCTCCATTCCTTCAATATCTAGTTCCGCATGCACCTCAAGAAGCGTGTAATCCTCCTCACTAGGAGGAGAACTTGTCCCATCAATCTCGTCAATCTTCTCCTGCGTCGGAGATTCATGAATCATGGAGGGAGGAGAAAGCGGGATGTCTGAATAAAACCCAGAAAGCTGCAATTTCCGCAGATCATTCTCGGTCATCTTGATGACATGGGTAATTCGAGGGCTCGTAACCAAGTCTGTCGTGCTATATGGCACGATCAGATCTTCTGCCTTGATAAAACGAGAAACAGCTCGCCCTAATGCGGGATCATAATAGCTCTTCTTGAACGCAGAACCCGCCAACGGCAGATAAAAGAGCAATTGATCCATTTCAGGATCGTACTCTTCCATCTTGTACGTCAACTGGAAGTTCATGAAGTTCTTGACCCGGTTCGCTTGATCCATTTTCGGATCAGTCATCTTGCCCATGACTTGGGTATCTACCGGGCCACCCGCAGGCAGCAGCTCTTTGTACGCTTGAGCTTGAAAATGCGTAACCGCTTCCGCCAAAAGCGGATGATACACGCCACTTGCCCCCTGAAAGGGCTCGCTACGGTTATCAGACTTGATACCTAACAGATCAAGACCGCTCTTGAACGTATCGTACCAATCTTCGCGAGAATCAAGGTCCTCGCGGTAATGCTGAATCAGAGTTGATGCAATCTGACTGAGAACTCGGTCCTCAAGATAGTCAGCGATGTTCTCGCCAAACAGAATCTGGGGCTCTTCTTCCGGATCGAAGCCAATCGACCCCACTCCCTCACTGTTGAAGAAGACATCAACCCCGTCCGGGCCAATAAAATCCTCCTCAAGCTCAATCTCAACGGAGGGCTGCGCTAAATACTCGGATGGTGTCGACATGCTTGCGAAAGATACCCCCGTTTACGCAAAGAATAAATCAGTAATAGACTCGAGCCCTTGGGAAATACTCCTCTTCCTCTTCCCAATCCGTCGCTAATCGCAAAAAACCCCCGTTTCGGAAGCGCATTAGCGCCAAACTCGTAGAATCCACTAGATCATCGTGTTCGCCGTTCGGAAAATCGGAGACTTCCTCCATCAACTCTTCCGCCCAACGGGTTTCTGGTACCCAAACCTTTCCATCTTGGAAAATTGGGCTCACTGAATTAAGCCGAGCAATCTTATCCTGCCCCTTGTTGGGCGAAAAGGTGTTTATCGGAATCCCCAACCGCCGTAATTCCTGCGTGAGCGGAATTCCCGAGGCTTTTGTCTCAATAATCACAGTGTCCGGAGTCCAATATTCGTACAAACGCAACGCCTCGCGCTTCAACTCCGGAAAATCCAACCGCTCCTTGACACAATCCAACAAAACTAAGTGGGCCTCGCCTCCAGAATAGATCTCATCTCCAATCTTCCCCTCTGGATTGAACACTCCCCACGTCGTTATCGCGGTAAAGTCCGACCTTTCAGACTTCAAAAACGCCGTATCGTAGCTCTGTATCAAATAACTACACGGAGGAGGGTCGTCGCTCGGCCAAACCTTGAACCAATCCTTCGGAATGATCGAAATACCTTCCCCGGTTGGGCGCTGCATGTACTGCGCAGCCCACTTCGAAGGCGGAACAGACGCCTTAATTGACTCTAATTCGTCTAATTTCCAATATCCGGGCCAAAGCGGATTGCCCGATGGCAAGATCGCCGGAAACTCAATCACCTCCCACTGATCAGAACCCCGCTCCTGCGTCATCTTGCGAACGAGCTTGCCCGTCAAATCCTTCTTAGACCACCGCGTCATTACAATAACGATGGCTCCTCCCGGCTGAAGGCGCTGACGTGGACCCGCCATGAACCAATCATATGCCTCATCCAGAGCCTTGTCCGAAAAGGCATCCTGCTCAGAGTGAGGATCATCAATAATAAACAGATCCGCGCCCCGTCCAGCCAACGCACCCCCAATACCCGCCGCGTAATACTCACCCCCCTGCGACGTTAACCACTTTCCCGCACTCCTAGAATCAGCCTTCAACTCCGTACCGGGAAATACATCCTTGTAATCGTCCGTATCCAATAAGTCACGAACCTTACGCCCGAAATTTACGGCCAAATCCGCCGTGTGCGTAGCCTCAATGATCTTGAGCTTAGGACGCTTGCCTAATAAATAGGCAGGAAACAAGTGAGAAGCAAACTCACTCTTCGTATGCCGGGGAGGCATATTCACAATTAACCGCTTGAGCTTGCCCTCGGCAATACGATCAAATGCATCCGCCATCTTGCGGTGATGATCGCCCTCAATAAACTCGGGCCAAATCGTTTTTACAAACTCAAGAAAGTTACCAGCCGACCGCTCCTGAAACTCGCGCTTCTCCAGCTCCTCTAAAAGAACCGTGAACTCTTTCGCTTCGTCTCGCGAAAGATACGAGAGATCTACCTTCCGTAATTCATCAAGAACATTCGGCATTATCTAACCGAATTGATCTCTTCAATAGAGCGCGTACCTAGTGGAGGAAGATCATTCGGACCCCGGGGGGCAATCTCTTGCACAATCTCTTCAGGAGAAAGCCCCGTTTCTCGCATCGTCAACAACTGGTGGGCCGCCGCTCGTTCCTCTGGAGAAAACTGGGCCGTGCGCTCATCAAAAGCATCCCGCGTAATCA
>TARA_R100001163_G_scaffold1295_2_pt1 | contig 47350 bp, 64 predicted proteins | sample TARA_R100001163 | Tara Oceans TARA_R100001163 (sample SAMEA2621285) | marine metagenome | biome: marine biome (ENVO:00000447); feature: deep chlorophyll maximum layer (ENVO:xxxxxxxx); material: "saline water (ENVO:00002010), including plankton (ENVO:xxxxxxxx)" | depth 120 m
CTCGCTACAAAAGGAAGATATCAACTATGAAAAGAAGAGATTTTATAAAATTAGGAGTAGGCACATATGCATTCGGAAATGTTACAGCGACTATCGCAGACGATAAGCAGACTGACGATCCAGCAGTATTGTTCCTTTTTCTTGGTGGTGGGGCTAGTCATATTGAGACTTTTAATCCTATACCTCTTGCTCCTGCTGACAGGAGATCTGTAACTGGCGATATAAAAACAAATGTTGCTGGAATAGAATTGGGTGGTCTTTTTAAAGAGCTTTCAAAACGCACAAATAAAATAGTTATACCTAGAGCTTTTGGTCACAGAGATCAAAATCACGCATCTGCCGTTCATTGGGTTGTAACTGGAGAAGCAAATTTTGGTGCTGGAACAAGTTCTAAATGGCCTAGCTATGGATCTATGATGAGCAAACATCATGGTGTAAATACAGACGATGGACTTCCTACATATGTAAAACTAGGAAAGTATGATCATAATGGTGCAGCTTGGTTAGGCGGTAAATATACTGGGTTCGATGCAACCAAAGAGGGCAGAAAAGACCTACAACTGATGCGTAAAAGTGAAGATTTTAAAACAAGAATTAATGTTTTAAATGTCATAGACAATAGTTTTAAAGCAAAAGATCAACAATTAGCTAAGGACTGGAGAGATTTACGTAATCAATCAGTAGATATTATTCTTGGAAATGGATCAAAGGCATTCAGGGTAGAAGAAGATAAAGATTACAATAAATTTAAAGAAGCTACACTTGGACAAGATGCACTTACTGCAATTAGATTGCTAGAAGCTGGCTCTAAATTTGTATCATTAAGCTATGGAGGCTGGGATATGCACCAAAATATTGGCCAGTCACTCCAGACAAAACAAACAGAGTTAGACCATTACTTAGCAAAAATAATGGATACTTTAGAATCAAGAGGTCTATATGAAAGAGTTATGCTAATTGTAACATCTGAATTTGGAAGAACCCCCAAAGTAAACCAAAATCAAGGTCGTGATCATTTTGGCAAACTAGCACCCCTCATGATTAGTTGTGGATCATATGAAATGGGAAGAACGATTGGATCGTCAAGTCCAAATGCAGACGATGTTGAAGATGGTCGCTGCACTCCAGAAGATTTAGCTTGGACTATATACGATCATCTTAATATGAATAGAACATCTAGATATACAGCTACAGATGGTAGACCCCACAATATAGTGAAAGATGATGCTAAGAATATATTGAAAGATATTCAAGCATAATTTTGATACTTGCAAGCATTGTGCAAGCAAGTCTTATATTATTTTAAAGGAGGTTTTAAAATGCCATTATTTAACGGACGTTTAGCTCAGTTCATCAGAAAGCACAAATTGATAAGAAGAACCGCATTCTTTGGCGGTGCTGCAATCGGTGTATACTTTATTGGTGTTGCTGCTGGTTGGTGGTCAAATGTATTAGCTGGAGGCTAATGATCACGGGGAGATGGATTCTCCCCATTTTTTTAATAGTTGTATTAGCTTAATTAGCTTTGTCAACTAGAATGGGGTCGAAATGCTTGTGATAAAAATATTTATGTGTGTTATACTGGCAGACTTTATAACTGGCTTAGTACACTGGATAGAAGATACATATGGCGTACCTGACTGGCCTTTTGGGTTAGGAAAGAATGTAGTAGAGCCTAATATTATTCATCATCAACATCCTAATTGGATGATTACAATGAGCAATGTAATACAAAGAAACTACATTACAGCTATCCCAGCATCCATAGCAATTTTTATTGCTTACTATTTTTATGGATGGTCATGCTGGCCTTTTGCAACAACAATTTTAATCGCTGGTTTTCTAGGCAATGAAATTCATGGCTGGAATCATACACCTATCTCAAAACTCAACTGGTTCATAAGATTTTTGCAAGATACTGCTATAGTGCAAACTAGACATCAACACGCACTTCATCATAAAAAGCCATACAATAAATATTATTGTACGCTAACAAATTTAACAAATCCAGTGCTAGAGCTTATCTATTTTTGGAGAACACTTGAATTTTTACTATTAAAAATATTTGGATTAAAAACAAAAAGATGTACGGAGGTTAGGAACGGTTATTAAACACTAAAACACGAAAGGGGTTTAAGATGTCGTTAATTATCAGACTAATTATTTTGGGAGTTGTTATAATGGGTTGTTGTGGAGGTTCATGTCATGGTGACAGAAATCTGGATGAATATATTTCACTTTCTGGAAAATCTGCATTATTGTCAAAACAAGAGGACGATAGTGAAGATAAGGAAGTAAAATATAAAGAGGGGGACGTAATTGTTATGCAGTTTAGTGCTGTATGGTGTGGTCCCTGTAGAGCATTAAAGGCATCAATTAAATCAGATGCAGAAATACAAAATTATTTTAAAAAAGAAACTAAGGGTTATTTTATAGTAGATGTTGATGATGGGGACAAAACATCTGCCGCTTGGGTAAAAAAAGCAAAACCTAGTTCCATACCTCTTGTTGTTTTATATAAAAGAGAAAAAGATTCATGGAATGAAGTTAGCAGATTTACTGGGTCAAAACCCCCAAGTGCAGTATTAAAATGGCTTAAAGAAAAGAACAAGAAGTCACCAGTAAAATAGTTTTATTGGTTTTTATATTTTTTACAAGGAGAAATAAATGAAGTATGTAGTTGGATTTTGCTTGGCCGTTTCTATCATGTTCGGCTCTTCTAATGCAAATGCACATGATGCGTGTCAACCTGTTAGAGACTTTGCAAATGCTACCGTTTGTGCATCAGCACAGATTATTAAAAATACAGTATGTATGCCAGTCAATGTATTTAAAAAATTTAAAGCAGAAAAGCCTTTGCGTTCAGCATTCGCGAAAAAGCCTGTTCGTTCAAGACTAGCTAAGTTTACAAAACGGTCTTGTTGCGAATAGTTATATGAGATGTTCAGAATGTGATAAAGAAATAAGTTGTGAAGAAAGCTTTAGATGTAGAATATGTTTTCTTTGGTTTTGTAAAAGCTGTTCTTTAAAACATTTTGGACTAAAAGAAAAGGATGGTAAAATCTACCACAAGAGTATTATTAAAAGCTTTTGGTGGATTTTGCAAAAAAGATTTTTCGGTAAATGAAATATTCAAGGAAGAGATTTATGATTAAAACACTAAGCTTAATGTTTTGTTTGGTACTTCCCACGCTAGATAACTCTATATGGGGAGATGCTACAACAGACCAAGAAAAATGCCAAGCGGAAGCAGACTATATGATTAAGTATCGCAAAAACTGCCATGTTGGTCCGTGTATCGGAAGATTTGAAGGTATGGGGTATAGTGTTAATGGAAAAATTCCAAACACCTGTGTGCCAAATCGTAAAATGAAACTTACAGGCGATGCTACTGCCAGAGATGGCAATAGGGTAGCCAGAGTAAGAAGCTGGAGGTAAAGCATGTATAAAGATTATTATTGATGTTGTAGGAGACTGCGGGGCAGTACCGCACACCTCCACTTGCCAAACTAAGGGGGTGAAATAGATTCGATCCACAATATGATGTAGTATATCTCATGCACTGGTTGATAGAAGGGCCAGTATAAAAATCTATCAAACTTTTTAATTGCAGATGAAAATCTTGCTTTGGCAGCGTAAGCTGTCTGGGGTTTGCCAGTACCTTATTATCCAAACTGGCATTTTTTATGCAATATATATATATGGTTTTAAAATATGTTTAAAAATACATTATATTTATGTTTAATAATTTTTACATTTGCAATAGTTATTTGCATCATGCCACGCACACATAAGTGTCTTCATTGCAACCAAGCGTGTTTTTCAGAACCAAATATAGCTTTTTGGATTTCAGGAGACCCAAGCTGTATTCATGACCATTGCTTAAAAGAATGGGATGGATTTGATTGGAGAATTCCTATGGAATGGCCCCACGGGATTTACATAGAATGAAACATTTAAAAGAAACCGGCATGAGCTACTTTCAGCACATGTTACATGCACTTTATATAGGGGCTTTTTTAGTTATAGCTGGATTTTGCTGCATAACACATTCGTTTGCACCGTTTATATTTAAAAACACAGCATCTAAAATTATCACACACCTTAATGATGATGTAATCAAAAAAACTTAATATACATACTTTTGCCAAACGTTTTTTAGTTTGCAAGAGTATAATTGCCATAGAGTAGTATCTATGGCTTTTTATTTGGAGTAAAATCATGTTAATAGAACTTGGAATAGCTTTATTTTTTTCATCTTATTTTTTAGAGGATCAATCAGTTGAAGAAGATTAATTTGAATGTCCCTATAAATTCTTTAGGATATGGAGTTGTGGGGTATAATGTATGGAAACAATTGAATAGCTTAAATGATAAGCTTGATTTAACACTCTGGCCAATACCAGATGTTCAAAATATAGTTCCTCCTGTAGAATTGAGTGAAGAAGAAACATATCAGCTACGAATTGATATTAATAAACAATCGAACTTACAACACGATGCAACATGTCTAAAAATATGGCATGAAAACCAATTAGAATATAGGGTTGGTAAAGGAAAGTTTATTGCTTGGCCTTTCTTTGAAGTAAACAAACTAGATAACAGAAGGTTGACACATCTCAAATCAGTAGATGAAATTATTGTATCGTCCGAGTGGGCTAAAGATATCCTATATAATTTGCCCAATTGGACATCACCGGCTGTTCATGTAGTAGAATGCGGTGTTGACAGAGAAATATTTAATGAAATAGGCTCTTTAAACAATACAGAAAAATGTATATTTTTTAATTGTGGAAAATGGGAAGTAAGAAAAGGGCATGATGTTTTACACAAAGCATTCAAGGACGCTTTTTCTTCAAATGAAAATGTAGAACTTTGGATGATGACCCATAATCCATTTTTAAACGAACAAGAGAAAGTTTATTGGGAGTCTCTTTATGAAGACAGCAGGATCAAAAATATTCAAAGGGTTCAATATCAGCATCAGCTTTCTGAGATAATGAAACAAACTTATTGTGGTGTTTTTCCGGCAAAATCAGAAGGCTGGAATCTTGAAGCACTTGAGATGATGGCTTGTGGCAAACAAGTTATAATAACTAATTATTCAGCACATACTCAGTTTTGCAATGTACAAAATTCTAAATTGATAGATATAACAGAAGAGGAGCCTGCTTATGATGCAAAATGGTTCACCGGGGATAATGGAACTTGGGCATCCTTAGAAGGAAGCTCATATGAACAGCTTGTTCAACATCTAAGAGATGTTTACGAGCAATGGAAAACAAAACCAGAAATAAATCAATCTGGAATTGAAACTAGTAAAAATTTAAGTTGGCAAAAAACTGCCGAAAAGCTATTAGAAATTATTTGAGGTAATTGTATGAGTCACAAAGATCATGAGTCTAGAATGAATATGCTTGTAAATCATCAGAGAGCATCTACACTTTTAAATAAACTTAAAGATATTGAATCTGTACATATAGATGGTATAAAAGTTAGAGTAAAAATTATAGATCAAGATGGTAAAATTCCCACAAAAGCAAATCAATTTGATGCGGGGTGGGATTTATATTCTACGCACGACTGCACAATACAGGCTGGTCAAAGAAAAACAATTAAAACTGGCGTGTCTTTACAAATTCCAGAAGGATGGGTTGGGCTGATTTGGCCAAGATCTGGTTTGTCTGTTAAAAATGGTGCAGACATTCTAGCAGGAGTTATTGACTCTGGATATCGTGGAGAAGTATTGGTCTGCTTACATAATACTAATCATGGAATACCTCTTTTGTCAGATGATAATTTTAATATTAAAATTAAAAAAGGAGATAGAATTGCACAAATACTATTTCAGCAAGTGCCAGAAGTTAGTATGGTCGAGGTAGACGATCTTTCATCAAGTGAACGTGGAGATAAGGGGTTTGGCAGCAGTGGCGAATAGATTTGATTATAGAGACAGTAACACTTTTAAAAAAGATATAAAATTTTCTACAATGTTAGAAAAATACTTTTTTCATGAGTGGCTAGATAGAGTAGAAAGCAGAGAGTTGCTTGATGTTTCATCTTGGGACAATAATGGGTGTGATAATAATGGAGAATTTATAGCTAAAGGAAATACAGCCGGTGCAGACTATAAAATTTCTGGATCAATAAAAGGTCAAGGTTTAGATGCTAAACTCGTAAATGAACCTCTAGAAATAAAATGGGTTCCTACTTCTGGTAAATTCACACTAAAACAAAATGACTTGAAGGCTTATGTAAAAGAGTCTGCAAGTATATTGTTTATTTACAATTCAGTTAAATGCGGAACTAATATGAAAAAACCAAAAGATTATGATCTTGAGAAACATATTAAGCTAATTGAATCTAAAAAAGATCAAATCAAATGGGGAATCATGTGGTCGCCAAGAGTAAAAAAATTGTATAACCATTCGGTTCAAAACAATCTGTTTAAACCAATATACTACATGGGTGGAAAACAAGCGATTGTATTAAAACAATCAGATTTTAGCAAATGGTTTACTTCTTACGATTGGGAGGAATGATATGAAAATAGTTGATGAAACTAAATTAGATTTTGACGATATACTATTAGTTCCAGCGAGGTCGCCTGCTGCTAGTAGAAAAGAAGTTGAATTAAAGAGAACATTTAAATTCTTTCATTCCACAAAAGAATGGACAGGGCTTCCGATTATGGCTGCAAACATGGACACTACTGGAAGTTTCAAAATGGGGACTGCACTAAACAAGCACGATGCAGTAACGTGTTTGCACAAACATTATGATGCAGAAACAATAGACGAGTATTTTGCCTACTACAATATTGAAAGACATGTTTGGATTAGTGTAGGCATGGGCGATCATGAACTTGATAGGTTGTTAAAAATAAAATCATTGATTCATCACTCACCTAATATTTGTATTGATATTGCAAACGGTTACACTGAAAAATTTGTTGAATGGTGTTCTAAGATTAGACATTATTTTAATGATTCAATTATAATGGCTGGTAATGTTTGTACTCCTGAAATGGTACAAGAACTAATCCTTCATGGTGGAGTAGATATAGTAAAAATCGGAATTGGTCCGGGAAGTGCTTGTACAACTCGACTTAAAACAGGTGTCGGGTATCCACAGTTATCGGCTATTATTGAATGTAGTCATGCTGCTCATGGTCTTAAAAATGGCGAACGCAGAATGGGTCTAATTTGTGCTGACGGTGGATGTAGAATACCTGCTGATGTATGTAAGGCTTTCGCGGCTAATGCTGACTTTGTGATGCTGGGCGGTATGCTGGCGGGAACACACGAGTGTGAGGGTGATTGGGAATATGAAATTGACGATGATGGAGAATACCAAAAATCACACTTGAGTTTTTATGGAATGTCATCAGAAAAAGCTCAAAAAAAATATAATGGTGGAATGAGTTCTTATGCATCTAGTGAGGGTAGAATTAAAATCATACCATATAAAGGTTTCGCAGACTCTGTTATGAATGATATTGAAGGTGGATTAAGAAGTTGCTGTGCTTATGTGGGTGCGACATCATTGAAAGATCTTCCTAAATGTGCAAAAGCAGTAAAAGTAAATAGAGTTCATTTTGATGGTAGCGTTTAAATGAAGTTACAATTATTGATAAACTTTTTGCCTGTGATAGTATTTTTCCTATACGCGATTGTAGGAATTTGCTATATATTAAAAAAAGATTATGCTTGGGCTTTAGTGTGGATTTCTTATGCCTTGGCTAACATTGGACTTATATGGGTAGGAATGAGAGGAGAAACCTTTTGAAAAAATTAATTAAAAAAGTCATCAATGCTTTAAAAAGAGAAAAAATTGATTTGGATTCTATAGAAAAGCTTGATTTTGAATCTTTAGAAGAAAGCATCAAACCGCCTTCGTCTGGCAGAATAGTAATAGACTATGATTCACAAACTGGAGATTTTCAGGTTGAGTCTCAAATAGATGATCTATCTAATGATTCAGTTGAAATATTAGCACTATTGATATTTCATATAACAAAAGGAGATTTGGAGTCATTTATATTTGAATCTCTAAGGATTTGGGCAGATGATGAAGATGAGAAAATAGAGTTTAATGTTAAAGTAGCGTTGCAGACTCAAAAATTAGATAGCATGATAATTGACGAAACAAAAGTAAAAGAAAAAAATAAAGTTGCCGTAAGTGCTTCGCAAGTTTTTAATTTTAGAGAGAATTTAAAATGAGATCATATTTAGATATAGTGGAAAATGTTTTATCTGTAGGACGACAAAAAGAAAATAGAACAGGTATAAAGTCATACACTACATTTTGTGAAATTTTTAGACATAATATGTCTGATGGATTTCCACTTTTGACAACAAAAAAAATGCCTTATAGAACAATAGCCATTGAATTGGAGGGTTTTATTAAAGGAATCACAGATAAGGGATGGTTTCAAGAAAGGGGGTGTAAAATTTGGAACGAGTGGGCAAATCCCAAAGCTGTTGAATTTTCCCACGGTGGTGTTATTGAGATGCTATCTAACGAAGAATTTAGAAAAAAGGCACAGTTATATGAAAATGATCTAGGTCCAATTTATGGGTATCAATGGAGAGCTTGGAATCAAGATTATGGGGATATGGTGGGTGAAAGACAGGGTATAGACCAATTAAGAAATGTTATTGAAACATTAAAAAATAATCCAGATGACAGAAGAATGGTCGTATCTGCATGGAATCCTAGCCAAATGCACCTTATGGCACTTCCTCCATGTCATTATGCTTTTACATTGGTTCATATTGATGGTGTATTAAATTTATGTTGGAAGCAAAGATCGGCAGACTTAATGCTTGGAGTTCCTTTCAATATAGCAAGCTATGGGCTACTTTTAGAGCTTATATGTAAAGAAGTAGGCATGATCGCTGGTGAATTGGTAGGAATATTGGAAGACTGCCACATATATGAAAACCATATGGAGGGTGCAAAAAAACAATTAGAAAGAAAACCAGAAAAATTACCCTCTTTATTGCTGTCTGAGCCATATAATATTTATGAATGGACATATGAGGATTTTGATATTGTAGATTACAATTCAGATAAAAGGATAGACTTTGGACAGGTGGCAGTATGAAACACAACTTTTTCCCACTGAAAGGTGTCGATATGAGCAATTTAAGCGACCTTCCTATCCCTAGCGGTAATGATATATATTGGGAACCTTGGATAGATGCATATGATAATGAAGAAGTTTCTAATGCAAAAACAATGTTTGAAGAAGAAATTAAAAACATAGATGAAATTAATAGTGAAGAAGAATTGCTTGAAGAGCAAGAGCTATATGATGAATTCGCTATGTTCCAAAAGCCCGTTAAGACTATTATAACACCCTATGGCGTTTTACCTCTGACAGAAACTTCTTTAGCAAGCTCTCATTTTAAATTTTGGGTAGGTCATTCAAACTTTAAACTAATGGAGAGCTTTTATAGTATAATAGAAGACTGTGCTGGCGTAGAATCATTAGATATCTTAACTCCATACAGGTTTAGGATAGCAGTAGGAAAAATGTTTCTAGATCGCGATGTTATGCATCAAGTAAGAAATACTCTCTTGGGAGTAATAGATGAGTCTAAAAAATAGAGATAGAGTTTCTAAAGGATATATTGTAGATGAAATGCATAGATACAATATATTACTGGAATCTAGAGAAATATTTCTTCATGGATATATAGATTCTAATGAAGAAGATCCCGGTGTCGAATACAGAATGTCAAATAACTTTTTGAAAAACATTAAGTTACTTGAACATATGGATTCATCAAAACCTATAACCGTTCATCAACACTCTATTGGAGGTGAATGGAGTGAAGGAATGATGATGTATGATGCCATAAAGCTATGCAAAGCTCCTGTAGTATTTATATGTCATGGTATTGCAGCATCTATGGGGTCGATAATACCCCAATCAGCAGATTTAAGGATCACAATGCCAAATTGTTGGTGGTTGATACACGATGGAACTACTGCTGTATCTGGTCACACAATAAGACAAGCCAAATCTTGGCATGAATGGGAGGGTAAATTAGAATCTCAAATGATGGAAATCTACAGTACAGTTTGCATGGAATCAGATTTTTTTGAAGATAAAAGTATCATTCAAGTAAAAAATTATATAAAAAAACAGTTGGATAAAAAAGAAGACTGGTGGCTGTCTGGAGAAGAAGCTGTAGAGCGTGGATTTGCAGACGCTATATTTGGTTCTGAAGACTATGAAGATTTAGAAAAGATAAAATCACATGTATATTGAATACTGTAACTATAATAAATATATAGATGATTATACTAAAGAAATAAAAAACGTCTTCCAAGCAATTGCAAATGGTATAGATGGCATTTCCTTACCGATACACATGATAAGAGAAATGCGAGAGTATCTTCCTTCTAACTTGGTAATATCTGCACCGGTAGACTATCCTTGTGGTTTATCTTCTTCAAAAGTTAGATACCACATGGCTTTAAATAGCATAAAATCTGGTGCTAATACACTTGATTATGTACCAAACCATTATTTCTTAAAGCATAAGTTTTCAGAACTAAAGAAGGAAATAAAAACATTGCTTGCTATTTGTGATGATTATAAAGCGACTCTCAGAGTATTTTTAGATTATAGAAGATCTACTACAAATGTATTAACAATAGCAGAAATCATAAATTCTACAGGTGTGGATTTAGTGTTTCCAACAATCGGATATCACCATGATGACTATTTTGATAATATTATAAATGCAAAGATGATAGAGAAACATACCAATTGTTCCGTAATTTTTAATGGATACATGTGGAAGAAAGATCAGTTTGACTTTGCCAAGGAATGTGACATATTTGGCCTTAGATTGTACAATTTAGAGCTTTTGGTGTAATATCCTATATAAATAGGACAGGATTTTAAATGTTGGATTTGTAAGGATTTTTCCAAGCTTATGTATATTTTGGAGAATTAAAATGACTGCTTGGAGTATTGGCGGCAATAAAAATGCCGTAACTATTAATGGCGTTCCTAGTGGAATGGCAAATGATGTTGGAACAGTTCGTGCAGGTGGAACAGTTGCTGGATCTAGATTTATCGCAGACGCTGTAAACTTGGGTAATGGCAATATTACTTACATTACTGTACCATCTGGAGTAAGTGGAATAGCTTCACCATTGGCTGCTGGTGCATTTAACGCTGGAGATCAAGTGATTGTTAGAGTCACAAATGATCTGGCTGGCGTATCTAACACCTATTTGATTGGCGGTGCTTCTAATTCTGCTGGCCCCGGAGGTCAATCTATCAAACAGAAAGCAACAGTCTCTACTTTCTATTACAAGACCGCAGTTCGCACGAATGGCTGGAACGCATACTCAGGTGTGTTTGATCCTGCTGTTACGGTAGCCAGTAGTGGTGCTTGGGATATTGGAAAAACTGGTGACGTTGCAAGCACGATGGTTGCAAGCGGAACTGATAATGCGGCTAACCCAACACAAACCATTCCGGGTGAACTGGTTTATCGTGATGGAAGTCCAAACCCAGTACAAGACGAATACAAGCCTAAGACAAATTGGGGCTAAAACATTGATGTGGTCGTTTAATGCGGCCACATTTTATTTTCCTTTATAGGGGGCGGTGTTTATGTTCTCAAGCGATTTACTAGAAACAATCAAAGTATTACTTGAAATAACTGCAATAATATTTTTACCAATTGTTGCCTACACACTAAGAAGTGTAGTTCTTCATGGTAGAAAACTAGAAGTATTGGAAGAAAAAGTGAATTCTGAGATACATCGCAGACTTGAAGTTATGGAAAGGAAAATAGATACTTTTGATAACAAGATCGAATTAAAGATTGATAGGCTAGAAAACAATCTTAATGCTAAGATCGACATCATGACGGGCGTATTGACATCTTTTACTAATACATTTGTATCAGAACAAAACAAAAAACCCGAATAGTTTAGACTAAAACGATTAAGGCAGAGTATAATTTCTTAACGGAAACTATGCTCTGTCTTTTTTTTTGGAGATATTGAATTGAAAGAAATGAATTTTGGACACAAACCAGACTTGCAATCTTATACAACGTCTGTAGATCCAGATGTGGTTAGCTTGTATGCACAAGAGGGTTGTAAAGATTGTTATGGCAGGGGATATGTTATAACACAAATTGGAACTGGTCGTAGTATAACAATCAGAAACGATAGACCAATCCAAACATTTATGAACAGATGCCATTGTACATTTAAAGCAATGAAAAAATATGGCTGAAATAAAAACATCATCAATAGACTGGGATGGTAGATTTTTAAATCTTGCACAGTTGGTGTCGTCTTGGAGTAAAGACCCCAGTACAAAAGTTGGTAGTGTTATAGTAGATGAATTGAGAAGGGTAATCTCTGTTGGATACAATGGATTTCCCAAAGGAGTAAGAGATTCTCAACACAGACTAGATGATAGAGAATTAAAATATAATTTTATGGTACATGCTGAAAGAAATGCCATTATCTTTTCTAGAGGTTCACTAGAAAATAGTACAATATATACTTACCCTTTCATGCCGTGTAGTCATTGTGCTGGTATGATAATACAATCTGGAATAAAGCGAGTGGTAACTTTTTATGATAGGAATCCAAGATGGGCTAAATCATTTGATATTTCTAAAAAAATGTTTTTAGAAGCAGCAGTAGATTTAACAGAATATAATAAAAATTTTTTTTTAAAAGTTGATAATAACTTTTAGGCGTGTTTATAAGGTGTATACTAATATAGCTGGACCATAAAGAGCGTTGAAAATCTTTTTAGATTTGAAATCACCGTTAAAGTGACACGTCCTCCAGCTTTATTTAAAATCATTGCGGAGACCCACCGATTACAAATGGGTTGACTTAACTTTAAATTTTTTTACAACAAATACAATTTAATTTGGGTCTTTAAAATGATTACCACATAGTGTCACTTATGAAAATTACAACCCGTCTTGTTGTTACAGCAAGATGGGTTTTTTAATTAATAATGTATTAGAGATAAATAGGGATAATAATGCAAGTCACCAAAAGAGATGGCAAGAAGGAAAGTTTTTCTGTAGAGAAAATTCATAAAGTGGTTGAGTGGGCAACTAAAGGTATAAATGGCGTTAGTTTTTCTGATATAGAAATGAACGCAAATCTTTCCCTATATGATGGTATTTCAACAACAGAAATACATAAAATTTTAATAAAGTCGGCAAATGATTTAATATCAACTAGCTCTCCTAATTATCAATACGTTGCTGCTAGACTTTTAAATATGGAGCTAAGAAAAGAAGTATGGGGCTATGGCGATCAACCTACTGATTTTTTGCTTTTCTTACAAAGAAATACAGATAACGGACTGTACGATCCATTGATTTTAGAAAAATGGACTTCAAAAAAAATTGATCTACTAGGCAACTATATCAATCATTCCAGAGACGATTTATTTACATATGCTGGGTTGCAGCAAATGATTGACAAGTATCTTGTAAAAAATAGAAGCACTGGTCAAATTTATGAAACTCCGCAGTTTGCATATATGTGTATTGCTATGTGCCTATTTGACACTATAGACGAGGTAAAAAAAGCTTATGATTGCTACTCTACGTTTAAAATTAATCTTCCCACTCCTATTATGGCTGGGGTTCGTACTAACATCCGTCAATTCGCAAGTTGTGTTTTGGTTGATGTTGACGATAACCTTGATGGTATATTTTCAAGTATTCATGCAGTTGGAAAGTATACGGCAAGAAGAGCAGGAATCGGACTCAACATCGGACGAATGAGACCAATAAACTCTCCGATTCGTGGGGGAGAAGTAATACATACCGGGGTAGTGCCATATTTGAAAAATTTTGAATCTGCCGTAAAGTCAACATCTCAAAATGGACTTCGTGGTGGATCTGCAACTGTTCATGTTCCGTTTTGGCACTACGAGATTGAAGACATAATGGTACTGAAAAATAATGCAGGAACGGATGACAACAGAGTAAGAAAATTAGATTATTCAATTCAATTTTGTAAGATTTTTTATGACAGACTAATATCAAATGAAGACATAACATTATTCAGTCCACATGAAGCCAAAGGTTTATATGAAGCTTTCGGAGATAACGAAAAATTTGAAGAACTATATATTAAATATGAAAATGCTAGGTCTTTGAAATTTAAAAAGAAAATACCAGCAAGAAAATTAGCTGAAATTTTTGCTAGAGAAAGACTGGAAACTGGAAGAATATATAGTATGAATATTGATTCTGCAAATGATAATGGTTCATGGGATGTTCCAGTGTATATGTCAAATCTATGCCAAGAAATCATTCATCCAACAAAGCCTATACAATCAATAAACGATGAAGAAGGTGAGATCGGAATTTGTATTCTTTCAGCTTTAAATCTTCTAGAACTTAGTAATGAAAAAGACATAGAAGATGCTTGTAGAATGGCAGTAAGAACTCTAGAGTCTATAATTGATTATCAAGATTATCCAGTGATTGCTGGTGAAAATTTTACAAAAAATCGTCGCTCTCTTGGAATTGGTATTACTAACCTAGCTGGATTTTTAGCAAAGAATAAACTGACTTATGATAATCCAGCAGCATTAGAGTTAATTCATGAAACTATGGAACAGATCCAATGGAATTTAATTAATGCTAGTTGTGAACTTGCAGAGGAAAAAGGAGCCTGTCCTAAATTTCAAGAAACAAAATACTCAAAAGGTTTGTTGCCAATCGACTGGTATAAAAAAACAGTAGACGAATTAATTAAACCCCAATACAATATGGACTGGGAGGTGCTACGTGAAAAGGTTAAGAAACATGGCTTACGGCATTCTACTCTATCTGCTATTATGCCTTGCGAGTCTAGCTCCGTTATTCAAAACAGCACAAACGGAATTGAACCGGTCAGATCCTTGCTAATTCACAAAAAAGCAAAGAATGGAGTTTTGAAACAATTAGTACCCAATTACCACATGCGTAAGAATTATTACACGATGGCTTGGGATATGCCAGATAATAAAGGTATGATGAACGTTGCTGCTGTTATACAAAAATTTGTAGACATGAGCATGAGCACTAACTTATACTACAACTACTCGCACTATGACGATGGTAATATTCCGTTAAGTATGTTAATTAAAGACCAGATATATGGTTATAAATATGGATTGAAAAACTTTTATTATGCCAATACGCCAGATGGCGATGGTGAGACTGAAAAAGAAATGAATTGCGAGTCTGGAGCGTGTGCAATATGAAAACTATTTTTAATACAAAAAACATAGACCCTATGAATCAGCCATTGTTTCTAGGCAAAGACTTAGGTGTTCAAAGATATGATGTAGTAAAATATCCGGTCTTCAAAAGCCTTGATAGCAAGCAGATGATGAACTTCTGGAGACCAGAAGAAATCGAACTAAAAAAAGATCGTGCAGATTTTCAGACATTGACCGATAATGAAAAGTTTATCTTTACTAGTAATCTAAAATATCAAACAATGTTAGACAGTGTTATCTGTAGGGGTGTTCCGACTCTTCTTGAATTTGTTACAAACACAGAGCTTGAAGCGTGCATGATGACTTGGCAGTTCTTTGAAAAGATTCATTCGCAAAGTTATAGTTATGTTATTCAAAATGTATTCGCAGATAGCTCAGAAGTTTTTGGCGGGATCTATGAAGATAAACAAATTATGAAACGTGCAAATAGTGCTATTGCAGACTACAATAATTTGATGGGAATGGCTTGCTCCACTACTAAATTATCTGAGCTAAAAAAACAAATTTATATGACGATTGTAAGTATTAATATTCTAGAAGCCATACGATTTTATGTAAGCTTTGTTTGTAGCTTTGCTTTTGCAGAAAATAAAAAGATGGTAGGTAATGCTGATATAATTAAATTAATAAAACGTGATGAGGCTTTACATTTGTCAAGTACTCAAAATATTCTTAAAATTCTACATACAGAAGAATCAGAAGGATTTAAGACTACAGCAAAGCAGTGTCAAGATGCAGCAATAAAAATGTTTGAACATGCCGCAGCAGAGGAAAAAGAATGGGCTTCATACTTGTTTAAAGACGGATCAATCATTGGTCTAAACGAGGCTGTGCTTCATCAGTACATTGACTGGCTATGCATGAGCAGAAGGAAAGCGATTGGGCTACCATACGATAATGCTGGTAAAAATCCTATCGCTGGTTGGACTCAAGCTTGGATGCAAAGCGAGAGCGTACAGGTAGCACCTCAAGAACATGAAATAACTAGCTACAAAATCGGTGCTAGTAAAAACGATTTAGAAGATATGGATTTAGGAGACTTACTTTGAGAATAGGAATTATATCAGGATATTTTAATCCGGTACACACAGGGCACTTGGATTATATAGAGGGTGCAAAAAGAGAATGTGATTTTTTGTACGTTATTGTAAATAATGACGATCAGGTTAATTACAAAGGTTCTACAAAATTTATGGATGAAGAGTCTAGGGTAAGAATAGTTTCTGCATTCGGGTGTGTTGATAGGGCTATTATTTCTATAGACGATAATCCTACTGTAGTTAAAACTATATCACAAATTTACAAAATGCATCGAGATGATCCATTTATAGAAAGTTTTTCATTCATGAATGGTGGAGATAGAAAACAAGGAAACACGCCAGAATCTGATTTTTGCAAAAAAAATAATATAAATTTAATTTATAATGTTGGTGGTAATAAAACTGAGTCTTCTAGCACATTACTTAAAAATGTGAAAAGTTAATAACATTAAAGGTGTATATATAAATGGTATAGTTCTTTAATTTAAAGAAAGGGGACAAGTATGAGCGACTTTAACACTCCAGACGAGCTTATCAAAGCTTATGAGGATGGGTTTGTTGGTGGTGAATGTGACCCAGAAGATGTAATGGCATTGTTAGGAGAATTACCAATGCCTTTGTTCGGTGCTGCTGCATGGGACTTAGATTCTTCAGGTGCTGGAAAATTAAGCACACCATTTAAATCTTTACTGAAATTTGTTAAAGATTTTGGACCTTCCGAAAGACAAACTACGGGAGACTGTGTTTCTCACTCAACAAGAAATGCCGTGGATATTACAAGGGCAGTTGAGATAGACATAAAAGGAGAAGCTGAGTCTTTTGAAGCCCGTGGAGCCACTGAGGGGATATATCAGTCCAGAGGACATATGGGGCAAGGTATGACATGTTCTGGTTCTGCTAGATATGTCAATAAAACAGGTGGAATCTTGTTAAGAAAAAATTATGGAGATGTTGACTTATCAAAATATAATTCTACTTTGGGTGCTAAAAAAAGAATACCTAATGACATTTATGTTACAGAAGCTAAAAAGCATCAAGTAAAAACTATTTCTCTTGTAACTACTATAGAAGAAGCAAGAGATGCTCTCGCTAACGGCTACGCTTTATCGTGCTGTAGTCAAGTCGGATTTACTTCTATGAGAAATAAAAATGGAATATCCAATAGAAAAGGATCTTGGGCACACGCTATGGCATGGATTGCGTGCGATGACACTCGTAAAGTATATGACGAAACCTTGTTTCTAATACAGAATAGCTGGGGCAAATGGAATAGTGGCCCCAAGGCTCATGGACAACCAGATGGAAGCTTCTGGGTTAGAGAAAAAGATGCAAGGTCTATATTGAATGCAAGAGGTTCTTTTGTATTTAGTGATGTTGATGGCTTTCCTGCAAGACAATTGCCTGATTATGGTTTAGGGGGGTGGGTATAATGAAAGATTTTGATATAAGAATGTGGTTAGGGGTTGTACTTCTGCTTATAGGGTTATTCTACAAAGGTGGTTTCCCAGTAAATATTCCAGTTGTAAAACCTAAATTATCTGCACCAGAACAATCAATTATTGATTTAGTTGATACTCTTCCGAATATAGACGATCCTGTTGACGCAAATAAACTTGCTGGTACTTTTTACGCTATGTCGCAAAAAATTCCAGAAATGGAAATTAATTCCAACTTACAGGTTCAATATTTTTTAGATTATGTTGGCAAAAATACCATAAAAGATGAATTATTTCAAGATGGTGAAAAAAAATATCCAGATTTTTCTCCTGCTGCTGCAAATTTGATAGAAAAAACTATTGGTCCTCAAACAGAAACCGAGGCTCTTACAGATGAAGAAAAACAAAATTTATCAAAGTTGTTGTACGGATTTGCTTGGAAAATGTATGATAAAGATCAAGATAATGTATTTGAATCTTATAAATCTAAAGCTCTTTCCTCAATCGCAGAGTATAATAAAGAAGACGAAACACCTGATCCAGAACCAGACACAGAATGTCCGTGTGAAGGTAAAGGTTATATAATACATGGAGATGGTCATCGCACAGATTGTCCATGTATAGAGTCTGGAAAAAAGTGTGAATGTAATCCAAAGTGTGGTAGCGTAAAGGTTTCAGATGAGATACAGTGCCAATGTGTTTCAAAAGAAAGAAAAACCAAATGTGGTTGCGTTAAAGCATATGGAAAATGTTCCTGTCCTAAGTCATCATCAGAAAATGTGAAAAATAAATGCTCTTTTGTTAGAGGTATATTTGGATGGAGAAAAATATGAAACTAGAAGAATATGTTTCGCAGTTAGCGTGGATGGTTCATAATGATGTAAAGATTAAAGCGAGAAAAGATGAATATAAAATTGATCCATTAACGGTCATCACTATCATAAGTCTTATCTTGGAAGTAGTAAAATGGTTCATCAAAAATTATGGTGACAACCCTGAAAAATTAGCTGAATCATTTGGGAATATGAATTTAGTCCAGAAATGGATAGTCTGGAGATGTATAAGAAGGGAGTCTAACGATAGACAAGAGGCTCGTTATATTTATGATTCTTTGGTAAAACTATCAGAGAAAATGTCTCTAGAAGACCGTGTTAAACTTTTTACCCTAAAGGAGAGTGAACTATGAACAAAGTTACTTCACTTTTGAAATCCAGACGTTTCTGGGTAGCCGCTGCTGGCCTTGCCGCCGTGTGCTCTCAAGAAGTATTTGGTGTGGAGCTTGATACCGATCAACTTGTTGCTGTCGCAACAATTGTAGTTGCTTGGATTGTCGGTGACACTGTACGCGAAACTAAGTAATTATTGATCAAGGAGAAACGATATGGAAACAGTATTGAGTTTCTTTAGAGGGCTTGATGCTTTTCAATGGGTTTTGGTAGTTGCGGGTCTTGTTCTTTTGTGGCCAACCATTCAAGAACAACTTGTTAAATTGTTTACGAAAACAGAAAATGAAACAGAAGATGTTGAAGTTCCTGTTATCGACAATGAGACAATTAAAAAAGACGACCTTACATCTTTAGTTTATAAATGGGAAGTTCTATATGAATCTTGCCGTCAGCATGATCTTAATGACGCTTGCAATAAATTAAAAGAAGTATTTCCAATGCTAATCAAGCCTTACGAAAAATATGATGCTTGATCAATTTTACAAATAGAATGAGCTATCATGATATCTTTATGGTGTCGTGAATAGCTCTTTTTTTATTTATAACTCAAAAAATAAAATTAAATGCAAAATGAATCACAAGCCATGTTTAATATTAAACCAAGACTACACACCACTGACTATAATAAACTGGAAAAGATCAATATGCTTAGAAATAATAGGAAATGAAATGCCCGGAGAGGGCGTTATTGTTTTAGAACACTACGAAGATGATTTCGTAAAATCTAGCGGTGGTATTAAATTTTTTATACCTGCGGTGGCAGTAACATCAAGGTATATCAAAAGACAAAGAAGCATTAAATTAAAAAAAACAAATTTATTAGTAAGAGATAATTCAACATGTCAGTATTGCAATTTAAAACTTTCTGCAAAAAATACAACCATAGACCATGTAAAGCCTAAAAGTCACTTTCAAACAAAAGAAGATGCTCATACTTGGGATAATGTAGTCATAGCTTGCTCCAGATGCAATACAAAGAAGGCAAATAAAACATTAGAGCAATCAGGCATGAAATTATTAAAACAGCCTAGAGAGCCAAACCCGAATAACTTTTTTTCATTCTTAAACTTTCCTATTCCAGAAGAATGGAGCATTTATGTTTGAGACTAGACGTTGTGATAATTGTAAACGTATGTTAGAGCATGGTCAAAAAGTTACAGTGATTATACCCGATGTGGAATTAGAAGGAAGATATATAAAAAATCGTGAAGGATTTAATTTAAAACTATCCAACGATGGTGTTGAAATTAGAACCTCTAAGGTATATTGTAAGGAATGTTTAGACATTAAAAAACATTTCCCGGAATAAAAGTGGAAATTTAATGACAAACGTCATATAAAATAAAAATATTAGTGTAAACAAGGATATTAAGGAGTAAAAATGCCAGAATATAGTTTTAATTGTTCAGAATGCGATTTAGCTTTTTCTGAGGTTTGGTCAATATCAGAGTATGATTGTAAAATAAACAAAGTGATTTGTCCAAAATGCCAAAGCAGCAATGTTTTTAGAGACTTTGCAGAAGATAGAGTAGTTTCAAATTATGTTAAAGGTCTTCATGAAGCCTCAACACTTGGAGAATACGCCGATAAACAAGTTAAAAAATTAGGCAAGTCTAAGGTTGAGCAAATGAGAAGAGACCAAAAAACTAAAAAGAACAAAACGCTTGAGAGTAAACTTCCGAGTGGCATGAGCAAAACTTCTTATGAAAATACTGCAAGAATTTCAAAATCAGAAATGTTAAAAAGAAGGAATGGTAAATGACAACTTTTAAAATCAACAAAGAGCGTGAAGATGATGTTCTTCCCGATGCAGAAGTGTACACCTTTTCAGGTGAGCATGATATGATTAACGGTGAGGGGTATCCTGTCTTAGATTTGTCGTATGAAGATGATATATTTCAAGACCCAGATGCATACGCAGTCAAAATAACAAAAGGTCAAAAAATAAATTACTATGTAAAAAGAGGAAAGTATGGTAAGCTTTTCAATCCAATTGGAATGTATTCTGAAGGCAGGAAGAGACAACAAATGCGTCACGCAGGAAGACCAGAATGGAGACTTGAGCATACGACAGAAAAAATATTTAACTACTACATCAATTTTCTAAAAACTAAAAATTTGGCATGGCTAAACAATGCAGAGAGGGAAGTATAATGAGCAAAGGAAAAGTAACAGAACAAGAAGCTTGGGTTATGAAGGGTATGTATAGCGATGGTATTTCAATTAAAGAAATATCTAAAAGGCTTTCACGTTCACAGTCTACAGTAGAAAAATATTTAGACATAAAAGAACAAGAGCAAGAAGAGCCAGTAAAAGAACATAACAAAAATGATACAACTATGTTTGTTCGCAGTTCAGCAGCAAAAAATAATAACGGTGTTACTATAATGACCGATGCAGAATCTTCAAGATCAGATTTTATGAGAGGCAAAAGACCGAGTACAATTGGCAATAAGCTTCAAAGCAATATTCATAAAATCTCGGAAGAAGATGGCTAAAAAAAGAACTGAAAAAAGTAAATACCCATCACGTTACTCTCCTAACGGGTGGGTACATGCTGCTCAATATATCACAGAACTGATCTGTGAGAAGAAAGCACAAATTGATAAAAAAGAACTCCCACTAAAATTTTGGGAGTTAAAAGAGTGGCTAAAATTCTATAGATATCAAATCACATTGGCCAACAAGCTCATAAAAGAGTATGGAGAACATGTGATAATATCTGCTTTAAGAGACAAGAGAATGTGGAAGACATATTCTTTAAGAAGTCCTTTTTTAAAAAATGTAATCGAAGAGTATAAAAATAAACAGGAATTGGCTATGAAAATAGCTAAAGAAGTTGAATATGATTTCTCAGAGAAGAAAACATTTGAATCTAGTAACAAGAAAAAATCAATCATATCAAAACTTAGGGATTTAGAATGAGTGAAAAAGATATACTAAAAGAATATGGCCAAGTTTTACTGGAAGCGTCTTACATTGTAGATAATCCACCTCCTGTAATATCTGTAACGCCAAAAATAGATATTGCTTTAGGTGGTGGCGTACCAGAGGGTTGCCTGTTTATTATGACAGGTCCAGAAAAAATCGGAAAAACGGTACACGCATTACAATTTTGTAAAAACGCTCAACAAGTAAAACTAGAAAACGACGAGAATAGAAAAGTATATTATGGAAACATTGAAGGAAGATTAAAGAAAAGAGATCTTGAAGGAATTAGGGGTCTTGATTTTTCTGAAGACATGCTGAAAATAGTGGGTTCTACAAAAGGCAATATATTGTCTGGTGAAAAGTATCTGGCTATATTTGACAATATTATTCACAATGAACCACATGCTGTTTGTGTGATTGATTCATTCTCTGCATTAGCTGCTGAATCAGAACTTGTGGGCGATATTACAGACCACCAAGTAGCTGCCATGAACCGCTACCTTAGTAAATTTACAAGGCGTTTTGCAAACGTACTTCCAATTAACAGGGTAACATTGGTTGGCATAACACACTTGATGGCAAACATTCAAAAGTTTGGAGCAGGAAAAAGTAAAATAGAAAAGTCTGGCAACGCACTTAAATATGCACAAGATGTAAAGCTGTGGGCTACTCATAAAGAAGCTTTGAAACAAGGCGAAACTCAAATAGGACAAAAGGTTCACTGGATTGTGGAAAATTCTGCGATTGGTGCTCCGGGTCAAAAGGTTACGAGTATAATTAAATACGGTCATGGCATATGGAACGAATATGAACTAGCTGAATTAGCAAAAGACTTTGGAATTGTAGAAGGAAAAACTTGGATGACATTACCAAATGGTGAAAAAGTTCAAGGTATGTCAAACTTTGCTACTTACTTAGAAGAAAATCAAACTTACTATGAAGAACTTAGGCAGCAAGTTTTTGAAATGATAGGCATGGCATGAAAATAAAAGATTTGTATGGCAATATTTCTTCTTGGAAAATAAGTGGAGATATAGTTACTGCCAAAGACAATCGTTCTAGATCTAAGCTTCATACTCAAGCTAGAAAGATTTTATATGAACTATTTCCAACTATGCAAATTCTGGAAGAAGTTTCAATTAAACCAAGAGGCTCTAAAACTCAGTATCTAGACTTTTATATTAATCAAATTAAATTAGCAGTAGAAGTTCATGGCCAACAGCATTATAAATTTAATACTATGTTTCATGCATCTGCACAAGATTTTTTAAATCAAAGAAAAAATGATGCTGATAAAAAAGACTGGTGTGATTTAAATAATATAACATATGTCGAGCTTGCTTACAATGAAAAGGCAGAGGAATGGAAAAAGAAAATTCAGGACCGCTAGACCAAATGAAAATTTTGGACAGTGCTTTAGATGAATACGAGAGTAAGATTGGATTGCCGCTGTTTGCAGAAAATTCTACTGATGAAAGTGAAGTTCAAAAATACTTATCAATGTCTAGAGAACAAATGGAAAGATTAAGTCTTGAAGATTGTGCTCAAGCAGCAATTTTGCTTGGTTCTTTTTCTTTTCATATCCAAAGATGCCATAATAGAGAATCTGCTAGAGTTAAATGGGCTGACAATAGATTAAAGGCTTTGGTGTCTGGCAAAGAACAACAATACAGAGGCTCTTGGGATAGCCAGTTTAATCAAGCTGTAAAGGATGATGATTTTGCCAGAGGATTACTTAAACTTAAAAACTATGCACAACAACGTGCTGATAGACTAACATACTTATCGACATCTGTAAAAAATATTAGCGACTTGTTCGTTAATCTACAAAGAGCAAAGGTAATGAAATGAGTAAAAAAGCATTGATAAAAAAGCTATTAGAAAAGCTAAGTGAAGAAGATCTAGCTGAACTTTTAGGAGATGATGAAGAAAATTCAGAAGAAGAAGTACAGCAAGAAAAAGAAGATGCAGTAGAAGAACCTTCTCATATTCATACAACACAAAATAATAATCCTAGCAGCAGGAATAAAAATTTAGGTAAGAAGTCTGGAAAAAAATCTAAAAGAAGACATAGCTCAAAAGGTAAAGCTTGCAGAGTTTTACCTATGAATATTGATAATCAAAGACCAAATAAATTTGAAGACATGATTTCTAAAGCAGGATTAGATCAAAGCGAACAAAGAGAGCTTGCCTCTGCGTCACAAATGGATGAAAATGCTAGAACAAATAAGACATCATTCAAAAAAACATCAAGAGGTTCTACACTAGTTGATGTAGAGTGTTCTGTTTGTGGTCAAGAAGAAACAATTTCTGCGTCTTTGGTGGCAGATTTTAATCGTTGGAAATGTAACTCTTGTTGTTGTCAGGCTGGTTAAAATGATATTATCTGATCCCGCTTCCGAAAGAGCAGTGCTTGCTGGTATTTGCAGACATGGCTCTGAAGCATATTTTGATGTTGCTGATATTGTAGATGCGAATACTTTTACTGTTGAGTCTAATTCTATAATCTTTGCTTGTGTAAAAAAAATATTTGATAAAGATGACTCAATAAAAATTGATGTCCCCTCAATACTATCTTCTGCAAAAGAGATAGGGCTGGCTGATTTTTTTAATAATAAAAATGAAATATCTCATTTAAATGCTGTGATGAAATTTCCAGTATTATTTGAAAATGTAAGGAGGTTCGCAGCTAAAGCTAGAAAGCTTCAAATAGCAAGGATGATGTATGACCAGCTAGAAGAAACCAAAGAAAAATATTTGGACATAAAGGGAGACGAGTCAGTATCTCATATATTGGGATTAGCCGAAGAATCAATATTTGATTTTACATCGCTTCTAAATGATCATGACGATGCACCAGAGTTATTGTTTGGAGATCTTGATGAATATTTAGAAGATAGGGCAGAAAATCAAGTTGATCAGATTGGTATTGCTACCGGATTTACTAAATATGATTTTGCAATCGGTGGTGGTTTAAGAAAAGGAACTGTGAATGTCATTGGAGCTAGAACCAAGGTTGGCAAAAGCTTGATTGGTCTAAATATGGGGGCGGATATAGCCAATCGTGACGTTCCAGTTCTTTATCTTGACACTGAGATGACCAAAAAAGATCAGCAGAATCGTGGTGGCTCTATGATATCCTATGGAACTAATGGAAAATCAACGATCAATGATATTGAAACTGGAAAGTTTGCAGATAATGACTACAGGAAAAACTCATTGATGGAGCTTGCACAAAATAAAAAGAACATACCCTTCTATCATAAAAATATTGGAGGCAAAGCTTTTGAAGATCAACTATCAATCATGCGTAGATGGATAGCGAAAGTAGTTGGTTTAAATGACCAAGGGAAAGCCAACGATTGTGTTATTATATATGATTATGTAAAGCTTATGGAAGCATCTGAGTTAGCAAAAAGCGATCTTAAAGAGTTTCAGCTTCTAGGTTTCATGATGACTGCTCTACATAATTTTGCTTTAAGATACGAGGTTCCAGTTTTAGGTTTTATACAACTTAACAGAGATGGAATTAATAAAGAATCCACAGATGCCGCAAGTGGTTCTGATAGAATCATGTGGTTGTGTTCAAACTTTACTATCTACAAACAAAAATCTGATGAGGAAATAGCAAAAGATGGTCCAGAAAATGGAAATCGCAAGTTAGTTCCAATCATTGCAAGGCATGGCGAAGGTCTTGAAGATGGTGACTATATTAATGTACTTATGAAGGGTGCATACGCTAAATTAATAGAGGGCATGACCGCTTATGAACTTGAGGATGGCGGTTCTTACACTGAGGATAATGATGAATACCAAGAAGAAGACGTGGCATTCTAAATACAAGGATCAAGAAAAGCTAAATCAGCTTACTGAAATTGTTTTAGAAAATATAGAAGATATCTATGAATACTTTGATGTTCAATCACACAGAGGGCAAAAGGTATACTTTTCTGAATGCTTTATACACGGTGGAGACAACCGTTCTGCACTAAATTTATACTATGATGCAGACTATAGGGTGCATTATAAATGTAGAACTCATGGGTGTGAAGCACATTTTGGCACATCTTTATTAAGTATGATAAGGGGCGGTCTATCAAATATAAAATATGGATGGTCTGTTCCGGGAGACAAGACTGTTAGCTTTGATGAAACAGTTGAATTTCTTCTTGATCGTTATAATCTAGACTTCAATGGCTTAAAAGGTCAAAAAATTGATGCCGGTAATCATGAGTTCAGTAAGCTAGTCAACGGTCTTTCTGGCGATAAAGTACGTGGCAATATAACAAAAGATTTCTATAGAAGCAAAGTTGAAATACCTTCTCAATACTATCTGCAAAGAGGGTACAGCATTGAGGTTTTAGACGATTATGACGTTGGAACCTGTAAAACATATGGTAAACCTATGTTCAATAGAGCAGTCGTGCCTGTATACGATGAGGTTGGTGAAACAATAATTGGTTTCACAGGAAGAAGCATTTTTGAACAATGTCCTAAATGCAAATCTTACCACGATCCTAACAAAGATTGTTTTTATTTTCCAAAATGGAGACATACAAAAGGCTTTCAAAAAGAAAAAGCATTGTATAATTATCATAGAGCAAAAGATCATGTCATATCATCTGGAGTAATCATATTAGTTGAATCTCCGGGGAATGTTTGGAGATTGGAAGAATCAGGAATACATAATTCTGTTGGATTATTTGGAACGACACTTAATCCACCACAGAAGCAACTCATAGATGAGTCTGGTGCATTAACAGTAGTTATCATAATGGACAATGACGATCATGGTGCTGGTCAAAAAGCAGCAGAAGAAATAAAAAAACAACTAGAGAGAACATATAGGGTTTATATAATCGACATCAATAAAAATGATGTTGGAGAAATGAGCACTAACGAAGTAACAGATGATATATTACCTTGGATTAATCAAGCAAAGGAAGCATATTTATGATTGAAAAAGCAATGGCGTATCTTAAAAACAAAGCATTGTCAGACGTATCTCAGGCTGAAATGAGCTTTGACCTCCTGCTGCACAAGTCAGTTGGAATTGGAGATCATTCAACAGGCGACTTTACTAAAAATCTAGACGAGGCATTAGATCTTTTGGTCGATGCAAACGATAGACTAAAAATGGTTGAAAGACTTTCGGAGAAATATAGAGTATGACTCAAATAATTGGATTTGCAGGTAAAAAACAAAGCGGCAAAAATACATGCTGTAATTTTATTACCATGCTAAAAATGATAGAAAAAAATGTTTGTGAAGCCGCAAGACTCAATGATAATGGCGAGATAGAAGTATCTGACATATTTGGCGAGCGTGTTAGTGGGCAAGAATATTTTACTTTTAAAAAACCTAAAGTAAATACAGATGTTGTAATTGAACAAATGAATTCTGTAAAGATATATGCATTAGCTGATCCACTCAAGCAACTATGTATTGATTTTTTTGGACTTCCTGAAGTCAATGTCTATGGTACAGACAAAGATAAAAGTAAAATGACCGATATTAGATGGGAAAACATGCCATGTAAAGAACGATATTCAAATCAAAAGAAAAAGGGCAGAATGACTACTAGAGAAGTTTTGCAGCATCTTGGTACAGAAGTGTTTAGGATGATTGATAAAAACATCTGGGTCAATACATTATTGAGAAAGATAGATCAAGATAGACCTGAAATCGCCTTGATTTGTGACGTTAGATTTGATAATGAGATAAAATTATTGAAAGAAAATGGCGGCATTATACTTGGACTTAAAAGAGATAAATTCAAGTCTAAAGATAAACATGCGAGCGAACAAGTAAATCTTTCGCTATGTGATAAAGTAATTGACAATTCGAGCTTGAGTATTGCAGAGCAAAACAAAGAAATATATTTTGCACTAAAAAAATTGAACTGCAAATATCTTACAGATTTAGGAGTTTAAATGGGTATTCCAATAGTATACTTTAGAAGTAGTTCTTTTAATTGCCACAGAACTTGTCCCATGCAATTTTATACAGAGTATGTGCTGGGACTTAGAGGGTTAGGTAATAAGAAAGCAGATAAAGGTACAATAACCCATAAAATACTTGAGATAACAGCACTTTGTAAAAAGGCATCCCAAGACGGTATTAAAGTTATTGATGATGAAGATATTGGTGAAGTTTTTACCGATAACTATGACCCTGAATATTTAAATTCTATAGGTATCAGGGTTTATGAATACTACAAAAATATATTTAATTACCACAAAGGGAAAAATGCTTGGAGAGATAGAGACTTTGAAGACTGCATGGGCTGGGCTTGGAAGGCTCTGAAATACAAAGACGGCATGTACGACCCAAGGAAAAGAAATGTTGTAGATGCAGAGCCACATTTTGATTTTGAAATACAAAAAGAATGGGCCAAATATGATTACCCAGAGTATGATTTAAAGGGCTACTTATCATTGAAGGGTACTATTGATTTAGTGGCAGATATTGGGGACGGTGTTTATGAAGTGATTGACTGGAAAACAGGACAAAGAAAAGACTGGGCCACAGGTAAAGAGTATAATCAAGGGAATTTATTTAATAATCCACAGCTTAGAATGTATCATTATGCATGTAAGAAACTTTACCCTCAAGCCCACACGTTTTTAATGACCATTTACTTTATAAATACTGGCGGCCCATTTACTGTACATTTTCAAGACTCTGACCTAGAGCAGACAGAAGAGATTTTGAAAAAAAGATTTGAAGAGATAAGAAATACAGATCAGCCAAATATTCTACCAAGAATAAGACCTAAAGATAGTTGGAAATGCAGAACAATGTGTGACGCTGGAAAGACTACATTTCAAGGAACAAACATTGAGCCAATTAAAGAACATCGACCCGGACAAAGAACAAAGTATGGAGAAGTCATGAGCAAATGCGAACAGGTCAGATACATGATAAAATTAAAAGGAATTGACTGGGTGACTAACAATTATATGTCACCGGGGCATACTATTGGAAGATACGGTTCTGGTGGGGGAAAGGTTCAGGATTGATGAGATATACTCCGCTACACGTTCATTCAGAATACAGCCTTCTTGATGGGTTAAGCAAATGTGAAGATATAGCAAAAAGATTGGAAGTTATAGGTTCTAATGCTTGTGCATTGACAGATCATGGTTCAGTTTCTGGTGCTGTTGACTTTTCTAAACAAGCCAAGTCTAATGGGATGCGTCCTCTATTGGGGTGTGAGCTTTATGTTTGTCCTGATGGGCAAGCAACAAACAGAACTAAAGAAAATAGCAAGCTCGTACATCAACCCATTATAGCAAAAAACTTTAAAGGATGGAAAGACCTACTAAAGATAGTTTCTTCATCAAACAAAAAAGAGCATTTTTATCATAAGCCCAGAATAGACATGGAAATTATGTCTGAGGTGGCAAGTAATAAAAATTTAATTTGTTTCAGTGGTCATCTAGGATCAGTGTTGTCAAACGCTATTTGTAATGGAGATGAGCTTGACCCAGATTGGATGAAAAAGGGGAAAGCTATGGCAGAAAGACTTAGGTCGATGTTTGGCAAGGAAAACTTTTTTATTGAAATACAATTAATAGATTCTAGAATAAATACATTTGCAGCAACTGTCTCCGGTGCGTTAAGAGATATTTCAAAGGCCACTAAGATACCCTGTGTAGCAACCCCAGACGCACATTACTGCTCTAGGGAAGATGCAGAGGATCAACGTGTGCTTTTATGTACGTACTTTAAAAAGAACATATCTCAGATACAAAGAGAAATAAAACAAGGGACTGCAAATCAGTCATTAATAACATTTTTTAAATCAGATAATTACCACATACCTTCATATGAAGATATGAAAGAGTTTCATACAGATGAAGAACTACAAAACACAAATCTTATAGTTGATATGTGTGAAGATTATGATATTCTTAAATCACCAGAACCGCCTCAATTTGTTTGTCCAGATGGGATGTCTCCAGAAGAGTATCTCAGGAAACTTAACAGAGATGGCTGGAATAAAAAAATGCGTCATGTTGAAAAAAATAGTGATGAGTTTATTGAATATGGTAAAAGGGTAAATAATGAGCTTGATGTCTTTACTTCTATTGGGCTTTCTAGCTATTTTCTTATTGTCGATGACATTCTTAATTTCGTTAGAAGCAAGGGATATATTACCGGCCCCGGAAGAGGTTCTGCTGCTGGTTGTATGGTTTCTAATCTACTGGGTATTACTCAGGTAGATCCAGTACCTTATAATCTTATCTTTGAAAGATTTTACAATGCAGGTAGAAATGCTCCCGGTAAAATATCTTGGCCTGATATTGACTTTGATATACCAAAAGCTGCTAGAGAAGAAACAATCGAATATATTAAAAGCAAATATGGAGAAGAATGTGTTGCACAAATACAAACATTCCAAACACTAAAGGGGAAAGCTTCATTAACAAGAGTAATGGGTGCTCGTGGCAATATATCATTTGACGAACAAAAAGCTATTACAAAGTGCTTGCAAGATGAAGCAAAGGTATCTGATGAACTTAAAGATATTGAAGAAGAATATGGATATTCATCTAGCATTTTATGGGCACTTGAAAATACACCCGATAAACTAAAACAGTGGTGTCATATTGGGAAAGAAGGAAAGCTAGAAGGAAGGCTTGCAAAAATATTTGAGCAAGCGATTAGGATTGAGCATACAAAAATTATTGCAGGCACACATGCTGCTGGTATTGTTATTTCAAGTAACCCTATTAGTGATTCATGCCCTATGGTATTAGACAGTAAAGGGAAAAGTTATCGTGCTGGATTTGACGGTCCTAGCTGTGAAGATTCAGGACTACTTAAACTTGATTGTCTTGCAATTCGCGGATTAGATAAGGTAATGGATGTGGTTAATATAGTTGGTGGTGAAGACCTATGCTAATAAACAAGGAGCAAATTATATGAAGAATAATCGTTGGATAATATGTTTTGATTTTGAAACTGATCTTCCAGATAAGGACTTGTGCAACCCTGTCCAATTGGCAGCGGTTCCAATTGACCCAGAAACATTAGAAGTTAAAAAAGATCAAGCTTTTAATGCTATGATAAAACCAGAAGGAATTGATAAACCAGAATACTTTGATGTTCCTAAAAGAGAGGCGACTATAAATTGGCACGCACAAAACTATGGAATTACATACGAGGAAGTCATTGAGAAATGGAAAACTGGTGTTTCTGAAAAGGTTGCTTGGAAAAACTTTGCAACCTATTGCAAAAAATACACCGTAGACAAAAAACCCGGACAATGGTTTCCAGAACCAATACCTGCGGGGTATAATATCACTGGGTTTGATATTCCAATTGCTGAAAGGTTGTGCAAAAAGCATAAAATTAAAATGCCATTCTCATCAGTAACAAAACTGGATGCTATGGATAATTTATTCTGGTGGTTTGAAAATCTAGAAGAACCATATGATTTTAAAATGGATACTTGGAGAAAGTTCTTTGGAATTAAAATGAAAGGTGGAATAGCACATGACGCACTGACTGATGTTTTTGAAGAGTCTGCTATTGTTACTAGATTTATGAAGTTTCATAGAAAGCAATCTTCCATTGGTAAATTTAAAGGAAGCTTTGCGAATGTCTCGATATAGATTAGCATTGGCAATTATTTTTGTTTTGCTTTGTATATTAGATAATATATTTACATATGAAGTAACAAGATGGCCTTTATACCAAGAAATAGGGCCGGTAGCAGTCCTCATGCTTTCAATACCATACGGACTTTGGATTCAAAAGTTTTGTGTGTGTCTGGGTTTGTATTATTTTAGAGAGAAGATTAGTAATCAATTTTTGTGTGTTTTAAACGCAGCTATGCTGGTCATAGTTTGCAACAACGGCTACTTATATTGTAGGGTAATATTTTAATGTATGAATATAATGCTAAAGTTGATCGTGTTGTTGATGGAGACACTGTAGACTTTATTGTTGATCTTGGATTTAATATCAATATAAAGATCAGGACTAGACTGATTGGTGTTGACACACCAGAAAGAGGACATCCAGACTGGAAAAAGGCGACAGCCGAATGTGCAAGATTGCTTTCTTCTGTAGCAGATATTCACAGTGCTTCTATTGGAAAACCAGAGCACTGGGTAAAAATAAGAACAACGAAAACAGGGAAATATGGTCGTTGGCTTGTAGAAGTTGATGGTGTAACAGATAAATTAGCAGAGACTTGGCCCTATGAAAAATAACTATATTGAATTCCCGTGTGGCTGTAAGTTTGAAAAAAACTCCAAAGGTCTTCCAGTATTCAATCCTAATATTGAAGCACTTCCATTGCATTGTGAAAGAACTTGGGATATGATTTGCGAAGGGAATACCAAGGGTGTATTTCAGCTTGAATCTCAACTCGGTCAAAGCAAAGCAAAAGAAGTAAAGCCAAGAAGTATAGAAGAACTATCAGACCTAATTGCAATCATCAGGCCGGGATGTGGTGATGCAATTGTAGACGGTAAATCTCTTACCCAACACTATATTGATCGTAAAGCAGGAAGAGATGATGTCAAATACTTTGATCCCAGACTAAAACCAATATTAGAACCAACTTATGGAATCTTGGTATATCAAGAACAAGCTATGCAAATAGCACAATTGGTTGCTAATTTTTCTTTAGGTCAAGCCGATAATCTTCGTAAGGCTATTGGTAAAAAGAATGTTGAGCTTATGGCTAAGGTAAAGAAAGAATTTTTACAAGGTGCTATTGCTCAAGGAAACTTTACTGAAAAAGATGCTGAAGAGATTTTTAGTTGGATCGAGAAGTCTCAAAAATACTCGTTTAACAAATCTCACTCAGTAAGTTACGCACTCAATGGATATCAAACTGCTTATGCCAAAGCCCATTTCCCTAGAGCTTTTTTCACCTCATATCTTCGTCATGCTGATGGTAAACCAAAGCCATTTGAAGAAATAAATGAATTAGTAAATAACGCTAGATCTATGGATATAGACGTGCAACCACCTAGCATTGTTAATATGAACTCTAATTTTTGTTTAGTAAATAAACTTCCAACATTTGGTCTAGTGAATGTTAAAAGCGTTGGTATGAGTGTGTTTAAGCAAATAGATGCAGTAGTAAAGCAAAATTCATATGATGTGTCTGATATGGGCTGGGATAAATTTTTAATGAAGGTTGGTAGGTATATTAAAAGTAATTCTTTTGAATCTATGATTAGAGCCGGTGTTTTTGATTGCTACAAGAAACAAAGAAATAAAATGCTTTATGACTTTAACATATATAAAGAGTTAAAAGATTTTGATAAAGACTATCTTACAAAAACAAAGTGTAAAACATTTGTAGAAGCTCTTGAAGATTTGATCCCATACATTAAAAAGACTAAAAGAGCTACAGTGCATACGGAAAGACATATTGAGCAAGTTAGAGGGTCAATATCAGCACTAAAATCCCCACCATATGAATTGATTGACAGGCCAGCTTGGAGGGCAAAGCAAGAGAGAGATTTGCTTGGCGTAGAAATAACATGCTCAGAAGTTGATGAGTATGATACAACAGATGGAAATTGCAGTTGTAGAGAATATGTAAAAGGTTTTGAATCTAATTACATAGCTATAGCAGCACAAATAAGTGACATTAGAGAATGGAAGATCAGAGGCGGAAAACACAAGGGAGAGAAGATGGCATTCTTAAAAATTAGTGACAGTTCTTGTTCGCTTGATAATGTTACTGTTTTTTCAGAAGACTGGCAAAAACTAAAAAGTAAAATTGTTATAGGTAAGATATTGCTTCTTAGAGGAAACAGAGATAAAAATCGAGGAAGTTTTTTAGTAAAACAAGCACAAAACCTAGAACAATGTATATAATAAGGATATATAAATGGACGAATTGATAGAAAAAAATATGGGGCTTGTTGTCTCAATAGTAAATTCTTTTGGACCCAAGAATCATACTGAGCGTCAAGATTTAATGGACGCAGGCAGAATAGGGCTTTGGAAAGCTTTACAAAAATATAACAGAGAAAATGGTCACTTGATTTCTACCTATGCTTGGAGACCAATAAGGTGGTCAATAATTAGGGAGATAAAGAGCAGGAAAAAATTCGTATCTATAGAAAATATAGCATCTCCAGTTGTTGAATCAAAACAAAACTTATGGGAATGTTATACTGATGATATGTCACCTGAAGAACAAATCTTAATTGATTTAAGAAAAGAAGGATATAAATTTCATGAAATATGTGACATTCTAGATGAAACTCCTTCTAAAGTAAAAAATAAATTTTATAAACTTATAAAAAGATTAAGAGAAGCAAATGCAACGTAAGAAAAGAATACTCTTTGTAACTGAATCTCATAAACTAGCTTCTGGATTTGGGACTTATGCAAAAGAGATACTGAACAGAATATACAAAACTGGTAAGTATGAAATAGCAGAATTCGGCTGCTATATGAGTCCTATCGAGAATGAATCAACGGATTGGTTGATATATGGAAATGCTCCAATGCCTCATGAAGAGGAATATCGCAAAGAGCATACCTCCAACCCAAATGTGCAATGGGGGATTGCTAGATTTGAACATGCCGTCTTAGACTTTAAGCCAGACATAGTTGTTACCTATAGAGATCCTTGGATGGATGCGTACATAGCTGACAGCGTACTGCTTCCCTTTTTTCACTGGGTTTGGATGCCAACAGTAGATAGCGAACCTCAAAAAAATGAATGGTTATATTGGTTTAATAAATGTGATGGCTTAATGGCATATTCTGAATATGGTATTAGAACACTAGAAAACCAAACACATGGAAGATTAAAGGTAACAGATTGTGCATCGCCAGCTATTGATCCAAATACTTTTAATATAATCCCAAATAAAGCAAAGCACAAACAAAGCATGGGAATTGATCCAGATAGCTTTATAGTTGGAACAGTGATGCGTAATCAGAAAAGAAAAATGTTCCCAGACCTTATAAAAAGCTTCAAAATGTTTCTTGAAAATGCACCAAAAGAAATAGCGGAAAAATCTTTTCTTTATCTACACACTAGTTACCCAGAAAAAATGGGATGGGATATAACATCGTTAGTACACGAGTATGGGATAGGATCAAAAATTCTTGTAACTTATACTTGTAAGGCATGTAAAAAGTATTTTTGTTCTAATTATAGAGATGCCATAACTCAGTGTAACCACTGTGGAAAAACTGCTGCAACAATGCCGGGAGTGACGAATGGACTAGAGCATTCCGATCTACCTAATATATACAACTTGATGGATTTATATGTGCAATACGCAATCTGTGAAGGCTTTGGTATGCCTCAAGTAGAAGCCGCAGCGTGTGGCACACCAATAGCATCTATTGATTATAGTGCTATGGAAGATGTTGTTAAGCACTGTAAAGGATATCCTATCAAGCCAAATCTTCAAAGAGAGATGGAAACAAACGCACAAAGATCGGGTCATAATAACGAAGAATTAGCAAAGATTATGCTAAAATGTGCTTCTCAAAATGACGCACAAAGAAAAAAACAAAGGCTTGAAACAAGGAAAGGTTGTATTTCAAGGTATACTTGGGACAAAGCTGCAAAAAGCTGGGAAAAATATTTTGATAGTGTTGAAAGAACAAAGCCACTAGAAGGACAATGGGATGCTCCAAGGCTTATGCGTCCTGTACCAAATGAAATGCCTAAACAACATATAAACAACCAGCAGTTTTCAGAGTGGATTTATAATGATGTAGTGCAAGATGATTCAGAAAAATTTTCATACAAAATGCTCTTCATGATAAGAAATTTAAATTTTGGAGCTAGAATTGGTGGCGACATGTCTCCCTACACTAAAGAGAATGCTTTTAACGATTCTAAACATTTAGCAAATAGAAGACTTTACTTTGATACAATTAGGTGTGAAGGATTGCAACCGCAAGATTTTATAATTCAAGCACATAACAGGATTAAGAAATGAATGTATTTTATGTCGGCCCCTATAGACAATCTGACGGATGGGGAATAGCCAGTAGAAGTCTCGCTAAAATTATATCACAGCAAGAAGGTATTGATCTTACTTGCAGGCCAATATGGTATAATTTAAATTCGTTACAACAAGATATAGGGATTCTTGAAGCTTGCGAAAATAAAAAGCTAGAAAAAAAAGAAACTCTAATACAATTTGGATTGCCTCAATATTTAAATTATAATGGAGATTTTAAAAGGAATATAGCTGCTACTATTGTTGATTGTAGAATTGATAATATGAGTTGGGTTGCTAACTTAAATCTATTTGATGAGATATTAGTATTTTCTAAAAATGAAAAAACAATACTTGAAGAATCAGGTATAAAAAGTAACATTCGCAATTTGAATGCTTTGCCAATCGAATTGCATGAGCCAATAACAGAGTTTGATGTGGATGAATTTGGTTCGCTGTATACCTTCTACACAAATGCTGGGTTAGGAACTAATTCAGGTCTCAGAGAAACAATCGTTGCGTTTCTTTCTTCCTTTACAGCACTAGATAATCAAGTATTAGTAATATTTTGCAATGAACAAAACTCACAACAAATATCGGAAGAAATAGATTTAATAAAAAAATCACTAAATATATTTGGTAATATAAAGGATATGTATCCAAGAATAGGTATAATCAAGGCAGAAGATCAATCTTTAATCAATCATGCTCATTCAACATTTGACTGCTTTATTGATTTATCATATAATTCATCATTAACCTACCAGACTATTCATGCGTTTTCTAAAAACCGACCTGCAATTTTGCTGGATACTTGCAAAGATCAAATTGGTGAAGATTATGGATTGCTTGTAAAATCAATTGAAGAGCCTTCATTCACTCAACAAAGACCAGTAAAGGGTATGTATTCTGGAGAGCAAGCTTGGTCAAAACCCAAAATACAAGACATAAAAAACAAAATGATTTCTGTAAGCAGTGATAATACTATAGCAGAGAAAGCAAAAGAAGTAATATACAAATTTAATTCAAATTATAGTTTTGGCAATAATCAAAAAATAAAAGAGATTTTATGTATCCAATAGAGAATATAATTAGAAACGCAGAGAAAAAAGATAGTAAAGATCGTCTATCAATATTAATAGTAAACGATGGAAATGATCGTTACATACAATCTATGGCAAAAAAATTAAGTCATGATTTCTATCTAGTTGATAACATTATGGGAAGCGGAAGACAATGGAAAAGCAAAGTCAGGCCAGAAAACCTATCCCTGCTTAATGATTTATCTCAAATTCCTAGTAGGCATGTAGATGCAATAATTGTTTTCAACAGAACTAATGAATACGAAAAAGCAGATTTTATTTCAAAAAATTTTTCTGTCCCACTTATAGTTATTGATACAGTTACAAGTCAACATAAAGTATGTACTCCATTTGGTGCTTCGACCAATATCGAAAATCCATCTCATATCTTAAATAGAAATATTGACACATGCGTTGCACTGAACGATACTATATTCCGTAGTTGGATAAACAATAATTCATCTTTATGTGTAAAGATCAATCATCTTCCAAATAATATAAAACGAGATCAAAACTCTAATCTTGTATTGTTAGACCCAGAATTAGATCGTAACTATTTGGGCAGTATGGGGGTTAATTTTCAAAATGAGATTTACACTAATGATCCTGAGAAGGCTTGTGTATATCTAAACATGTGGCAAAGCGTAACCCCTCTGATGATAGATTGTATGCACAATGGCATACCTGTTGCAACCATTGCTAATAACGAGTTTGAAGATCTTATAAAGAAAGAATGTTGCATTGTAATAGATAATCTAACTTTATTTAATGACCCTAACAATATAAGAAATTTGCTTCAATTTGAAAAATTAAAGAATGTAATAGATAATGCAAAATCATATTTTGAGTATGAAGAGCAGGATTTTAAAAATAAATGGAATAATATTATTAATCATGTATGCAACAAAATATTTATGGGAGTACGATAAGTGATAAGTAAGAAAATTAATTTGGTGATTGATAAAGTGAATCAGTCAGATTTTAATGAAGAAGATCTTCAAAATGCACCTGATGGGTTCTTTGAAGAAATATTCGTTTCAGACTTGCTTGAATTGTCAAAGAATAACGCAATCATAGAAGATGTTATAAAAAAGGTAAGGAAAAATGGAATTGTCAAGTTAAATGGCGTTGATGGAATTGACATGTGCCGCAAAAGTTACTACGGAGAAACACCAATCGAAGAATGCTCAATGTATTTTGGTGCAGTAAACAGAATTAACTCTGTAATTTCAATTAAGAAATATTTTGAAAAAATAGGATGGCAAATAAATTTTGCTGGAATAAACTCAGGAAGATATTTTGTGGAGGCAAAAAGGAAATGAGCGAAAAAGAAGAAGTATCAGTAAACCATGTACATACAATTTGTAAGGAATGTGTATTTGCAAAATGGGAAAACAATACGCAAACCGGATGTAAGCTTGATAGAATAAATGACTATGAGAAAGCCGGAGTAAACATTGTTGGTATAAAAGATGAAGATAAAGAATATTTTGTAATTGATGGAAGATATTGTGTTTACTATAGAAACACAGAAATAATGAAAGATTATCCAAGAGATACTTGGGAAGAAATAGTGAATCTTCAGGTTAAAGTTCCATATCATGCTATGGTTATTGTAAATGAAGAAGATGATTTTAAAACAGTAAAGAAATGTTGTAAAGCCCTCAAAAATCAGAAGTACTCGCCAAACCTAGTGACACTAATCAATAAACAATATCCTAAATACGTTAAAGAACAGGACAATGCTATACCTCCTAGCAAACTTTTACAACTACTTAAAGATTCAGAATTTCATCAATTTAGTTTTAAAAATATATATGATCAATCCCTTGACGATAGAGCCTTGGTAGATTTAGTTTTTGATAGTGCAAAAGAAAATAGATATCCTTTTTATGTTGTCTTTAATGCTAATTTCGACATACCGCAAGAATTTAGCGAAGAATTTAATAATTCAATATTGGTAAAAATGATGCAGGTAGGATTTGCAAAACCCGTAGACGATATAAATGGGATGATTGGCAACAGGGTTGCACACAAAAAGCACTCTGGAAATTCTTTTGGAAGGAATCTAGAGGATAAAATAATTAATCTTGAAGATGACGGTGAAAAATTTGTATTTGAAATAGGGGATGTATGCCCATGCTTAAAGAAATAGATATAATAGAGGCTAATAAAGGTCTACAGTACTTCATGGATAGTTGGAATAAAACCCAAGAAGATTCTATAGTATACGTATCTATAGATGGATTTGAAAGAAGCAAAGATTTTGATAGTCTTGTGCTAGATATTTTTGATAATGATGATACAGTCGGATTTGTTTATACAGATTTTTTTATATATGACTCAAATGGTTTAAACATAGCTCAGTTTTTAGACGATAAAAACCTACCCAGCATCCCTTTCTTTGTAAAAAAGAAAAATAACTTAAATATGCAATTTGTTCAAGAACAGAATATTATATCATCTATGATGCAAATGTATATTAATCATGGATATAAGTTTGAACACTTAGCAGAAAACTGTCTCGGACATGTTGTATGACTTTGAAATATATAAAAAATATAAAACAACAAACGCCCATAGATATTATTATACCTGCCGCTGGTCTAGGTAGGAGAATGAAATCGTATGGTCCAAAGTCTTTAATAAAAATAAAAAAGAATCTGACGGTAATAGACCATCAATTAAAGATAATAAAAAATACAATACCAAATGCTAACATAATATTGGTATCTGGATTTGAATCTGATTATCTGATGAATAATACTCCAAACGACATTATTAAAGTAGAGAATGAGAGATACGAACAAACAAACGTTGTTAGATCAATAGGGCTAGGTTTAAGGGCTTCACAGAGAGATGTGCTAATTATATATGGCGATTTGGTTTTTAATTCAGAGTGTATCGAAAATATAAATTTTAACAGGTCTTCTATACTGATAGGAGATAACATGATGAAAGAATCAGAAGTAGGATGCATATTTAATAATAGTGATAAATTAGAAAGCATGATGTACGACTTAGAACATAAATGGAGTCAAATGATTTTTTTAAAGGGTAAAGAATTAGAAATATTCAAAAAAATATGCTGGAATGCTGATAATTATAGTATGTTTGGTTTTGAGGCTATAAATGACTTGTTATCAATGGGCGGGATAGTGAATGTGTGTCATCACAAAGATGCAAAAGCTATTGATATAGACAGTTCAAAGGATTTAGAAAAGGTATCACAAATATTATGAATAACAATATATTTTTCTCTTCGTCTAGTCATCCAAAAATTATGGGTGTGGCACAGGGAATGCAAGGCAATGCAAAAGAATCTCGCTGGTTTGAAAACTCATTGCCTATTTTTGACTTACTGGAAGCAGAAAAGCCAGACTTGGTTTTTTTCAAAGATAATGATTATCCGTTACAGCATATTGAATATGCTAAAAAAGACTTTCCAAACACTAAGTTTGGTTTGTTCACTGAGCTAGAAGAAGATCATGAGTTTTTTGACATCACTATCAATATTCTAAATGAAAATCATAGGAACTATCTACCTTATCTTGCAAACACATACTATTCTGGAGGCAAGAAAAATGAAATATATGAAACAGATATTTTAATGATAAGCAACAATGTTAATTTAGAAAATGAAACACTACTGAAATGGATATTTTCCATAGCTACAAAATATAGAATGAAAATATATGGAGAAAATAAGGTTCAGTGTCCATATTATCTTGGTAATGTAGGTATAGAATCATTTAAAGATCTAATAGCTTCTACAAAAATAATGATAATGCTGAATGAAGAATGGCTGCAAACCGCTTTATTAAATGATAAAGTCCCTCTATTGTTTAGCAACAACCCTTCTAACCATTGTGAGTTTTCAACATACAGTCAATTAGATGAATTATGTAATTTACACATAAATCATGATATGGAATCAACTAAAATAACGCCAAAAACATATTTAGATTTTTGCAATAAAATACTAGAGGAATTATACAAATGATAGGAATATTAGTAGACAACATTGCCAATGACGCTTTTAACTATTGTATGTTTAGAGAATTGAACCGTCTGTCAAAAAAAGAGCAATGTTTTGTCTTTACCAATAATGTAATGGCTTTGCCAATGCAGAATAATTTTGCAATATTGCAACAAATAGATGCTTTAGCACACCAAGGTACTCTAATAGCTACTAACCTCTTGAATTGTCAAGTTCTTGCAAATTCATTGACAGCAGAAAAGAAATTTATGTATCTATGGAGCTTTGATTGGATGAATTTTAATAGACTTGAAGCTAGTTCGCTAAACAACATGCTTCACAATAACGAGATAGAGATCATAGCAAGAAGTAAATCACACGAACAGGTAGTCAGGAAAATGTTTAAAAGCCCCAAGGGGGTCGTTTATAACTGGAGAGCAGATGAAATTTTAAAGGCAATATCATGAGCAAGCAGAAATTTTTTAATTGTCTAAATAATACAAGATTGCAATATTATGAACAGCATTATTACCAAGAAAAAAAGAGTTGGAAAGAAATAGCAGAAGCACTTGGAACATACCCTAACAAGGTCAGAAGAGATGCGGAAAAACTTGGAATAAAATCTAGAACAAAATCACAAGCACAAAAAGTTGCTTTATCAGAGGGTAGAATAAGTCACCCCACCGCTGGAAAAAAACAATCTGAAGAAACTAAAATTAAAATTAGTGAAAGTCAAGGCAAAGTGTGGGATGGTATGACTGAAAAAGAGCGTGAATATCGCTCTCAGATAGGCATAGAATCTTGGAATAAAAAAACAGAGTATGAGAAGTCGGACTTTTTTAAAAAATCGACTCAGGCGATACAGGAAGCGTCTAGAAATGGCTCTAAAGTAGAGTTGTATTTGTTCAACCATCTGATCGAATCAGGATATCGAGTAGACATACACAAAGAACATATATTACAGAATGAGAAATTTCATATTGACCTGTACATACCTTCTTGTAGAATAGCAATAGAGGTAGATGGTCCGATGCATTTTGAACCTGTCTTTGGTGAAGAAAAACTTCAAAAAAGAATAGCAGCAGATAGTCAAAAAAATGGACTAATTTTGTCCTCCGATATGGTGCTTATCAGAGTAAAATTGGTAAAGAGAGAATCACAACGTTATCTTCGTCAAATTGTAGAAAATGTTATGGAAATTATAAATAAAGTAGAAACTAAATTCCCTAAGAAAAATGAAAGGTACTTTGAAGTATGACTAATAAACTTGAAGATTATGTAGAAGAGGTAGTGGAAGATGGTGTATTAGAAGTAGGGGAATCAGTTAAAAAACCTACAGATCCTGAGTGGGTTGATTATGTTTTGGACCATCTTGCTGACCACGAGCTATCTGAAGGAAATCCTACAACAGACGGTTTGAGAAGGGTAACGGAAAAGCTTTATGGTCAGATTATCAAGTCTGATACAGAAATATTGGAAATACCAAAACAACCATACACTGGAAAAGTAACAGCTAAACACACGCTTGTAATCGAAAAATATGATGGACGTATAGTAGAAATTAGTGCATGTGTTGATGTAATTGGAGATAAGCTGCCAGCACCATTTAATAGGCATTTAGTAGCTACTGCATGTACAAAAGCTGAAGGAAAGGCTCTTAGACGTGCTTTAAAAATTAGAGTACAAACAGCGGAAGAGCTTAATACAGAAAAAGATGAAGAATTTAATACTGATGAACCTATAAACGATCAGCAGATAGTTGCAATAAAAACACTTTGCAAAAGAAATGACGTTGACTTGATTAAGTTTGTCAAAGAAAATAGCGATAAACCTAAGACAGTCAGAGATGTAAAAAATCTAGAAGGAAGATTGATGATTAATAAATTATCCGGTTTCCAACGCGAAGGAACTCCAGATAAATTAACAGGTTACAATGAGAATTGGGAAGAAACTTTCGGGGCTTAAAATATGTTGATTAAACTAAAAATTAGTGATGACCTTTGGATAGAAGAAGAAGCAGATAAAGAGGTTGACACTTTCAAGGCGGCTGCAAGACTTACAGAGATATTTAAACACGATAAGTGTGGAAGATGTCATAAAAAAAATGTCAAGTTTGTATGCAGAAAAGATAAAGAAGATAATGATTGGTTGGAAATAGTATGTAAAGATTGCGGTGCAAAATTAGTTTTCAGCACAGTTAAAGGTAAAGGTGGAGAAATCTATCCCAAGACCAGATGGAATCATCTTTCAGAAACTCAAGCCAAGCAAAGATCTGATGAAAAAGAGTATGCAGACAGTCACAACGGCTGGCTACCAAATAACGGCTGGTATATTTACAAAAAACAATCTTAATGGAGAATTAAAATGGCACAACAATTTTGTGTAGACATAGCAGATGGTGACGTAGATCGTGTGATCACGGCAATGTGTGCTAATTATAATTATCAAACTGAAATACCGAACCCTGATTTTAACCCGGACTTACCAGTTGATCCAGACACTAATCCTGAAAAGATTACAAATCCTGAAACACCATATCAGTTTGTAAATAGAATGGGAAGAGATTTTTTGATTAACAATACAGTTGCTTATGAGTTGAAACTTGAGAAGCAAAATGTTCCTCAACCAACTCCCCCCGACATTACAGATCCACAAATTCCACCCGCTTAGGATGGAGTTTTAAAAACAGGGCGTGGTAAAACATGCCCTTTTTTTATTCACCTTCTTCAGATTTCCTGTATGGAAATATTTGGTTGAAAAACTTCTTGACTTTTTGGCAACCGCAACCTCCGATACCGGCAAACTTGCTGATGGTTTCTTCTGTTACGCCAAATTTAGCAAAAGCTCTTTCCAAACTATCACCAACACCTTCTGGATCTTTGTGTTGATAGTTTTCAAGCTTTACATCTTCTTCATTTTCTAAATATTCAACAATTTCATTTAGATGTTGTTTAGAGCCGTCATCTGACATTTATTTTCTCCTTGATTTTATAGTTTGATTATGGGTCTAGATCGGGAGGAGGTGATGGTCCGGGCTGGCACGCTGCACCACCGGCAGGTAATGGAGATATGGAAGTAATAAGATATTTACCACCGCATGTTTTCATGCCAGCTACAACTGTTGATAAAGGATAAACAGACTCAACAACAGTTTTACCGGCAACAGTTGTTGTTGTAACGTCGAGACCTGTTACAACACATAATGACCAATCTTCATCTGCATCGGATATCTCAATTTCTGTTATTGCCGTTCCATCACATTCAACAGTTCCGCCGTCCATAATGCCAACACCAAGGGCAGAAATTGCAAAATCCCTACCCCAATTGTGTTGATAAACTTGTGAAATCTGAATCTCTGGATCATCACATCCTGCTCCAATCTCCAAACCAACATCGTTGTGATTGTTAAAGATTGTTAATGCACCGCATACACTATCCGTTTCACTGTCTGATTGTGGAGAAGCAAAACCTATACCCGGACCACTTACAAATGCATTTACTAAATCAGGAACCGATCTCTTTTCATATGGAGTTGTTAGGTCGCAAGCTGTCAAGCCCGGATCACAACCAAGACCCGCATATCCCGGTAGTATGTTCTGACCACAATTTATTGTTTGACCAGCAATATTACAACCTGCCGCCCCCATAGTCAATGGATCAAGTCTGAAGGTACAATCATCATCGTCTGGTCTGCTCGTGGTGAATCCACTACCAATTATTAAATTTACATAAGTTCTATAACCACCTGTTTGATCACGAACATCATTGCACTCAGAGACTGCCTTGATTCTCATTCCAGCAGTGATCTTGTAATCGCATGAAGAACCATCTTGTTCAACTCTTATACCTCTACCAAATATCAAGCTTTTAAATGGTGTTGCTTCTGTATAGTCGTTGGTCCAAGGTAAAGTATCTTGGCTACCATCTTGTGTAGCAACACAATCATTATCAGTTTTTAAATTTTGCTCATGCTTGATGAGATATTGACAATCACTTTGGTCTTCTACATGCAATCCACTAAAGTTAAGTTTTTCATAATTTGTTTCAGATACAGCATTTGAACCACAAAAATCTTGAGATAAAATCTTCATGGCACTATCAATGCGGAAAGCACAACCAATTGGAGTATCTGTTGAAGGTCCACCTCCACCCCCAGTAGTGCGTTTAGCAGGCGAAGCTACAAGTCCAGTACCAAGTATTAGATTATCAAAATGATTTTTGCTTTTATCTTTTTTCATACTTGGTGAATCTTCATCAGGCTCTCTACCACAAACACCAGTGTTGCTAATAAATTGATTTGCATCTATGTAGTAGTGACAATCTGTGGTGGTCATAGGCTCAGAAGGTCTTTGGGTTGATCTTATGCCACTTCTGAATATCAAATGACTGTAATGATTGTATGTATCATCATCTGTCACTTCAACTTCATTGTTACAGCTACCAGTGTGACTAAGCAACATGCTTGAATTTAATCTAGCAAAACACCCATCAAAATCAACAGAAAGCCCAGTTCCAACAGCAATACCAGTAACACCAGCCAAATCACCATCAGTATTTGTATTTGGACATGTACCTGACTGGAACATGAATATTGGAGTTGGAAGACCAGTTACTTTTACTGTGCATGAATCTTCATCGTAATGAGTAGATAAATATCCTCCGAATTTTATATGATCAAATACCTTATTGGTAAATGGAGTATCGTTGCTCCCATCAGTAAGATTTCTCAAAGGAAGACAGCTTGATTCATATGTAAATCCATCGGCTTGAATATTTGCATTTAATGTAGCACCGCAAGTTCCGCTTGATTTTAACTGTAAACCTGTTCCTACAATTATCTTGGCTGCATTAAAGTCAGAAACTGAAACACCATTATTGCAAGTCTCAACAGACTTCATTACAACTGGACTTGGACTTCCACTTACTATAAGATTACGACAAGTTCCAGCCGTATCCCAAGTAGAAGAAAGAAATCCTGTAAATGTAATAATATCAGGAGGATATTGGTGGGTAGTTTCATTAAACGTATCTGTTCCACCATATTGATCACAGAAAGGCTCTGAAAGCTTTCGGCCTCTTGTTCTAAGAAGACTAGAAATAATACCCGTACAAGCATCATTTTCTACAAAACCTAATCCATCACCAACTAGTAATGTCCCAACTGGCTTTCTTCCTAGAGCAACACCAATAAGATCACAGGAGTTAATCGACTCCATATTAATTGTATTACTGCTTATACCACTAACCACAACAGTACAGTCTTCACCAGCTTTTGCGGTTGTAGAAAGTCCTCCAACAAATTCTATTTTAGTAATTGGTTTGGTACTATTAAATGCAGTAGTGGAACTGAGTGTCTGACAGTTATAAGATTTTGCTGTACCCACTACCGATAAATCACTCGTTAATGCGTAAGCACAATTTCCAAGATCATGTAGTTTTATGCCACTGCCAATCCCAAGACCAGTAAATGTGTTTCTGGCTGCTGTACCACCACCGTTACAGTCACCCACGCCATAAATCCAATTTGGATTTGAGTTTACGTGTATTTCTCTGCCGTTATCGTTGCATAGTCCGGTTGCCATTTTCAAACCGGTTCCGAACACTATGTTTGTAAACTTTTTAAATCCTTGATCACTCCATGTGCAAACGTTGTCTGAACCTTTAGCTTTCAAATTAGTTGTTAGTATTCCAGTGCAAGTCTGTGGACTATCTCCTTCAGTAAATGTTAATCCACTTTTAGATACAACAAAAGTTTCTGCCAAGAAAGCCGTATCACGAGTACCCTTATCGTCACAAACTCCAGACGCAAAGAATCTGAGTGGAGTTCTTGAGCCACTAACTGTTACTTTACAGCCTAGAGCATTTGGGCCATCTGCATCTTCATATTTAGCACCCAAGTAGCCTTTAAATTCTATATTTTCAAATCTTTTGCGGAAAGATTGTTTTACTGCTCCGTCAGAATTATCATAATCTGATTGCTCTCTTGCGTCTGGGTCGCAAAGATTAGGAGGAACTCTAGATCCTGTTGCAAATATATTAGATTGTATCAAAGCTGTGCAATCTTGATCATCTGCTGGGAAAAAGCTTGATGATTTATTATTTTCTAAATACAGTCCTGTGCCAACCACCAAAGTATTCGCAGCAAATTTATCAACTTTACAGTCAGCAGGAGTATAGCAACAAGCAGGAAGACCACTAAAGAACATGGGTGAAGGAGAACCACTAACCACAACACTACATTTAGCGTCATCATAATGAGATGCTAGATTTCCAGTAAAGGTTATTGTTTCAAATGCTTTTTTAAATACTGTATTTCTATTATAAGGATCATAATTATCACTACAACCATCTTGACCTGCAAATTTACTTCCACTAGCAAATATTTGAACGTGTATATCTTTTCTATGAT
>TARA_R100001163_G_scaffold1295_3_pt1 | contig 46355 bp, 32 predicted proteins | sample TARA_R100001163 | Tara Oceans TARA_R100001163 (sample SAMEA2621285) | marine metagenome | biome: marine biome (ENVO:00000447); feature: deep chlorophyll maximum layer (ENVO:xxxxxxxx); material: "saline water (ENVO:00002010), including plankton (ENVO:xxxxxxxx)" | depth 120 m
CTTGTCCCTCAGTACGACAACTAGCCAAACCAGAAACAAATTGCCTAGACTTTACTGTTACCAAACCACATTCAGGTTCACTGATTGCAATACCGCTTGAAAATGCTATTCCAGTTATCAACCCTTCTATTCTTGTTGAAGCTTGACTTAAAGGTGGGCACTCAGTAGGTTGTCCAGAAACACCAAAATGTAATTTTAGAATACCTGTGCATTCATCTTGTGTCAAACTTAGCCCGCTTGCAACAACAAGTTTTTCAGCAAAAAAGTCTGTTTCAATACTACCTTGATCACAAACCCCAGAAATTCCCATTTTCAATAAAGGAATACCACTTACAGTTACGCTACAATCATCCGGTGAATAAGTTGATGATAAATTTCCTCTGAAATTAAGATTTTCAAATCTACGTTTTGCGGGATTGTTTCGTGTGTAGATATCACAACCATCTATACCATATCCACTAGCAGTAATCTTGCTGTGAATAATGCCAAGACATTCATCTTCTTTTTGATAAAATTCTAATCCGCTACCCGCAAATAAAGTTTCTGCCCTGAAAGGTGTTCCTCTTGCAGATGTAGGACATGTACCAGAATTAGCAAAATTAATTGTTGGTTTGACACCGCTAACTTGAAATTCACAGTTTGCCGTATCGTATACAGAAGATAAACCACCAACAAAAGAAATACTTCTTTTTTTACCTTCGACTATATTTTTTTGTATTGGGGCTGATGTATTATAAGGATCGCAATAATTAGCTATTTTATTTCCAGATGCAATAAGCTGTGAATGAATAGCATATCTACAATCAGCAGATTTTTCTTCTACAACCAATCCCGAACCAGCAAGCAAATGATAATAACTATTGCAAGCACCTGTAGTTGGTGAACTTTCTCCACAATAATCAGTGACATCACTTATAAATTGCCAAGCTTCAACCACACCTTCTTTTAATTCATCGCTTCCGGGCAATTGCTTTACTGTTAAACCATGACCAAACTTCAAACATTTGAATTTTGTTGAACATCCTAATGGCATTTCTGAAGTAGATGGGAAATTATTTGCAGGTTCAGATCCATCTTTAAGACATTCCATATATCCGTCAAAACATCCGGTCCAAGGAACATTGCCTGCAAGAACACCAGATCCGACACCAGACAAACCACTTGCTCTAACAAAAAGAGTTCTGTCGCAACCACCAACATCTACAAAATTTCCAGCAAAACCAGAAGCAAATACAATATGTTTGATATCATTTTTTCTAGTAACATGACCGCTAATTGTTGCATCTAGTCTGTTTGTAGGAAATGCATAATATTTACAATCACTAGTATCCCAGTATGCTGGGATTTTACCAACACCACTGGGTGGTTTTACATCCCAAGGCCACTCTACATTTGCTTCTTGAGTTACAGAGCCACCCGAATCATCAAAAGTATTTTGCCCATTATTGATATCGGCGGTTGTGTTAGTAGATAATGGACAATCTTCTTTATATGTGATGTGCAAATTTCTTGGAGCAGGAGGAACTGTCCAAACACCACGTTTTCTATCCAAACGCAAGTCAACTGGTGCGACTGGCCATGTTTTAGGAAGCTTTAAAAATTTATCTAAAAACTTATCTTTAAGACCAGCGTCAGTGAACGTACCAGCTTCTGCACTGCTTTTACTGTCTGCATCGTTAGGTACAGGTTTTCCATCTGTATCATAACCCCAAGATTGCAGTACGAGTGGTCCTCTTAATGCAAAAAATCTATAATCATCTGCATATCCACCATCACTTGCTTCTTCTCCCTCTGCAATACACCAGCCTGAAGGTGGTGCAGACGCATTTCTACCCAAGACTTCAATATCATGCCCACTGGCTGGCGTAGTGGTTCTATTTGCTACTAATCCAGATGGATTTGTGAATGGATCTAAGTAGGATTGATTTATTTTTAATCCTGAATAAGACAGCTTTGGTCCATCAGGTGCTATTGTAGCTTCGACATTACCAGAGCATGTAGAGTCAGTGTGATTAACAAATCTAGGCAAACCTCCATCACCAGCCTTTGAAACCGGCCTGAACATTCCGTCCATACTCATCAATGCACTTTCAGCATATGCAGCATCAGTTGGGAAAGTGAGAGTTGCTTCTTTGGCATTTATGGTAAATGATTCATTTCTACCTTCAAGCATTCTGCCCATCAGTAAATGACTTGAAGATTTTGGTGCTCTTGCTGTTTTACCAACTTGAGTTTCTACTCTTTGTTTTATTCTTGCGGTTGCAGCAGCAATCTGTCTTGACAACGCTTGTCTGGATCTTAGGTTTCTTCCAGCAAGCAATCTTTGTTGACCAATTGCCTTTATTCTTTCTGCATTATTCTTATTGAATCTACCAAATCTTGGAGTATATGTACTAAATTGAAAATCAGTAGTGAACCCTTGTGGCCCCACTTGTACATTGACATTTGTTATAGCTGGTCCATATGTACCATTCCAAACTTGACCTTTGGCTTTCCAAACTGGTAATTTTACCGCTACATCAATGTCTGGAGTTCTAGTCTCAACAAAATCATTAACACCGGCTATATATTTTAGCTCAGAACCAAGTGGATTTGGTGGATATCCTGCTAGTGAAATAGAGCCTCGTTCACCCTTTCTCATATTTATAGCCTGAAGCTTGCTAACAGCGGCTGCATACATAGGGCCATCACCGCCATATTCCCAAGGAACAAGCCCATCATCTCTTTCGAGCCTAACTTGACCCGGATCGCCAACAATACCCCAAGGGCCATAACATTGAATGTTGCTTAAACAAGGAACTGCTGCTGCATTTGGACTTATTCCATAAGAAAGCATTGATAGTGTAAATGCTGATCTGTCAATGTATAGCTGTGCTGGAGGCAATCCTGCTCCACCAGCTTTCTTCATTAAAAAGTTTGCTCCAGCTTGATTTACATCAACACCATTGCTAGTATCATCATCGCTTTCTTTGTTTGTTAAAACAGATCCTACTTTCATCAAAGCACATATAACTTCTGGTCCACCACCATAAGGAGTACCACGAACCCATTTGTCGGATACATCTGCTTTTACCCATATATGACTTGATCCATCTGTTATATAATTATCGTCTCCCAATTTAGACGGATCTGGAACAAGACTTCCACCACCACCAGCGAATGTAAATCCAGCAGTTGCAGGATATCGTATGATTCCTTGCAGTCTTCCATCATCAGATCTAAAAAAATCAGATTGTGCGGTAGCGGGGTTGGTGGTAAGACCTAAAACTTGAGCATCTAAAGGCCAACACCCCTCTGTAGAAGGCAAATAGTTAAATTTAGTATTGCCTCCACCGTCTGTTGCTGCTTTTACAAATGGCATAGAAACTAAAAACTGCTTGCCATAAAATTCATCTGCATAAGATCTTACAAATTCATATATTTTATTAAAGTCTTTTGCAGAGTCACTTTTTGGATCTATTTCGTCTGAACCTGCTTCAATGTTTGGTATCATTGCGGCCATGCCCGGAACTTTACCATCTGCTGCTTGTTGTATTTTTTCAGGACTAATAAATTTTGGTTGTTTTATAGAAGCAAAATGAGTGGCAATAGTATTCTGCATAACATGAGTAACATGCTTCCACGTATCCATGTCTCCTAAAACTGCTCTCATTTCGGATTCAGATATGACAGCATAATTGCTTGCTATAGGAGTAACAAGTGTTGTATTCAATCTTCTTACATCAACACTAACAGCATATTCACCACCAACCACAGTGGCTTGATGAAGATCTCCATTTATATCATATCCCCAAAACGGCAACATCATAGTGTTGTCTGCTGAATATGGATCTCTGTTTTGACCCCCCATAAGAAACATAGAGGTGGTTTCATTTCTTACTTCTTCACCTTTTGTGAAGCTTAATACTCCTCCGGTATCTCCCTCTGTTGCTTCTGCTTTTTTTTCTTCTATAAAAGTTGTTAATTGCTCAGTACCAACTGCACTAGTTTTTAAAGAAACGCGAATTTTTATTACTTTTAATACTTTGCCACCATTTTTAATAGGAATAAGTTCTACATAGTAATCCATACCAGCATCTTCACAGACTTGAGAAATTATTTCCATCAAGCTGACATTAGGACCAGATATTCTATAATCTGCTGGGGCAAATGGCATATCGCTTAAATCGACTAAATATTCACTAGCCGCATTTCCGCCAGCAGTTCTATCTTTTGGTAAAACACCATATCCATCGTTAAAATCAGTTCCTACATAAAGTAATCTGCCTCCCTGAGCGTAGGCATCTGGACCTTTCCCAATTGCTGCTGTTAGTTCATGTATAGCAGCCCTGACTTCAGTCCAAACCATACCTCTATCGTTTGCCATAAAGAGGTTGGCAACTTCACTGTTTCCAAATGCTCCAAACCTATAAGGCGAAGTAGGACCAAGTGGACCCGTTGCAACTTGACCACCAAGTAGGCCATTAGACTCAATGTATCCAAAAGCATTTATTAGATTATAAACACCAGAAGTAGCACCTATAAAATCATTAACAATTACTTGCGTATTTTGCAAAATTATTCTAGGATCAGTTAATTGAACTGTATATTCGGGATAACCATTAGGAGAATAACTCGACGACCAACTTTGAATTAACCCGCAATATTCAAATCCTTTTCTTTCTGTTGCTGATGGATGTCGTGGGTTTTCTTCAATTCTAAAGTAAACAGGAGTTCCCGGATCGACTTGACCACTTGGAAAGCCATGATCTGGAATTATTCCGCTTTGTCTGTTAAGTTGTTCATCATAATATATTTTTAGACCACTACAAGGGTCTTCTACTAGATTTACAGTAAGATTAGAAGCTTGCTCGTTCCAGCCTATAGATGCACTAAAACTTTTTATGGTACAACCCATAAATAGAGTTTGAACCATTGGTCCATGTATTCTAGCAGGTTCACATGTATTATATGCCATTTTTTTCCTCTTGTTTTTTCTCTATAAAAACTACGCAAGCGTACACTTATTATATGTCCAAGCGACACTTCTAGTATATCTGCCTTGAGTAAAATTCCAATTTTCTGTGTTTGTTCCTGTAAATACTATATCAAATCTATTTGTTAGATCTTGAGCAACAGAATTAATAAGATTGACTATCTGACCTGTTGGAACTGGTTCCCAAATACTATATGTTGCTGATTGATCGAATCCAGCACAACCTGTTGGCGGTGCTAATACAAGTTCTATACTTAAAGTTCTTACTTTTGCGGTGGTTGTGCCTATATCTTGTAAGACTGGACCTAGTTTTCTTCCAAGTGCAACATGACTGGCAAAAACATCTGTAGCAAGTTGATCATCAATAGAAATATTTTGAGATATAATGCAGTCTCCAGTTATACAAGCTTTTAATTTATTATCAAATTGATAATCATAAGATATTGTTCCAGCTTTTGGATTGCAACCAATAGTTCTTGATATTGGTGCTGGATTCAAAACTCCCCTTGTTCCACAGCCAGATACACCACTGATTCCATAAGCTCCACTTGCACGAGTAACCAATGTAGACTCTACGGCGTTAAAATACGCTTCTGCGGCATCCCAAGCAGAGACACTTGGTTTTTGTATGGCATTTGGTTGTTTATAATCAATACTAGCTAATCCTTGTATCTCGCCTTGAACATTTACAGTTGTAACATTTTCAGCAACGTTCAGATTAAGATCAAAAGTTTCAATAGCACCTCTGGGCATACTTTCGGTTCCAAGTTTACCAGTACCCATGAAAACAAAGTTTTCTACTACATTTACAGTTCCTTCGGTCTTATTGCAAGAAATTTGTCTTATTTGATTGTAAGCTTGGCCGGATGGTGCATTGAGCAATCCGGTCATTCGGATCTCGCCCTCTTTTAACCCACCGAAAGTTCCAGAATTAAATATTCCTGTTGCATATTTTTTAGCATCTTCAAATAAATCGTTTGTTACTTCCACTCCAGTATATACAAGCCTTGCGGTTACATCTAAAGAGTGTGTAACATTTAATGCAACTGGAAATTCTTGACCTTGATATTCAACTCCAAACTGCTCATCTCTTACTTCTACATCCCAGCTTTCTGATACAGTTTCAATAAATGGAGGAAATATGCAATTGTTGAAAGCGTCTCCGCTTACGCCAGTAAACCCCGGAAGTTTAAAATCAAGTGTAAAATCTGCACGCCTTGTGAAGTTGTCACTTTTATTTTCTATATTAAAAGATTCAATTGTTGGAAAGCCACTTATAATAGTATTTCCCGGTGTTGCAGGCTCACCGCAGTGTATGTGCAAAAGCTTTCCGTCTGCATCTAGTGCCTGCTTCAATCCCTTCATATAATATTCATCATTGAATAATCCTGTAATTCCTAATGACAAATCCTGACCAGTTAATATCAAATGCCCCTGACATGAAAGGGTGTGTAGCTGACCATATGCAACACCATCAGGTGTTTTAAGGTACTCTGTTTGTACTGAAAATACTGGTGCTGGCTTAAACCGATAATCCCCGTATTTAAAAACAATATCTGACATTTTTATTCTCCTATGTTATACAACCGGTTGTCCACCATCAATGTTTGAATTATTGGCTGCTATTTGGTTAGCAACTTCATCAAATATCTGATCTTGGAATTCTTTTCTGAATTCTGCTAATAGTTGACCACCGTTTAGAATAACATTTACATCAATAGGTTCTGAATTAAGTGTTATATTTATATCTGGTAATGATTCAAGTTTAGTAGCAGCGGCCAACAACTCGGTTGCGAATGTTGAAGTATTTAACATCTCGACTGCTTGTACAAACTTTGCAGTTGGGTCTTGAGTTCCTGCGGCAGTAGGTGCTTGTTGAATTTCTTGTTGTTGCTGTTGCTGTTTTTGCTGTTGTAATTGTTGATTTTTCTTTAAGTCGGTTTGTTCTTGTGTTACTTGTTTTGCTTGTGCGTCATTTTTTTGTTTGTTTAATTGTGCTGCTTCTTGTTGTTGTTGTGCGGCAACTTGCTCAGTACCGCCTAGTCTTTGTATTCTTCCAGAGCCTGTGTCAATTCTTTGCGAAAGCCCTTGTCTTGCTTGAAGGCTTGCAAGCTCTTTTCTTTCTTTGTCAGAACTTAATCGGGTTTCGTCTTGCATGAGACGTTGACCTTCATCAGATTTTAAAAACTTTAATCTTTTTGCATCTGCTTCACTAAAACCACCCTTTTCTTCAAGTAATTTTTTACGGTTTGCTTGTGCTCTTTGTTCTTTTTCAAGATCCGCTAATCTTCTGGTTCTCTTTCTTGGATCTCTTGCTTCTGCTGCCGCTTGTTTTGCTCTGTCTCTGGCTTGTCTGTTTTGACTAGATCTGAGCTTGAAAGATTTATTTGCTATATTAACGTCTTCCTGTTCCAAAAGACCAGCTTTAACTAATTCTGCCTGTGTACGTGGCTTTTCGCCTGCTTTGGCAGCACGCTTCGCTTCTTGTTCTCTTGCCGCTTTAAGATTTCCAACAGCGGCTTTTGCTGCGGGTGTTGCGGGTACTGCGGGTGGGAAAACGCCAAGTTGTAGTTGTCCCTGTTGTCGTGCTCTTTTCATTGCTGCATTTCTGGCTTGTTGGTCAGCCAATTGTGCTTCCCCGCCAGCAAGTGTCACTGGGTCTACATTCTCAACACCACTTAACCCGAATTTATTATCTAAAAGTGGATTTCCTGTAGAACCGCTGGCAGCAGCTTGATCTTTCTTTCTAGCGGCATCAATTTTTGCTTGATCTGCCGCCTCACCCTCTGCTCTTAGTCTTGCTCTGTCTTCATCAGAGACGACAGGCGGCCCAAGATCAACATCGTCAAATTTGCCTTCTTGTGATTTATTAAATTCTTGAATTTTTTTGTCGCGTTCTGCCTGTCTTTGTCTTTCTGCTCTTTCTGCTGGACCGGGAGTTGCAGGATCAGTTGCAGCCCCAACACCAACCACTCTACGCTGACCGGTCGCTGGCTGTTGCTTGTTTGCTACATCAAGCCTCATGATTTGACCACCAGCAGCATCTCCAATTCCGTCTGGCCTTTGTGGTGCAATAACCGGAGTTCTTTGCTCAACTGGCATAAACCTTGGAGCACTTTTTTCGGCCTCTGCTTGTAGTCGTTCTGCTTCTACAGTCGCAGCAGACTTGTCACCTCTAAGTTTGCTTTGAAGTCCAGTCAATCTATCTCTGTCTTGACCAATCAATCCCGGATCACCACCAACTTTAAATTCCTGTACAAGAGCTTCCTCTGCTAATAGATTTCTTCCTTGCTCTATTAGTTTATTTTGGTCTGGAGTTAATCCTAACTCGCTAATATCTGCTCCCATTTTTATTTTATTAGTAGTTTCTTCCATCTTCTCTGGACCTAATTCTGCTAATAATTGGTTTTCTATATCAATCCGTTTTTCTTTTGCAGTCTTTCCATCACCTGCTTCTGCTTTAAGGTCACGTTCAATAATTTTTCTAACTCTATTTGATTCTTGCTGTTGTGCTTGCTGTGCTTTAACTTGATTAAGATTCTTATCAGCTTCTTCAAACTTCTTGGTTGCTTTATCTATAGCAGGGTCCATTGTTTCTAATTTGGTTGTAACAGAATCTAATGCGGCCTGAGCTTTTTCGGTTTCAAGATTACCTTTTCTAGTTGCCAAAGCACTATCTATAATTTTATCAGCCTGAGATATAAAATCTTGTGTTGTTCCTCCAGCAGCCTGAGTATCTTTTAAAGCACTTGCTAATTTTGACTGAAGATCTAATTGAAACTTTGTTCCTGCACTTTCTGTATCCATAACATCAATTTCACCAAACCCAGCCTGAGCAGCATTCAATGCCAATTGGTCTGTAAGTTGAAAAGCATCTGAAGAAGTAATATCGCCAGCTTTTGTAGTTTGTGCAGCACGACCAGCAGCCGAACCTTGGAAAGCACCAGTAACAAGTTCTTTATCAAAACCAGTTCCAGCTTGACCAAGACCAACAAGAAAATCAAAAGCACTGCCTTTTGAACTATCAACTCCAGTTGCTTGGTCTACAGCTTTGTTTCTTTCCTGATCTAACTTTTTAGCTTCCTTAACATTAGCTTCCTCCTCTTTTTTCTGCTTTTTAAGATCAGATTTCTGTTGCGTCAAATCTATCTTTTCTAATTGTGCAAGACGTTTTTCACTAAGTGCAAGCAATGCTTCTTCTCTGTCTCTTAAAGATGCAAAAGCTTCACCAGCCGTAGCAAGTGCTTCTGTGGTTTTTATTATTTCCTGTCGATAAAGAATTTGCTGATCTTGCAGAAGCTTGGTATTTTGATCAGTACTTCCTTTTATAAGTTCCGCTTGTTTGTCAACTATTGATTGGAATTCAGATATCAAATCTTTTTCTTGTTTCGTTTCACCTTTGACTGTTGCACCCGGACCATCTGCACGCCCAAGCACAGCGTCAACAGCACCAGCCCCCAATCCTAAGTTGCTAAACAAATCACGACCACCTTGCTGGAAATTAGCAAGACTGGTTTCAAGGAAATCACCAACTTCTTCATCTGATGCATCTCGACCTGTTCGATCTTTAAATTGCTGTCTAAATGCAGTTGCAGCGATTCCTTGATCATCAAATAAATCTTGTTGAAGTGCTGCACCTTCTTGTACGCTAATAGCTTGGCCACTAGCAACCTTACTAGCAGCAATAAATGGTCTTTGAATATCATTTAAAATTCTATTAACGTCTTTTTGACTTCTAGCACCACTAAGCTGACTTAATCCAGCCTGTAATCTTTGTCGTTGACTTAATCTACTTTCTTGTATTGAACTTAATTTAGACTCAATAGCACTCAATCTGGCGGTTTCATTGGTTTGTTCTTCTATCGCACGTTTTGTACCTTCAAGTGCAGCAATAGTATTTCCAAGCTCATCTACAAGAGCACCTTCACCAGCTTCTCTAGCTGCGGCTATTGCATCGTCTGCATTTTCTGTGTCAACACCAACTGTTTCACCTATACGATCAAGCAAGCCTTTTCTAATTTCTTCAAGCCCTGATCTTCTTTCAAGCAAATCAATGTTTCCAGTTGGACCAGCACCAACGGTTCCAAGATTAACTCCTCCAACGTTTGCGGTTCCAGAACCACCAGCATTAAGTAGAATAGATGTTCTGTCTGCCAACCTTTGATTAGCTAACTGTAATGGATCTGCACCACCAGTTCTAAATTGAGATAGTCTATCTTGTGCATCAGCACGTCTTCCTTGTATTTCAAGTTCAGCATTTGCTCTTTCTCTTGATGCTGTTACAATTAGATTGGCACTGTTTATTATTGCTTGATTTAATTGATTTAAAGAATTAGTTATACTTTCTAAGTTTTGTGCTGCCTGTTGGCTCAACTGAGAGAAAGCACCTTGTATATCTCCAAGTTCTCCAAGTTTTGCTTTTACTCCTTCAACACCAAGAGGATCTCCACCTTGTCTTAGTCCTACAAAAATACCTTCCAAAGAAGCCATAAATTGTTTCTTGACAGGTTCTGAAAGTCCACTAAATATGTCACCTTCTGCATTGATATTATTAACCAATGTATCTTTAACATCTTCAAAAGTAAATTCTCCACCAGCACGCTCAATTTGATCTACAGTATCTTTTAGGGCTTGAGGTAATCTATTTCCAAGAGCTATGGTGTCTGGTAAATCGGCAAAGTCTCCAGCGTCTCCACCAACCGCACGTCTTACTCTTTCAACACCGGCTGATAATTCTTCTCTTGATCTTCCTCTTCCTCCACCAGCGAATACATTAGCTCTACCTACTGCTTGTGCTTGTTGAGTAGTGCTGAGTATTCTACTCACTTCATTTTGAACGTTTTGTGCTGTGGTAGTAAAGTCTGATACTATGTTTCCAACCCTTTGATCCAAGTCTTGTAGTGCAGCAGCAAATGCGTCTAGACCTTGAACTTGAGCCAGCAGCAGATCATTAACTATTCTTTGCTTTTGTTCAGCAGCAATTTGTGCGGCTATAGAATCTCTAACAGAAGATATATAATTTTGAGTAGAATTGACAAGTGTTGATAGCTCTGTGGAAGAAACACCAGCAGCCTTAGCTACCTTATTTAATACCTCTGGATTTTTCTCAATAGCTTTCTGGAAGCTTTCGATATCTGTTATGCCCAGATTAAGACCTGAAATCGCATTTCCAGTTTGTGCATTAAGATTGCTTATTAGTCTCTTGCTTGCTAACTTTCCAGACTCTTCAAATCCTTTACCAGCATTTATTCCTGCTATAAAGTCTGCGGCAGATGTTTTACCTGCTGCGAAAAATGCATCTAATTTCCCTTTACGACCGCTTGCTTCACCAGCAGCCGATATTTGATCAAACTGTTCGTTTAATGTTTTTGCGGCAGATACAGCTTGTGTTCCAGCCAATGCTTTAAATGCTTGTAGCTGTGCAGAGAATTGTTTTGTGCCATCGCTTGCACCTTCTAATGCCTTAAACAGATCATCAAGACTTGCATCTGCACCCAATGCCGCTATATCTGTAACCTGATCAATATTCAAGGAATTAGCAAGTGCTGGACCAAGTGCTTCAAAAGTTGCTGTCGCTTTTTGTAAAGCCGCATCTGGTATTGCCGCAAGAGTTTGTTGAAAATCTTCAGCACCTTGTAATTGAATAGAAGCATTTAATTTTTTCTGAGCATTTCTTGCTCTGGCATCAACATCAATTCCAACTAACTCCGCTGCTCCTTTTTTAAGATCAAGGAAAAATGTTAAGGTGTCTCCAGCAACGCCACCTATTTCTTGTCCAGCCTTACGCAACTGTTCATCAGCTAAAAGACTGATATCCAAGAGTCCACCTATACTATTAGCAAATCCTTCTATGCCAGTTCCTTCTGCTTGTGCTAAAGTTTTTCCAACCAAATCAAAGCCATTAGCTAGAGTATCTGAAAACTTAGCAAAACCATCTACCACTCCACCAACACCAAGATCAGATCCAATACCCCCAACGGCTGCATTGCCCATCTGTCTACCGCTAACTCTTAGATTTCCCAATCTTTGTGTTGTGGTTGTTACTGCGGCAGTCAAACCTGTGGCACTTTTAGTTACAGCGTCTAAAGCATCAGCATCTTTAAATCCTTTTTCAGCAAGTTTGTCTAAAGCTTTTTCAAGTTCCAAACCAGCATTCTGTGCGTCTTCTAATGTCTCAAATTTTAATTGTTGTTTTAATCCACCAAGAGCACCGTCAATAGCCCCTGTTATACCTCCAATAGCAGCAAGCAAAGGAGTGAGAACCACCGCTGCTGGCCCCGTAAGACTTCCAATTGCTGCACCTGTCGCAGCACCTGATATAGCACCTTTAGCAGCACCAGTAATTCCTGCGGTTTTTAAACCTCCTTGTTCAGCACTAAATCCAGCAACTCCTGCAATTTGTTTTCTTTTACCTACAGCAGCTTCAGTAACACCATCAACAATGGCATCTCCAAATATACTTGCAACAATGGCGGCTATACCCGCTGGTCCTCCAGCAAGTTTAGGAACAGAAGCAGCAAGTCTTGTTGATCCTGCGGCTGCTCTTCCTAGACCGGCTGTTGGAACTTTACCGGCTACTCGTGCTCCACCTCTGGTTGCCGATGCCGCTGCATTTGCTTGCCTTGCTCTTTGTGCAGCATCAATAGCTGCTCGTTGGCTTCTACCACCTCTACCGAACAAACGCCTACGGGCTGCTTTACCTTTTGCTCTCGTTCTTGCTTTCTCACTAGCTTCAACACCAGCTTCTCTTCCAAGAAGTTCTTTGCCGAGGACAATTGACCTTTGACCCGATTTACTGGTCGCGGAGATAGTTCTACCTTTCGGTGTTTTTCCAGTCCGACCAGCAATTCTAGCTTTTTCCAAAGTTTCCGGGCCTTTTCGTCCTACAAACTTTTGTAATCCCGCTTGTCTTCTAGCGAGTGTTTGTGTAGACTTGGCCAATCTATCATTTGCTAATTTAGATTTATCTAAACCAGCAGCTAATGCTTTGGCACTTCCTGTACCTTTAGAAATTTCTGCTGCGTTTGCTTTCATTGCCGCACCAAATTCTTTTAACTGCGGTGCAAGAAATAAAGCAGTCAATCCAGCGTTCATAAGGTTTGATTTGAATTCTTCTGCTGAATCAGAAGAAGCAAGCATCGCAGCTTCAAAACCTACAAAAGCTGCTGTTCCGGGGTCTTTCTTTATGGCACGACCAACACCTTTTACAACACCGCCAATTCTAAGTCCTTGCCTTCTAGAATCAATAGCTTTCATAGTAGAAGCAGGAAGAACAAACGTACCAGCATCAAGTGATGTTTTTATACTATCAGAAGTACCAGTTCCGGGACCAGAAACTCTGTCAATAGGAAGATTGGCAACAGAATCAATTGCAGAACCAAATCCTTTTCTTGCTTTTTCTAGATCTCTTAAATTGCCACCCGCAACTTTAGGATCTACAAGACCTTCTCCATCAGATATAGCTACTGGAACTTTTCCTCTTCCGGGTATTTCCATTCCTTCGGCAGCAGAAAATGAGCCAAGACCAGTAATCTTTTTACCAGCTACATAATTACCTGTCTTTTTAAATATACTTGTGACATTACCTTTACTAGCACTTCTTTTTGCGTCTGCCGCCACAAGATTTTTTATTGCGTTTGCATCAGCACCAAAAAAATCAGCCAAGGCTTCTGTTTTTATACCTCTACCACCCCTAAAGTCAAAGTCAAATACAGCACCAGAGCTTTGTGGAGTAATCTTTCCAATCGCGGATACTATGCTTTCTAAAAGAAATCCTTGTATGCTTGCACCAGCAGAATTTACTCTGCTACCCTTTTTTGTTTTTTCTTTTTGAAATAAAGGCTTAACCGCTGTACTAATTTCTCTTTTAGTAAGATTTAAATTTGTTGATGGATCTCCTATTTTTAAAGAAGGAGATTTCAGGGCAGCATCTAGTGCAGCTTCCATACCCTTTTGAGAAGCTTCTCTTGTTTCTTTGTCAATACCGCTTCTGATATCATTTTCTGAAGCAATAAATCTTGCCATGCTACCAGCGATTGCAACTTTATTTAAATTTTTGGTATTAAAACCCTGTTTGCTTAAAGATGCTTTAGCCTTTGATACTAAAGCTTTTTGGACTGCTTGATTTGTTGGAGTAATTCCTCCACTGCCAACATTATCTGTACCGTCAGTGCCATTTGGTGGAACGAGATATAGTCCACCAAATTTGTTTGCAGCAACGTTAAATCTTGCTGTTTTTATTGATTTTTTAGTCTTTTTAGCAGCAGCAGCTTTTTGATTGGCTTTAGGACTTAAAGATTGTCTATATTCTGATTTTAAAGCTAAAAATTGTTTCGATGAAAGATTTTCAAGTGCATCAACTCCAGCACCTCCTTTGGGAAAACCTTTGCCTTGGATGAACTTACTAAAACCAGTGGTAAGCTGAACTGGTTTTTTTGCATTAGGAACAGTATTAAGTTTGAATATATCATCAAAAACTGTTTTTCCTTGAGAAAGACTTTTGGCAGCCCTTGAAGCCAATCCACCTATTCTCATATTCTTTCTTTTATAAGCTCTGCCTCCACCGGGGAATTGTTGTCTAACATCTTTTTTGGGTATAACAGCTTCTCCACCTTCAAGTAGTGCAAGAACACCACCTTGTGCATGTGAAGGCCCGTCAACAAAACCACCTTTTCCAAACTTTGGAATTTTACCACCAGCGGCACGCCTTCTTCTTCCTCTTCCACCAAAAGCGATAGCACCACCACCAGCAGTGGCTGCTCTTAATTGAGGAGGTAAAGCTTTGATAGCCCCCGTCAAAGCTACGGCTTGCTTGCTTAGATTAACAGCATTTGTATTAAGACTTGTAGCTGTTGACTTCAAAGACTTTATGGAACTGTTCAGTGACTTTAATGCAGTAGTATTGGAGTTTAAAGCTGTGATGTTTTTTTGTATTGCGGCAGTGGCTTGTTTTTTTGCAGATTTTGATGCAGCGTCTTCGCCTCTTCCTGAACCAGTTAAAGCACCAGCTATTCCCCCGCCAACGCCTTTTGCACCTCCCCCTTTACCTATTCCACCAAAAAATCCTTGTGCAAATTGAAAAACTCCGCTAGTTAATTTTACTGCTGCCAAAGCTGTAAGTGCTGGAAGTATAGGTCTTAGTGCATCAGCAAGTGTTACAAAAGCATTAGCCGCACCTATTGCAAACTTAGCTAGATTTTGAAAAGTAGCAGATTCTGATATATCACGAATTAGCTTTCCAAACCTTTGTGATAGCTGCTCTATCTGAACACTAAGTGTTTGTGTAGCTAATGCAACGTCTTTCGTAATGCTTTCAGTTCCCTGTAAAGCAACTTGTCTTGCACGTTCTGCTTTTTCAAAGTTTCTAAGTGCTGGCAACAATTTACCAACTTGACGAACACCACCAAGTTCTTCAACTAATTTTGCAACCTGAAGAGTATCTAGACCTTTTAATCCAGAAGATATCTTTTTCAAAGCTTCAAAAATACCAACAAATTCACCTTCTGCAATACCAAGTCTTTTTGCATCTTCTGCTGTAGCACGCAACCTAATACCAAACTGTTCTAAGAACTTAATAGTTTGAGGTCTTTGTACACGAGTAAAAATTGTTCTTAAACCAGTAGCAATCGTGTCAGCAGATTCACGAGTTGTAGATCTAACAGCAGTAAAGATACCTATTAACTCACGAAGTCTTTCTTCTGGTGCTCCAAGCTGTTGGCTAGATGCAGCAAATACACCACCAGCACGACGAATAACAGATATAAGATCGTCAGACTCAACAGCAAAACTTTTAGATACAGAGTTCAAAGAACCTAATATAGACTCAAGTCTACCTGCCTCTATTCCGAATTGATTCAATGCAGCGATTGCACCCTCAGTAGTCTGTTGTATATCTCCAAAAGTAGGTGCTAAGGATGCTTTAGCAACAGCCTTTAAAGATTTTTCTACCTGATCCAATGATTGACCAGTTTGTGCAAAAGTACGAGCAACACCAAGAAGCTCATTAGCATTGAGTCCGAGTCCAGTAGAAAGACCGTCAATAGTTTGTCTTAGTCCAGCTAAATCTTTGCCTGCCCTTCCAGTGACCTGTGTTATTTTTACAAGCTCTCGTTCAAACTTTATAGCTTCACTTGTTGCTTGAGTTATTGCTCTGGTAAAACCAAAGATAACTCCAGTAGCAATAGAAAATGCAGCGAATCTACGAACAGCAAGTGCAGCATCTTTACCAAAAGCCTGAATTTGACTTCCAGCAACTTTTGCAGAGGCAGCGGTTTTATCCAAGCTTTTATTTATTTGATTTGTTGCAGAAGTAACTTTATTTGCTGAAGTAGCGACTCCAGCACCAGAAGCAGCAAGGCTTTTTAATTGAGATGAGGTTCCTTTAGCGGTAGCATTTAATTTTCTTAAATTGCTGTTTAAAGTATTCAATTGCTTGTCTATATTTGTAAGACCAGCCAATGAGCCTTTATCAACCTTAACTCTCACAGGAACGCTGATATTAGAAAGCTGTTTTTGTATACTGCTTCTAACTTTTGCAATGTTCTTTGGACCGCTAAGTACTACAGCCGCATTTATGTTAAATGACATTTTGCTACCCCATAAGCAAAAAGCGACCCTTCTCGAAACAAGTTATTATTTCAAGTAAAAAGGTCGCTTATCCGAGTGTTACGCCTAAGCACTTGCTTCGGCTTTTTTACGTGTCCGTCTTTTTGGCTTTGGTTTTTCTTCTGCTTTTACTTTTTCTGGTTTTGGCGTGTCAGAATAATCTGATTCTTCAATCACTTTACCAGAATCATCCAAGAAGCCTTCAAATTCAACTTCAAAATCACCATCATCATTAAGTGCTCTTCCGTTCACATCAACTTTTACAAATTCAGTATCAGAAGTCCACTTTATATAATTTCCAAATTCATCAATATGCTTTCCCTCGGTGTCAACAAGTCTTCCGTTATCATCAACAAGATTATAATCTTCATTGGCAAACTTGTATTTTTTCAAAAACTTATTTTCTGCAAGCTTAGAATCCACATCATCCGAGTCAGAAATAAGGTAGAAAAACTCAGTTGCACCTGCTCCTGCTACTGGATCTTCCTGATTCAAAAGGTAATCGCCAAGGCCATTCTTAAAAAATTGTTCATCTGTATCATTATACACCAAGCAGTTGGCAAAAAGGAAATTAAACCTTACAGAATCGGCCTTTCCTTCGCAGGTATTTGAATCCAAATCTGTTCTAGAAGATAGCATTTCGACCATTTCTGATCTCTTTCTACGCATGGATATAGCTATTTCTTTTGCATCAGATAGTGAAATACCACCTTTGGCAAGTTTATATTCACCATCAATAACTTCTTGTCTTAGAATTTGATATCTTGATTCTCTATCATCAGACCATAACTTACGCTTTCTAAGCTCTTCATCAAGCTGATCTCTCAGCATTGTTCCAGCAGCAAGCTCCTCATTGAAGGTCTTTCTCCTCATTTCATTTGCTTTTGTAAGTTCTTGCATAGTTGGTCTTCTGACTGCATATTTAACACCATCAACCTCAAAAACTCTACGATCTTCTAATTTTTCAACTTTAGGCATAACAATAACTCCTTATTTATCCTTTTCAGTTCCAGTAACATCAAAATTCATCACATAACGATTCCAATGAAAACTATATTGTGCTAACTCATTTTGTGCTGCTCTTAAATTAGAGCCGCCATTATCTAATATTTTTACTCTAGCCTTTTTCCAAAGTCTTCTTATATTCTTTTGTTGGTCTGTAAGGTCATCTACAGGTAAACCATGTCCCCAAAGATGTCCTAACTCTTCTTCAAAAACAGCCAATGACCCTATAATGGTTGTGTTGAATTTCTTTTCTAAATTATTAAATAATCTTTTTTTAGAAAATTCATTGTATTTTTCACTCATAATTATTCCTTTACTTTTTAAATCTGTCAGCCATTTGTTTCATGGCTTGAGATTGAAGTTCCCTTTGGACATCCGGTAGTTCGTGTTCATCTAACCTACCTTTTTTCTGAAGAGCATCAGACCTCTGTCTCATTCTTATTCTTTCGTTTAAATCATTTACTCCTCTTATTTTTTCTGCTTCCGATTTGCTTGATGCAACAACAAACATTTCTCCAGCACCACCGTCTTTATTGACACCCTTCTTATCAAGAATATCATCAAGCTCTTTTTTACTTCTTTCTTTTTCAGACTTCCTTCTTTGTTTTGCAAACCATCCGTCAAGCATGTCGTCATCTTTTATAACATCATCACTTGGTCTTTCTGGATGCTCATATACATTATCATACATTTTAGAATACATTAAAAGTGCATTTTGATCACTAGAGTGTCCATCGGTTTCAGAAAAAATTTCAGTTCCATAAATAGACCATCTGCTTCTAAATGGTTCTGATCTTGCTATTTCTCTTTGCTCCTCTGGAGTTATTATATTGCTCATAAGAAAGTTTAGAAATCTTTGAAGTACATAATTATCAATTTTTGACCAATTTTCATAAGAATATACAAATTTGCCATTTGTGTCTCTTATCGTAGTAGCTATCAAGAACTCGTCTCTTGCGTTTTCAGCGTGACTTTCTAGAGTAATATGGTCTAGTGAATATTTTTTTATAATACTTTTATTTATACCAGACCTTACTGAACTTATTCTTCTACGAAGATTTTTCTTTTCTTTATCTTTGTAAAGAGCATCATACAATTGAATTTTAAGATCTTCTAAATATTTATTTAGCTTTTCTAACTCTTGATCATTTTGAGGAGTCCAGATCCCCTTTGAAGCAAGAAAATTTTTTGCTTGATTTCTAGTGATAAGCTCACTATATTTAGAGTTGTCTAGAGTTTCTCTATAGACAAGTTCAGACAATGCCCTTTGCTGTATTGTGGGCATAGATGTGTGATACAGGGTATTTTTTATATTAAGATATACAATCCCTGTTGTAATCCTATTTATGATGGAATTCTTTTTGTCGTCATCCATATCCTAAGTCCTAAAACTAATCGGGGGAAAGATTTCTCCCTCCCCCGAAGAGTAATAATAATCTAAATTATACAGCACCTTGGGTCAAAGCACCAAGATAACTTTTTCTTGCTGCCCACCAAGTTTGACCTTGTGCATTAAAGTCATCACCTGAGTGAAGAACAGTAAAGTCGTTAAACGTTGTGTAAGAGTATGTCACAGTAACGTTTCCTCCACCGGCATCACCTCCTCCATAGGAAACGGAAGCAAGTTTGTTCTTTTCACCAAGATAAATTCTAGTACCTTCACAAGTAGCGATACGAATCTTTCTATCTGCAAGGTTGTCTGGAGTTGCACAAAGTGCGGCATTACCACAATCGTCAAGTGCATTAACCAAGTCACCAGAGATCGAAGTCACTTCGATGTCACATGTAACCTCAATTGGGAATGTAACAGCCTTGTAATAAGGGCTTCTAGCACCAAGCTCAAAAACTTCTTCACGAGCCAAGTCGGTAGATACCGAAATGGATGCAACGTGAACAAGACCAGATTTTACACCACTATTGCTAACGCCAAAAATATCAGCAGGAAGAATAGTATAGTCAGCATCTGCTGATTTAGCAAGCGTATTTGCAAAGAACATGTTTTCTCTACGGTTTACACCACCAGAACCAATCGGTGCATCATTGTTGTCTTGGAAGTTTCCAGAAACTCCAGATGTTGCCCAAGAAGCATTACAAGTTTGACCAAGAGCATCTTTATTGTTATATGTACTCCATAGTTTGTTATTTCCAGCCAAGGTAATATCTTCCGAGAAGTTATCATCAAGAGGGAAGTTATAACCAAAACTGTTTACGGCCATACCTGACATTTCAACAAACAACGGTGGAACACCGCTAACGCCCTCTTGCGTTTCAGGCCAAATACCTAATTGAACACCACATTCTGCTGGTGCTCTTTTTGCAAGAGATGGGCCGGTAAGGTTTGCACCCAACTTGTCCGTAGATGTAGCAAGACACCAAAGCAACGGATAACCGTCAAGAACTTTAGACATCGTTACTTCAACACTCGGAATACCTTCAATGTTTTCATATATAGCCAATTGACCCAGTTCAAAAGCTTGTTCAAGATTGAACGTTGTAGTGATTCCGATAGACTGAACACCATGAGCTTCTCTAGCGGCACTAGCACCAGAACCTGCTCCTGACTTCGGCTTTCGGAATGCTACCTGCTGCACTGGGTAGTAAATTCTATTATTAGCAGCCATTTTAATTTTTCTCCTAAAATTGAAAAAGTATTGTATTACCTTTTTTCTAAAAGAGAATACACCATTTTTACTAAGTTTAAGACATTACAATCTCAAAAGTGGCCCTTACAGTTCCTCTGTGAAACCTGCTGTTTGGAGAGGACATTTCTGTAACAGCCATATTATAATATCTAGCCATTTTAAATTTATAAGAATTGACTAGATCTGGGTACATTAATGCTGAACTATTACGCATTCCTCTATGATCTAAAGGATAACCAGTTACATTAGCCACTTCATTATTATCATACAACCAAATTGTTCTATCTTTTTCCAGCGATATTACATCAATTAACTGATTTCTCCACCATCTAGATTCTGATAAAATATGAAATAAAACGTCCTGATATACGAAATTTCCAACTGTTCCCATCTCGTATGGTTGAAAAGTTCTTCTGGGAACGGCTTCAACAACCACTGCTGGTAATTGAACCCTATGATTGGATAGAATCTGCCAATTGCCAGATCCAGTATCGTATATTGTGGGATCATCCACCCTTAACGAATCATATTGAATTTGGTCCCACCAAGGGGCTTGATCTGCAATATAAGTTTGAACATTTCTGTAAGAATATTTTAACTGAACATTACTCGTTTGAGGTATAGCAGAGTTAAAAACAACACGACCTAATGGATAATTATAGTGATGTCCATAACTAGCATCACCAGTTCCGTAAAATGTGCCGCCTACATTAACGCCTGTTAAGTTGTTGGGCTGAGTATCATAATACACTCCTGTTTCCCAAACCCAGTCCTTGCGTGGTCCTTCCCAAACCTGACCTAAAGTATATGATGGATCGTTGACAAGTCGCAGTTTGTCAAATGTTCCACCATAAGCTCCAGATGTAGGTATTGAGACATTACTAAAAGCTCCAACACCTAATAACCCCCAATCTAAATAAGTTTTTAAATTACTCTCTAGTTGGGACGTTAATAACGTCTTACCTATTTGAGTAACATGCTTATTTAAACGTGTGTAATCACTATTGGACATTTAGAATCCCCTTTTTATTTCTGCGTCCATAACTTGATCAATTGTCTTTTTAATATCAGACAATGACCTAGTTGCAAAATTATCTGTAGCTGTGCCCGCATGTTGCGTAGGAATCTGCCAGCCACCTCTTGATTTTACCATGATTCCTAATCCAGTTCTACCAGCATTAGATGCCTTAAATTCGTAACCAGCAACTATTATCGAATTGCTTTCAAGAAGCAACCAACGTAGCCATTCAATAATACCGCTTCCTCTACTACTACTATAAGCAAAAGATGCTTCCGGTAAAGACAATACATCAGAATAATCTGATCTTATCATTCCTATTTTTATAACCCCTAAAGAGTTATTTGATTCATATGTAACTTGTATACCTTTAGCCCAAGTGTTTAGAATGTTGTCCAATCCACTCGTACTTTGTATTCCAAGCTCGCCTCTTAAAATTGAGTTTTGTAATTCTATCCAAGTATTTGAAGATGCTATAGATTGAACCAACTCTTGTTCAAGTCTTGATTTAGTTCTCTCAAGTATCTTGGGAATTTTTGTTTTTATTATTTTTTTTAATTCTTTGTTAATATTAGAATTAAATTGTTTTTGAAAATTTGGTAGTGTGATTTTTGCTTCAATCATTATCCAGACCTTTTCCAAATGCATTCTGCAAATTCGCTGTTAAACCCACACAACTGAGGTTCAGAAATTCTTTCATATCTGTACCTCCCATATGAGCCTAGATCTGTATTTACTACTATTTCTTTAGCTCTAACTAGTTTTGGAATATTATTTGAAAAAGTCATTGTTTGTATACTGCCTTCTGGATTATTGACAGTTCCAGCATTCATGAATTGCTTTTCATCCCATATAACCATTAATTTTATATCTTCTGTAGTTTCAATTGGTTTTTTACCATTTCCATTACACATAGGGCATATGCTACCAAAAGGAAACGGAATTGGCCCTCCATCTTGAAACCGATTTGATGATTTTTGACCAATTGGATCATAAACACAATTAGTGCAATCTTGATATTTTGTTACTCCATAATAAATTTGACATGGAACAGTAAGTGCATCATCATACAACAATGCAGATATAGCATCTTTAAAAAGTGATTTAAAATCGCTGCTGATTATTCCTGAAAAATTATTCATTTAAGTATTCTTTAAATTAAGACTGACAAGGAGCACAACCAGTAAATCTAGTATTGTATTTTGAATTTATAGTTCCAGTAGTTGGAAGGTTTGAAACGTAAGTATCAATAGTATATTGCGTTCCACCCCAGCCAGATGCAGCAGGGATCGTTCCGCTTAATGAACCTGCGGGTGCTGCGGATACTATAGTACCTTCTTTGTGAGTAGTACCCGGACCTTTGGGTTGATATATAATAGGCATTTTATTATCTCCAGTTTAAATTTAATAATTGTAATTACTTCTTCGGCCTTGACCTGAATCTTGTCCCATAGGTGGGTGATAATCATTAGAAACAAAAGGAGACATGACAGCAGTTATAATCTTTTTTCCTTCATAACTGAAGTTGTATCCATCTTTTAATTCATCATATACCTTACAAGGACCATTTGTTAGTAGCTCTTTTAGATATTGCCCATATGAATTTGTCTCAAGTACAGCAGGACCACACCTTGCTTTTACACCTTGCAGCAAAGCGGAGTTTCTAAAATTTCCTTCATCTGCAATGCAAGCTGCTTTTAAAACCATAAAATTAATAAATTCGGGACCGTCATCTTTAGAGATAGGGTCTGGGCTTATTGTGTTCTTTTCAACATCAACAATATATGTACTGTTAAAGTTTATATCTATTGGTAGAAAGTAAGCCGCAGTTATCAATAAATTTTCTAACCTATTGTTTGTATATTTAGTCTCTCCACAACCAGCATCATTGAGCATGGTTCTGAGCATAATCAAGCTTGTATTTTGCCAAGTTGCCATTTTTCTACCTATCAGTTAATTTGAGTATACCGTCACCCTCTAGAATTTGACCATCCGATGTGGTCACAGTTATTTCTATTCTATATTTATTACCAGCAGTACCTGACTCAATCCATAATTGAATCTTACTATTGGTAGAATTTCCGGTTACAATAGCTGTACTACTTATAGTTAAATCAGAAGTACCACCATCAATAGTTTCGGAGGCAACTGAATTTATGCTAGAAATAGTTTCGCTACTCGAAAGCAAACTCGAAAATTCCATAGAGAATCTTCTTTTCTCTGATGGTTGTTTACAAAGTTCTTGTTTAGCAGTTACACCCATTATACACTCCCAATTTAGAATACACTATTATATTCATTTTTGTTATAAATATTAAACTCTATAAAGATTGTCCATTTACCGATATTTCGTAAAAGCTACTTTTTATTCTTTCAGTTCCTGCATTCAAAGTAAGTTTTAACCAAATACCTTGATACGAATTTGAAACGATTGGCTCACTTAATCCACTAGGTCCAGCACCATAGTTAGTAACACCAGTTGGTGCGACTGTCCTGTTTGATGTTGATTCGTTGTATTTTTGAGATTTTTCTAATCCAAAATTTACTATATTATATACTCCGCTACTAACTTCAGTGATACTGACACCTGAGAACGTATTAACAAAATTATTATTTTTTATAAATATTTTTTCATATAACTCTTTATTAGCACCGCCAGTACTATTAGCTGTAGCGTTGTAAAATGGTTTTAAAAAGCCACTTTCATGTGGAAATATTTTACCTATACCAGAATTACTTGAAGATTCTTGAATAGATATCTCACCGCTTGCGAAGTAATCACTAGCACACACTAATATTGTGTCAAATACTTGAGTGCCAACAACAGTTGCAGTACCGCTTAATTGAATTGTGTCTGTTCTTATAATTCCTACCGTATCTCTTCCTGTTATGTTTAAATTACCAGTATCGTTAGAATTATTACTAAAAGCAGATATTTTACCATATCCAGCAATGTCTGTAAATATAACCCTCACTCCACTATTTATTTCACCACCAGTTGTGGATGAATCACTTTGTGGCATACTTTGACTTGCATACAATACTATATCTGAATCTGTAATTGACATTATAAACTCCACTCAGTGGTTCGTATATCTAATACCCAATTTGATTCGCGTTCATCCAAAATCCAGTCTGCACCTCGTATTGATAATATCCAATCCAAAGTCTTCATATCGGGGTTCACATCTTCCTGAACCTCTATTGGTATTTTAAACAATAGATCTAAGGTATCTAGACCGAATGATGAAATTGGATTACTGGAAATAGGTTCAAAACCAAGCATGTTTTTTCCTTTAGGATGCAGCGTTGGATCTTACTCCAACTTGTAAAGAGTTAATATCACTCGTTGTCCAAGCCACGTTTGTCGCAGGATTATAATTTTGAATTTCTTGTCGAATTGTATAAGTACTATCTAAATTAATTCCAGAACCAGCATGAACAATACCAGTAGCTTCAAGTCCAGAACCATTTGTAACTTGAACAAAATCCATGTTACCGCTTGCAGTTTGCCATCTAGCTTGAGTAAAATGTCTTACTCCATTAACACTTGTCATGGTTCCTATACTTGTCATATCAAAAACACCACTGACTGGCCTGATACCACTAACAAAAGTTGTTCCATTATCTATTTTTCTTAAAATCCCTGTCACACTAGACCCAGCACCTATTCCAAAATTTTGAAAATTTCCAGTCGCATTAACTGGTAAATATTGGACTCTAGATGTGGAGCCTATATAATCATTATTAAATCCACCGGATGTAGTCAAAAGATATATATCATCATAAAAAGTACCAAATGCAGTTTTTTGTGTGTCACTTCCAGCGGAGAAGATTCCCGGAGACATTATGATTTCTCTAATATTATCACATGCATTACTAGAGTAGCTTGCACCGCCTACACTTATTTCAACCGTATCATCCATTTTCACTTCAAAAGTATAATTTTTAGATGAATTAACAGTGCATTTTATTTCTATTGTTTGCCAATCGTTTGTTTTTACATCTGTACTACCAGTTCCTACAATCGAACCTATGTAAGTGGTTCTTAAATAATTTTTTTGCTTGCCGCTAGGAGCAGTAGTACCATCTTCAAACACATTTGCATAAGTTGCACTTGAATGATTGGGAACATACAATATTAATTTTTTTGATGAATTTACGCCAAGTATAAATAGCGGGTCTCCAGAACTATCAACAACTGAAATAATTCCATTGCTACTATTACCATCAACAGTTTTTTTATAACTAAATCCAAGAATAAATGATTCAATATCGAACTGTCTTGATATTGGCATTCGTGTCCATGTGCCTGTATTACCTGTATAGCTGGTTGCAACCCCATCCTCGGTGTTCACTCTTCTAGCAGTATGCTGTTTAAAATAAAGCTTTAAAGCTCCACCAGAATCATATCTACCTGAAGCTGGTGCAAATTCTGTTAATGGATCAGGATCAACAGTATATGTATCCGAATGGGGAGAGTTAGCTAATGCTTTCTTGGCTTGAAAAGCCATATCTAAACCAGCATATCCAGCTATAGTGGTTCCTGTGACCGCATCAAAACCCTCTATATGTATTAATGACATTGTTGAATCTCCATCAAATTTTTAATTTTATGTATGTCTCTTCCTAAATATGTGCCCAATGACACCCTCTCTGTTTCAGTATAAATAGAGTGCCAAAAAGGTGAAAAATTATCTCTTATATAAAAAAATCTAAAGTTCCATCCTTGATTCTCTTTACAGTCTATCAGGCTGCCTGAATCGTCTTCATATCTAAAATAAGCTAAAGCGTTCTCTGAACAATATGTACAATAAAGTCTCCAACCAAATCTTGCATTATTATGCCAGCCCATATATCCATTTTTAGGATACAACATTCTTCCACTTTGAGAAGGAACGCTACCTTCCAAATCAGAATTAGAAACAACAAACGATGATATCGCATTAAAAAACCGAAGTGAAGTTTCATCGCTTAATTGTTTTGTTGTTTTTTTTGTTGAAGAATTATTAGAGTCCACATAAGTTGTTTGCTTGAGTCTAAAACTTTCTTTAACCTTCTTCAAAAAATCAAGACTTGTGTAATATTCATTGTCTTCATGTTCTACCTCAGAATTGCATAATACATCATCCTCTACAAGTATATTTGATAATATAGTAGATAATTGTTGTTTGTAACAATCTTTTAAATCGTATGCAGTTCTTTCTAAAATCATGCCCTCAAGCCTCTCCAGTTCATACAAATATTTTGACAAACATTTATCCCCAGCATTATATTCCACTCAAAAGCATATGTTTCACTTTTTCTGCCATGATAAAATGGAGTATCAGAGTCATATGGTATTTTATAAAGTCTATAATTGAATTTTGAATTGTGGTTTGATACTTTAATTTGTTTGTTGTCTGACTCATAAAATATAAAGTCAAATTTATCTAAATCTTGAACCCAACAAATATTTAATATCCAAGAGCCTTCAAATTGTGGCGTTCTATGAAAACCATAAATTCCTTGAGGAACATGCATGTTGCATCCAAAAAATGATTGAGCACAAGATAGTGGTCCTTGGCTAGTATTAAAATAATTTAAATATTTTTGATAGCCAAGCTCTGCCAAGTTATTTATTGATTCAAACTCTTCTGTTGATGGCATTCTGGTCATAGGAACCGCTTGACCACCACTCTCCATTAACGCCTGTAAAGAATCCATAGAAAATTCACTATCAACGTCATAGTTTTCAGGTAAGTCTAGACAATTATCGTATTGAGACAAGTCCCCTAAAGATTCTATATTATTTTGAATTTCTTGTTCTATGTTGGAAAATACTTCAGTATTTTTTACGTAAAACGCTCCGGGATTTTGACTCATATGAATTTCTCCTTATTGTGTGAATAATCTTTTTGATCTATTATTCTTAAATCAGCAAGATCCCAACAACCTTCTAATTTTATTTCTTTTTTATAGTAATCTTTTTTGTTTATAGTTATCAATCTGCAATTTCTTGTTGATCTATTTGACACACCGATTACATGAAAATTTTCTGTTGAAGCATAGCCTCTTATGAAATCATTATAATCATTTGTAACCAATACTCTAGAATAATCTTCTCTAACTATTGAATGTGTTTTTCCAGTATCTAAAGTTGAAACATGTCCTTTATCTATAAATACACAATGTGCTAAAAACGCATTAAATTTTTGTCTTTTTATAATTTTTAAGTTTAAATCGCATTTTAAATATTCGCTTGCTTTTTTCATCCAATTATGAAGTAATATATATAAAAAGTTTCCATCATAATGAAGGCTATTGATGTGATTCACATCCATTTCTCTAAAATGAACAGGTTCTTTAGGATCTACTCTTTTCTGTTTTTCTGGATCAAATAATTTCTCTACCCTTTCAGTTTTTATATCAAAAACGTTTATTGCATTGACTGTTGTATCTGCTGAATATATTTTACCGTTAATTTCTAATATTTGGTGTGGATTTCCATAAAAAATATCATAGTGTTTTACTTGATTAAGATTTTTATCAAACTTAATTAAATTGGTTCTGTTTGCGACAAATAAATTTTCATTGTTCCAAGTCAATCCGAATGGTCGATGCTTGTGGTACTCTTCCCTACCATAAACCTTATCTTTTCTAATATCAACATAAAATCCATAATCTTTTTTTTCTAAAGTTTCTGTATCAATAATTGAAAATTGATTACATTTACCTTTTAGATCAACTGGAGTATATGCTACTTTCATTTATAAATCTATTTCCTTATTGCCAAATCTTAGCTTATTAAGTTGAACACTTCCTTGATATACCTTATTAATGGTAAGATTTCCAAATCTTATCTTAGTCCCAGCAGCCGCTGGTGCTGTACCCAAAACCTCTATTCCTAATGCTGAAATGTCTCTTCGCTCTTCTACTTTTGCTCCAACGGCTTGTGTTACAATTCCGGCAACATCCGTTTCATTTACAATTACTGAACCCGCAACTTGTGTAATAACTGAAGATACAGATGTCGTTCCAGATGCCGAAGATGAAGAATGAACAGTAATTTGTATACAGTCAACATAAGCAATATCTTGTGTTCCAAACCCAGTACTATGAGTACTTACTTTTAGTATTACTCCAAAATTTGAAGAGTTTATTTTTGCTGGAGTCCAAGTCTCTCCCCATTTTTCTGATGAAGTCCCATAAGTAACTGAAGCCTCTGAAGTAGGCCAATTAGTTCCTGTATCAGCTTTATTTGTTGATCCCGTACCTCCAGAGCCATCGCCATTGAGTATAAATACTTCAGCATCTTTTATTAAGTTTTGTGCCTTTTTTTGAATCGTTACAATAATACCATCTATAGTATCACCAGAATCTATAGAAAATCCAAAATTAGTAGCTTTAAGTTGATCTGCTGCACCGGCCATGCCGACCACGAAAGTTTGCGAAGCAAAACCGCCATTATCACAATTTTCAGCATCCCCAACGTTAGACCATTGGGTATTCATCATACCGCCGCTAACGTTTACTACTGTTCCGTTTTCTCTTGTTACTGATGCCATTTATTTATAAATCCTATACTAAGAAGTACAATGTATTAGCGTCTTTGGAACCCAAAGCTGTGTAAACAGCTTCTGTCATGACCATCATATTTTTTACGCCCGAAGCAGATGTCTCTGGGTCGGTAAATGGTATTCCAGACGCATTATATTTGACAGGTGCAACACTTCCTCCAGTATTATATAGTTTATTAGTAGTTGAGGTTGGTGTGATTGCATCTATTTGAATTCCACTATGTGTTCTTATTAAACCGCTAATATTGGCAGTTGTTGTATTTGTTGTATCAATGAACGCATCTTTAAAGTAAAGGCTGGAGGTTCCTAAGTCAACATCACTATCTGTGGTTGGTTTTAGTACACCGTCATCTAATTGTATTTGAGATGTGCCATCAATATCAAATACTATACTATTGTCAGTTCCAAAATCTATGTTTGCGTGAGAAGCACCATACCCAACTACTAAAGCTGTATTATAAATACTAGTGAGTGTTGTCTGTGCTGCGTCTACATTTACAGTAACCGAACCAGCAGTTCCACCGCCATTGAGTCCATCTCCTGCAACAACATTTGTGATATCGCCAGAACCAGAAACAAGAGAGCCATTAAAGTATAAGCCTCCTCCAGAGTTATAAAGAGTATTGGTTGTTGTAGAAGGTGTTTTATCTACTAATGTAACTCCATTATGAAACTTACCAGAAGCAAATACTTCAAAATCAAAATCAGCTACACCCGTTCCAACACTTACGTATCTTGCATTTTTTCCTATTGATACGTCACCACTGGCATCTACGTCTATAAGAGATAAGCCAGTAATATCATTTACTGAGAATATTGTTCCACTAGATAAATTATCTGTTATAGAAAATAATTGCCCCTGTGTTCCTTCAAATGAAAGTGCAGTACCTGAAGTTGAAGCACTTGCAAAACTTGACAAAACTTCTAAGTTTATTGGTGTGTCATTAACACCAGATCCAGTAAATACAATTTTAGGAGTTACTTTAGTGGTAGATGTTACATCTATTTGCCTAAAGTTTCCGGTTCCTCCAAATATATTAAACTCTGTTCCATCTAAAGTCAATCCACTGCCAGCGGTATATGAGCTACCACCTCCAACAGCCGAACCATTAAATTTAAGTGTTCCACCATCGTTGTAAAGTTTGTTTGTTGTACTCGCGGGAACATGACTTAATAACTCAACACCGCTAACAGCAACACCACTAGCCATAAGTTTTGCTGGTTGATTTGATTTACCATTTAACTGAACAACTCCAGAACCAACTCTAATAAAACGGAGATCTGACCCGTCTTCTGCTTCGCCAATAGAACTGCTAGACCAGCCAATGTAGGCGGCATTATTAACTTGGAGACGATCATCTCCCATTATTATTCTATTCCTTCCACCAGCCGTAAACGATATCTGTTGATCGCTAATTTTTTCGTAAAAACCAACACGCTTGTTGCTAGACCCCGTAAAAACAAGAGTTGGAGCAGAAGTTCCTCCTCCTCCCGGTAAGAATACTTGACCACTAGAAGTGGTAATATCTCCACTAACTACAACGCTACCATCTGATGTTATACTAGTAAGTACGTTACCATCAGATTTCTTAAACTCAGCCATATTCGCTGACTGGGAAGCTGCCGCTTGTACGGTAATTGGAACTTGAGATGAGCTATCACTTATTACAGACACGCGACCGTTAAATTCGCTCAAGCCTCCAGCGGTATAAATTGAGTAATTATTTGTAACTCCTTTTGTTTGCTCTTCTATGTAAACGCCATAACAGTTGCCGACCTCGGTGTAAGTCGGATTTGTCGCCCAAAAGTTACGAACGTCTATTAATCCAGATAAAGCAGTTCCTTCAAGTTCACTTTTAAATCCAACAAGCTTGGTACTTGAGTTAGAACTTGATGGGTTGTAAGAAAAGCTGGTTGTACCCTGTACAGCTACAATTTCTGCCCCGTTAATATGGATGAAGTGACCATTGTTAAACTTGCCTTCCAGTCCTATTATATTATCATTTGTAAAAGTAACGGGAGTGTTAATAGTGACTTGAGACTTTCCACCCCAAAATTTAGTGCCTGTATGATCAGTGTCTCTAATATCTAAACTGTTAAATAAGCCAACAATTTGGTTACTGGGTCCATCTCCCCGTACACTTGTTAGAAAATAATTTCCGTATTGGTTGTTTTGCCATGTGTTGTCGCTATTTAAATCTATGCTAAATTTATTGCCTACGCTAGTTAAATCAGAAGCGTGTTCCTTGTGGGCGTTGATTGATTCAAGCACTAGCTGTTGATTACCAGTGTCAAGAGCTAGATTCGTGGTGGTTGTAATTACTCCGTTGCTTCCGAAGAACGCAACTCCAGATGGAGTACCATTATAAACCACACCCGATAGTGCCGTAGTTTTTGTGTTTAACAATCCAGTAGATGTTTGCAATGCACTTATATCTGTGTCATTGGATGTAATTTGTGACTGTAAATAACCAGAAGCAGCAGCGTTAGCAGTCACTCTAGTGTCTAAATTGCCAGTGGCTGTCTCCAAGGCAGAAACGTCAGTATTTAGTAATCCAGTCGCTGTCTGCAAAGCAGAGACGTTGGTATTAAGGACTCCGGTCGCTGTCTCTAAGGCAGAAACATCAGCGTTGAGTAGTCCAGTCGCTGTGTTTAGACTATTGATTCCAGTTTGTAGTGTGCCACTTACAGCATTAACATAAGTCGTGGTTGGATATCCTGAGCCGTTAAAGTATAGACCGCCGCCCACATTGTAAAGCTTGTCTGTAGTGGTCGCTGGTGTGTTGCGTTGCAGCGTAATGCCAGTTGAAGCAATAATCAAACCGCTTACATTTAAGCTAGAACCATCAAAAGTTAAATTAGATTCTACATTAGCCGTTGAAGAATCACCAAAAGTGACCAGCCCGTTTGCAGTAGAACCACTAAACGATATTCCTCCACCACCGCCACCGCCAACAGCAGAGCCGTTGAAATATAAAGAACCACCTACGTTATAAAGTTTGTCTGTGGTACTAGATGGAGTATTTCTTTGTAAAGCGATACCAGTAGCTGCGGTTACGAGTCCTGTAGATTCAATAGTCCCACTAGAAATTAGTGATGCAGAAAACTGACCAGTAGCCCCATAAATAGCAGCTAAAGCACTATTATCATTACTTTTTACAGCCAGTATATCTGTGTCTACATAACTTAAAGTAACCTTGTCGGTCCCATCAGACGCTGCAAACCGTAGAAAAGGACCACGTAGTTCAACATTGCTGCTTTGAATTTGCATCTTAGGACTATTACTAATTCTAAACTGCACAAGGCTTGCATCATTAATATAACCGCCTAATTGAAGATTTCCTGTCAAATTTACGTCACCAGAAACGCTAACATTGCCAGTTGTATCTATATTTCCATTAGCATTGATACTAGTCATAACTGTACCAGCATTATTTTGCCACTGCTGAAGATCCTCAGACTGAGAAGCCGCACCTTCAACAATCAATCCAACATCGGTAGAAAGATTGTTTACAACGTGAAGCTGACCTTCTGGGTCTTTATTGTTTATTCCAACATCACCACTAGAAGTAACTATAAATACATCGCCTGCATTGCCGCCAAAGGATTTTACTGTAATATAGTTTGCAGATGTATTATTATCATTTAAAATACCAAGTTTGGCTGTATTTGTAGCAGTACCAATTTCCAATACGTTTTGTGAACTATTACCAACACTGAAAGCAGCGGTACTGGACGCTGCAATGCGAGTTTTACCACCAACATCTAAAGTATATGTTGCACTAGGAGAAGAATTTTTAATACCAACACTAGTTCCATTATCAAAAATAAGACCAGTAGCAATAGATGTTACGCCAGAAAATCTAGGAACATAATTTGCAGTTCCAGAGCCAGTTATAGTCGTAGATCCTGCACCAACAGCAGCTCCATTGAAATATAAATTTCCACCAATATTATAAAGCTTGTCTGTAGTTACAGAAGGTGTGTTTCTTTGAATTTCGACACCTGTAGCTACAACAACAAGTCCAGAAGATAAAACATCTCTTCCATACTCTGCAAGCTTAACGTCACCAGAAGCATTTATTTCAAAAAATGGAAAGCCAGCAGAATCTGAAACATGGAAAATAGTACCACTAGACAAATTATCATTTATTTCTAATAATCTTCCCTGTGTACCATCAAAAACAACACTTGTCACGCCACTTCCGGCAGTAGCGATACTGGGGACCGGACTCGCACCCGATATAACATTCAAGTTTACTGAACTTACTGGTCCAGAACTATTGAATTTTATTTGTGGTTCACCACTTTTTGGTGTTATTAAAATATCTTGAGTCATTTATACTACCCTTATAATGAAACTGGTCCAAATGAAGGTTGATGGTCTTGTCTAAACCTTGATTTTGTAGAGTTGTAAATTTGTTTTATCTCGGTGGAAGTTAAAGCACGATTGTAAATATAAGCACTCGAAACACCACCGTTAAAATATCCTGATGAATCATATGATGATTTTGAAATTGTTATTTCTGACAAGTCGGTTATATTAGCAGTACCAACACTAATAGAGCTATTTAATTCACCATCTATATAAGCACTAGCAGTAGTGCCAACAATTGTAATGCATATATTTCTCCATTTGTCATCTGTCATGTTGGTTGATGTAATTCCGGGAAATGTATAGTCTGCAACACCGCCAAATGTCATGCTTAAAAGAGAACTTGAAAATTGCATTCTCATTCCATTGTTTGTGGAAGGTTTAGAATAAGAAAGCAAAACACTAGCACCAGTCTGAGAAAGTTTATACCAACCCATCATGGTTAATCCATTACTTGGATCTATCGGTGAAAAGCTAACAGACTGCGTGTGGAAATCGTTAGATCCATCAAAATTAATATATCCACCATTTTCTGGTTCATATCCGGGGCCATTCGTTAAAGTTCCTTGTGAATTTCCTATTATATCTACCCAAGAAGCAGAACCGTCTACGCCATTAAAACTACGAAAACACGTAGCATCAATACAGTAGGCTATGCCTTCACTAACTATTTTAGGGCCATGAAAAGTAGCCATGTTTGGCCTCCATTATTCTATGATTTATATTCTACTTTAAGTGGGTCAATATCTTTTCTAACCGCATGTACTATATAATATGCGTTTATACCTTTATCAGAACGTAAATATACTTTATTATTTTCAACTTTATCCACAAACAGATTTGGTTGAGAATACTTTTGAGGTGTTAAATTTACAGTAATTGATTTCTCATCAACTAAGCCTATCCAATAATCTGGAAGCTCAATGATCTTTGATTCTGCAAAACCTCTGACATAAACCCCGTTTTCCGGTCCCTCTAGACACGAATACTGAAGTTTATAGTTTTCTTTTGTTGGGTGGTCTATCAAGAAAGATTTACTTGTAGCAGCAAGTGATCCATTTATTGTTAGTGTATTTGATGATTTATTCCAAGTCAAATCACTGTCTGCACCAAACACTCCACTATCATTAAACTGGACTTGTTTATCAGACCCTCCGGGATCTGGTATCAATCCAGAAACAGAAGAAATATTAGATGCATTTGTAGTAATTCTCGAATCTAAATTACCGCTTACAGATATGAGATCTCCACTTACTGTATTTATTCCAGTCTGTAAGTTACCACTAACATTGTTTATATATACTACTGAACCAGAAATGCTAACAGTATTATTTGATGTATTATAAAGTACATGGTTTGTACCGAGTCCAGTAAATTTAACTGTATCATTAAATGCTATCGTGTCTGAAACACCAGAAACAGAAAGATTCCATTTACCACTAGATCCACTAATATTAAATAAGTTTGGACTTCCACTAGCAAGACTAACTGAAACACTGTCTATACCCACAAATTTTACTTGATTTGTTGGCAATATATTAACTGATGCAGAATTATCAGAAGCTGTCCAGTATTGATAATTGTCTTTAGAAGAAGCTATTCCAGAAACTGTAGCGATGTTGGCTGTATTGGTTGTTACTCTAGTATCCAGTAAACCAGTAGATGTTTCTAGTGCAGATATTTGAGAATCATTAGAAGTTATTTGCGATTGCAAATATCCAGAAGAAGCAGCATTTTTTGTTATCTGACCTTGAAGATAACCAGATGACAGTGTATTTTTAGTTATCTGCCCTTGTAAATATCCAGACGATGCTGTATTATTTGAAACTTGTGTTTGTAAGTTTCCGCTAACATTATTAACAAAAGCTGTAGTGGCATAGGCAGATATGTCTTGATGGCCTGTGTAGGCAATTGTTTGAGTATTTCCATCTGGAAACCTAACACCAGATATATCTGTTACTATTCTGTTATCACCAGATGTATATACGCTCGCCCCTGCGGGGTAAGTTATAAAGACATTAGAAGTAGAAGCTACATTAATTTTAGTTGTGCCACTACTACTAGAAAATATCTCATCTCTAGTTAGAGTAGATCCAGAGAAAACACCTCTACCAACTTCAAACTGATTAGAATTTTGTATCGTGTAGAGCGTGACATCTCCATCATTCAAAGCACCACTAAATGTTTGAAAAGATGGAAAACTGCTAGATAGAGTTATTGTGCCCGTCCCAGTCGTTGTGGTAAGCTGTTTTACCCTATCCTTAATTTTTAATGGCATCTGTTTCTCCGATACTATTTTTAAACTGAGATATATTCCTACAAAAAAACCGATGGCAGCTACGTGCCACCATCGGCTAAAATGTTTATTTTTTCAGAATGGACTAGAATGCACCCAAGAGTACTCTTCTGTTGTCCAAAACTGCAAAACCTTGTTCTGCCCAGCCGTAGAAGCCAGCACGTCTTTGACGATGCAGAGTGTCGTCTTCCCAAATTTGAAGACCTGCACGAACTGGCATTACAAAGCTGTCGTCGCTTGACATGTCAAGACCAACAACAATTTCGCTGTCACCAGCAGGGAGAGTACCACCGAGATCGTTCTCATAGAACAACTCATACTCTTGGTCGTCTCCAAGCTCATCCAAATCATGCAAGTTGACTTGGAAAATGCGTGTCAACATGCCACCTTCTTGAGTGATAAGCTCACGACGAGTAATGTCATCAACTTCATCAACACCCCAGTTACGAATATCTTCGATAGCTTCTGGGCTAACAAAAAGGTCAGTCAATCTACCACGATTAATTGAGCTAGAGTTACCACCACCGTTTCTACGCATGGTGATCTTCATCAAAGAAACCAATCTCTTTGAGAACTGGCTTGCAGCCGCATCTGGATCGTAAACAAGAATGTTACGATCAACGCCAGCGGAAATCAAGGTGTGCCAACCGTCATCGTTCATTTTCTTTGTGAACTGAGAACGCATAACGTCCATAGCACGACCAACAACATCCCAGCGTGCATCACGAGCATACTTCAACAAGTAGTCGATAGAAGCACCGATGTCATAGGTAGGAACCATGACGTAATCGCCTTCTACATGACGCTCTGGAATGCGACCGTGATTAGGGATAGTATATGCAACAAAATCTTTTTCTGTGCCGGGAGCTAGGAAATCCAATGGGAATTCACTAGTTGCACCGGGAGCAAGATTAACAACTTCGTAGATACCGTCAAGGATATCTCCACTCATAACGCCTTTACGCAAAGGAGTCTCAAGTGCTTTTGCTAGTTCTGCAACAGCAGCCAAAGATTCTTCTTTTTTCTGGGAACCACTCTGTCTAAGAATGGCTTCCATCTCTGGACTATATTCAAAATTTTTCATTTTTTATTTCCTTTTTGTAAAAATTAGACGATGTTGATTTCAACTTTGGCATAGCCATCTTTGTCTTTAATGCCCAACCAACGTCCAACAGCCATACTTTTGCCAGCAGGACTACTAGCAGTAGTTAGCTTACCTGTTGCATCGAAGTGTACTTTTTCTCCAATAACCGGCGTGCCAGAAATTTGGTTAGTAACAACGGTTCCACGTCGAAGCAAAGTGACTTTACCGCCAAGTTGTACTTCGTCTTTGTGGGCATTGTATTGTTGACGAGTCAAATCAAGATTAACAACGTCATTAAGAATCAAACCAGCAGCAAGATCTCCTGTGCTTGAAACTGTATCAACTTGTGCAAGCGAATCATCCATTGCCGCACCAGAACCTCCAGTGAGGTGTGCTACAATAAGACCACGCTCAATCACGGCATCAGCTTTAAAGAAGCTAATATCCGTGAGATGTTCAACACGATCACCTTTTAGAGCCATTTTATAATCTCCTAAGTTAAATAGAATGTTTATTTCATGATATTTTTCTCTACCCACTCTTGGAGACTTGCTCTAGCTGTGGATACTTCGTCTTCGGTTTCACTTGAAACAGCAACGTTGCTCTCATCAAGTTCTTCTTCGATAAGCTCAGAAGCTTCAGTCTCTTCTACGATCTCTTCTTCTTCTGCTTTAGCTTCATCGTCTTTTTTCTTTTTTTCATCTTCTTCATGCATTCCAGCTTCTGCATCTTTCTTCTTTTTCTTCATGTCATAGTGCATGTCTGCGACAGTCTGAACGAAGGCATCAAATGCTTCATCTGAAACTTCTGCAAAGATATCAAGTTTGGCTTCTGCTTCTTCACTTGAAAGGCCAGCTTCAACCATCTTGTTTTTACGATCTTCTTTTTTCTTGTCTTCATGCATTTTGTGCATAAGTGCTTGCGACTCCTCAAGTGCTGCGGTTTTTTCATCCAACTCTTTTTGAAGAGCTTCTGATTTTGCCACGACTTCTTCCAACTGCGAAGAAACGTCACCAGCGTTAGATTCAAACTCTGCGACAGTTGATTCTAGCTGTGTAATCTTTTTCTCATATGCAGAAACGTTAGCTTGTGAAAGCTTTTCGTTAAGATTTTTATTTTCTTCTTGGACAGAAGCAAGAGTTTCCTTTAACTCTTTCACCTGATCATTTAAAATTTGATTATCAGACATTTTATTGTTCTCCATATCTGAGGCATTAACTTCAAAAGAAAGTTGCTTCTCTATATTAGATGTTACACCATTGTTCTGTAAAAATAGATTTTTAGTTCTTTCTACCGATGCGAAAGAAAAAATATGTTCCTTATCGAATATGATACTATCAGGGTTTGCTGGCTTATTTACAAAGCCTTTTCCGCTAAAAGTAATATTCTTTAGTACTCTTCCAACCTTGTGGTCTTGGTAAGAACCGTGACCACCATATGCCCTTAAATGCTGAGTAAGAAATGCTGTATTTTCATCTCTTGCAACAACGTGATTTTTCCCATCTGGAGCTACAATGCCATAATCAAACCCCTTAAATATACATTCCATACTCACAAATTTATCACCATTTTCGATTTCAGCGATAAGAGTTTCTGCTCTTTCCTTTAAATCAGGATCTTGCCACTGCCTGAAGATAACAGAAGAAACCAGCAAGTGATACACATCTGGTAACTCTGATGCAACTACATCATCAGGAATAAGCTCAAAATCATCATTTACAGGCCAGCAGTTGACCATTCCCCCAACCATTTGTTTTTCATCGTGTTCTATGTTTGTGGGTTTAAACACAGGGGTATTGCGTGCCGCCCATACTTCTTCTTTACCAAATATATCGTCATTTCTATTCCATGAAGTAGATACAAGAATTGAAAATACATTGTAAAGATCTGGGTCATTTACCGCAGCAGATGTTATATCAAGCAAATCTGAACTTGCTTTTGAAAGCTGTTTGCCGTCCAAACACTTAGAGTCATAATTTACAACAGGTGCTGTAAAAGCAACAGAAGCTTGGGAACGTATCTTTTCTTCCAACCCACATGCCTTCTCTACATCATAAACTTTTATTTCATTCATTTTTAGTTCCCATATTTATAATAAATACAATAAGATGCCCTCATATCACGCACTTGCTCTATGGTAAGTTTGCCTAACTGCTTTTCTGCACTAGCAAGCCAAGTATCAAATTCTGCATGTATTGACTTTTCTGGTTTTTCAGCAGCTTGAGCAACAGTGGTGTTATTTATAGGTTCTCCTATACTTAGATTACACAATATTTCAAATTTTATTCTTTCTAGCTCTTGAAATTCTTCAGAATTAAGGTTTCTTAGTGAAGATTTACTATATGAAGCTAAAACAATTGGATTAATTAATTCAGATATTTTTTCTTGGGCCTTTTTGACCCATAGTTCAGAAGAAGCTTTAAGCTTTGGCTGGAACCCTTTAGGCTTTCTGGTAGTTGTATCCCCAGAATTTTTAGGTCTACCTTGCTCTCCGGGTGCAGAAGGCTCTTCAATTCTAGGCGAATTTTGTTTTCTCCTACTATCCCTAATATCTACCAAAGATTTTTCACCATTCTTTCTTTCATTCAATTCTAGCCCCACCTCTGAAGGAGAGCTTACTCCGGTTTGCAAAGCAATTTTCTTTAGCGAGTGATTTTTATCAACTGAATGATAAGGACTTACTTTTTCATCTTTGCTTTTGTTTTCTGAGTTTACTCTTCTATTCTCAATGTCTGGCGTAGCTTTAATATGTCTTTGTACAAACTCGTCGCTAACTATGTTTCTATCAGCCATATTAAGTAGTAGAGTTGTCATTGCTGCTGGATCTTCTAAATACATTATATCAAACTCAACGATAGCTGGTTGACGAAAACCCATAGCTTTTTGAACAATTTTTATTTGTTCTTTCCAGAAATCAATGATAATGTTTCTTACGTAATTTAGTCTTTCTACTAATGTTTTTAATGCTATAAAATTATTGGTAGTTCCACTAGCTCCAAAAGTTCCAGTTAATGTTGGAGGTATGCCCAATGCCGAATAAATAGCCATTAGAGTAGGTTTGTATTTTTCTTCTCCAAGATATGATTGAATATCACTACTTGTTTCTAGCAATTCAATATCTGGACCCCAGACAATATCAACAGTGCCTCCACCTACATTTGCACCAAGCATATCGGCAAGAGTTGAAGATGCTGTTGGTGTGGGTGCTAATTTGTGTTCTAAACTACCTATTTTCCAAACTCTAATCTTGTTCATAGCACCGTCTAATGCGGCTTTATCAGTAAGCTGGAGTCTTTGGTAAAGGTTAAGAGGCTCGAATGCTGAGTATGTCATTGGATCGGCCCAAGTTTGCCAATCGTCTTTTTTATAGTAGTAAATGCTAGTTTTATCTGGAGGCAATATTACTCTATTATTACCGCCTACTGCACGCAATATATCTGGAGATATTTTTTCTAGCACTTGTTGTGCAACGTCTCCATCTGGCCCATTAGATGCCATTTCAAGTTTTTTTATTTCATTTTGCAATGCCAATGGAATCTTCAATGCCAAAACTTTATCCTTAGACAAATTAGCAACAGAACCACCAAGAGGTTCAACCAAGATAGGGTCTATAAAATTGTACCTCCAAGGTATCTCATTCTTAGTAAATTCTATTGCGTCGATATCAATACTAATGTCACTTGCAGCTACAGATCTTTGCATCTCTAGCCTTTTTCTTTTATTTACTTTTGCAGTATACCACCTTATGGGGACATTAGCTTCTCTAAAGAGAAGATGACCGAGACGCTCTGAGACTCTTTTACCCTGAACTTGCTCAAACCAATCATTGTAAAATCTTTCAATTCTTTTATTAGGGTGAACAAGTCTTATACCTTGTGCAGAAAAATCACCCATCAAGTCAATGGCATTATGAATCAGCCCAATTCTTCTATAAGCATATCTAGCAAAAGCAATGATATCTTTTGGTTTGGTTGGTGCTGCTTGTCCGGGTCTAAACCAATCAAAATCCGATGCTCTGAGTCCCGGCCTTCCGTCTGCGTAGGTAGTCAGCCCTCTAAAATCTCTTGATGTTGAAGATGCGACAGAATGTGAAGATTCTTCTAAAGCTTTGCTATAAGTCGTAAAAGCAAGAGCTTTTTCTTGTTCACTATCTGTGTCCCAACTCATATAAGCAGGCTTATCGGATAGATAGTTTGAAGCTTGAGCTTCTGATTTTGGATATTTTTTAGACATTTAATTTATTTCCTTAGTCCTTGGGTTCGTCTTATGATGCAAATATGCCATATTTTACATTTTGTTTATTATCCTAATCCGCCGGTTTGTGTAGGATAATTATTCTGAAATTGTATTGTTCTTTTATTTATAGCCTCTGCATTACCGTCTTTCCCAGTTAGGAGCCAAGCTGGACGACCATCGCCAACATCTTTAGGAGGCCCGCCAATACAGACTATCTTACTACAACTTGATTCTGGGCTTGGGTTCTGTTGTGTTACACTATGTAATGGAGCACAATCTGCACAATTAATACCTTCTGTTCCCATTCCGCCACCACCAGCAGATCCATTATCTAGTTCGCAACAAATTTTATGTGTTATTTGATAGCACCTTTGGCCGTCCGTACTTTCAGTGATTGCCTCACTACAAGGAACGGGGTCGGCAGCGGTTCCAGTCATTTGAATCCCCACGGAAAAAACGGCCCTGTGGTTGTCGGGGGCGGCAAAAATGGGGCCGATCCCGCCTTTACTCCAAAGCATTACTGGAATACCAGTTATAGTCTTTGAGTCATCACTCGTAACACTATCTACTTCAACAGTTAGTGTACATCTTTCCTCTGTGCTGGGGACACCAACAAATTTGCCACTTTCGCAATAATAAATATCAGCATCAACTAAATACATAATTTGATCAACACATAATGACTTGCTTGCATCCCATTTCCTTTGTGTGCGGATATCATTATCACATTCTATATTATCTATACAAAAACCTCTTTGTGAGTCTTTATCGTCATGTGTAGCGTGCTGGGCACAAACACATGCACATCTTTTATCAATTGTCATAACTTTATCTTTCGAGTTATTACCAAAATAAAACAATACCTATTGATAGTTACACCAATAGGCATTGAAAAGTAAAAATATTTATTCAGGTTTAACCTATAGGTGGACCCCAAGGATTTGGAGGTGTTGTGAAGCCTAGTTGAGAAGCAAGTGCAGTCCCAGAAGCCTGTGGAGGATAGCCAGATAAAGTTCGCAATGCTTTTGAGACAACTACATAAGTGTTAGGGTCTTCTTTAGGATCTAATTCTGCAATCGCACCGACCCCTCCTCCTACTGTTACGCATAAAACACCTCCTCGTTGCTCGCCTCCTCCATTTACACTATTACATTTGCGATCCGCAAGGTGATCTTTCCACTGAGGAGTTTCTCCAGTCATCGCAATATTGCACCAAATATCATAGCATTGTCTATAAGTGTTCGTGCCTTCGCTCGTGTCTATACCAGTAACAACTACCGTTACAGTCATACCAGCAATTCCATACGTTGAGTTGTAGTGAACGGGTATGCCGGTCACATAGGCAAGTGGATAATAAGTTCCCGGATCTGTACCACTCGCCCAAGGATATCTATCTGGTCCACTTCTAGGAAATACCATAACTTGACCATTTAAATCTGATTGAGGAAAACCGTGTTCTGTAACAGGTTCGTTATCTTCACATTTCCATGCTTTAACTGAATGATGAAAAAATATTGTGTCACATACTCCTGCTGTTCCAGAGCTTCTACAGATTCTCGGAGCCACCAACTCATTCTCATCCCCAAACAACTTTCCAGAAAGGTCTGGATACTCAAAGCACCATCCATTTCCGTTATTTAGGTTTACGCATTCACAATTGCATTCATTAGCCATAGTATTTCTCCAAGTTTTTAAGTTAAAGGTGGACCCCAAGGAGTTTCACCAGACGGATACGCATCGGTTGACGTAAAAATACCTGTAACAGCTATACCACTGTCATTAGCATCAGTTCCAACAAAAACGTATCCTGTATAGTCTTCTTGTCTTTCTAATATATCATGTAAAACTCTAATCCCATTGGTATCTGTTCCTCCTCCATCGACATACTTATCATAATAATCAATTGTAGTTGGTCTGGGCCAATTCTTAACTGTAATCAATTTACTTGCCAATTTGCTGCAAGGTGATGGACTGCACTCTAATCGAGCCAAAGGCGGATTGAGCTTCGACTTTAGTATTTCGTCGATACACGGTTTCCATTGGTTTGTGTAGTTTCCACTCTCACAATTTATATAATAAGCCACTCGATAAGTAACAGTTGGAAAAGTCAGGTAATCACGACCTTGAAGATTAACAGTGCAGCTTGGAACAGGATGAACAATAAATTCAACGCTTGCGGAGTAATTCACATCTGTGCCTTCAATATCATTCATTCCATCAAAAGGTCGTAGCGTTGCTTGAACATAACCTGTATAGTTTAAAAAGTTTTGCACCTCTGAACTTGCATTACAGCCTGTGCCGTTGAAATTCCACTCGACATTATAAGGAGTAATGCCTGCATTGACAATACAGTTATATTGATCGGACGGGTCTGTTCCATCAACTGGACACTTTTTAAGTTTTGGCGTGACAACCGTTTTTATAACATCATAAATTCCATAAAAACCTGAGCCTCTAAATGGACTCAAGTCCATAACCATTGCTCCATCGTAATTTGGTAAGATACACCAAGGATGCCCTTGCTGTTTGCAAGCACAATTACAATTTGAATCTGACATAAATCAGCCTTTCTCATTGGGGTTTCAATCGGAGTACGCTGATTAATACACCATGATTAATTTCTTCTTATTATTTTAACAGAAGCTGGATTATAGCCTGCTGCCCATTCTTGGCCATAATACATTTTATTTTCATCTTTCTTGCTTTCCATAGCATTAGCCACTCTACCAATAACAGCATAAGATGGGTTTGGTATTTCCCTATGCATGGTTCTAGCAATCATGTTTGCAATAACAAGAGCAGAATAACGGTCTTTTCTCATTCTGCCCTTTTTGCCAGTTCCTAGTTTTATCTCCGGTGTATCAAATTTTTCACGCCCAGATGCTGTACGAGTTACCATGATTGTGGATAATTCGGTCTTTAAATCTTCTATATCCATTATAACATCTTCAAGCGTGTCATACAATTTTAATGCTGCACTATCTCCAATCTGATCTTTAAGTTTTTTGAATCTTGTTTCATCTTGTTTCGTGACCATTCCCAGAGTAAGTTGGTCAAATCTTGGAAATAGTAAAAATCTATCCTCCATGTCTTTTCTGAGTCCATGATTGGCTTGGGATGTCCATTCTGCACTTGCAAAGTTTATGTATTCTAAAATATGTAAACCGGGAAGACGGTCTGTATCTTTCGCCTTGTCCTCTATAATGGGCAATATGGCGACTTCATTTAATGCGGGGTCCATTTTATCGGGATCTCTTAAACCCTCTGCAATCGCGTATCCGCCGCCCTGAGAGTCAATGCCAATTTTAACACATGGAAAAACTTGCATCAAGTCTCTGATTTTTCTAACACAAAATCCATAATAATCATTTACTTCAGTAAGGCCCAGCTTTTTTCTGTTTTGAAAATCTTTTTTATTTGTTGTCCAAGAGTAAACTATTCTTTGATGCTGTTCATGAATTTCCATAACTATCAAAGCGAAGTTATCAACTTCACTAGCAGGGTCAATTCCAAATATATATTTCTTGTCTTGACTTCCACGAGTCATAGCATCAAACGCACCCTCACACCAAGTCGGCCAATTTTCTTTTGCAACATTTTTGTCGCTCGCCACACATGCCTCTATAACAGTTCTTTTGAAGAACCCTTGTGAATCTTTTGCAAAACATGCACCATATTCCATCATATAAATTCCACTATGCATCGTAGCACGGGAACGTGATACCTGCTGGTCATCCATAAAACCTTCAGGAATAAGCTCGTATGGCATTCTTATTATAGAGAACTCTTTATAATTAAGGCGTTTCATATATTCTGGTATATCTTCAGCATTTCCATCCTCAATCATTTTTTCTATATTACCACCGCTTTTAATTGTTTTTTGATATTTACGATGGTAATCTGCATAAGGCTCAAAATCATAGCCCGCCGTTCCCGAAAGAATAGATTGGTTGCGATGTCTTTCATTAAATTTTTCTTCTTGCTTTTCAGACCAAACACCATCTTCTTGCATAGCTTTTCTTGTCGCAGCTTCTTTTACATTTCCAGCGGGATCTTTAGAAACAGCCGCAAAACCAGCAACAACAGTTTCATATATTTCAACAGGTATCGAGTTAAATTCGTCTGCTATGATTGTATGAGCACGAAGACCACGAATCTTGCTTCCATCGCCCAATGGCACTGCTATGGTCCAACTATCATTGACCTTCAAAGTACATCTGTCAACATCTCTGCGAGGACCACTAGCATCATTACAAAGACTTCTATAGATTGGTGCATTACGCCAAATAACATCCATGTACTCAAATATGACTTTTGATTGCCTGAATGCAGCACCAACAATTACAATTTTAGATCCGGGTATAAGAAGGCATCTTAGTGCCGCATAAACAGCAAGAAGGTATGATTTTCCAAAACCTCGACTGGCAATATACATAGGAAAAGACTTGTTCCAAAGTTCTTGCAGTATTACTACTTGTTCTGGAAGCAAGTCAACATTGAGTAGCGTTTTTACAGTCCAATGCATATATTTTGGATTACGCATTATTTTTAATATATGAAGATGGAAATTATTTTGTTCCCACTCAGTAAGATTTGTAAGCGGGTTTTTGATATCTTTTACATCTTCTTTTTTCAGCCTTAGCCAAGCATACTGATAATCTTCAACATCGTAACTCATGTGCTTTTCTTAAAATCCTATATGCTACTTGTTCTGCTTTGTACCTATCTCCACAAGCCAAGACATGTATACCATAATCCTCTCTGGCTGTGTATATTACTTTTCTTATGTAGGCTGCCGGTATTCTCAATCTTTTTCTTACTCTCTCTGGGACTTTAGCAGATTTAGGATAGTTATTAATATCATCCCAACTAAATTCAAAAAGAATATATGCGTGTTTGCATTCTGACATTCTTTTCATGCAAGCTTGCCATCTTTTTTCTATACAATTATGTGCAAACTCATCAATAGATTGTTTTCTTTCAATACATACATAATCTTCTAAACCGTCTATCGTATAGTCACCAGCATTTACTTTATTTACAACAGTTCCTTCACAATATGCATCAGGAGCAAAAGACCATCCGTGGTCAGGTTTTTCTCTCGTATCTCTTATTACTGTAAACTTCATGCTTCATCTTCTTTATTTTTATTAAACTGTTTTATTTTATCAAGCATTTGCCATTCTAATATTTTTAAGAAAAAACCTTCATAGTCATGTTCTTTACCTTTAATATCATCGTGACATTTCTTGCAAAGCGTTATGCCATTTGCAGTAACAAATCTCATTCCCGGATAATTTGCCCAAGTTTTTATATGATGAACTTGTAACCTATGACGAGAGCAACACCCCGGCCACTGACACTGGTGGTTGTCTCGTTTCTTTATGTCTTCTCGCCATTTTGTATATTCAGGACTTTTATAGTCTCTAGAGTCCTTTCTGTATTTAACCTTTTTAAATTTGTTGTACTTTTTCTGAGTGTATGGTTTGCGTTTCTTCTTCGCCATCAATGTCCCTCCGAACCATTCTTTTTACTAACTCTTTGAAAGATACCTTTGGTTC
>TARA_R100001163_G_scaffold2946_2_pt1 | contig 45942 bp, 48 predicted proteins | sample TARA_R100001163 | Tara Oceans TARA_R100001163 (sample SAMEA2621285) | marine metagenome | biome: marine biome (ENVO:00000447); feature: deep chlorophyll maximum layer (ENVO:xxxxxxxx); material: "saline water (ENVO:00002010), including plankton (ENVO:xxxxxxxx)" | depth 120 m
GCCTAAAGAAAAAAATGAAAAGGTCACCGAGGAAAAAACTGAGGATGATGCTGGAGAAGAACCAGAGTCTAAAGAGGACTTGGAGTCCTTTGACCCAACGGATGCCTTGGACGAAGAAATCGGAGATGACTGGACTCCGAAAGCCGCTTCTCGATTCAAACAGTTAAAGGAAGAACTCAAGTCTAGTAATGACGAACTAGAAGCTTTGCGGCAACAAGTTGCTGAAGCGGATAGTAAGTTAAAAGAATTTTCTGGGGATACTTCCAATGAGAGTATAGAAGCCCTTCAGGAGAAGTTAGCTGATTTTGAGAGTCAAAAGATGATGACGGATCTGGAGTCAACACAGGCTTATAAAGATGCGGTCACTGATCCGCTCGACAAACTAATAGATGAAACTAAAGAGATAGCTGATAAGTATCAAGTCTCCGCAGATGATTTAGTAGATGCCTTAGCTGAAAAAGATCAACAGAGGCAGGACGAGTTGATTTCAGAAATTCTGTCAGAAGCTACTGATCGAGATAGAGCTAGAGTTTACCGGATTTTAGAAGATATAGACCCTATTTTGAAACGTAGGGAAGATATGTTTAATAATGCTTCGGAAGCTTTAAATGAGGCAAAGTTGGCAGAGGAGCGTAAAATTGAATTAGCGGCGGCTGAAAAGCTGAATGACCGCAAGCTTGCCGCTAAAAACGTGGTGTCTAGGGTTCAAAAGAAGCTACCCTTCCTGAGTTCCATTGACGGTTTGGACATGAAGGCTATCCAAGAGAAAGCGGCTGAAGTAGATCCTTCTGTGATTCATCCTGTGGACTACACATATAATTCTGTCAGTGCCCAGATATTGCCCTCCGTTATTAGGGAGTATATGAGCATGCGCAAAGAAAACGAAGTATTGACGGACAGATTAGCTGAGTATGAAGGCGCAGAGCCAACAATGTCAGGTTCTGCCCCATCTTCTGGTAGTGTAAGTGATGATATGACGTTTGAAGAGCGGGTAGAGTCCGCCTTCGCTAATGCATAAACTTGGTATTGACAATGCCAATATTTAACTTAGTCTGATTATATAACATCAGCTTAGGTTGCTCTAGCCTTTAAATAGTTCTATTTCGTAGCTGATCTGAGTGGACTGTGATCCGCCGCATTTGAGCCGTTCGGTTGCTCTAGCCTTTAAATAGTTCTAGGAGCGGATCTACTAAAACTTAGACGTGTCCCCTATGTTAAAGGGCGACACATATATTCATTTAACACACTTATAATATCATGGCTAGAAATCCAGCTTCTGGCGACTTCCTTCAGGGGAGCACTGCCGCAATTAACACGATCCTCGCTGAAGAGGCTAACCGCATTGGGGCTGATGTCCACAGGCGCGTTACACACACTTCACCTTGGATTGACCTCATTAAAAAAACAGCTTTCCCCGATGGGATGGGCTATCAACTAACCACGCTTGTTTACGACCGTGCGCTTCCGACTAATGATGTCACAGGCAACGCAGTGGGGGCAAACTGGCACTCAGTAGGAACTACTGACAGTGGTGGTAATGTATTCGGGACTTCCGTTCTCGACCAACCTCTTGATGATGCCGCGAACGATGTCCAAGGGCCAAATGGTCTTGGGAGCGAACAGCGCAACTACATCAACTTTGGTAAGCAACTCAAGAAATACAGCATCGAGCGTTCGATTATCGAATCTCCTCGTATCAATGTTGATGACTTGCGTTATGCCGCCCATCGCCAAGATCAGCTTCGTGCTGTGATTGATGCCCTTTCAGATGCCACACGGCACACATGGGAAGAGCGTTACCGCGACGAGTTCGACAAGCTTGCTGACAACACTGTTATCTGCCGTCAAGATCAAGCATCTGAATTCCTCACTGCTAACGAGGGTCAGACTACTGACGCATTGGGTGCGGCAGACGGAGACCTTGATGGTGGTGGTGCCACTAAAGTTAAGGACAATATTTCCAACGCAGTTATGGATAAGATCTATTTCCAGATGATCCGTAAGGGTGCTACACAAGGTGCCTACGGTCGTGAGAATGGTCGTCCAGTGTTTGGTCTTGTTTGTTCTTCGGAAGCTTCAAACTTCCTGACAACCGAGAGTGATTCTATCAAAGATGACCAGCGTTACAACAACGCTCGCGTTGGTGACCTCATAGCTCCACTTGGTGTTGAGAAGTCTTTCCGTGGTTTCTACCACTTGATTGATGACCTTGCACCACGTTACACTGACGGTGATGCTGGAGCTATTACTCGTGTTGAGCCATACAAAGTCACTAATGGTCTTACCACTGTTGATTCTGCTTATGACACTGCGGAGTATGAGGTAGCTTACGTTATCCACCCAGATGTGTTTGAATCTCAGATCCCAGCACCATTTGGTGGTTCTAACGGAGTTACATTCAACCCCGTTGACTACAAGGGTGAGTTCAAATGGACTAACATCCTCAGTGAAGCAACCAACCCTGACGGGACTATTGGTTTCTTCCGTGGAATTCTAGGGTCCGCATCTAAGCCGATTAAAACAGAGTTTGGTTACGCCATCGTTTTCAAGAGAAACGAAGCCGCTTCCATTGTTTAATCATTAGATACTAGTTATCACAGCGGGGGTAGCGGGTCTTAGGATCTTCTACCCCCGCATAACTTATATAGAAAATGGCAGATTTAAGTGAACTTAAGGCAAAAATCGAAGAGGCTAAGATTAAGCTTCAGGGACTTCAAGCCCAACTTGAAATGGCTGAGAAGCAAGGTAGGGGCGAAACTCCTGTCGCAGATGCGCCAGCAGATGCAGATGGACAAGATGAAGCTCCAGCAGAAGATGCAGGGGAACAGACATTTTCCGAAGCGGTAGAAAAAAGTCTACAAGAGACTGCTCCTGAGACAGCAGTTGTGGTAGCCGCTATGGAGAAACCTGAACCTACGTATTCTGATGGTAAGAAAGACAATAAGCATCTCCTCGAATTTTTCGACCAAGAAAAGTTAGAAAGTGGTGAGTCAGCAGATCCTGAGAAACAACCCTCCGAGCCAGAGTTAGATTACATAGCTTTGTTTGAAACAGTTTACACTGACGGTGGTTCGTTCGATGTGAATTCAAAGACGGATCAGCAGAAAATGGATACCATGCGGAATGCTATAGAAGGTGACCCTCGTGTTGCTGAGTTAGCCGCTACCGACCCAGAAAGATTTGCGCTTTATATGTATGGGCGTAAGTCCGTCTTGTAGAAGTTTATACGACTCCAGCTTCTAGGGACTTACCAAGTTGTCCCCTGAACCTGAATGTGCCGAGGTGCGAAAGTGCCGCGATTGTATCGCAGTATATTTCGCCGCCTATGTCTGTCCATCTTTTACAGAAGGATATGTCCTCCCCTAGTGCACCCTCTTCTTCACAGGTAATGCAGTCGAAGAAAGCGGGGAAGTTTTTAGTTTCCACTAACTTCCCGTCCTGTATCTGAGTCGAATACGTAATCTTTTCGGGGTATGCTTTTGCCATCTTTGTAAACACGTTACGGTCTACCATCATAAAACCTGCCGGACCGCGTGTTATTTTAACAAAACCGTCCTCGTCTGGGGTCTTGTCTTTAAATTTAAGAATGAATTTAGACTCGTTTGGGTTGGTTAAATTTTTCGTGAGGTAGGGTGCTAGAGCTAAATCAACGTCTTTCCGTAGTAGCCTCCATATATCTTCTGGCTCAAAACCTATATCGGCATCTATGAATAATATTTTAGTGCAATCTGTTTTAAGAAACTTATCGACGATGTCATTTCTAGCGTGACTGATTAGTGCTCCCCCTGAGTGGAGGTGAAACGAAGTGCTATACTTTAAGTCTTTGGGTCTCGATGCGGCGATGAACGAGACGACACTGTTGACGTAGTTAACGTATGTTTGGAATCCAAATGCTGGTGTCGCTATAAAAAGCCTGTGTTCTTTGTCAGGAAGCATTTTGAATTTTCCGCCAGCATTTTCTTCAAGTCAACCTTTAAGCAGTAATATTACGCGAGCTTGTAATTTGATTGACTTCACAGTATAATTAGTCATGTCTACATCAATTTCTGGTTCTATCCGTTTAACTTACGGCAACCACACACATAACGAAACTTTTAGCGGCACGACTACAGCCCTATCATTCACCAACCAAAGTCACGGCTATTCTGCGGGGGAGGGTCGCGCCGTATACCATGCTAGCACTGGGGTGGCGCTATATGATATCGCAGATGAGCTAGATGGTGGGCATGAAGGTTTACTATTAATTAAAAATATAAACACAGCAGGGCATCTAAATGTTAGTATGGATGCGGGTACTAGCTTTGATGTAAAACTTCGGGCGGGTGAAGCGAATCTTATTTCAGTAGGCCCCGACCATGTGGTAAACATAAAAACGGACGTTGCGCCACTAACGACTCAGGCAGTCGCTTCCGTAACTTCGGCTGGGGTGATTACTTTTGGTTCTGCGATTGCCACAGCAGGTACATACCTGATGACAGCAACCGCCGATCCGAGCTATTCTTCAGCGGGACCACTATTTATAATGAAGACTACCAGTGATGCTACGACTAGCGGCACTGTCTATGAATTAGATGGGGAAACAACTAAAGACTTGGCTACTGGCCCGTTATTCACAACTGACACTCGTGTAACATTAGACTACATCTGTGATTACCGATTTACTTTAACTGAAGCCTAAAATGGCAAATATACAATTACAGCGGGGACTAAAACAACAAGTTGATATAACATATAAACTTGCTGGGGCTACGGATGCCGTAGACCTAAGTTCTGGTTTTGATGCAGAACTAGTAATCCGCCGTAAGCGAGGTGACAGTTTCCAAGGTAAGGTTATTGACACCTTACGGTTTGGAGCGACATCAGGAACCGCAGTCCCTGAAGCGGATAGTAGGATAACTTTGAACTACGCTTCTGCGGGACCGAACGTCCAGCTTAAATGGAGTACCGCACAAGCTTCTCTATTACCTAACGAGTCAGTAACCGTATTTGGCGATTTGAAAATTATACAGAATTCAACTGGGGAGACTGTACACCACATACGACTAGCTTTTGACATCTTACCAGAAATCACAGCATAATGGCGAACGAAACTGTAACTGTAACCCAGTCTGTTAATAATGTACACGTAGTTACATCTGGTGCTACTGGGTTAAATGCCGGAGGTGATATAGACGGCAATTTGTCGATTACGCCTATTTGGAATGAATCAGGCACTGAGTTTACCTCTTTGTTGGTTAATGTTACTGACACCTCAAGTTCCTCAACCAGTGAGTTACTTGATATGCAGATTGGTGGTGTGTCTAAGTTCGCTGTTGATAAGGCGGGTGACACTGTAGCAAAAGGGGGTCTTACTGTCGGAGCTAATGCCGCAGGAAGTGATGTGTTGTTATATGGTGCTACAGATTCTCGTAGTGCCCGTTGGGATGCGAGTGACGACTCACTTGAGTTAACCGATAACGTAAAGTTAAAGATAGGAACTGGGGACGACCTTCAACTTTACCACAATGCTTCCCATAGTTACGTCGAAGCCACGACAGGTAATTTGTATATCGGGAACAACACAGACGACGGTGATATAATTTTCCAATCTGATAATGGTTCTGGCGGGGTAGCTGAATACTTTCGTGTTGATGGAGGGGACACCAATCTAGTATTTAGTAAGGCTCTAAAACTTAACAGCGTAAATATAGACGCTAACTCTAATAAGGTAACAAATCTTGCAAACGGTTCTGCTAGTGGTGATGCAGTCAATGTTTCTCAACTGGATACGAAGCAAGCTACAATTACTGGAGCCGCTACCACTATAGATACCGAAGATCTCACTGCATCTCGTGCGGTTGTTTCAAATTCTTCCGGCAAAATTGCTGTGAGCGATGTCACATCAACGGAGCTTGGATACTTAGATGGAGTAAGTTCAGCTATACAAACCCAATTAGATGCCAAGCAAGCTACAATTACTGGAGCCGCTACCACTATAGATACTGAAGATTTAACGGCTTCTAGGGCACTCGCATCAAATGGGTCTGGAAAAATCGAGGTTTCGGCTGTTACTTCGACGGAACTTGGTTACTTGGATGGCGTTACTTCGGCAATCCAGACACAACTAGATGCCAAGCAAGCTCAACCGTCTGAAGGAGCTTTTGCAAACGGAGATAAGACAAAGTTGGACGCAATCGAATCTGGTGCAGACGTAACCGATGCAACTAATGTTACTGCCGCTGGTGCACTAATGGATAGTGAGCTAACCGATTTGGCAGGTGTGAAGGGGGTAACCATTTCAACTCTGCAAGTCAAACCATCTGAAGGCGCGTTTGCGGATGGGGACAAGACAAAGTTGGACGCGATTGAAGCAAGTGCAGACGTAACGGACGCTACTAACGTCTCAGCGGCTGGTGCTTTGATGAAGTCCGGTGGCTCGATGTCGGGAACCCTAGATTTCGGCAGTGAGGCAATGTCTAACGGGATATGGTCAGGGGGAGCGTTAGGGGGCAACCTTCAAGGAGGAGGCTATAAAATAACAGGAATGGCGGCAGGAACCGCTAACGGTGATTCGCTAAGGTGGGAGCAACTCCGGACGATCAAGAACGATCAAACTAATACGACCTATACCTTGGTTGTTGGAGACGCGACCAAAACGGTTCGACTTAACAACGCATCAACCGTCACGGTAACTGTTCCCGATAATACATTTGAACCGGGAGATGTGGTCACGCTTTTCCGCAAAGGTGCTGGCGGGGTTACAATCGACGAAGCCTCTGGAGTTACTATTAATTCTGTTGGTGACAAAAAGAAGTTAGCCTACCAATACTCAGCCGCCACCCTGATATGTATAACAAAGGGCAGTGGTGCATCCGAGTTCGATCTAATCGGAGACTTGACCACATAATGTTTGCAGGAGTAGCCGCCAGTTCTAGCACCCCATATGGGTATGAGTTCTACGGGAATCAACCACTCGCGTGGTATGATGTCAGTTTGGCTGATTCCTATGATGCAGATGGGAGTGACAAGGTTTCAGCTTGGAGGTCAAGATGGACGGGCAAAGTGCCAACCGAGGATTGGACGCTTACCCAAGGCACAGCCAGCAAACAACCAATAATCTATTCATCAGCTTTAACCAATCGCGCTGGAGGTGATTGCCTTTCTTCTGGAACTATTAAATTTTATGAAGGGTCAACAACGACTTTTTTAGTAGGGGGGAACGACACTGACCGACATATTGATTCAGTATTATTTTTAATAGCTCAATATCAGCCGGGGTATAGTGTAACAAACATATTACTTGCCCAAGAAGGCAGTAGTGATGATTGGGATGACGATAAAGCTTGGTGGTATGCAAACATCAACGATGCTTCCCCCAAAGAAAACAGGATAATTTGGGCATACACTTCCTCTACCACATTTAAATATATGACGAACTGGTCGCCGGGAACGTATGACGGGAATGATAACCCCGGAGTATATTACGACCATATAGGTTGCGGTAGAATACCGAGCGATACAAATAAACCTTCTTTGTTTATGAAGGATTTGGTTAAAAAGAATTCAAACGCGTACGCTATGGACTCAGACGTATTTGGTCCACTAAGACTGGGGGCTAATTATGCTGAACACCGCCCGTTCAGAGGTTATATAGCTGAAGTTATTATGTTTGATGCAACAGAAGCAGAGTTCTCTAACACGCAAGTCTCTGCTTTGAGTTTGCAGATGGCGAAAAGACATAACGTAGATTCAACCAACAACGCTTCAGGACTTGGTTATTGATGAGTGAAGAAACGGAGAACTATTACCTGCACTACACGGGGGATAATGCTTTGGCTGAAGCACAAGCCGCGTGTGACCTATGCCACCAGTTAGCGAGCCGCCCTGCCTCAGAAGGGGGCATTGAGAACTATTCCGCTGAAAAGTGGGCAGATCCTAGAAAGCACCCAGACAAAGATGAGTATATTGTCCCGATTGATGTGAAGTGCCTAGACATTGTTGATATTCCTGAAGACATACAATCTAGGCTGGATGCTAGAGCAAAGCTCACCATATCCGAGGTTTGGCAAGGTGGGTGGTTTCCAACTGACCCCAATGACCCAGCGGATTCGCTAGAGGATCAAGAATAACGCCATAAAAATCTTGAAAACGAATCCTCCACGACTTATTTTTTAAGCCTATGAAACGAATTGAGTTCACTGATGAAGAACGCAGAATGGCTATTCAGTTGTTTAATATCGCCGTTATGGAGCGCGGATTAAGTGTATCTGCCCCCGCAACAATGCTGGCTAGAAAATTTGCAGACGACCCTGAGCCTGATACCTCTGAAGAGCCTCAAGAATTACCACAACCTGATTAATGCCTGTTCAACGAAATCAACCCAGTCCACAAAGACAACACGTTCTGTCATTCGTATCTCCGAATGTGCAGGATATTTTGTTCTATGAGACCGTAGACGCTCAGAGGGTTGGTATGACCCCTGAACAGCTAAAAAATTCGCTACCTAAGTACGGGACTAAACATCCAGATACTACTAATTTTCCTAATCATGTTTTGGCTTATATACGGCAAGCTGATCCAAATGGTCAGTTCTACCAGTATTTTTATGTCAACGAAAGGGAGACACAGGACAATTACAATTTTGAGCACTCCCAAGCAAACTTGGGTCAAACAAAGTTTGATACCGTTGTAAGGACGTATGTTTATTTGAGGTCTTCTTTTGAAGAGGGTGTCGCCGCATTATCCGCTGGATCAGCGATGCCTTTAAAACAAAAGTCGGATGGGGGTGATGGTTGGGAGGATGACACTACGGACACCTTTTATAATAAGGGTTATATCTTAATGGGTCGTGAACAGAAGAGGATAGGCGATAAAGAATTAGATGGGATATTTGTTGTAGAGCAAAGGGTGTATTTTATACCTACCACCATAACAACTCATAACTACGACGACCTTTCGCACAATACTTTAATGCAAGCTGTGGATTACCTTTACCACGGTCAAAGTGTGGCTTATACAAATAATGAGGGTGAAAGTGCTAGTGGTACCGTACAGACTTTATTTGCAGAAGAAGAGTCTGACTATTGGAAAACCCAAGTGCGTGATGTGGGTGATGGCCTAAGGGTTGGGTTTTATCGTGAGGGTAGGCAGGTATCTTCAGATTGGTATGAGGTGATAACAAAAGACGTAATTGCTGGGGAACCTATAGATACAAAGAATATTAAATTAGACGAATACGATACAGTAACTGAGCATACGTTCCCTCCTGTATTGCAGTCAATAAAAGTGATTTCGTGGGAAAGGCATGATGGGCAGATGCTTTCTTTCCCTGAGTACCACATGAACCCAGAAGCATATCGAGGGCCTTGCAAAACAACCGTAGTAGTCAAGTGGTCGCCAGACCCATTTACACAGAATAATGGCGGTAAAGTAGAGTCCTTCGCCATGCAACCCCAATCCTTTACATTTGGAACTCCCTATGTGCGGATATCAGTTCCACCATGTCTGACAAAAGGGCGTGAAATACAATGCACATCAGGCACTGTAGATCCCGTGTATAAGTATACGGTATATACAAAAAAGATACGTGCGACCATTCCAACGACTTGGCCTGATACACATGTGGCTAGAGATAAGCAAGAAGTGGCTAGGGGAGGTTATATAAGGACGACTTGGACGGTGCATAAACCAACTTATTCTGAGTAAATGTCGAGTTTGTTTAAAAGCTTTAAGAATTTCTTTTCTCGTTCTGTCGAAGAGTCGGTAGAAGAATCTTTAGATGAGTTTTTAGAACCAGCGGATTCAAGTGTATCCCCGTCTGAGTTAAGGGATGTTCCTCTATTTACTGCGTTACCAGATGCGATGGGTGACGCAGAGTATTATGCGGCTAGAGCCTTTAGTGATGACGAGGGAAGAGAAGTCCAACACTTAGATGTTCGTTATCGCCAAGAGCATGAACCTTATAGGTTTGAGCCTGACAGTGATATGAACGTGTGTGTTACAACAGCATACATATACGAGATACACCCAAAGGGTGATGGCAAGGAGGTCACACTTCACGAACTAGACAAGAATATTATAAAGGTAACTGACGACTGTGTAGTATATTCTAAATTTGGAACTGACGAGCATGGTCAAATTAATACCAAATACACACTACATGTGGAAGAAGGGGATCAGTTTGGTGCTGAAGTCCCCGCATCTACATATTTTAAACCACCGGGGGAATTAGGGGGTGGCATCGACGGTGAGTATCATATTCCTCTATTTTGGGTTAAAGAGGGAAAATTGGAGAGGAATTTTTGGAATGATGAAGAGGAAGACGCACGACAAGTGCAATTATGGGGTGGGCTTTACGGTCATCGCGGACCTTTTTGGTGGATAAGGGGTTATAATGTATTTAAAAATAAGAGTAGTTATAAACAAGGGGTAGATCCTGAAACTGGTCACGAGGATCGTAAAAGCAAAAACATATATAAAGAGTATAATATAGGCTTAGACCAACACCGATTACGCACTTTAAATTCCAAGGACAGGCTAAAAGAATCGGGAGGGTCTGACGACCAAGGCAACCCTGTTGTTGCTGGGGGTGCCGACGATGGGTTTACAGGCAAGCACCAGATACAAGTTGAGTATGAAGGTTTAAATAAAGACGACAATGATGCCCAGAAGCTAGCCGCTCAGATAGATGCTAACGAGATACATATTTGGGGAAATGAGTATGACAAGTGGTTTAAAGTTGGCGGCAAAAAGGTAGGCAAGATAGAGGACGGTTTAGTCAGTTGCTTCGGTGATCTTGATTGTTTAGATCTTGCGACCACGACCCCTTCAGTAGCTACAGTATATACTTCATATAAATCCGTAGCTGAGTGCCCCGATTCCGATAATAAGTATACCGATGTATTGCGCCAAGGGTCAGGATCGGAAGTGGGTGTGTGGTCAGCGGGAACTACTAGCAATCAAATTTGGTATGGTGGAAGTGCAAACCCTAACATGATAACTGGGGCTACGGGTACAATATGGATTGGTGGATCGCAGGATAGTAACATGATATCTGGGGACACGGGAAATGTTTGGTCTGGGGGGAGTTCGAATACTAGCATGATAACCGGAACCCCAACGTCTAATATGTATCAGGGAGGTGGGTTGCAATCTCTTACCTACCATAAAGTAGAGGGTGCCGATGGCACGGGAGAAGTGTGGGCATTGGGTGTAGCGGCTAGTGGTTCCTATGAAACCAGTGGCCCTTCTGATCTTTCTATTATTCAAGGGGCATCTGTAGTCAGCGGCGTGACTGATTGTTCTACCGTAAGTGGGATAGTGGGTGCTGGTATAACCACTGGTGTAGTTGATGCTACTAAAGTTCAGGGTTTAATAAACCAGTCTTCAGATACTGGTGTAACTGGTGCGTCAGTTGTTCAGGGGGTAGTGGGAGCAAATTTGACTACTGGTATCACTGGGTCAGAAATTACGACAGTATCGGTTTATAAGGATGCGGAGACATGCACCGTGATTAAAGATCTTGATTGTGTCAATGCTGTTACTACGGAGACCAGTGTTAATGTTTACCAAGCCGCGTCTCCAGTCCCTAAATTCTTGACGGAGGCGACAGACAGTACTTCCGAGAATGACAAGGTAAAGGTTGTTAAGTGCCCAGAGAAAGACCTATGCCCCAAGGAAGAGGAGGCATAGCGTGCAGACTGTTGATATCTTGACCTGAAGCCCTTTAGCTATTAATATTAGCTATGGCTACTCTAACCGTAGCGGGTGTTGAAGATGCCCTATCAAGCTATAAAACTGTAGGAGGTAACTTTTTACAGCAACTCAATCTAGTTTTGCCCCGTTTGTATGCTATGGGGATGTGGAGGGATCTAGTTTATGAGACTACCATTTCCACGACAGATTTAAATTTCACGCTTCCCGATGATGCGGAGTCGATTGTATCCGCTTTAGTTGACAACGATCCTGCAAAAGCTAGGGCACAATTCCACGATTACAGGATAACTGGGCGTAATTCTGACGGCACAACCATAGGTTCTTACGGTATTGTTGATGACGGGTTTGTCCCGATTATTAACGAGTTAGACTCAGCAAAGGCTTATCGAATTTTTATAAAGCCCATAGCCCCAGAAATAAATTTACCCCGCTCCGATTCAAATTTCATTACTGTAACGGGTCTTGATAACAGTAGCACCCCCGTTACTAAAGTATACGCACCTGATCTAGATACGGTATCTGTGCATGTATCTTCTTCCGTGTTCTTTACATCTGTAACTGAAATAAGAAATGGTGATTCTACTCTAGCGGCACCTGTCGAAGTATCTGCCGAGAACATAGCAGATGCTACGGATACTCTTATTCTAGGGCATGTTCAGGAAGCCAACAGGGTGAACTCTTATAGAAGATACAGGGTAGGTAACGACACCAGTGGCACGAAGAAAACTATGCGAATCCTCGTTAAGAGGAAGTTTAAGAATTTAATTAACGACAGTGACCCCGTATACCCCAGCAATTTAAACGCTATCAAACATGCGCTGTTGGGCAGTGTGGCAGAAGACAACGCAGACGTAGAAAGAGCGTCATATCATTGGGCTATCTGCAAACAACTTTTAGAAGAAGAACTGGACGCTTATAGAGGAGCGGCTAAACCTGCACTCCGCTTTGATCCTACTGGATCAGGGTCTCGCGTACCTAACATTTTATAACCCTAAAAACCATGAGTGATATTTTAACATACTTTAGTGAAAACAAAGATGGGATCATAGGAGTTCTTACCGCTGTTGTGGCGGCGGCTTCCGCCATCTGCGCATTAACACCGACACCCAAAGATGATGGCATTGTCCGCAAGGCGTATGTCATCGTTGAATGGTTGGCGTTGAACATAGGCAAGGCGAAACAAAAGTAACCGTGCGCTTTTTGCGTTTACTAACTGCCGCATTAGAGGCTTTTGTGGCGTACATGGACTTTAAGAAGACACGTTACTTATATGAGATTGAGGATGAAATTGACCAGCTTGCTCGCGCCGCTACTCCTTCTGCAAAGTTGCGCATCGAACGATTGGACAAACGACTCGAACGTGAACGAAAGCGCGTTATACGATCCTCCGACATTGACTCTGATTGAGGGGCGTGAATACCAGTTCGTTGAAGGAAAGATGGTTGGGCGGAAGGATCACAAGCTACATAGCCATTACTCATATTTAAGGGCGATAACAATAGGTGGTAAATGAATTCTTCCAAACTTATCGACGGTCTTTTAGGGACTATAACCCCCACGATAGCTGTAGCCGCTTCGTTGCAAGAGCAGTTGGAGTATTGGTTAAGGGTAACCTCGCTAGTTTTAGGAATCGCTGTGGCGGCAGTGTCTTTATACCGCTTACTCTTCAAGCATAAGAAATGATTGGTTTAGCTATAGGGCATTCTCGAAAGGGAGACAGTGGTGCTTATACTGTCGGGCCGGATAGCGTTAGTGAGCACACATTTAATTCTGAGCTTATACCTTTAATCACCCCGCACCTACGAGTCCCCTTTAAGGTTTACGATGATTACAAAGCGTCCAGTTATGTGGGTGCGATGAACTTTATCTCTAGGAAGCTAAAGGAAGACAACGTCGATGCCTGTATAGAGTTCCACTTCAATGCGGCTAGTCCTTCTGCCACAGGTCATGAATGGCTTCATTGGGAAACCAGTCGTGGTGGCAAACGTCTAGCTTCAAAACTCAAAGAAGCGATGGACGCAGAGTATCCTGAATTACGGTCTCGCGGCGTTAAACCGAGGGGCAAAGGACAACGGGGTGCTTTGTTTCTTAGAAAGACACCGTGTTACGCTTGCATCGCGGAGCCTTTTTTCGGGTCGAATGTGTCAGATGTATCTTTGATACGGTCTGATATTGGGAGACTAGCCAAGGTTTATGCAGATGGTATAAACAACTTTTATGCCGGATGAAACTACCGAAGTCAGTACGTGTAGCTGGTCAGGTTGTCAGGATACTTCAGGAGGACTTGAGTGATGACGGCTTATTCGGATACTACAGCCATGACAGGAAAGTAATAATTTTAGCTAAGGATTTAAAAGACAAGCAGACACTTGCCACACTAAGGCACGAGTTGATGGAGGCATCCTTGTGCATATCTGGTGTTGGTTTCTGTGAAACCTTTGAGCAGGAAGCCGTAGTCCGGTGTATGGACGAAGTATTCTTCCCTGCTTACGAAAGGTTATTCAAACGCATACGAACCGGATGAGACTTAAAAAGCTACCACCTCAGTTCACTAGAACTAAGGGAATGCTCTTATTTACGCCTAACAGCGACAACATAAAAGAAGCGTTCGAACGTAGCGAAAAATTAGGTGTGCTCCCCAATTCCTTTACCCGTGGTGCGGGAAGAATGACAGGGTTTCTTGGCGAAGTCGCATTCGAGACACTTTACCCCGAAGCTAATTATGTGGGTGATAAAGTGTTTACACATGATTACGTTATTGGAAAACGCAATATAGACATTAAGTCGAAGAACTGTTCTGGCAAGCCACAGCCCCACTACACTGCCTCCGTTAATTGTGCCGAAGGTAAAAAACTAGCCGCTAACGCATATTTTTTTGTGCGTGTTAGGAAAGATTTTACGAGAGCATGGATGCTGGGTTGGGCTACCGCGTACAAGATCCAGAAAAACGGAGAGTATAAAAAGAGGGGTGACCCAGATGACTATGGGTTTACATATAAGGTAGATGGTTTCCATATACCTATATCGGAACTACGTCCCGCTCATTCTCTTTAGATGTCCCATCATCAATGTCGTAAGGAGATGTAACGTCTATAATCCACACCTTACCACTCCCTTTACCTATTGATTTTATAGGTCTAATATCTTTGTTCGCTTTCCCAGCATCCTCTAAGTGTGACAAACCGTTTCTTACGAAGTCTAATCTGTTAGATGCCCCAAGGGATCTTCCGTTGTTATATGTGTGAATAGCTACTTGGAATTGCGTAACCGTCCCTCTCCATTCGTCGATCTTATCGTTTTGTTCACGGCAAGCTTTAGCAAAGAAGTCTACAAGTTCAGCCACTTGCGACCGGCTTGAATTGTCATATGCCGCATAAGCGATACTCGTATCTATAAAGCTCTTAACTCCAAATCTGTCGTCGTCTAACACTTCTGCCGGAGGTTTCCATTCCGACAACCATTTAAGGAAATGAGGCATCTCCTCTTCTATTGTTTTTTCCAATACCTTTTTAACAGGGAATTGAAAGTATTTTTTACACACCTTAAAAGCCATTAGTTTATCCCTGTTACTTGAGTCCATTGTGGGTATAACACTCATGCTATTAGCATCGTCGTTGAGACTAACAATTATCCGGCCTGACCACGGTATGGTGATCGCATCCACATGCTTTGCCATAAAGGATATTCTTGGGTTGGCTACACCCCTCTTAATAAGTTCAGTTGCCTTTCTTTGGTCTTGGAAAGATGCCGCACTAACTGTGTCGTCAATAACCCATGCCGCCGCTCTTCCTAGCTCTTTGTTAAACTTAGACCCTCCTGACAGGTAATCACTAGCGTCTGCGTAACCTCCAACAGCCGCCGATATAATCTTATTAGACAGGAGTGTTTTACCTCTTTTTGCGGGTCCAACTAAAATACATGCTTGCCCTTGATCTTCTTGGTTATTGAGAACTGCGAGGTAAAATCTTTGGAACCATGCGAAAAAATAATACTTAGATCTGATGGGTGTAGAATCTTCAAAAAACTGGTCAAAGAAGCTATGTAGAAAAGGCCAATTTTTTGGGTCACCTTCCCCAAGTGGTTCAATAGGTTTTATATTGGAGCTATTGAGAATTCTAGATCCGTTAAACTCAACAACCCTCTCATCTCTCCTAAATACGACTGGAGCTATTTCATTTATTCTATTCTGATTACTAATCACTAAGATAGCATTCTCGACTTCAGATAACGTCTCCCCTTTCTTAACACTCACCCTAAAACCCCGTTGCCTAAGTTCCAGTATAAGTTGATCTCTGGGTATTGGTTGCGCCGCCTCGTGTAGCAATTTATAGAATTGTTTCCCGTTAAACCAGTATTCGTCCAGCAAGTCACCCATTTTTTGCTGTTCATAATCCTTAACAAACTCTGGGCCGAATATATCTCTCCATGTTTTCCAACCATTATCCCTGTCGGAATATACAATCATGCCATCTTCAAAAACTTGGCAACCCTCCCTATCAATACCGTCATCCAGCCAAAACAACGGTCCTCTAGAACCTACTTCAAACTCTCCCACCCATCTGTTGGGGAATCTTTTTTCTACCTCTTCTGCAATTTTCTCGATAGGGATAGAAGTATCTTTTGACTGAGGTGGGTTTTGTTTCGCCGCTTTAAATAAAGCTGTCTGGACTATCTCTGTTGGAACTTTACCACCCAGATTAACCCAGTCTTCACCTATCTCAAAATACTGAGATGGTGTTTCCGATTTGTTGTCATAACCTGCAAAAATTTTATGGAAACCGATAGACTTCTTAAGCTCAGATAAAAATGGTTTGTATAAGGAATGGTCTATTGATATACCCTCTTCAAATTCAAATGTAACCCTTATGTAACCACTGTTCGTACGTGACCTCCATGTAGGCATGCATTTAACACACTTAGCGGCAATGATGTCATCTACATTCGCCCAATCGACAGGTGAGTCGTAATCTGCCGCCACACCGTGGATTTTGTCTACTTTATTCTCTCCCTCAATTCTTGCCCTACTTACACTACCCTCCGCTAAACTGTAAAAACAGTGGTCTGTAGTTTTCTTTGCACACCACTCTCTAAATAAAGCTTTAGATTTAAAGGAGGGTTTTTTGTTTACGCTGACTTGCGACATATCATCGCAAGGAACACACCGGTTATCTCTAAGGTTTTTAATGTATCTGTATTTCATTTTTCATATCTTGTTAAAATTGACCCCTCTGCGTCCAGAGCTATATCTTTTATCCATTCAGGAGGTTCTGACATTATTTCTATAATACGATCAAGTGCATCTTGGGCATCCTCACTATCCGCTTCGACCACAAGTTCATCGTGAACATGCATTATTATTTTATAGCCTTCAGCATTTACCCTAAGTAGCATGTCCGAGAATATATCCCTCGCCAGTGCCTGTGATGCGTTTTCCGCTATTAATCCTCCCCACAAACGAACCTGCACCTTTTTACCGTGCCTTGGGATGTCTGCTAAGTAGTGGTTCTTACCGTCCTCGTTGGTCCTTTTAAGTTGTCCGTAGTCCAACGACCTACCACTTGGCAAATCTATACTAAAGTTTGTATCTATCTGCGTGTTAGATTCGTATGCACTCTCAAGGTCATTGTTGTAAGAATACCATAGAGACTTAATTTTTTTCATTTTGTTCCTGTAAAGAGAAACTGCTGTCTCAGCTTCGTCCTCAGACATACCTGCCATACTAGCAAATCTTTTAAAACCCGCTCCATAACCACACCCTAGAACCATAGTTTTTACACGGTGTCTAAGTTTGGAGTCTTTGTTTTTTAACACCCCAGACTCTTTATCCCACATCCCAAATCTTATAGCAAATGCTTCGTATATGTCGTCTGATGAAGCTATTTCGTCCATCATATTAGAATCCCCTGCAAGCCAGCATAATGTCCTCACCTCGATCTGCGATAGATCGACTACGACTAATCTTTTTTCTGGTTTAGGTGCAATCAAGTTCCTAAGATTAACCCCAAACATTTCTTCTCTTGGCAAATTCTGTAGGTTGAGGTTACCACCAGACCCACTAAATCTACCTGTGTGCGCTCCAAAATACATCATCCCGCCGTAGTAACGGCTATCCGGCATAGTCGCGTAGTCGAAAGACTCTAATTTCTTTTTTATGGAATTTATTCTTCTCCAGTCTCTAACTGCATTAACCCACTTATGTTCCCTTTGGTGGAAATCCACCCATTGTTTAGCTTCTTCATCTGTCGCCGCCAAACTAACAGGAGGTTCAATGCCGACTATTCTACACTGGTCATTGAATGCCGCCCTACTCAAAAGTGGTTTTTCTCCCAACCAAGGAATGTTTTCCTCAGCTTTAAAAAGCTCTTGGTTTATTGTCTCTAACTGTTTCTTCAGTAAACCGCAATCTATCGGTATCCCCCCTTGCACAATGTCCCTATTAATACGGCTTATTTTTCTTTCGAATTCAGGCCAATGTGATTGGTATTCGTCCCACAACCTAAGACATAGCAAGCTATCTTTAAGAGCATATTCTATAACCTCCTCTTTAAAGTCCTCCTTCATATCCTCCCATTTTTTACCCGACATATTATCTCGTGTGGTTTTATCCATAGTTAAATCAAACGCTTCTGACGTTGCACCTTTTAGTGAACGTGGGAGCTTGCAATATGCGGACATATCTGCGGTGCAATACCATTGGTTAGGTTCGCACGATCCCCACCACCCTTTATCGACACCATATAAGTAAAGTGTCTCGTCAAAGCTCGCGTTGTGGGAAAGGACTATATTGTCGTTAAGCAACGACCAGTCGAAGTCTTTCGGGTGTCCAACATATTCAGTGCCATCAGTTCCTACTACTGACACTAAATAAGCATCAAACTTAGGGTGGCTAAAATAGCCAAGGGTGCCCAGTGTTCTTATACTGCACTCCTTGTCATAGTAAGTCTCAAAGTCTACGGCAAAAATATAATTATCCATGATGTAAGTAAAATAATACCCCGCCTTAATTTTACAAAAGGACGGGGCATACTGGGGCTTTTATGCGGTTACCCCAAAGGTGATGAAATTGACCAGCTTATCAGACGGAGCCGCCGCAATACCTTCCCCTGTTACGGAGTTTATTCCTTAGCAGAAAGCAAAATTTCCTGCTGTTCTGGAATAGACTCTAGATATGAAAGAAGACTATCCCTTATGAGTTTAGTAGCCGCTAAATCCAGCTTACTATTCTCAATGGCGATATGCATTTTATCAATGTTCTCACCAAGGTTTTCTACCTCTTTCTTTAATACGGTTCTAGTATCAAGTTCAATAGCCATTACGATACAAACCCCTCCACGAATTTTTTAACTTCTTTAGAAGGCTCTTCGTTAGTAATAGATAGAGAAGGTGCGAACCAACTGTATTTACCACGAGTAATCGCAGTGCTTGCGAAGTTCCACAATCTTGTGTGAATCGGTGTGTCTTTGTTGAACACTGCAAAAGTGGCTAATCTTTTAAAGGTTTGCCTGTATGCGTCTTTAGCAACATTAATTCTACCTAGTGCAAAGTTCTCTTTGCCAATAGGAAAAGGAAATGTCTCTGCATCATCACTACCCTTAAAGAGTAATGTGATTTCTGCAAACTCTAGAATCCCATATTCAGAGTCGAGGGAAAGTTGATTCTTTTCCTCAACAGTATTTGCGATTCTTGGCACATCGTCAGAATCAAACGGCACATCTTCACGCCATGCTTTTTGTGCAATGAGCGGAACAACTTGGATTGCTTCTTCAGGTTGCGCTAAAATATAACGCTTATCTAGAACCAGAGACCCAAAAGGTGCTGGTTCTCCGTCCGGTCCAGTGATATCACTGGTTTTTTGAACGACATTGACACGGGGGATGTCGATGTCACTTGAGTCCAACGTATCTGAAATAGCAGATGTCGTCAGGTTACTATTTGGAGCTTTGGTAAGCTCAGTATTATCACTCATGTTTTTTACTTATTATTTCCTGTTTCTTGTTTCTTAATGTCCCCTACGACAAACTTTGTCTTGGGGGTGATTTTTCTACGATACCTGCTGTCTCGCATTGAGCTATAAACTCATCCGCGATTTTTTGTTTTTCACCACGGTCAGCAGAACTCCCAACAGCTTTAGCTATTTTAGCTAGAGGTAGGTTAACTTGAGCCAAAATATCTTCGGTTCCGACACCGTATTCTGAAGCTATATTTAAAAATGTTTGGTTATCCGTTATTTTTCTGGTGCCTCCAGTGCTTTTAAGTCTCAAGTTAGGAAATTCCACACCGTCTTTAGCTAATTCAACCGCACGTTTTTTGAATCTATCGGCCCAAGCAGATACAATCTTTGCAATAGCCCATAAATCTTCAACAACAAAAGGATCTGTGACCGAATCTAAATCAACGTCTGGTAGTTGCGGGTTAATTTTTTTCGCTACATCTACGACTAATCCCCCCAATGCGGGGCACACATCTTCAAATTTACAGAATCTACAGTTAACAGTAGGGGTGAGTTCAGATAACCCAGGTGTCCCCTTGTCCCACTTAGGTCTTACTCGTTCTGCCGCTAGAATCACAGCCGAGAGTTCGTCTATCATTTGATCCAGATCTTCTCTTTTAAATCTGTGTGATAGTATTTCGTTACGTTGTGGGATGAAAAACACAAAGTCGATAGTTTCTAAATCTGGAAACCTTTGAAAGCAACCAACGGTATAAGCTTTGGATTGCCAGTTTTTGTCGGGGGTGTCGATGACCGAGATACCTGTTTTATAGTCAATCAACACCCCCGTTTTCCCCTCATACACGTTAAGAAAATCGCATGTCCCGTAAGTAGAGGTGCCCTTTAGCTCAATGTCTAAAATTATCTCAGCGTGACTTTCTGTTAACTCTTTACCCGCATAGTTCTGCAAATACTCGTTCTGGTCTGCGATGATCTCAGAAAAAATAGAAACCTCTTCTTCGGATTGCAGATTAGACGGGTCATTTATCTCAATAGCCTCGTGGATACGAGTGCCCATTTCGGCGGCGGCATTTGTCCCCTCACGACCTTTATAACCGGAACAACCGGCACAGTATTTTAAACTGCTTGGCGAAAACTCTGCGTGTCCTCTCTCAGAATGAGCCTGAATATTCATGGGGCAGACAGTGCCACATGGTCAGAAATTGGTCAATGACTTTTTTCAAGTTTTTCTAAACCCCTCAAATATCTGGCTATTAGAAAGGCATCTACCATACCGTCATGTGGGCGGCGACACCTTTTATTTTTAAGCCAACATTCTTCTGGGGCAAGGTCTTCCGCCTTAGCCAAAGCTATTTGTTTGGTCATACCTTTTTTGCGGAAACCCAACATAACTTTCTGCCATTTGTGAACAGATACCCTGAACAAATCGTAGCCATTAGATTCTGACATACCGACAATTTTACCGAAACTAAGAGCCATTGATCTGACAGCTTGGGAGCTTTTCGCGTGTGCCAACGGCTCTTCGACCGCTAATGTAAAAGGTGTATTCAGATCCAGTAGCCAGCTTTTTATCTTAACTGTGTCTACCTCTCTTTTCTTGGACACCCATTTTGTGGGCATGGCTATTTTATCAATAACACTACCGTCGAACCTAGCTATAGCGCATAAGCCTCCATCCAGTCCATTGTCTATACCGACGATCAAAATAAATTAAGTGTGACGATAAGACCATCGCCCGATGCAGGAGTATATACAAATATGTTTTTTTTAAGGTTTTTTATGAAAGACACCTCTGCTCCGTTTGTCGGTATAACTCTATAGAAAGCACCCTCTAGTTGTTTAACCTCAAAGGAGAAATCACCCTCTTGTGACCCCTCTGTCCTGATTACAACTTTTGGATCGTGCACAAGTTCCTTGTCTTTAAACATAGTTTATTATTTTTCCACTATACTTGTGTCTATAAAGCAAGGAGATGAGGGGCCTAAGTCGGACTCTATCAAATGCGACAAGGCTATTTTAGCATCTGACTTAGAAAGTCCGTGCTTCTTTTGGAGTATTGATAATGAAATAGAACTGCTGTAGCAAGCTACCGGTGGTCCTGTAGCGTGTTCCACGACACCCATGAGTGCGTCTTCTAACTGGTTAAAAAACATAACATCTTCGTAGCGAACTTCGCACTCGTCGTCCTCACCCATTAGGTTGTCAGACTTAGATCTTTTCGCGTAAGGATCTTCGGTTGGGTCGTAATCCCAAGAAAAATTCTCAAAGTTATTTATCATTAGCTTCAACGTCTATAATAGCACCGTTACCTCTGTCAGCTTTCTTGTTATTTAAGATAGATATGTCAATTCGCATTTGACTAGAGCCACCACCACCAGTCTTGGCATTTAGCCCAAGGTTACGTCTAATCAGTTGATCGAGTTCCGAGAGTTCTCTAACATTCTTCGGCCCCTTTAAATTTTTGATAGAGTCCCTCAATAGCTTAATACTAGCGGCGGCGACATAGTGTTGATACTTATCTGCTGGAGTGCTCTGGTTTTCTGCGATGTCTAGCATAGCTTCGTCTTCTGCTAGGCGAGCATCGTGTTTTGCTCTCATTACAGCCTCATCTGTCATGTTCTCTAGATTTTCCTCTAACCCATCTGCTAATTTATCCCCTGATCTTTCTGGTTTTTCTGGCGCGACTAGACCGTTTTTTCTTGCAGGGATACCCCGTTTTTTAAACCACCGTCTAACCGTCCCCGAATGCACTCCAAGTTCTTTGGCGATAGCGGTTGTTTTCCAGTCGGCGTAATACAACTCGACGGCACGTTCCTGAATTTCGTGTTTAGAATTGATCCCCATGTTATAAGCTTTATTGTTAATATAAGTATGCCTTTAAAGATAGATAGGAGCAAGCAGTTACTGGAACCGCGAATTGACCCTAAGACCAAAAAAATGGACGTGGGGGGTTTCCAAATCCCACCAACTAGTTTGTTGACTGCTTTACTTTTTGGATTCGCCAACCATGAATCAGTAGTCGTTAGAGAGTATTACTTTTGGAGGCTATGTGATGAGTTGTGGAACCGAGAGGATCTACCTGAGAAACTGATGGTGAAACATCCTTGGGCAGAGTTGATGATACGTAATGCCTTGGAGAATAAATACTTAGCTGTAGGGGGCAGTGCATCTTCTGGTAAATCTCACACAATGGCGGCATGGGGTATTATTAATTGGTTGAGCCAACCACAAGATACATTAGTGCTGATGACATCAACCACACTACGAGAAGCCAGAAAAAGGATATGGGGAAGCGTAATGTCTTTACTGTCTGTGGTCGATGATGCACCTATAAAAATAAGAGACTCCATAGGCAATGCGGCATACATAAACGAAAAGGGTGTGTTGATAGAACGTGCTGGGCTATCACTGATTTCTGCCGAAAAGAGTAAGACCAAAGAAGCGGTTGGTAAATTTATTGGAATCAAACAGAAAAGAGTGATCCTGATTGGGGACGAGCTTTCAGAACTTTCTGAAGCTATCTTAAATGCAGGACTTACAAACCTTTCCAAAAACCCATCATTTCAAATGATAGGCATGAGTAACCCCAACAGCCGCTTCGATGCCTTTGGGGTTTGGGCTACACCTAAAGATGGTTGGGACAGTGTTGACACTAACACTGCTGATGAATGGGAAACCAAATGGAACGGAAAATATTTACGGTTGGATGGTGAGCGTTCCCCCAACATTGTAGCCGGAGAAACAATTTACCCGTGGTTGCCCACCGAAGAAAAGCTCAACGAGGATAAAGCCCTCTTGGGTGTTGAAAGTCGTGGGTATATGCGGATGGTCCGAGCCGTGTTTTTCGACAGTGATGAAACCACTGGGATATATACCGAAAATGAATTGACCACAAGTGGTGCCTTAAACTCTGTCCAATGGCAATCGACACCCGTTAATCTTTGCGGCGTTGACCCCGCTTTTACGAATGGTGGGGACAGGACTATTATGTATACAGCCAAATGTGGTTACGATCAATCGGGGCAGTATGTGATAGAGTTTGGTCAGGCTATACACCTTAATGATGATGCGACAAATAAAGCCGTGCCAAGGACATATCAAATTGTCCGGCAAATAAAAGAGAAATGTCAGAGCCTTAAAATAGCACCAGAAAATGTTAGTGTTGACGCGACTGGAGCAGGAGCACCTTTCTGTGACGTATTAGCCGGTGAGTGGTCGAATAAATTCATGCGTATTTCTTTTGGCGGAAAAGCTAGTGACAAGCGGGTAAGTGCCAATAGTAAGCTAATAGGCAACGAATTATATGTTAACAGAGTTTCGGAACTGTGGTTTGTGGGGAAAGAGCTTATGCGAACCCGTCAAGTCTTTGGAGTTAAGTCAGATTTAGCGCAGGAAATAACGGCACGGAACTACGATATGGTAAAAGGGTCTACTCTTCGCATGAAGATAGAGTCGAAGCCTGAGTTTAAATCGCGTTTTGGTCGAAGTCCTGATTTGGCAGATGCGGCATTTTTGGCACTAGATTGCGCCCGTCAACGGCTAGGATTAGTGGCTGTTGACCCACCCGAAAGTGACGGGACTTCCTTTCCGAAACAACGCAGAACCATCAAGTCTTTAGGCGGAGCCTTACAAAATTCCGAAACAACCCTAGTAGATTGACTTTTAAGGTTATAAACCTTATAATTTAAGGTATGAGTGATGAGAACTTAGCCAAAAGAAAAACTCTTTATGGCGATTTGAAACAATATTTTGGGGGTGGTTTAGATATGTCAAAATTTGGCATAGACAAACCCCGTAGCTTCAGTGCAGATGCCGCACAAGATAGACAAGAAAAAGGAATCTTTGGGGACGTAATAGGTGGTGGTGGTGCTGTTGCAGGTATGCAACAAGATTTTATAAGCAGAGCCGTAGATCTTGGCATTGACCCAGAGGCTTTTTCACGCACTGCCGCCAGAGCCAAGGCTGAAGCCGCCTCTGACAAACAAAATCAAGGTGGTGGACAGAGTTCTTATGACAACTTCTTTAACAGAAATACAGATTCTAGAAGCTTATCTCAAAGGAGGAGAAGGGTATATACAAGACGAGATGGCTTGAAATTGGCTAAGAAGCTACGCAAGGCAGGGTTTGCAAGTGCGGCTAATCGTGTTGCATATGATTGGGCAAGTTCTAGTGAGGCCCGTCTGCCATCCACAGCTACTCCTGCAATGCGCGAACAAATGGAATTGGACTTTCAAAAGGAAAAAGATGCGCAAAGATTGCAAGATCGACTACTTAGACAGATGGTTGATCGAATGGAAGCGGACCCCGATTATAAACCTGATATCTTTAGAATGAGATAAAATGGCTGAAGAACCTGTTGCCTCAAATTTTTTCGACTCTGAAGTTGCTCCTCTCCGTAATCGGTTTGGCTTGACCAGATACGAGGATCAAGCCCTTATGAATATAAGCAGGAGTCGTATGGCTCCGCATATAGACATGATAATGAAGATGCAGTCGCATCTTTCTCGTGAGAGAAACGCCCAACTCTCTTATGAGATGAATTCTCTAGAATTCCAGAGGCGGAAAGATTCGGCGCAAAAAGAAGCCGACTTCCTCTTTAAGACGGACGAAGCGATAGAGGACTTATCAGGTATTATCGAAGATACTGAAACAACTCCTTTTGAAAAGCAAAAGTTACTATCGCTCTACGCATTAGATAACGCCCGTTTGGTAAAGAATAATTCGATGGTTAACGACATGTTAAAAGCCGCGAATGCGTCTACTAAAGCTGATCTCCAGCAGACCGCATCTTTAGATGAATCAACAGGATTTGAGTTACAAGCCGCTCAATATGGCACTTTGGACCCTGATCGTCTTGCAGAACAGTATGGTGAAAACCCAACACAAAAGCAAAAGTCTGTCCTGCAAGTGGCGCGAGCTTCGTGGAAAAAGAGGGAGGATAAGGAAAAAGCAGATAAACTTAGCTTAGAACGATCACGCGAGGATAAGGAAAAAAGCAGACAGTTAAGCACATTTAAAGTTTACAACGAATATCTTGATACGATAAGAAAACAAGTTGAGGGTACAGTAGAAGATGCCAAAGAAGCGTATAAGACAGGTGACCTAAGTAAACCATTTGACCCTGATAATGTGTCGTTGAAGTCGTTGAATTTAGGGATAGTTGACATTGACGGCTCTCGTAAACTGGTAAGACCTAAAACATACAAAGAATTTCAATCGGCTATGATTGATTTGCGTGGTAAGAGTCTTCTTAGATTAAAGGGGGGTTCTGGTTCTGGTGCCGGTGGGGGTTTCCCTGAAAAGGACGATAAAGAAGATAAAGAATAGTAATTAAAACACCAACAAATCGCTTCAGCTATGTCTGACAAAAGCTTAAATATTTCCCCTCCAAAAGTGAACGAGACTCCATATTCTGAATGGGAGGCAACAAGTAACTACACTAACCCCTCCATCGAGAGTTTCACAAAATACAGTGACCACGTTCGGTCCCAATGGCAGGAAGCCGGTTTGTATGATGAATTTGTAGAGCAGGACATTACCACAAACTTCACCCAAGCTCTTATAGACTTTGATTTCTTAACTGAAGAAAACAAAGACGAGGTAGCTCTTGAAATAGAAAAAGTTTACACCCCTGACCCCTTAAAGGATGCGGAACAAGTTTTGGCTTATAACCCGTATACAGGTGACTTTAAGCAACGGGCCGATTACATCACACCAGATTACTACCCTAGAAAAAAACCTAAAGCATTACAAGCGTTAGAGGATTTCCAAAGTAGCGATGAGATTGTAAAGTCTGAAGATTTAGAGAACATTAAAAAGTTCACTGTTCTATCTGAGTCAGGAGGGATTTCGGAAGATGATCCTGATTTGCCGGATATGTTGGAATCTATAAGAAGGGGGAAAGAGGCAACTTATAAGGAGATGTATAAACGCGGTGAAGTGTTCTCCGCTGTTTATCAAGACGAAAAAGGGGATAATGTTTTTCTTGGGGGAGAGATTCCTGAAGGCATGTCACCCAGTGATGTGTTAAAAGCTGGTTCTGAGTATGGGGTCACACCCAAAAATTTCTTGGAGTTGGAATACTGGGGTTCGGAAGTATCTACGTCTAATAACCTACCGAGACACGCGATTAAAAAAAGATACCATGCCTTAGCAGACATCGCTAATTTTGTTGATTCAAAGGCAAGTTTTGAAGAATACCAAGAAAAGATAGACGGTCTTTCAGAAGCATATGCTCACCGCACCACCTATGATACTGGTGATACTGTATGGAATAACGTAACAGATTTTTTACAGGAAAACCTAACTCGCCCTTTAGGTTCTGGTTTAGCTGGGATTATAGGCGATGAGGGGAGGCAACGTCAAATAACCGAAGAATCACTCTACGAAGATGCTCAGGAGTATTACGCAGATAACTTCGATGAAATACGGGAGGGTTTAATATTAGAGATCCACAAAAGCACAGGACATTCAATGGATGTCGTGCAGGATGCCATAGATCAAATTGTCGTCAACAATGCTGACGCTAAAAATATGCTCCTCTTTCACGGGGACGAGGAGGACATGGCGAAGAATGTCCACAAAGGTGTTTTCCAATTACCCATTGTGCATTCGTCGCTATTGGCTCAAAAGGAAAAATTCAAAGACGCTCTAGATAAAGCGGGGGTATCCCCAGAAGTTCAACAACTTGCTGAACAAAAAAGAGTATTCAAACTGACCGAAACCTTCAAAAACAAGAGTGATGTCTTGCAGGAGGAATATGGCGATAAATGGAATGAAGCTGTTATAGATGGAAGACAGCAAGGATTAAAGAACCACGAGATCATTGAAAAATTCGCGCAAGACGAAGAAAATTTTAGCGAGGCTTGGGCAAGGACAGAAGGAATTTTGTATAGCGTAGGAGCCGAAGGGTTCGGAACATTGTTTTATGGTGTGGGCGCGATGCTTGGTAGCGATTGGGCGCGACAAGGCTTAGATGATATTCAAGAGGGAAGAGCGCACCGCAACGAACTGGCGAGTATATTCGGTATGGAGCGGGGCTACTGGACTGAGGTTGGTGAAGCTATCGCCCCAATGCTAGTTGACATGACCTTGACGGGAGTCATGGCGGCAGGTGCAGTCCCTACTGCGGGGGCATCACTAGCTGTAGGGGCAGGGTATTTAGGAGCCAAGACTTCGACTCAAGTAGCCGCTAAATCCGTTCTCAAACAGGCATTTGCTGGGACGCTCAAGGTCGCAAAAGGTGAGACGCTTGAGATGGCGGCCCAACGAGTTTTAGGCAAACAATTACTAGGGGATGTTCCTGCCGACAGAGTTTTATCAGTCGTCAAAGCTTACAATAGTCAACTCGCCAGTAAAATTGGTATCGTCACTGCCACGTTTGTCCCCGCCGCTACCCGTTCGGCAACGAACACATACGGAACGGTGTTTAAAAATGTAAGCGACGATTTAACAGCCAAACATAAAAATGCCGATGGAAGTTGGCAAACTGGTTGGAGTGCTGAACGTGTTAAAGAAAATGCCCACGACTACGCACTAGGTGGTGCTTTGTCGGCGGGGACTATAACAGGTATAATCACATCTGCTATGGGGTCTATTGGTCGTGGCGGTATGGAAGATGCTCTTTTAAAAGGCATGACATACGGGCAGATGAAACAAATTGGACAAAATGTTTTGGGCCGCAACTTAGGAGATATATCCTTTCAAAAAGTTCTCAAGAAGTCCATAGATACAGTTCTCAAAAAGCAACGTCACGGTGTTTTAAAACAGGGAGTTCTCCGCAACGCATTTGACGAAGGAATTGAAGAGGCTCTTGACGAGTTCCTCAATGGTTTTATTATCGACATCGCGTCCAACCGTGACACCCCTATTTTAGAGCGTTTTCAGCAAGCATGGCATGCCGCTCAAATTGGTGCCACCATCGGCGCAGGAACTTCTGCAATAGGTTCTGTTGCAAGAAGGGTAGCACCCGACAGATTTACCGACACTGCGGCACTCGCTAGGTTTGAGCAATCTTTATTCCAGCAATATGAGCAGGACGTTATTGCTGAAGAGTTAACCGAGGGTCTACGAGCATCTGGTTCCCCAACTACGGCGGCGGAGGTTGAGCGAATTGTTAGACAATACAAGAGAGCAGAACCGACCACGGTCGAACCCAATGCCGAAGAAGATGCCCTTAAATTTATCGAAGACCAATCCGAAGAAGGCATACAGGAAGATGCCGACAGAATTGAAAAAGAACTAAACAAGGCATCAGAGAAAACAATATCGGAAATAGCTAATAGAGTTATTACGAATACAAATCAGACCCCTGCACCAGACCCATCTATAGCTGGGTCAGAAGCCGCTTCGACAATTTTGCAGGGTAGCGAGGGAGAAACAAAGACAGGAAAGAATCACGTAACTTCTACACATAGTTCTAAACAACTTGAGTATAAGCCTGATGAGAATCTTAAAAGGGTTCTTAAACAGATAGAAAACAAATACAAAAAATACCAAGAGCTAGTTAAGGAAATTAATGAGTCACCTCTGTCCAAAGATGCGGGGTTAGAGGTTAAAAAGAAGAATTTAGAAGCACTCCTTGATAGAGGAGACGTAGTAGAGAAAGCATCTTATGATGCGCTTGTAAAGCAAGCCAAGGCTAGACACAATCTAGAGGTTAAAAAATTAAAAGAGGCTGAAGCTAGGGGAATCACAGAGGCAGAAGAAAAAGCCATTGAGTCTATTGTTGAAACAGGATACCCACACACTTTAGGACCAAAACAATTAGACAAGCTAGGTATCTCTCTAGAGAATGCAGACTCTGCTACCCTTAGTGCTCTAAGTAAAGAGGCTCAGAAAAGAACTAATAAGCGGTTCCCCACTCTTCCCACGTCTATGCCGGAAGGTGGCGCGAGTTTACCACGAGCATACGGTAAGGCCGGTAAGGTGTATGTAGATAGTAACGGGGCGGGTGTATTCAATAATGATCCCGTAGGAATGTTAACTCTCATCGAGAGTAATATACCAGTCGTTGTTCCTAAATCTAAGATAGAAAAGCTACGGGCAGACGGTAAGCTTAATCCGAGTTTAAGGTTCAGAGAACAAGGTGACCAGATGGTCTTGGAAGACATCATGGTTCATGAGTCTGGTGGGGTTGTTTCTGCCAAGACAGCATTTAACCGTGTTGGAGTGCTGGAAGAGGACTACTCATCTATTTCAGAGTTGGCATCAGAAAACTCAAGACTTAGACAAGAGGTTGAAGTGGGCACTGATTTGAAAGTTACAAGTCCACTGACCGGAAGAAAAGTCAAAGCTACGACCCTTCTTGAGCAGTCGTCAGATTTGACACGGTTAAAAGAGGTATTCGCTTCAAATCCAGAAATTACATTAAATAAAGATTTCATTGAGTCGGCAGTTGTAGCACTGAGTCTTGACCTCCAGAATTCTGCTTATAGATACATCAATAAGATTAACAATAACGAATCCGTAGAAACGGCTGTTGCCGATCTAAAAGCTTTAACAAATAAGCACAGTAATTATTTCACTCGACAACAAGTTGAGCGGTCTAAGCGAGCTAAAAGAAGTTTGGTTGCTATAATGGAACCAGACACAGATATACATAACGATGCCGCGTTCGACGTAGAAGAAAACGGATCTGATTCATCGTATGTCCCACCACGAACCTCCCCACAAGAACCTATCTCTCAGCGGAAGTTAGTTGATTATGTTTCATCAATCCATGCTGGAGGTGCTTCCGCTTTATCTACGTCACCTGAATTGTTTAACAGGGTAAAGGATCTACTATCCACCGAATACTACACAGGCAAAGACATATCTAGGTTTACGCCTGAGCAAACATTCGAGGCTCTAATGCACTTCATGGCGAAGGGTAATGCGGTCACTAATCAAAAAGCAGTTGATTTTCAAGTAGCTATAAAGAATGGAGAACTGGGAGAAGCTGGTCAAGTAATTAGAAATTCATTTAGATTATTAGCGTTATCTTCACCATCCGTTGAACTGTCCCCTAGTAAAGATGCGGATTACTTAGCCCTTATTAAACAGGAGTTACAGATACTATCTGGCTCAGATCAGGACATCACGACCACCAAAGCTGTTGATTTTTTCAAAGACGTTAGGAAAGCCGTGGACACATTCTACGCTAGAGCCTTAATGGACGGTAGGTCGCAGGATGTTAATGCGGAGCGAAATAACGCACAGGTAAGTGAGCTTGGTCTAGTTTCTGGTGATCCAGAATCAGTTATATCTGCACTGGAAAAAATAAGTAGAGGTAAAAACAAAGTCCAAGCACTAATAGCACGGGTTCTCTTACAGAATAAGCCTTTTATAAGATCCGTAAATTTTGAAATAGAAAACACTCGTGTGGAATATGCTGGAGTATTTACCATAGACGCTAATGGGAATTCTGTAGTTTCAATCAATGTAGGTCGGTCATCCCCTCGCGGTATCGCTGATGTTTTGCTCCACGAATATGTGCATGCGGCTACGACCCGAATCACCAGACTCGCCCCAGAATCGAGATCAGATGCAGAGAATAAAGCTATCCGCCGGTTGGAGGCTATTCTTAATTTGGTAAAGAAGAAAGCCGAGTCTGAAAATGCACCTGATTCGATTCTATATGGGACTAAAAATTTAGAAGAGTTTATTGCCGTATTCCTGACTTCTCCTAAGTTCCAAGAATACGTAAAATCTTTAGGTATAGAAGCTGGTGAGCGTAGTCTTTTCCGAAGAATCCTAGATGCTATCGGAGTCGTCTTGAATAGAGGTAAACTATCTCAACAGTTTAATAAAGCTCTTGAGAGTTCGCTGGATCTTACATTAAGAGGCATTAATACAGAGCCGGAAACTGAAGCATCATTCAGGGATCAGGTTGCAAGATCCATACACGGTTCCCAGACCCGAAGAGCTTCGTTAGCTTCACTTATGGGGATGGGCAAAGATGCCGGTGTTGCCCAGAATTTAGACCAACAAGCTAAAACTTACTCCGCTTGGGCGGCGGATTTCGTGCCATCAGAGATTAACATCGTGATGGACAATACAACTGATGTGATAGCTGAGTGGGATGGTGAAACACAATCAATTATATTTAATGGTAGAAGAGCCGCCGCATACATTAACCACATTGTGGCTAAATCTGGCGGGAAGAAAATCAACAGGGAGCACATTATTGGGGCTATTCTTAACGAAGAGATAGCCCACGCCGCTTCGTATGCCACTTTATCGGAGGCTGAAATCCAATCTATCATGGATTCACTTACAGAAGCCGATACAGAGAGGATAATCACACAGTATTACCCAGAGAACGAGAGGCAAGCGGCGAGAGATCGCTTAATGAGCACTGATGAGAATGTAGTGCAGACAGAAAAATTTGTTCTGGCGGAAGAGTCTTTGAGGATTCACGCACAAAAAGTTCTTACAGGAACTGAAACAAATGAGCAGGTTGACTTCCTTATTAGGAATCCTAGTCTCGTAGAAATTTTCGTTAACTATCTAAAGAAGTTTGTAGAAAAAATTACATACCACAAAAAGCTGGATCAAATTTCCCCTGAAATGCGTATAGCTGTTAACAGGATCACTAGGGAAATTAGAGCTATGAAAGCAGACTACCGTGCAACTCCAAACGGTATGCGCTTTGACATTAACAACCCAGAAGCTTCTTTAGAAAAATTTGTCCAACAGCTTATAGCTCAAAAAAATGTCCGAATGAAGGGCGAGGAGCCTGAGACGGACACTGAGCTTACTCAAGAAGAAGAGGCGCAACCACCGCTAACTTCAACACTCCAATCCCGATTAGGTAGTGCGGGTTCACTACCCCTAGACCATGATGGTCTTGGTGGACTAACAAGAGGTGAGGTTGTAACAGCAGGAATGGGCACGTATAACCCGTTACCGGATGACGCTATCGGTCAACCCGTGTTGTTATCCCATACGAATATAAGCCTTGGTCGTTTCAGCCGCGACAAAGAAGGTGAATTTTATGATCCGAATTACCCTATTGGGGTCATGCCGTTCTCTCTCGAAATAAGTATGGACGAGGGAGGCAAAAAGAAGTCTAGAAAATTCAACGCTTTCAATGTCCGTCTTATGAGCACGGATGCTAAGGAAGTCGGCGTTCGTTTAGTTGATGGACCATACAAATCTTTTATTGGGGGCACTTCCGCCAAGTTTAAACTGGAAGAAGAAATGACTGTTGGTGAGTTAATCAATGCGATTAACTCTGCGGCGAATCGGAAGGGTGTTAATTCAGAAATTAAATTAACTGATTTTATACTAACCAACCCAGAATTGAAGGGTAAAGGTCTTAAAGATGTGGTAAAAGAAGGAACCACAGTTTACACCCAAGGAGCGAAAGCTGTAGTAGGTGGACCAACCGGAACGCTTATTTCTGCCAACGAAGAAATAGATGTAGCCTCACTGGATCCAAAAGAGTGGGACTTACTCGCCTATAATCCGGCGACAGCTAACTACATGTTCAGGATTTCTGAGGATGGTAATGGGGTTACTACTTTCCACACGGATAAAAGATTCACTAAAGCTGACGAAGTTCTGATGGTGTCTAATCTTGGGGCACACCAAGAGGGGGAAACCAACCCATTTAAAAACTTTGCCGTCTGGGTTAAGAATGCCCAGTATGAAAAGGTAGACCCATCTAAAAATGAAAACGATAAGCCTACGCACGAACGACTAAGAGAAGTCGTAGATAACAAACAGGATAAACCGACACCTATAAAAAGGCTCCAGTCTCGTCAGGGTGCAGATATAGGTGGTGTTTTTTGGGAGAATGTTAACTCTGCCCAAACAGTTGTTGATGCTACTTTAGAAAAAGGAGCGGACGAGATGGATTCTGGAATTAAAGGTTCCAAAGTTCATGAGTTGGCGAAGTTCATGCGCAACCTTATGTCGGATAAGGAAGTAATTGATTGGAGTAAAAATTGGAGAGGTTTATCCAAAGATTGGAAAGAGCCTCGCAAAAAGAAAGCCTTCTTCAATGATGTGAGTCAGATGGGTGACCGTTTGGCAGGGGTTTTAGAAAGAGCATTAAATGAGTATCCAGAATTTGTTTCGTGGTATGAGTCGCGTGTTAACATGGCGATGGACATATTCGCGGAGCTTGATGAGGACGCTAAGAATCCAGAAGATAGTTTTGTTCTTAAAACATTAATGACTGTTACTTCTAATGGTAACAAGGTTAAAGAACAGACCGAAGATTCATGGGCACTATACCAAAACTGGAAGAAGACAGGCAAGCTCGCCCCGACTGAAAAGTTTAACCCTGACCGACAAAAAATCGAGGTCACTAAGACGGGCAAAGAAAAGGTTGTGCCTGTTTCTTGGATAAGAGGCGACAGGCAATCTCAGATAAAAGACCACCTTCGACTGATCGACAAGATGGTTGAGGATTACTCATGGCAAGAGGTCAGTGATTTTCTATCGAAGAGCGGGACTGTCAAAGAGTTAAGGCAAGAATTAGAGGACAAGTTTGGGTTTAAAAATGCCACTGCTAAGAGACTAACAAACGGAGAGTTGATCGACGAAAATGTGCCGTTCTCTTTAATCTTCGGAGCTAAGTTAGGTTCTTTCTATAACAACCTAAATGGTGATTTTGACACCATTACTATGGACCGCTGGTTCATGCGGACATTTGGCAGGACTGCGGGTGCCCAGATACGGAAAGCCACAAGAAAAGAATTATCTGAGAAGAAAGCCCGATTCGATAAAGCTCTTGCAAAGTATTTGGAAAACGATAAGTCGGGTCAGCTATTAAAGGTCGCCGGTCTTGGTCGTAAACGTAAGAGAAGTGTTGATATGGTTCTCGCGTTAGAGAAGCATTGGACTTCCGCCGAGAATAGGCAGAAATATTTTGACCCTAAAACTAAGCAGTGGATGAAATTTAGCGGGGAAATGTCCGCCGCTTCCCCGCTTGATAATGAATTAAGATTAGCCACGAATGGTCTATCTAAGATTATTGACGGTTTTGAATTAGTCGAAGCCCCAACCAGCGGAGCGCACCGCAGGTTTATTAGGCTTGCAATGACTGACGCAATCGCTAAATTAGAAACAATAAAAGGGGTCCGCATGGTTCCCGCAGAAGCGCAAGCTATCCTTTGGTATTATGAAAAAGCCCTACACGCAGAATATGGATCAGGAACCGATGAAGCACCCGACTACGCCTCCGCCGCCAATGAGGTCTTCAGAGCAGAACGAGGGGTTGACGGACGAGATTTTACAGAATCCACCGCTAACGTCCGAAGAAGAGGATTACTGGGGAGCGATATCGGATTACCTGAACACCGATTCGAGATCCTCGAAGACGGAAGACTCGTAGGCTACAGAGCCTCTAGATTCCAAGACGGTAAAGCCGTATCTGGTGCGGACAGTAGGCAGAATACTCCGTTACAGGGCAACATAGCTTTGCGGGGTGGTTTACACGTATCTAATGATCCTAATTACGTTATACAATATTATGCCGGTCATGAAAGTAATGTTATTCAAAAGATAGCATTCCGTGAAGAGGATATCTTACAAGGTGATATAACATCTTCAGAGCCTGAGCTTCGTATTGTAAAGGGCGAATCTTTAGAGCATGAGGTTTTAAGTGAAGATCAAGTAGGTGATGGCGTTAAGAGTTCCTTTAAACTACCCTCCAGATTACAGTCACGGTATGGTGCCAACAGTTACATACCAAACGAATTAGATTCAGAGAGTCTAGACTTTACTCCGTTTATGGAGATGCTTGATGTCCCTCTGTATCAAGTAGGAGATTGGGAAGCTCCACGCACCAGACTCAACAAATTCTGGCAGTTGTTATTTGGATACGGTAACAAAGACATACGTGACTTCAAGACAGACAGGGATGGGTTTGTAAGAGAAACAAAACACATTGCTGAAAAATTCAAAGCAGACCACGACAGAATTATTAAAGAGGCACAAGATAGGGGGGTTGAAATTCCTGCGTCACTTATTTCTAAAGCGTCTGGGTCTAATAGGGGGTCGCAGTTAACAGATGAGCAAGCGGATTTTGTGGAGAAAGAATACCGCAAGGAAAAAAATAACGACCCAACCGATGAGGGTAAGGCTTTAGCTAAACTGAATAGGATAGAGAACATTAATAAAATCCGACAGTCAAACCTTCAGGTTATGATAGAAGAGAGGAATAAAGCCCTCTCTGATCTTTTAGCAATCTCGCCAGAGATGCATGCTTTGATCGTCAGTGCTAGAAAGGTCGTTGATGAACTCTCCTTAAAGGGGAACGAGATATTTAAGGACACCTTTAGTAAAAAGGAGTTCGCAATGACATTTGATAACCAGCGTGGTATTTACATTGTTCGTAGATACCGCATGTTTGATGATTCAGATTTCGCGCAACGAGTAAGAAAAGATCCTGCTTACAAGACCGCAAGGACGGAGGCGATAAACTTTTTTGCCGATGAGCACCTAAAATACACTGCTAAACAAATTAAGAATGAAAGCGCAGTTCCACTTACAGAAGCTGAAGCTATGGAAAGGGCTAAAGACGAAGCTTTCGCGGAAACCGATAGAGAAACTAGAGGTAGCCAAATGCTCGATGAGTTCCTCAAAACTTATGAGGACAAATCATTCCGCAAGGAATTCGAGGAATACACTGGAGCAGATTTGGAAAGACGGGTTGTATTCAAGGATCGAGGCAGTATGTCTAATAGCTTGGGTGATCTTCTAAAGAAATTCAATAACGAGAAGAATAATATCCCATCCCCGCTCAGAAAAATACTAGGTGAATATGATGACCAGTCGGGGATAGAAAACATTTTGTTTACGATTGTCCATGCGGGAAGCGTAATGGCTAATCAACAAATGCAGAATAACATTGTTGACCACGGAAGCCGAGGATCGAACCCGTGGCTTATTACTAAAAAAGAATTTCTGGAGGACGAAAAACAAAGTCGGGAAGACCCTGACTACGAACCAAAGTATGAGGGATGGATGCAGATGAAATCTGATGGGAGTTCGTTGGACTGGAGTCCGTTCAAAGGAAAATATGCTCGCCCAGATGCACACGAATCCCTTAGAAACCTGTTCCACACCCAATTCAGAGAAGCTGAGACTATTCACGGTAAGCTTTATCTGGCAATAGTTAGAGCACTTCAAAAACTAACAGGGGCGGCGATGGGTATGAAGACCCTTGGGTCAGCTACCTTTTACCAGAGGAATATGTATGGTAACGCATTGTTCTTTGGTCCCGCTCAAGGCTATTTTGGAGGTATCCCCGAAGTAGGTAAAGAGGTTTTGGGAACTCTAGGGTTCGGAAAAGCTGACTGGCGCGAAGAGTCAATGGTCGTAAGAGCCGCGAGGGGGTCTAGGGCAGACATGGATGCGGAATTATCGGCATTAAGGAGTGTGAACGTCTGGGGAGATGAGCTTAATGCTGAAGTTCTTAGAGATCTTCTATTGGGTAACAAGACACCTCTGTCAATCGAGGTTGAGATTAAGGATTTAAGTTCTCAAATTGATAAATTAAAAGCTGTAAAGGGTTCAAAGAAATTACTCCGCCGGTTAAGCAACAAAGCAAGTGCTTTAGCATCGGCTATGGATGCCTATTACAAGATAGGATTGTATGAATTTGAACTAGACACGCTAGTTCGTGCGGCAAAATCTGAGTTGGATGGCGAAAGTAGCACAAGAGAGTTCGCCCATTTGCTAAATGAAGATGGGACACCTTCATCTTCGATGAAGAAACTCGCCGCAAAGAAGGTAAAGATGACTGCCCAATCATACAGTCAGGCACTACCATTCATTAAAGCTATTACTCAAACTGAAGCTGGATTGCTAATTGCACCTTATGTCCGATTCGCGGCAGAGGTTCCTCGAATAGTGGTCAACACTCAAAAATTATGGTGGCAGGAATCGTTTAGTAAAAACAAAGTCATCGCAAGCAGAGGCAGGAAGCGATTTGCAGGGTTCATGCTAACAGTTCCATTCTTTAGTATCACAGTTCCTGCTCTTTTAAAGAAGATGGCTGGAATTGGGGAAGACGAGGAAGAAGGTTTAAGAAAAGCGTTGCCTTGGTATTCAGCCACTAACACTTTCTACTATTTTGGTAAGGGCAAAGATCTCCATCGTTGGAACCTCACATACTTTAACCCGTATTCTACGGTCGCAGAACCATTCGCACTGGGTATTAACGATTTGATTTCGGGTAAGGGTGTAGCTTCTGCTATGGGGTCAACATTTAAAGGGATGCTTAAGCCTTATGTTGGTGAACAGATACTGGTGGGTGCTGTTACTGATGTTATTAACAATAACGATGGTTATGGCAATAGAATTCGTGTGGGTGAAGATGAGTGGTCTGCTGAAAACATAGCGACAGGGCTGGGATACATTCTAAAGTCAGCATACGGACCACGCACACCAATGAAGATATTGCAAGCCATCAAAGCGGCGGGAGATCCGACTGTTGAAGGGCGGTATACACCATTTGAGATACTTCTTGGTGAACTCAAACCCGTAAGATCGGAACCTGTCGATCTAGGCCAAAACTTTAGAAGGTATCTTAAGAACCACGTTCAAGATTACCGTAGTTTTGGTTTTTCAGATATGACTAAACAGTCGGAGATGACTGAATCTGACGTTGGTAAGCTTTATGACCGTGTTTTCTTCCACAGAAAGCGGTTAAACGAGGAACTCAAACGGGTTATGCGGGGATACAATAATCTGGGTCTGTCATGGGCTGAGATTAACAACACTTTGAGTTCTAACAAAGTTGGTAAAGACCGAGTTAAGTATACCTACAACGGGTGGATGTATAGACCGGTTGTTCCCACACCAACCAGAAAGATTATTTTTGATAAAGGAAAACAGATAAGATTAAAGTGGCTTGAAGATCACTACAAGACGCGAGGACACACAAATAACTTTTTACCATTAGATGATTAAATGAACAAAAAAGATTTTAAACCACACATGATGTATAACCCCAATACAGGAAAAGGGGTTCAGGCTACAAGTTACAAGAAGCACCTTGAGTTGAAAGAGAAGGGATATACACACAGCAAACCCACTAAGCGAAAGTCGTTTACCGAAGCGGTCAATAAGCGGATGGGAGGACGCTATTAAAATGAAAGGCATAGACTCAAAATTTTTAGCTTCACTGCTTATCGGTTTAGCGGTGCAAGCAGGGGGCATCGTTTGGTGGGCAAGCAACCTACAAAGCTCCGTTCAACACAACGATTTTCAAATCCAGATGATGGCAAAGGATGTGGAGAAGCACTCAATTTTTGTGCGCGATTGGCCTGCTGGCAAATGGGGAAGCGGAAGTCTGCCAGATGACGTTAGGCAAAACCTAAAGATATCCATGCTGGAACTAGACGTTGAGAAGATAATGGAGAAGCTTCACAACGGAAGTGCCCCTAAACAGGACTAACTGCCCGACAACCGGAACCTCTCTTCCACAGCTTCGTTGTAGGTCATTCCCAAAGACTCAGCGTTACCCATATCCACAAAAGGTTCGACATATTTGTCGAAACGTGGCGCGATTCCTGACCCATCTTTCAAAGACTCCCTGTAGTCCTTGTTGTCTTTCATCTCTTTTGCGAACGCAAAATACTTCTTCTCTTTTAGGTGACCAATAGCTTTAGGAGACAGTCTGTAGTAACCCCAAAAATCAAAACCCACGATGTTTTCCTTCGCTTCTTTGCTTAGAGAATTAAAAACATCCTCGCCTAGATCCTTTTTAACGTGAGCAATCTTTGGTGCCAAATCCTTATAGAAGAGATCCAACGCTTGCTTCGGCGTGATCTTCGTGAACTTCTCATTCGGGAGGATCTTATGCCCGTAGCCAATAGTTAGTATGCCTTTGCTGTCTTTGTAAGGAGTCAGGTTAGGTTTGCCCCCGATAACTTCATGAAGGGCTATAGCTTTAAAATAATCCGGTTCTTTGGAACTCTTAGTGGGCATACGAGAGTTTAACACACTTAGCCCTTTTTAACAATCTCCTCCACCTCCCGCTTGATCCTTTGTTTTCTAAGACTCTCCCTCGATTCTAGTAACATCGCTTTCGCTAGGATCGCATAGTTGACAATATCCTCACACGCATCTTCAACCGATTCATCTGGAACGGACAACATACCGTCATTAGCGAATGTCTTGATGCGTTGCAACTTGTCAATAATACGCATCAGGATACCGGTTACAGGGTGCACTCCCAGAATCTGAGATGACTTAAAATTAGCGAATATATCTGTCGCTTCTTTGCCACCAGTGTAGTCGTTATTTTTTATCTCCATAACTTTACGACATTTGGCGTGCGTCTCGTCATGGAGTTTGAGTAGTTCTTGCAGAGTCATAGGTGAAATATCACGGTGGTTACCGCTATGAGCAAGAAAGAGATAAACATAAATAACACCCCAACCACATCTTGATTAGCTAATAACTCAATCATGACATCCCTTCCTGAACAACTTTGTCAAATGGACAGCAATCCTGTTCGCTAACTTTTTACCGGCATTATTGTCTGTCATTAGTTCAGGACCGATTTGGTCAACACCAGAGAAATTAGACCAAATAGTAAACACACGAACCGTGTCTGGGTCTACGTAATCGTTGTCAATAACTTGACCCTGCAATAAGAGCCTGTGTGCCCCTCTCTCATCTACTTGTCTTATAATATTCATTACTCAAATGTGTGGTCAGTGATTCGATGAACTGCCTTCTTGATTTCATCATAAGAAGCTTGCTCACTTGGTTGCCAGAACTCATCTAAACTAACCGCGACACCTGCAAGCGTCATAATACTACGTATGAATAACTCCATATGCTTCGGTTGATGCCCCCGTATGCACCGGATACTGGCAGACGGCGCGAAGGCTATGATACTCCACCCTGAAGGGTTCATATCACTGTTATCTGGTCTAGCTTTTAAGGCTAACTTCACGCCATTCACATCAATAACGGCGGCAGTTGTGTTCGATGGTTCTCTCATTGGTTATAATGTGCTGTAGTTAGTTCACAAGGTTGTGAGTGGTGGATAGTTTTCATGTTTTGAAGCTTACGGTTAATAGCTTCCATGACATACTCTTCAATCGACCCGTAAGACAGCAAAACTTTCTGCAAGGCATCCGACTTCGCACCGTTCCGGTGAATCCGACCGATGACTTGAGCGAACTCCTTCGCGTTAAAGCTTGGTGATATGAGTGATAGTCTAGGTCTATCTCCACGCACATCGTGTAGTGAGATTCCCGTTCCGCCGGTCGCCGCATTCAGGATCAAGCAATGTTCTTCATCGTTCTGGAATGCGTTTATATACTTCTCCCGATCCTCTTGAGCCGTAGAACCATCTATAAAGTTACATTTGAGAATGTCAGTGAGTGCCCTAATGCTCTCCGTAAAGTTAACAAAGATAGCGACACTATACCCTGCTTCAACAGCATCCAGAGCCATATCTGCTATGTCCTTAACTTTTAATGATTCACAAGCTTGCCTAGCACGTAAGATTTTAACAACTATTAACTCCTCATCATCCATGAGGTGTTCAGCAGTTTCTCCCTTCTCGATGTAGTCAGAGATATCTGAACGCGACATGTTCAGTTCACTGTAAGCTTTGACGATCTTATCATTATTGCTGAACTCGATTGGGTCTACCAGAACGCGATTATCTCTAAACGAATCGGGGAAGTCAGCTACCGTCAGACCATGAGTATTGATACCATACATACGACTCCTTAACGTGGTTAACGCGAACACGGGGTCGGTCATTTCAAAACCACCCCAATGACCCTTCTTGCACCTGAGAATCCTTAACCATTGCCAATAACTGGGCAAGCCTCCGCGAGCTTGGTCATTGCTATGAAGGCGAAGCATGTATCCCAGAGGACGCATTTCCATCGGAGTCTCACACGGTGTTCCACTCATCCCATGAATCCGATAGCCTTGCTTAACTAAAGCGATAAGGAGGTTTGCATTTTGAGTCCACGGTCCTTTTAATTTGTGGATCTCATCAATAAGCACCAACGTATTTGATTGTAACATCCACCTGAAGCTCTTGCGCCCAAACTTTTTTACCCAAGGAGTGTTACCACGCCTTAATTTTTCGACGTTAAGAATAAACAACGGATCAATACCACACTCCTTTAACTCAGCTTTCCACGATGGGAATACTGCCTTTGGGCAAATAACAGCTACATGCTTAAACGCTCCTTTATCTATCAATGTTCGTGCTACCTGCGAACCCACAACAGTCTTGCCAGTGCCCATTTGGGACGAGTCAAGGGTGTTGAAACGGTCGAGAAGTTTATCGACAAAGAATGAATGAGCCTCAGATTGTTTTGGGAATAGTTCTTTCATTATTATGTCTTTCGGAAACAGTTGTCTTTCCCTTAGAAGGGTCTACAACAACGTCGAACTCAAAGATATTAGTGCTCGACGATTTCGTGATCTTATCACAAGTTCGGGACACACGTTTGGTTAAGAACTCAGCAATTATCTGGGTGTCTTTATCGGATAACTTATGTGTCATCCCCTCGATCAAATTTAGAAAGTGGTCAATCTTATTGATGCGTTTCGCCGCCGTCATTTTTGCTTTTTTATTTGCCATAACTAGAATCTGTTTCGTCTATCAGGATGCTTGCTTCCTTGCGTAGTTCCTCCGCCTTCGTTAAGATATCATCTTCCCAATTTTCAAGGGGGACATCCTCTTTAAAATACTCTGCAAGGTCTTCATTGAATTCCTCAATGAGATCATAGAGACTTCGTGCTGTTTTAGTGGTCGCTTTTGGCATTTATTTTCCTAGTTGAGATGCGTTACTCCAGACAGAGATAACTTTTAAACAATCAGCAAGGGTTTGGTTACTGTCTAGGTGTTGCCACTCTCCATTTGCTTGCTCCCAAATACCCCACCGAAACCTTGTCTCACTCGTCCCGTTTGGTTTATCAAACGCCCCTTCCCTTCGGGAGTCCTCGACACGATAGTTATTCATAGACTCATCTATGACCTCATAAAGTCCTTTGCTTATCTTTCGCACTAACATGATTAAAGATTCAGGGTTCGGGTTTCACCTGCCAGTAATTCATCTACCTCTAACAGATCATCAACTGCTTTGAGAACCTCAACCTTCAACTTGTAGTCCATAGGGTTGATAGCAATTTTAGATTTAATCTCAGCGACTGTATACGCTGGGTCAGATTTAGATACCGACGAACGTGTGTTTGTTTCGACGGGTGTTTCCTTTGGCGTATCGAGTTCTCCTGTAAGAAGACTCTCGATGGGGGTGCGTTGGGTTTTACTGGATCGCATCTTGCGAAGTGCAAAAGATGCGGGGTGCTGTTCTGTCTCTGGTTGAAGTGATGCGAGATACTTCTCGCCATTCAATTCCACAAGACGTTGGACGGGTTTGTTTAACGGTGTTGGCATTTTTATTTATTCAGGTTTAATTCGACACCATTATAGGTGTCGGTGTTTTGTTGTCAATTATTTTCTCAATACCCATAAGGCAAATAAGAACCTATGTTTGCCCTCATTTCAGAGAGGTCGGTGAGATACGGTTGCCCATACTTGTCTTTATCATCAAAGCATGAGTCACAAAACACAGCACCCGTATCATCGTGCAGGTTTCCTTCGTCTGCCCAACTGGATATGTCATCAGTCACTACCTGCTCTTCGCCACAACGGTGGCATTCTAGGATCTCATACTCTTCTTCGTCTTCCTCATTCATTGGGTAACCCCTCTATATCTATCATGCTCCGGTCATACATCATTATGAACCCAGCACCATTGCACTGCACACCCATTACGTTGAAGCTTATCCACTCCTCCGCTTCTTCGGGGGTCATTCCGTGACCTATAAATATCTGTATCATTTTCTGGTAATCGTAAATCAACCTCCCACAATCTGAAGCTCCCACTATGGCTTCATCCAGCCCATCTAAGACTAGTGCTCCTGTTACAAACATTGGTTCGGTGTTCCGGTTTTTATATTTTTGAGCCAACCAATCATGGTAAGGTTCGTTTGAGACGTGGTTGCTTGGCATAGTTCATTCTAAAGCGAGAGCACCATCCCCTTGGAATCAGATACAGGTCGTTTAGTCTTCACTGCATGTGTGTCTAGGATCTCCTGTAAACTGTCTGAGATGTCAGGATGCTCGTCCTGTAGAGAGTTTACCAGATAGGACAAATCCCACCGCATCTTCGTCGCTCTAAGGAGTTCATCGAAATACTCGTCGGCTATTGTTTTTGGTTTATTCATATTCAGGGTAGGGGTTAAGATGTTCAGCTAATTCATGCCAATCAATCTTCTCTATGTTGATGTGGTCAGCGAGGAACTGATCCACAATGCTTTTGGAATTCGCTAGGTCATTAACCCTTTGCTCAAGAGATTCCTTTATAGCTTCAAGGTCATGATGGGCGTTTGGCTCAAACCAAAGGTTTACTAACCACGTGGTTCGGTTTCTCCATCCGTTGTAAGTTGTGTCTTTATTCATCTTGTGAGGTCGTTTGCCCTCATTGTAGAGAGTCGTTTTTTGTAAACTACAATCCGGTTATCCATTACCTGCAACAACCGTGCTTGCTTTTTAAGATGGTGGAGCAGGAAGAAACAGAAGGCGACTAGGCTTATGTAGCCACCAAGTATCATTATTAGGTATATCATTATTTTTTTTTATTCAGGGTTCAGGGTTCAAGTTCTTCGGTATATTCAATATTAACGTCAGCGTCCGTTACTATTTCTTTTTCAGAGAGTTCTCTGAATTTGTTTTCTGCTTCTTCCGCTGAGTTCGCCTCGATCTCGAAGGAGTTATAAATGGTGATTCCAACTCGGTATTTCATTATTTTTTATTCAGGGTTCAGGGTTCAGGGTTCAGGGTCAAGGGTTCAGGATTGGGGGTTAATTGTAGCTTTGTTTGACTAACTTATAACCAACAGGTGGTGTGATCTGTTTAGCATTAACCCCAGTCAGGTCAACACCAACAGCACCAGTCAAGTCGGCACCAGTCAGGTCGGTGTATCTGAGGTCAGCATCACTCAGGTCTGAACCGTTTAGGTCAGCACCTTTAAGACGAGTATTAATCAATCGAGCACCAGTTAGGTGAGCACCGTTAAGGTTGGCATTAATCATGTATGAATCACTTAGATTTGCCCTAGCCAGATGTGCATGGCTAATGTCTGCTCCGGCTAAAGTTGTCCCTCTAAGATTATGTGTGTCTAAATTACTCATGGTTTTTGTAGGTTTATTTTTGTAGGTTTTGTAGGTTTTGTTTACGACATTATTAATAGGGGATTGAACCCATTATGTCCAATTATTTCTTCAATTATTTTTATGAGCTATTAAGTCTAAGCGAACCCGACGAGCACGTTCCTCAGTCAATCTAATAAAGACATCCTTCCAACCGTGGCAGTAGTGTTCGTCATCCCAAGGATCTCCGTAAATGTCTTCATGTTTGTCGGACATATACGTCCAGACCGTGCCAAAATCTCCTTCGTCGTATTCATGATCGGGATCAAGAGTGATGTCCAGATTCCGTGCAAGTGCCTTCGCTTTGCGACGATACCTATACCAGTCGTGTTGCGCTTTGTTCGCCTCGTCAGGAATCTTTACCTGCATACCATCAGGTATGAATAACCGGTGCACACCTTCCATTCTCTGACGCTTGCCGTTCTTGAGATCACTGAACAGGATCGGATCAGGGTTGTGGTTATCTAGATAGAAGTCACCCTGCACAATCTGGAAATGCCTAGTTGTGCGAACCAGATAAGTGTTATATGTCATTACCCCATCAATAGACCGTGCAGATCGGTCATGCTTTGACATGTTCATCCACTGCTTAATCGTTGACCGACGTTGCACCGGTTTGTGTGTTTCATTCCACACCTCATCAGCATGGATGTTGCACATCTTTAATGTGGTCAAGAGTTCTCTAGTGTGCATACCGGTCACCTGTCTTCTGCCGTTCCATGATCGAACCAATCGACTTGCTTGATCGGTTGACATTCCAGTCAGGAAAGATATGCAATGAGTTCCGCACCATCTGTTGGTGCCGGATGCTTTGTGTAGGAGTAAAGACATATAAAGAGTAGGTTTAATTTATGTTGATATCAATTTATTCATTTGTTTCCGCTTGTCAATAATTTTTTTTCTAAGCGCATTTGATAATCTAAATCTTGATCGAGTGCCTGTTGCGCCTCTGTTGCTCTTTGCTCTACCCAATCATGGTAAGCTTCTAACTCCTGTTTAATATCAGCAGAAGTAAAAGATGTGTAAGCACGTCTGCCGTCAGATAAAATCTCAGATAATTCTTGTTCGGTCATTTCAGGTTTCAGGTATTTATTTTTTTT
>TARA_R100001163_G_scaffold728_6_pt1 | contig 44868 bp, 58 predicted proteins | sample TARA_R100001163 | Tara Oceans TARA_R100001163 (sample SAMEA2621285) | marine metagenome | biome: marine biome (ENVO:00000447); feature: deep chlorophyll maximum layer (ENVO:xxxxxxxx); material: "saline water (ENVO:00002010), including plankton (ENVO:xxxxxxxx)" | depth 120 m
CGAACCCCATTGTAATAAAATTTCGTGAAGTTTTTGAGTAAAATTGAATGGGTTAATTTCGTCATTCCAATAAACAGCAACTTGCTCTATATTAGTAAGGTCTTTTAAGTCTAAAATTTGTATTACACTTGCGTTTTGATTTATTCCTTCTGATATATCCACACCCGCAACATACAACCCGTATTCATCTGGTGATCTATAAATTTTATACTTACCTTCTTCCATGGTCATCTTTGGTTTAACACAATTAATTTTTAAACTTTCAAAAAGTTCTTCATTAATAGCCATTTCACCCGAAGAAATAAATTCACAACCAAATTCTTGATTAAAAGCTTCTTCACTTCCAATCGTTCGCATTGTTTCATTTCTCCATTTTTCATCTCTACCAGGTATTTCATTCCATAAAATTTTATCATACCCCCAGCCATTTTGTTCTTCAATAGCCCCGTTCCAAATTTTATAAAATAGGTTATCAGTTCCATTTGCGGTTGAAGCAATAAAGATTTTTGATTTTTTCGAAGAAGAAATTACAGGAAAAACTGATTTCCAAAACTGGTCTACTAAATGAGGTTCAATAAACGCTAACTCATCCAGCACCAATACATTAATAGACTGACCACGTGCTGCCGTCCCGGTGGTGGTGCTTATTCCTATAGTGGTTCCATTAGTAAACTTTAAAGACTCTTTTCCATATTCAGAAACACCTGGTTTTATCCAGTTTGGTAATTCTTCATACGCCATTCTAATTCTTGAAAATATTTCCTTTGCTGTTCCTTCTTTGTTAGCAACAATTAACATTCTTTGATCACTATTAAAACATGCATGCCATAAAGTATAAATGGTCATCATTGTAGTTTTACCAATCTGTCTAGAAGCTAATAATATAAAGAAGCGATTATCTCTCATTTTTCTAAGAGACCTTTTTTGACAAGAATGCAAAGCTATCTTTTCACGTCCCCTATCCAAGTTTACGATAAAGAAAAAATTCTCAGCAAAATAAAGTAGATTTTGTTTTGCTTTTTTGAGGTCCGCCAACATTTTTGGCGTCCATTCAAACTTAGAATTTTCTGTAGGTAAATTAGGGTTACCTAAGTAAAAATCTCTTTTATTTGCCATTACAATTTTATTTAAACAAGGAACGCATAAATATATTCATGAACCGTAAAAAAGATTTAGAACTTTTATGCGAGGTTTACTCTAATGGACTATTAGGTGAAGGTAACGCTGGCATGAAAGACTATTATTCTGCGCAAGAACAAGAAAATGCCGACGAGGGAAGCGAACCAGGTTTTGCAGCCCAGAGAATGTCAGGTCAAATGGGTACCGAAACACATACAGGGTATGTGCAACAGTCTGAAGATCAAAACCCAGTTCAAAATTACGAAGGTGAAGAAGAAACACCTCAGGAAAGATCTGGAAGAATGTTAATAAGACACGGGTTTAAGAGAAGCGAAAAAACGCCAAAAGGCAATATTATATATACGAAAGCTGATCAACCTGATGCTCATGTTGGTACAGACGGTAATATTAACGGAAAAGATTTTAAATTGTTCTTTAAAAGAACAGGTGATCAAGCTTACGAAGGAGAAGAAAATGATCAATCATTACCACAGCCTGAAGATACAGGTATAAATTCTAATCAAAACCGCGGTTCATGGGGTAGTGCAGCATTTGGTAATGAATCTGAAGAAGATCATGATGAAGATATTGAAATGTTAGTTGGTAAAGCTTGCCCTAAAGACGCAGGAGCATCAGACCCAACTATTAACCCAGCTGCTTTAGGTGGTATGGTAGATATTATCGCAAAAGCACTTGCTGATAAAGATGAAGACGAGTTTGAATCTTTTGATCATGCAGAAGATACAGACGAAGCTGATAAAAAAGAATTCACATATCTAGATGCTGAAGAAAATGCAGCAGCTAGAAAGCAAGGATACAATCCTGATGAAAATGCAGAAGATGCTGCAGCAGCAATGAGAGCTGACGAAAGAGAAAATAAGAAAAGACTTCGAGCTCAAGATGCAGTTGCTAAAATATATGGTTTTAATCCTGATGCAGATGAAGAAGACGGAGCCGGAGCAGCAATGAAAGCTGATGAAAGAGAAAACAAAAGAAATCTTAAAGCTCAAGATAAAAAAGCAAGAAAATTTGGATTTGACCCAGACGAAGATGAACATTGCGATGAAGATGAAATTGATCGAGAAAAAAGATATAAAGAGCGTTGGGGTAAAGATTTAGACCATGAAAAAGAACGCGAAGGTAGTTCAAGTGCAGGTGCATATACAGATGTTGATAAAGATGACTTTTGTGGTCCTGCAGGTGGGGCTGCTCCAGGAACTTATCCAGTTAATACCAGAAAAAGAGCTATAGCAGCAAAATCATATGCTCGAAATGCTCCTGATCCAGAAGGAATAGACAAATGCGTTGCTAGAAAGTATCCTGATTTAGATGAGGATGAAGAAAAGAAAAAAGGTAAATATGATGACGGTGATGGTAAAGATGAACGCTGTGATCACGTACCTTGTCATGAACAACGCTTTTATAGATCTAAAGGCGATAGAGCAATGACAAATTTAATGGAATCTTATTCTGAAGTCATTAATAAAAATGAGTTATTATAGTTCAAAAGGCGATAGATCAATGACACAATTGTTTGAAGCATATCAAACAATTGGTGAAAAAAAGAACCCTGAAGTTATTGAGGAAGCTTTACCTGCTTTAGCAATGGGTGCTGCTAAATTAGCACCTCGTATTGTAAAGGGAGCAAAAGCAATTGCCCCGGTAGCAAAAACTGTTGCTAAACAAATAGGTGGTGCAGCAGTAGCAGGTGCAGCGCAAGGGGCTCAAGAAAGAGCTAAAAATTTTGTAGGTGGTAACAAACCTAATCAAGAACAAGAAGAAGTAAACAGAGCTAATCAAGAAGGTGACCCTATTAGAGATGAAGATGCTGAAGAGGGTTATATTGGTGCATATGTAGATATTGCAGACGAAAGAGGAGGCGGTACCGGGGAAATAGTTGGTGTTGTTTCTAACCCAGCTGATACTTATGTAATACAAACTGACGACGATGAATTGTTACACTTACATATTGATGATATAATGGTGATTGCTAATCAATCAGCAGAAGTAGATATGGAAGATCAAACTTTAACTACGGGAAGATTACCTGTAGCACCTTAAATATAAATTTATGAAGCGAAAAAACTTTAGAAGTGAGTCTGATAGACAGCTTAAAATGATAGAAGAAGCTTATGAAGCCGTTGTAGGTAACCCACCCGGTAAAGCAGCACACAAGCAGCAAATAAAGCCAGGTAAGCCTATTAACAGTACATGGGAAAAAGCAGGTAAAAAAGTTAAACTTAAAGGTAGTAACACTAACATACCAGCTGAAAAACCAGAAGGCTATAAAGGCTTTGTACATGATAATTCTGGACCTAATGGAGCAGACAATTTTCATAGCACAGAATTAGACCCAGATAACCCAAATATTAAGTTAAGTAACACTTATGATGTCAAACAGTTATCTGATACAGACGCTTCTGACTATTTTAAGGCAGAAAACGAAAAAATAAACAAAGAGAGTATAAATACTAATATGGCTAAGAACAAATCTATTTTTGATCGTTTATACGAAGAAGTAATGGACGACGAACAAATCGATGCAGTTGAACTCGGAATTGACGATACAGTTGAAGTCGATGATGTTGACGTTTCCGAAGACGATTCATTTACAATTACCATTCCTAAAACCGTCGCAAAACATCTGCATGATGCACTTATGGATGTTATGGATGCCGCAGACGACATCGAAGATGTTGAAGATGATCTCGGAGATTTCGACGATGAGGACGAAATGGGATATGAAGAAGATGAGTCCGAGAAAGAAAAGCATTTCGGTGGAAACAAGGGCGACAGAGCTCGTCGATTCGACAAAAAGACAGGACGTAAGAGTGAAGTAAGAGATTACGGTACAAAAGACCATCCTGAAGAAGATGAAGAGAATTTTAACTACTTTGGTGAGGAAATCGAAGCAGAGATTCTTGGCACACCGTTGGTTAACCAGAAAGAAGGTAATCCAACACCAGTAACAGGTGCCTCAAACGTGGTTCACTCACAATACACTCAGACAGTTGGTCATAGCGAAGGCGATGGCAAGATCAAAAATGGTGTTGATGGTGAAGGAACAGATGAAGGTACACCTTTACATAACCAAAAGATAGGCAACCCAACATCAGTCAAGGGCAAAGCTAATGTAGTTAAGTCTAAGATTAAGGGTGGTGGAAAGGGCGATCAACCCTTTTATCAGAAGAACAATTAATTAAAAAATAGATAGCCTTTTTAAAGCCCCTGTAAAGGGGCTTTTTTTTGCTTAAATATAAATGTGACCTTTAAAGAGTTTTATGTTATGATTGGAGAAAGTTTTAACAATGGTAATGTATCTGGAGTCAATCATAGACACCAAAGACCTGTTGTAAAGGATCCAGGAAATAGAAAGAACGTACAAACAATCCCCGGTTATATACAAACTGATACTTCTTTACCAGCAGCATATAGAATGTTGCAACAAAAAATGGGCCCGAAGTATATAAAAATATCACCAAAAGATGCTTATATGTTAACTAAACGATTTGGTGTAAATAGATTAAAGCCTGGAAGACCTAAAGGGTTAAAAAAGACAGGTATAGCAATAGAAGTTAAACCAAACGGTGAATATTATCTGTTAAAAACTAAAGTTGAAAAACCAGAAACAAACACCGATACAAACGATTTAATATAATGGGAATAGAAATGGACAGATATAGGGGCATGAACCAGATCATGCCAAAGTTCTTACCAGGTGTCCCGACCCCTGATCCAGACAATCCAGGTTCAATTTATCCTGGACCTAAACCCTATAATAAATGTTTTAGATTTACAGATAAATCTTTAAACGAATGTGAAAGAATAGTAATTGATAATTGGTGGGAAGAAATTATTGCTTTATTTGGACAAGAAGTAACTTATTATCAGAACCCCTATCAAACTTTATCTGCAGATGGTGTACCTCAAGGTGCTATAAATGGAGAAGGTGGTGGACCTGGTAACATCTATGGTGAGGAACCAACTAAAGTATTCAAAGACCCTAAAAATATTATTATAGCAATTGAACTAAATGAAAATGCAGTAATATTACAGAAATATGGATTTGATTCAGATGATGAGCTTACTGCTTATATTCATATTAGTAGTTTTTATGCATCATTTGGTTACCCACAAGAGCCAAAAGCAGGTGATGTTTTCATATTATCCGAATATGGAGATGATCGTCCTTGGCCACGTACAGGTAAGCAGTTTGAAATAACAGAAAGGTTAGATGAGGACGTTGCGAGAATTAATCCGCTTGCTGGTCATTATGTTTGGATGGTAAAGGCTAAACGTTATGATTATAGTTTTGAGCCAGGGTTAAGTACAGAAGGGGGAAGCGATCAAGTGTATGATGATAAATTCTCAGGAAGAATGGCTGATGGTGAAAATTCTAGATCACCTAATAAGAGCTATGATGGAGACTTAGAAGATCTATCGAAAGCTATATTCGATTATCAAGATTTTGGTTACGATGATGTTTACGGTGGGTATGGAAATACTGAAGAACCTGAAGATGGTCCATTCGGTCCAACTTCTTAAGTTTTTAAATTTTTATAAAATTTTTCGTATTCTGGAATTGATTCACCTTTAAGACCTGCAATAAATAAATCAGCTTCATTACAAGAACGAAAAGATTCTACTATTACCGACCCATCGCTTCCTTTAAATGTATAATTTACTCCATTTTCTTCTTTTTTAATATAACTAAGAGTGTAAAGTACACCCGGTCTAAGAGATCTTTTTTCAATTATTTTAGGAGCCCTATTTCTTTGCATACTAGGGATGGTAGGACCAGCCACCTGTGGTTGGTGGCTGGTCGGAAGTTTAACAGTAGTGTTAAGAATGTAATGCATGATCTTGATATATAAACTCTTTTACATTTCGAGGTTCTACTTTTTTATCGCCACCCATCTTATAATTAAGATAAGTTGATTCATACATTTCAGATATGTAGTTTTTGAATGCTAATGGCTTAATCCAAGAATTGTTTTTATTAATATCCATCCCTAATTTTTCTGCCTTAGCTGCTACATAATTTACTGCGTCAAATAGACACAACCACCTTGAAATCTCTTCGTCAGACATTCCGATCAGTACTTTTTTGTTCGATGACTTTAGCATACCCCTCTATTATAGAGGCAATCCTTTCATGGTCAAAGTTAAAATTACTTAGCTTAGTATTTTTAATTGCATTTTCAATAACTTGTAAATTTAACTTAAGAATATTGTGATTGCTCTTTATTTTGTTAGAATTTTCGGTTAAAATATCATCAAAGATAACTTTAATCAAATTCTCTAAAATTCTATCCTTATTTTTTGCATCAAGTGTACCTGTAGCTGCTATTTTTCCTTTATCATAGGACTCCTTTAACAAGGTACCATGATATCTATCTGTATTTTTTACTGGAGGTACCGGTAAAATACTTGAACCGCTTTTTTCATTAAAAGTTAAAGATTGATTATTAGTCGTCATAATCTGTATTTGTTACGAAATTGTGTTTTTCAAATGGATCTCCTGCAATTGGTGTGGTTTTTAAAAATGTTTTTGTTCCAACATATATTTTTACTCCAACATTACATTTAGGACAATCATATTCATTGTCTTCGCTAACTACAATTGGAACAAAAGTTTTATGCATACAATTTTCTACCGGGCAAGTTACTTCTAATCCTTGTTCTGAATAAGCTTTTATTCTATCATTTTCTAATCTTCTAAATTCTAATTCAAATTTACTTTTTCTCCAAGAATTAAAAATGTTAAACAACATAAACTGCCCAACAAATGCAATACCAAATAAAGCAAAGAAGTTTAAATTTAAAAGATAACCACAGAAGCCAATAAACGCACTTATAGCAGTTACGATTGATAAAGATCTAACTATTTGAATCACATAATTATTATAATATAGAAAGGAAAATTATCAACTATTTTAGTTAATATGCTTTTGAAGTTCATTAACCCATTTTTGCATTTCTTTTTTTCGTCCTGCCTTATCAGCCGGCCAACCTTGAAAGAAATAATCTAATATTTTTAAAGCTGCAGAAAAATCTAAATGACTAGTACCGACTGCAGCTGCTAAAACTGCGGTTAAATGTCTAGGATCATCGTATACTCCTTTGTCTACTTGATCGGTAAGCTCATCCAATGTAAAATATTCTTGAAAAAGCATTATTTCGGTAATTTATTTATTGCTTGCGATCCTCCAGTACCCATAGGAGCACTTGGGACGTCTTCACTATTGTCTTCAGGTTCAGAACTCCTACTTTCATAGGGCTTTCTGTCAACAATAATATCTAAATCGTTCGTCATAGACTCGATAATATTTTTTATTTTTAAGCATTTTTTAATAAAACCGTCTAAACTTTGTTTTGCATTATCACTTTCAGTAACTACAGGGTTATTTTTAGCCATATCAGCTTTTGATTGTATATTATCTGTTGCTAAATATAAAGTACCCATATCTTCAATAATATGAGTTAAAGGAAACGGTAATTGTAATGGAGCTTTGTTATTATCATTACGTCCAGAAGCTTGAAGAAGATCTCCAACGGTAACATGGGTTGGTTTTTGTTCACGGGTAGCGATACCTCTAACCCATTTATTATACATTTTTACTTGGTCTTCTTCTAAAAGTTTTTTACTACCCATGTTAATATTTATTGGAAAGTATAAATATATACATGAGCTTTTTCGGTAAACATTTTGTTAAGCTATTAGAACAAGACGAGACAGTAACTGTGACAGACACAGAGGCTATGGAAACACAGTTAGAACCAGGTACAGACGTGGCAGATTTTCAAGTAGATGCACCGTCGTTAGATGGTGGCGAAGTAACTGCGCAGAGTAATGCAGCACAAGCCCAAGAATTGGTTGACATTATTGGTAGAATGGAAGAATTTACAAACTATCTTAACAGTGAAAAGCCTGATTCAGTTCAATCTACGTTACATGCAGCTAGTTGCGACACTTTATTCAATAAAATAGCTGGTGCAGAAACTAAAAAGATTGCTAGAGTAGCGATGGAATTAAGTTCTTTAATTGAAAACCTTAAAGGTTATCTTCACACAGTAGAAACAGGGCCAGGAGCCGGTCCAGCTCGTCCTTAATTTATTTGAGATAAAATAACTCGTCCTTTTAACCCGCTATATGAATGTTGATCAATAAATGTAGCGGGTATTTTATTCATTTTTTGACCAACAGCAATTGCATTAAAATCTTTATATTTCATTCCAAGTGATTTAGGCCATATAAAAACTTTTAAACCAGCGTCAAGAAGAAATTTAGTTTTATTTTTAGCAGTTGTGTCTTGCCATTGTGAATCTAGCAATATAACCTTTTCATGAAATGGAAACTTACTTAATTGTTCGTATTGAAGCTTTGTATATAAGTTAGAACTATTTTCTGTTATTCCAGCAACAGCAACACCATTTTTTGCAAAACATGAATCTATAGGCCCTTCAAAAATATAAATTTTATCGTGAGAATCGTCGACTTCGTTTATATTAAATACGCTTTTATCGCTATTTACCTTTGAAAGATATTTTGGTTTATACTTTTCATCATTCTTAAGAAGAGTTCTTGTTTGATAATGAATAATTTTATTGTGTAAGTTATAAAAAGGTAGTATAAGTCTATTTTTATGGATCATATCTTTTAGAGATAACCACAAACTTTTAGGTTTATTGATAGCTTGATCTAATTTTCTATCCTTTACGTATTTTAATGCTGTATGTACTATTGGGTTTGATTTGAAATAACTTATCTGATTATCGTCAAACAAATTAATACTATCTTCTGGTAACTTTTGCTTTAATATTTTTTCAACTGTTTGATTTAATTTTGGTTCTTCAATATCAACCGGTAATACGTCAAACTCTTTACTTTCTTCTAATAGCTCTTCATACGAAAGCCCTGATACTTCTATAATCCAATTAGTAGGATTAGAATGATAACCGCAGTTATGACAATGAAAAAAATTGTCCTTTACGACGTAAAATAATCTTCGTTTTTTACCCCAAGATTTTCCTTCACGACATATAGGACAACCGCCTTGATATGTTTTGGTTAGTCTATTGTACTTTGGTGACCCAGCATATTGATAAAATTTTTGAACTATATATGCTTCGGGTAGTACCATGCAAAGTAATTATATATTACTTCTGCACGTCTTCAATAGAAACAATACCTTTGCGAATAAAAGCTCCGCTTGCCGGGTCGATCCAATGCGCTTCTGTATACACCTTACCATCACGCTCTACTTTATGCAACCGAGGCTGTACTGTTTCACCTGAGATAGGGCTTGCTATAGGAATAGCCCTAACCATGTTCATGCTACTATGATAATTGTTGCTCATATCTATTGTTTATGTATTTATTATTTAAGAGATTAACCTTATCCACAACTTCTTGAAAAACTTCTTTAGTAAAAAATGAATTAGTCCATTTATCTTTATTTTTCATAATTGAACCTAAATCAAGCGACTGACATTTTTCAAAAAATGCGGTAGAATTAGCAGAAGGTAAGCCTTCTGCAAGTTGATCTTTATATGCAGGTTCTTCATCTTTATAATATCTCCATCCAACGGATAAATCCATCATTTGAATATTATGAGAATATATTTTGTAATTTTCCTCATTTAAAATAGTATCCCAACCGTCTTCAGTAGTATTAAATTTTTCAATTAGATTAAGAGCCCTTTTATGACCAACTTTATGAAGACCTTTTAAGTTATCACTATTATCACCAACTATTGCTTTATAATCTAAGAAGTTTTTCCGGCTTACACCTTTAGTGTATATATCAAAATTAGCATCTGTTATAGCAACTTTTTGAATAGGGTTGAATACTAAAGTATCTTTATCAATTAGCTGATATAAATCTTTATCTACAGTAACTATTACCTTTTTTCCAGGAAGCTTATCTACTAAATAACTTATTACGTCATCAGCCTCCATTCTATTAGGGTATATACTCTTTATTCCCAACGTATCCAATAGCTCTCTCAACGTTTCATCATTTTTATGAGCTTCTTTAGCAATGTCACCGTCTCTATTGCTTTTATACTCGCTTTTTGAAAGAGATTTACGAAAATTCGTTGATGGATATGCTAATTTTTTGTCCCAAGCAGCATAAACTTGATCAGGACTAAATTTATCAACATATGACTTTACGGACCGTAAAAACATCAAGGTTGACATATTAATGTCGTTGTCCTTTTTGTTTTTATTTACCCAAAAAATTCTATATAATAAATTATTTGCGTCTAGTAGAAGAGTTTTCATTTTTTCTATCTTTCTTTTTTGACTTTTTACTGCCTTTATCTGAAAGTTCAATACGTCTCTGCTTTACTGCACGATTTACTTTTGTTTTCGTGTTTGTTGAAGCATTTTCGTATGATCCAAACTCATCTACTAAAGAATCGATTTCTTTATCCGATTTAGCTTTTAGTATTTTATCTCTTAAAGATACCATACAATGATTTTAACTACTCTAAGTAAAAAGTCAACTTATTTCGTTAATAATAAGTTCTCCATCCAAGATTTGTGGTTGGTTAAGCTTAAGAGATTCAGCAACTTTATCAATATCCTTGGTTGGATTAGTTTTTGGGAAAGCTTCATCTGGTATTTCACAATTTAAAAACGGGCATAATTTTTCCCAACCTTCTCCTCCAATGATATCTAATACTAATAAATCGTCTTTCCTATCTTTAAAATAAGACATTACATCAAAATGATGTTTTTCATATCCTGCTTTAAAACTATCTATATCTTCTTTAAAAAATTTTGTTTTACCATATAAAATATTATTAACTTTATCATTAAAGGGGTTTGATTGAGGGTTTACTACTTTTTCATAATATGTTAACATGGATTTTACCCACCCATCTATATCTCTTACTGTATAAATAAATTTTGCATTAGGAAAGTAAACATCTAAAAATTTAAAACAAAATGCTGTTGATGAATCAACTGCTGCATCATAGTTTACAAAGTTCATTAAGTGTTGAGGAAAATGAAAACAGTTTTTATCTAAAATTTTTAAAGCTTCATGTAAAGAAGTAGTACCTGTTCTTGATAAACCAATACCAAATATTTTTCCATGTTTCAATTCTACATAATTATCAGGTTGTTTAGGTTTTGTTTCTATCTCACTTTCGTAAGCTTTAAGTTCCGTTATATAATCAGTTGGTTGCATCGTATTGAGCTTTTATTACTTTATAAACATGACGGGGAAGAACTTCTACAAAGTCAACTATCCCTTCTTTTAACCCGTCTTCAAAATCTTTTAGTGGTACTTCTATTTTTTGATTGTTTGGTACTGTTAAAAATATATGCTTTTCAGGTGTTGTGTAAATAAAGGCGCAAAAATGGCCTGCGTAATCACCGTTTTTTATTGCGTATAGATATCTTGGTTTGGGTTTTCCAGTGTTTCGTATAAAATTGAATAATTTCATTCCATTCCTTTCTATTATTAATGCTTCGTTTTGGACTAAACCCTAAACGTTTAATTTTTGAAAAGTTTAAAGCATATCTAAAATCGTGTCCGGGTCTATCACTAATATACCTTATAACAGCCTCTTTATTTGTATATTTTATAATTTTTTTAGCTATTTGATTATTGGATAATTCTTCCCCGGTACCTATATTATAAATTTCACCCGGTTTACCTTTTTCAGATACAATTATTAAACCGTCCGCGTGGTCTTTTGCATGAATCCACTCTCTTTTATTAGTACCATCACCATAAAGCAAAATTTCATCATCACAAATAGAAGACATAACAGCTTTAGGTATAAGTTTTTCTATATGTTGACCAGTTCCAAAGTTGTTACAACACCTTGTAACACGAACATCTAACCCATACGTTTTATAATACGAAAGAGCAAGTAAATCTGAACTAGCTTTGGAAGCAGAATAAGGTGAATTAGGTTGTAAAGGTTGTTTTTCATTCCAGTTTTTATCATCACTACGTAAAGCACCGTATACTTCATCTGTAGATACATGTACAAGTTGTTTATTATATTTTTTGCAAAGGTTTAATACATTTAAAGTACCGATTACATTTGTATTTGCAAAAACATTTGGGTTATCTATACTATTATCTACGTGAGATTCAGCTGCAAGATGAAAAACTTTATGAAACTGGTGTATTTTAAAAACTGATTCTAATTTTTTTGCGTCTAAAAGATCTCCCATTATGCCCCAGGTGTTTGGTACTTCATCTTTGTTAACGTATTCACAAGCATACGTTTGAGCATCATAAACAATTACTTTATAACCGTTAAAAACTAATCGTTCAACAAGATGATGGCCAATAAAACCAAAACCACCTGTAACTAAAACATTCATATATCTTCGTCTTCTTTTACTTCTGCAAGATTAACAACATTTTCTGGTTCAGCTTCTTTAGATCTTTTATCCTCAATATAACCTTTAACCAGTTTATCTAAAAATTCGTCATCCACGTTTGTGAATTCATGAAGTTGAAGTTCAGTTGCTACTTTATTGCTCAATAAACAGTTGCTTCGTTTTGCTACTGTAATGCCTTCTTTGTAAAATTGTTTTTCTGTAACAAATTTTATTTTGTCTAAAGACCAATCTTCAGAAAGTAGCCCTTCACTAATTAATTCTTCTTTATTTTTATCAAATGCATTAAAAAGATCTTTACCTTTAAACGTACCCGAACTAACAACATTATAAATGCCAAAAGGCGGTGGTGTTAAAATTGCATTATAAATAAAATTCATTAAATCATACATATAAGTAGCGCTGTTATCCTCATTTAGTATGGTTTCGTATTTTAGCATTTTTGAAATAAGATTTTTTGGGTGATAAATTTCACCTATAGGCATTCTTATACGTAAATTATAACAATTAAAACTCGAAGTTAGTGATAGCTCTCCTGCATGCTTTGTTTTGCTATACCAAGATGATTTATCATCAAACAATCCAAAGTTTGGTACTACTTCTTCACCGTAACCACCAGCGGTTGCATAACCTGAAAAGATACAACCTGAAGATACATTAAAGAAAAGAGGCACGTCCATGGCTTGAGCAGCTGATGCTAGTGTTGTTGGTAATACTGCGTTAAGTAACCACACCAATTCTTTGTCATTTTCTGCGTCGTCAACATTTTTTTCACCTGTATAACCTGCTGCATTAATTATTGCGTCAAATTCAATATCATTAGAAGCAAAATTATTTAAAAAGTCTAAAAATGTATTATAATCTCTGTAGTTTACTTGTGAACTATCAATAGCATGCACTTCTATTTTCTCATCTGATGCAAGAAAATTGGATAATTGAGTACCAATAAAGCCTTTCCCCACTACGAGGACTTTTGAATTTGCCATATCAATATTTTAAGGTCACTCCAACGAATTACCACCCATCATTCCTGGTGGTCCTAGGTGACTCATAACAACTTTTTGTAATAAATGATGAAGAGCGTCGTTTTGAAGATGGTTGTCGTGAATTATTCTTACAATACCGTTTCCTTTAACGTCATACCCCATAATAATACAACATTCCATGTATTCTTTTAATATCCTGTCAAGCTCTTTGTAATTATTTGCTTGTTCTGTTTGTTCTTTTGAAAATTTTCTTTTCACCAATGACTCAAAAGCTCTTTTTATCTCTTTTTCAGATAAATCATCAACATTATTTTTATCTGGTAAAGGGGTTGGTGCCGGTCCTTCGTTTTTACTTTTTTTACTCATCTTTTTTTATAATAAGTCGAGCTTTTATTATTATTATTTACGCCCCAAGTAACGATTAACTGAGATATTATGGATTCCATTGAAGGTGTAGCCATAAAAAAGTTTTTAGGTATCTTCCTTCCTCCATCATTGAATTCAAATGCAACCGATAGGTCATTATCGTAGTTTACATAGCATGTACAAAGAATAGACTCTTCACCCGGGTTAATAAGTATACACCACCTACGTTTATCTTTGTCATGAAAATTTTTAAAGACGTCCAGTACAATAAACCCGCTATCTTTCAAACGTTTTTTAAAATAACCACATGTCTTTATTTTATTCCTCATACTTGCAAACCAGGCACAACGTATTTTAGTAATGCTTGCTCTGTCTTTAGTTCAAAAGTACTTAATCCTTGTTCTGTATTAATCTGTACCTTAATTTTATTATGATTAGTAGCACCCAAAAGCCTTACAATATCGAAATGCATAGGAAAACTCACTTCTTTTACACCACTTGCATCTTCATCTAGAATTATTGAATAACTATCAACAGAAGAATTAGCTCTATCAGTTATTTCAGCAAATATTTTACCATCTGAAATATTAATGTATAATTTTTCTGACTCAGCAACAAATGCAGCACCTTTTGCTAGTTCGCTTATCTTAGAAGCGTCAATTTCAAATTCAATATCGTGAGGTAAGCTCATTATCTTCTGTACGCTTAATTTAGGAGCTTGTATAATGTTATCATCAAGAAAGTGATACTTAAATCTCATCTTTTTGTCTTTATAAGATAAAGAATTCTCTTTGTAGTTAAGATCAATTTCATTACTTTCTATAAATGATAAAATCTTTTCTAACTTTTTAATGTTAGGTATGTTGAAAACCAAATTTGAATCTACCCCTAAATTAAACGAAGCATAAACAATTAACCCTTGCTCGTTATTAGCTATACATTCTAATTTTTTATCATTTGTTTTAAAAATTACAGCATCAGTTAACGCACTTATTGGTCGCAAATAAGATGCTATAAATTGGTTTTTATCTTTGATAGTAATGACCATAACTTATTATAGCTTTTCTTCTTAGAGATACAAGCTACTTTTTTTTAGTGTCTGATTCTAATAACTTTAAAATCTTTTTTAATAAAAGATTATTGCTTCTTACTTTTTCTTCTAAGTTAAAAAGTTTTTCATCAATACCCTTTGCGGTTGCAGAATTATCAAAGTTTAATTCTAATTGATTAGGATCGTAATAGTTTTCTTGAGATGGTTCTTGTTGTTGGGGTGTTGGAGGCTGTTGAGGAAAGTTATCTTGTACCGGTTGTGGTACCGGTTGTTGAGGAAATTGTTGCGGTGGGGCCTGGTTAGGTTTTCTTCCCATTAAATTAAGAATGTCCGCATCCATTCTTGCTTTATTTACTGATTGTCTTTTAAGACCTGAAGCTTCACCAACAACATGCTCATTCATTTGAACCATATCACTGTTGAGAGCTGAAAAAAGACCTCTAATGGCTAATGCATCACCATATGGATCGTCCGAGGGCGGCGCACCCGCCCCCGGATCTAAACTTGGATCTAAACCAGCACTATGATTAACCGGAGGGACATTTACGTCAGCGTTAGTCGGTTCACCTGGTGGTAATTTAGGTCCTTGCTCCATTACTTGATGTCTTCTAGACTATTGAGCAAGTTAGCAATATCATCATCGTCGCTTTCGTCATTGTTCGTCGTGCTTGATACTGGCTCACTTGTTTCTTTAGTCGTTGAAGTCTCGGTTGGTTTGTTCTCGATAATAGTTGTACTAGTCGAGACGTTCGCAACTTCATCAGTACTTAGGCAATAAAAATGCTCGTTCAACATATCTTTAAGCTCGTCAAAACTTTTTACAGTAAAGACGGTCTCAAGATCAGTAATGCTGTCATACACTTCTTTTGCCTTCCCGTCGTCCATGCCTTCAATTGCTTTCGGCATACCAAACTTGGATGATACGTATGTCGGAAAGTCGCCTTGCTTCTCAACCTTAATACGAAAATCACACCCACTATCACTTAGATCAAAGATACGAGGACCCAATTCATCAGCCTCATCTCCTTGCATAGCTTCCATAATTACCTTATGAAGCTGTCGACCAAATCGCAACAACTTAGTCGTACCATTATTATCTGGATTGACCGGGTCGTTTATAACATAAACGTTTACCATCCAGTTTTCACGACGCATAATTGCTTTAGCCTTTTCCTTTTCTTCTTCGGTACCAGTCTTAGTAATACGATATCGAGCTTCACCAATTGGATCACGCTCACCCCACGTTTGTGGGCTTATCTGATTAATGTATTGACCGGTAGCAAACGATGTCCACCCGTGCGTATAATAATGAAAGAACGTTTTATTTGCATCCTTTACATTAGGTAATAAACGCACCGTATAAGTATTACCAACTTCTGTCCTTAAGAACTGAGAACGATTAGATTGACCTGAATCTTTTGTCATTTCAGCCTTAATACTTTCGAATAGTTTCTTTATATCTGCCATAATTATTATTTTTTCTTCTTAGTTATTATTCTTATTATTCGTTATGGCAATTCCAATTGCCACTCACACAATTATATATTAATCTACTAAAGTTTCCACTTTTTGTTTGCATAATCTTACTATTTTATTAAAATATTCTTTTAAATCAGAGTTCATATTGTAGAATTTTACGCGATAAACGCTTATATCGTCAATAACATCTTTTAACATCATGTTTACCACTTCTCTATCTGCCTTTTTAAACTCTTTTGAAAAATCTTGAAAGGTAAAAAGCATATAAACGGATACATCCCCTGATTTAATATGAGAAAAAAACGAATTTAAGGTATCGGTTTTGTTTTCTTTATGATTAATATAGTCGTCCCATTTTATTTTTTGTTTACTGCAGTATTTTGTAATAAACAATCCAGAATTAAGAAAAAATTCCTTATTTTCTTTAGAATTAACTTCAGCTCTATTCAAACTATTAACATAATCAAAATAAAGCTTACATGCCTTAAGGGAAGTATAAAATTTTAAATCTAAATTAGGTTTATCTTGATAAATCTTATATGGTGCATTAAAAAATCTATCAATATTGATATTTTTATGCTTAGAAAAGAAGTGAGCTAATTTTTTGCAAAGAAATCTTTTATTATCGTCTAAATTATCAAAATTGTTTCTAAATTTGTAGGGTTTATTATTAATTACCCTACTAACCTTTAGATGAGTATTGTAAATTAGCTTTTCAAAGTCAGTCACTAACTTATTATAGATAACTCCACTAATGAATCAATTTATTTTTGCTGCTGTTAATATACTTCATGATATATTTGCTTTTATGCAAGGAAGGATCATAAAATAAAAATAATTTTACCATTTCAAAGTCAGTATCTATATCAATCTGTTCTTTAAAAAGGTTTCTAAGCTTCTTATCCTTTAAAAGTAAAATAAAAATATTAGGAAGGTTTACTTTCTTATTATTAAGAATAGAAATAAAGGAACAAAACCCCATAAATGCATGAGCTGTTTCTTTATTGTGTGTATGCTCTACTGGATTATGGTTTTCGTATTTCATGATTCAAGATCAAATAGTTTTGTATACTTTAAAAATGTTTCTGTTAGTTTTCCGCCTGCTGAATCGGTATGACCACCACCATCTATCAATTTACCAGCGAGTTTGTTTAAGTTAACAGGTACCCCGCTACGTTTTCTAATGCTTACACTTCCTGACTTTGTATTTATTACGAAAGATATGTCCGCGTCATACTTTTTTAATATCCCCGATGCTATTTCATTAATGTGATAGGAACAAACCGTGGAAATGAGTTTATATTCTTTATTATCTATTTTTGTTTTATATGAAAAAGCTTCACCGTTAACTAAATGATCTTTAATCTTCTTATTAGCTAACGAAATCATATTTTTTTGGTGTAATGTAAATTCGGTAAACCCGTTATAAAATTCATCTATGAATTTATCTACTCTTGCACCTGTATAGCTCCATAAAACGAAATTTACACCGAGGCTTTCTCTATGAGCTAAACGATAACAGTCGTAATCGTCAATAAATTCTATTAATTTAGCTTTAGGTCCATTTAATTTTGTAGCTGAATTTGGAACATTATCAATAAGATACTTTAATACTAATTTTGTAGTAGAAGTATAATCACTATCTAATATTAAAGTAGGCTTTGTAAACTCATCGTAATTATTTTTACCATTATGATGGTCAATAACAACAATATTTTTATAATTAAGTAAATCTCCGTGTTCGCTAACATTTAAATCACATATATAGATCGTATCATATTCGGAAATTTTATTTCTAGTGAGAAAGTTTACAAAATCTTCTCTAAAATGCTTATGCGTGGTAGTTTTGAAAAGTGTTTCCTTTCCCAACAACCATTTTATCACTAATAAACTACCAACACCGTCTAAATCCGAATCAGTAAATACGTAATCTTTACCGTTCATTTAGATAATTATGATTTTCATGAAGATACTCAACCATTAGCTAATGCTTCTATAGCACCCATGACGTTAGCTGCAGCGTTACCCATATCTTCAGCACCTTCACCGTCGGAAATAGTTAAAGTAGGGTAATGTATACTCATTTCCGTCTGACCAAAGTTAGGACCAAAACGATTCTTCATAACCCCCAACCGTATTTGATCTAACCCTCTATCTTCTTCGTTTTGAAATATGGAAAATATTGCATCTGCTGTCATAGCTAACCCCATACTTTCACCAATTGTATCTAATCCAGGGTCTTGAGTATCGTAACCAGTTCTATTTAACTGAGTTGCAGTTATTATAGGACAATTATGTTGGTATGATAATGCTCTTACTTGTTCTGTTGCATATTTTACTCTTTCATAACTATTATTACCTATAGGTGAATGCATCAAGTTAATATAGTCAAGAACCAAGGCATCAATCTTAATACCCTTCTGTTCTATCTTCTTCATAAATGCACCCAACTGATTTGATGTAATAGTACTTGGTGGAAACTCTTTAATTAGTAGTTTACCTTTAGGGTTATCGGTTATTTCTTTTTCTATCTTATGTCTTAACTCTGGTATTTCATGTCTTAAGCTGTTTATTTCAATTCCAGTTAAATTACCTGCTAATCTCTTAGCATACATGAGCTCACTCATTTCAAGAGATACCACTAATACCGTTTTTCCTTGTTTAGCCATATTAACGGCTATGTTTCCTAAAAATATAGACTTACCAACGTTAGTTTCACCAGCAAACACATAAATTGATCTTCCGTTTTCTAAGAAACCACCATCTAACATTTCATCTACCCACGTCCAACCTGAAGGAATAGTAGGTTCTTCTATTTGTAAGTTTTCTATTAACTTTTCGTGATCAACTAACAAGTCAAAACCAATATCTACCGATAGATTTATACCACAACACTTTTCAAACTTATCAAATATTACTGTTGGTTCTACTTTACCCTTTGCACAGTCATCTGCAACGTCTAACATTGTATGAAATACCGACTTTTCTTTTAAAAACCTTTCGGTGTTAACATAAAGCTCTTCAGTATTAAACGTTTTATCTAATTGATCGATTTTTAATAAGGTATCTTTTAAATCAGTCTTCAATTCCGGTGTGGTACAATAAGATGCTATCTCGGTTGCACTAGGAATAGTTTGTCTTTTAATAAAAAAAGCTTTTATGATCGAAATAATGCTTCGATAGCTTTTATTTTCAAAATACCTTGGTTGAATGTGATCTATAATAGAACCCAAATATCTAGGATCAGTAATACTCTTGTAAAGCACTACATTTTCGTAGTATTCTAAGTCCAGTGAATTATCAGACATATAAACAATGATAGATTATTAACTAAAATGATCAAGCTTCACGATTTAACGTGCTGATATTAATTTGATCATATATCCAGTCATATGTATGGGTAATACCCTTAAGTAGTGGGTAATGCGGGGCCCATCCCAACTTTTCTTGGATTAATTTGTTATCGCTATTTCTACCCCTTACTCCTAGAGGGCCATCAATATAATTTCTTGTTAATTTCTTACCTGCAACTGTTTCAGCAGTTTCAATTAACTGGTTAATTGTTACCATTTCATCAGAACCAAGATTTAACGGTTCTGAAACGTCCGATTCCATCAAACGTCTTATTCCTTCCACACATTCATCAATATACAAGAATGAACGTGTTTGGGTCCCGTCACCCCAAACGTCTATACTACCGCCATCTTCAGTTTCGGCCACTTTCCTACACATGGCTGCAGGAGCTTTTTCTCTCCCACCTTGCCACGTTCCTTGAGGACCGTAAATATTATGAAATCTTGCTATTCTACAAGGAATACCATAATTTCTTTGATATGCTAGATATAACCTTTCGGAGAATAACTTCTCCCAACCGTACTCACTATCTGGGTTAGCAGGGTATGCAGAGGATTCTTCACAATTTGGGTTATCTGGGTCTAATTGATTATGTTCTGGGTACATACAAGCAGAACTACTATAAAAAATCTTTGTCGTTTTTTGTTCATAAGGATATACCCTTGAATCATTAAACCAAGGAATCTTTACATACTGATTTAACTTGTTTACTGAATTTAAAACGTTAAGATTAATAGTTGCTGAGTTTCTCATGACATTAGCATCATGATCACCTGTAAAGATATAACCAGCGCCACCCATATCAGCAGCTAATTGATAAATTTCATCAAACTGTTCTTGATATTGAACAGGTACACTGGAATGATAATCACCGGTACGAACTATTCTGTCTACAAAATTCTGTCCTGTAAGATCACCTGTAATAAACTCATCTGCTTGTGTTTGTGAAAATTCAGGATACTTAAGATCCACACCTCTTACCCAATAACCGTCTTTTTTTAATCTGTTAACTAGGTGGTTACCAATAAACCCACCCGCACCACATACTAACGCTGTTTTCATATCAGTATTATAACTACTTTTCCTCTTTATCAACTATTGAAGCTATAATTACATAATTACCACCATCATTAGTTGTGAGATTTTCAAATTCATAGTCCTCGTTTATTTCTTTAATAATTTTTTTAAGCTCTTCTATTCCTTCTTGTTTAAGATAAAGTGGAATATCGTCAATCATTATAGTACTTGTTTTGCTTTTAAAAATATCTCTTATTTGAGTTAATTCTTCTAAAACAGGTACACCTCCACCTTCATCATGAGCATCTAACCAAAATAATGCATCTTCTTCTATAAGTGGCAATACTTGAGCTAAAAAAAGTCTAGAATCACAATTATAAATATACGGTTCAATTATTGAACCATATCTAGCAAGTTCAGAAACTTTTTCTATTGATGTTTCAACTCTTTCCATGTTGATATCACAAGAATAAAGTTTGGTAAAACCACAGTGAACCGCTTTAGTTAAACCACCACCTAGGTGGCAACCGGTTTCGATAAAAACACCAGATTCGGGTTTATGCTTTTCAAATAAATTATAAATATTGCGGTTATTTACATCAAGCGTTTCTTTATAATCAAGTAAATCTTTCATTTTTTATATTACTGCAAATGGATTACTATCTTTAAATTTTACATATTCTAAAAACGCTTTTCCTTCGTGCATCTTATATACATATCCATCTAATAATGATTTACCACCATTAAAACTCACCGACGAAAAGTCGGTTCCGTTTGAAAATAAAGTACTACCATTTTTTGTTAGATACAATATACTTTTTGACTCATCAAAAACCCAACATGTATGGGTTCCTTTAAATGAAGTAAATGTTTCTTCTAAGATATAATCGTCATCTAATTCAACAGGCAATAAATCTAATTCCTGCATATATGCTGGTATATAAGATGTATCAATATCTTTTGTATTACTAACGTCAGTTACATCCCTATAATTAGTTAACACACCATTATGAGCTACATACCACCTACCATAATTAAATGGGTGTGAGGTATTCTCACTATATTTTCGTACCTTACTAGTCGGAGCTTGATGATGACCCAAATAATAATCCCAATCTTCAAGATAAAGATCTTCTATATTAAAGAGTTTGTTCTTAAAAACGTTTATCTTACCATCTTTTATTCCGCAAAATGTAGATGCATAACCGCCTCTATCTTTATTAAGATCATACAAAGAGATAAAACGTTCTCTACTCAAACTACCAAATATTGCACACATTTGTTTATATTATAAAGAATCTAATAAATATTTCAATATGAAAGACAAAGATACTCAATTTTTATTCGAATCTTATGAAAAGTCTTTAACTGAAGGAAGAAAGAAACAATTCGAAGACCGTGTAAGAAAAACTGTTATCGATCCCGATACCGGAGAAGAACGGAAAGAGTCATATTATGAGATGATGATGAGAATAAAGGGTATTAGAGGTGGGGCTGGAGCAAGAAGTAGAGATACAAGATATAAAAAAGCTTCACAAGGAAAGGTTGCTTTAGGAAAACGTAAGTTTAAAGTAGCTGATAAAGCCTATGAAACCCCATTAAAGGGGTTACAAAAAGATATTATAAGTTTTGTAGAAGTAACACCAACTACAGCTAAAGAAATTATAGATTTCGGTTCAAAAATATTCGATAAAGATGAAGTTGAAAATATAGTAAAGGATATGATAATAAATGGTTTACTAGATGAAGTCTTTGGTGAAGAAGAACCGCAAATGGATGAAGTAGATCCAGATAAATTAGGGGAGATTGAAGCTTTTCAAGATTTTACTGCTGAAACCGAAACTGATTTAGAAGATTATTAATCTGTATGTTCTTGAATAGGGTAACCATACTTTGTAGCATCTAATTCTTCATGATCATCAATTTGAGGCATATCATCATGCCTACCTTCAAATATTAAATTACAATCTAAATCTATATTACTTGCAAATAAAGTTCCAGGATTTTGAGTAGGCCATGAATCATATACATGTTTAAAATTTTCAGTTACAAAATTTAAGAACCACGGTTTAAATCTATGCATGTGTTCACTATCATGTAATATTACCACTTTAGCTCTTCCTTTAGAAGCAAATTTTACCCAATTAGCTCTATTTTCATAACCACTCGAATCGACAAATATAATATCGTAATGATTATCTAATTTTTCAAATGTTGGAGAACCCCAAACAAAAATACCTTGTGGCTCAAGTGTTATATTGTAGTTTTCATTACTATATAGCTTTTTCATAGTATCAAACCAACAGTCTGGTTTTGTATTATGATATTCTATACCCCATACTTTTGCTTTTCCTTCTTTAGTTATTTCACTAAAAAATTTACTACTACCATGACCGGTGCCGCATTCTAAAATGCTAAGTTTTTCGCCACCGTTTTTATCAAATAAAAAATCCACCACATAACTTAGATAAGGTATATGTGATGAAAATGCTGTGTCGTCAGGATAGCCCTTTTTAGCTATTTCTTCTTTGTTAAATATTTTCATTATGGTCCTCTTGTACCATATCTATCAGAAAATACTTCATTAATAGGGTACGGTTTGCATTTATGTTCTTCCCAAAATTCAGTTAAATCTTGCTTATATGGGATAGGGTCAATATAACCAGCATCAGCAAAACCTTTTATTCTTAATGAACTACTTGGTGTAGTTGCATCTGAAAGTTCTTCACCGCTATAACATGTGTATGTATACTTAAGGTCTACTCTACTACCAACGCAATAATCTACAATTGCTTGTTTATTCATACTAAGTAAAGGACAATCTAATTGTATTTCATTTGTTCTGTTTAGTGATATCAAAGTTTGAAATTGCTCTCTAAACTCTTCACTTCCATCCCAATAACCAGCTAAACTATCTACTGCTGTTGCACCATGATACACTTTATTAGCACCAATTGACTCTGCATAAGCACAAGCCATAGATAAAAACATTTGGTTCCTAAAAGGTACATAACTTACTGGTTGTGCTTCACCAACCATATCTTTTACATCAGGGTTGTCTATTTCTTCATTAGTAAGCGAGCTTGAAGTTAGCATATCTTTTAAGAAAGATACGTCAATAACTTTATGCTTTACATCTGAATCTTCAAAATTATGACTAAAAGCAACCAACTTAGCATGTTCAATTTGTACTTTTGCACAATCAAGTTCTCGTTTATGCCTCTGACCATAATCAAAAGTTAAACAGTGTAGTTCACCAGATGAAAATTGAGCCATTCTTAACATAGCAGCACTATCCATGCCACCACTAAAAATCATTACTGCTTTATCCATATAAAATAGTATATATCAATTACCAATGTTTACCATAATAAAAATCTTCAACAATTAGGTAATCCATTTGCGTGGATTCTAAAACTTTCATTGCATCTGAAATAGTATTTAGAATAGGTTTACCAGCTATGTTAAAAGAAGTGTTTAGTAAAACTCCATGACCAGCTAGTTCTTCAAAAACGGTTATTAAGTCATATAAAAACTCGTTTTGTTCTCTTGTAATGGTTTGAACTCTAGCGGTCCCATCTATATGTGTAATAGATGAAAGTTTTTCTCTCCATTCCTTTTTAACTTTAGGACAGTAAAGCATATGTCTACTTTCACCTTCCCATTCAAAGTATTTTGATACGTCTTCTAACTTACAAACAGGAGCAAAAGGTCTATACCATTCTCTATTTTTAACTTTAAAGTTGAGAATGTCTTTCATATCTGGAAATGCAGGGTTACAAAAAATAGACCTGTTTCCTAAAGCTCTAGGACCGTGTTCACATCTACCTCTTGCACAACCAAATATTTTTCCATTTGCAAGTTCGTTTGCAATATCTCCGAAGTTAATTGGTTTAGCTGCATTACTTTCTATCCAAGCGGGGTAAGTGTTTTTGTCTAAAAGTTCCATACCACCGTAAGTAATATCGATAGGTTTCTTAGGTCTAGTCCAACTAGCTAAAAGCCCTAATGCAATACCACAATCGTTGGTATTTGGAGCAACAAAACTTGGTCTGTCTGGAAACATTTCTTTAATTTTGGTAGCTAATAAAATATTAAGACCACACCCACCGGTAATAATAATAGGCAAGTTGTATTTTTCTAAGTAAGGGTTTGCTACTTCAAAGAAACACTCTTCAAAAGCAGCTTGTGATGTTGCAGCTACATCCCAGCTTAGTTCTTTTTCTAATCTGTTATCTGCATCGAAAACTAAACCACAAGTATCTGTAATATACTCCTTTAATTTAGCCTCATAATTTTCTCCATCAGGTTTTGAATAATAAAACTTTTTAAAGTGTGGTAACCATTCTTTATTAACTTTACCATAGTTGCAAAGCCCCATAATTTTACCACTATAGACAAGATTACCATCAGAAATCCATTCTTGTCTTATATCTGGGCAAAAATGAGCAAAACACATATAAGGAAAACCAAAGTCAAAATCGAAATCAGTCCGATCAGCCGGGTTAGTTTTATCTAAATAGGTTACACCGGTTTCTCTGTCAGCAGTAAAGATGTTAAAAAATCCATCGTTACCACCACCATCAAAACTAAAAATAAGTGCTTCGTTAAAATTAGATTGATAAAAAGAACCACTTGCATGAGCATGATGATGCCAGCCTTCTAAAACGTTTTCTGCAGGTATAAAGTCTTTATAACTATATGTTATATCGTCGTGAACACATTCGGTGTTTATATGAATTAAATTATCAAACGGTGTTGTATAACCCAATTCTTTTTCCAAGTATTGTAGCATCGCATATACAGCTTCTTCTCTGAAACGTAAAGGTTTGTATTGAGCTAACCCGATATTTTTTACGTTAAAGAAACGTTCAAATTCTATAACATAAAATTCACCGTTATCTTCAATTGCAATTGCTCCGTTATGCGAACCATAGATAGCAATATTTGCCATACGCTTATTTACCGTAACTATACACTAATTTCAACTTCTTATCCAACTCAGGAATTATGAAATTTTCCCACAAGTCTTCATCTTTTCTCCAGTTTTTATAGTAGCCAATCTTGTCTCCTGCCTTGCGTTTTCCGTCCTCACTCTCTATACCTATTTGAAAGGTACTACCGGTCTGCGTTAATATCCCATGATTAACAGCCATGTCTTTTAAACCACTGTATTTGTCTAAACCAGTACGGAAGTTAAGGTATATTTCAGCTTGTAAAAAGGGTGGTACAAATCTATTTTTTGTTGTTAAGAATCGTAATGTTGCCCCAGAATAATTACGAGATTCAGGTAACATTTCATCATTATCATTTGATGCATCTTGTCGTTCTTTTTTATTAGCAAGTTGTACTAACACACTAGCCATATACTGAGGCCCACTACCACCAGCAGCAGTTTTTACCAATGTTGGCATTAAAGCAGATGGATCATCATATGTGTGATTACTAAACAAAATAGTAGTACCTGATAAACCAGCTTTATAAGTTAAAATTCTCATCATAGACTTTAACTGTTTAGCTCTAAGACCCATATCCATTGCACTCTTATCTTTAGCAGCGTCATCTACTTCTTTTTGTGATGCCAAGTTACCTAAAGAGTCGATAGAAATAATAAATTTACCCTGTAACCCCTTTTCAACAATACTATCAAGCAAAGCTACTACTTGGTTACGACATTGTTCCACCGTATACACCGGTACATATTTTGTTTTAGTAGCGTCTAGACCAACACCTTCAGTGCTTTCCTTATCTACTGCAAACTCTGTATCAAAAATAACAGGATGAAGCCCTTGTTTTTGAGCATTACCTAAAATTTTATTAATAATATACGTTTTTCCTGATTGTGACGGTCCAGCAAAACCAATTAATCTACCTTTTGGTACCCCACTACCTACACACCTACCACCAATGATAGCATTCAATGCATAACAACCTGTGTCATACCAGGTATCAACGTTGGAAAGAGCGTTTTCACTTAAGTAGGTTGCTTCAGGGTTTAATTTATCTAAACTTGAGAATACATCTGCGATCTGATCTTTAGCCATACAAGTATTATATAGTATAAAAATTAGTTATCAAGAAAAAAAAGCGCCCATAAGGGCGCTTACCAATATAGTTGTGTTTTTGTTAATCGTCAAACAATTTTACTACCTCAGCTTCTTCAGGCTCTTCAGGAGCGTCTGCTTGGCCCAAGTTAGTAATGATGGCTTTATATTGGTTGGTCAACTTATCGTCCAGATGTGTGGCACAATCACTATCAATAATAGTAGACTTATTAAAAGTCCAAATTGTGCCTTCTTCCCTACCTTTTTCGGTAAGAAATTCTCTAAAAAACATTGGTACTGTTTGTACCTGTAACTGCCCGGTTTCATTAGGTTGTACAAAAATGGTGCACGGGTTTTTAAGCTCGATGCAAGCATCGCATTCTTTAAGTAATTCACCGATTACCGTTCGTCCGACTTGATCAACAAAAATCTTAAGATTCATATCAATATTTTATCTACTCTCAATCTAAATCAACCGATAATTTTTTACCAGATTTATCCCTCATATATTTGAAAAACGATTCTATATCTCTTTCGTCACCAAGACCCCAAGTGCAGATTTCTCCTGAAGTTAAAAGTTTATTTTTTAAAATACCTTTTGAATCTAAATCAGCCCACTTTTTATTATCAACAATATAGTTTTGTGGTTCATTTCTATATGAATCGGTTCGATAATGATGATACATAATCGGTTCATAAGGGCTTATTAAGTCATAACCATTAGTAAAAGATCTAAGCGTTATATTATATTCTTCTCCAGAAAAAAAGTGATCGGAATCAAAACCCATCTTTCTAAAAAATAACCCTTCTGTAAATGTAAAATGTAAAGACACCCAAGAAGACATTCTAAATTCACCTACCGGTTCTTCAGGAGTTTTTCGAGCTCTTTTTCCATCATAGTCTGTATATTTTTTAACGTCAATATAGCTTAACTCGTCTTTTTTAATATAATAGTTATCAATTTTCGTAAATTGTTCTTTTACATCGTCAGGGTATAAATCTATTTCATAATCATAAACCAATTCATTACAATAATTAGTAACTAAAGGGTTTCGATAATAACCTTTTAACGTTTTATATATTTGTTTACATTTAACATCCCATTCTGTGGTAAATCTCATATGCGAATCAATAGATAAAAAATAAGTTTCGTTGTTATAAAAATTTTGAATCATATTTCTTGCATGTCCTATACCTTTTGCATTTCTATAATTGGTGTGTATATAATGCATATTAGTTTTATCAAAATCTACCAACACATCTTTTTCAGATTGATCAAAAACACACACTGAAAGTAAATGAGGGTCTTTAGCTTTACTATAAAGATCAATTAGCGTATTGTTAAGGTCTTTATCCCTGTAACTTGGTACCATAACAAAAATAGTTTCGTCTACCGTTTTTGTTTGTTCAAGATCTTCAAAAAAAGAAGATACTTCACCAGCTAGTTCTGGCATTTGTTCATTTAATTTTAATCTATTTTCAGATTTACTCATATTTTTTATTCAGATAACAGACTAAACAAATCACATTGGACTGCCTGGCCTGGTAAATAACACTTCCAATTTACTGCATTGTAAAATCTTTCGATAGGAGCAAAAATTAACTTTTGATATATCTTATCATAATCAGGTTTAAAGAATTCCTCAAATTCTTCAGGCCATTCATATTTGTATGCTATAGAATCAACATTATATCTGTTTGGTTTCTTAACATAAAAGAATCGAACTTTATCTCCCGATCCAATAGTTTCATATTTCTTATCGAGTTTATGCAACTTTAACAATTGATTGTAAAAATAGCTTGCTTTACAGTGTATAGGCATACCTTTTACAGTTTTCATACCATCACATTGACCTGCATATTTTTCATACCCTTTTAGACCCATTACACTTGCAATATCAGTTATATGTAAGTCTTTGAATTTTTCATAAACCACTTTCATTGCTTCATTAGTTTGTTGATAGTCTTGGGTTCTAAGCATTATCTCAATTACGTTTTTCATATGAGGTTTTAACGAGTTGGGTAATGTAGTTCTAACTACCTCTACCCCAGTATATTTCGTTTTGTTTATCTTAGCACCTTCGTCGTCAAGTATGTTCATAACGTAACGTTTCTTCTGTAAGAACACACCCACTTCACCAATACACTCACGCTTGAATACAAACCTACAATCTTTACTATTGAAAGTCTTCTTACCCCATATCATTATTTGCTGATTTAAGTATTCAACCAATTCATCTTCAAGCTTGTATATGTCATCATGAACTTCGCCCTTTTCATTTTTAAAGTTTAGTCCTAAATGCTTAATCAGCAACTCGATTGATGCATAAGATGAATCTGTATCATTATAAATGATAGGGTCTTTCTTCTTTAAATCTTCATCACTTAAACCAGTTTTGAGTTTGATAAAATCTCTAATAATTACATTGCTTTGTTTGATTACTGCTTGGCCACTTAACGTAACTGACGATGCAATATCATCATCACCAATAGGTGCATTTTTGTTACCGAAATATCCATATATTGAGTTAATCAAAATTTTTACCGTTAACTGTTTAGTACCAGCTCTTTGAACGTTTACCCCAAGTTGTTCATACTCAGGGTCATCTTTTTTCATTACAACATGCTTTTTCCTAAGTTCAACATACTCATCTTTAAACACTTTACGTTTTTGATAATAATAGTCAACGATCTCAGGAATGATACCCTTTTCTTGTTGATGAAATACGATGTTTGCTTTTGATATAGTTAAATTATAATCCTTAATCATTTTAGCAAACATCGGGTAAGTAAATTCTTTTACTTTACCACTTACCATTTCCATAACTATTTCTTTATCATCCTTTTGAAGTATTTTACCGATCTTCGTCTCTGGTGATAAATTTAATGATATCATCACATTAGGATACAGACTGTTTGCATCAAACGATAAAATATAATTTTGAAACCCTTGTTGAGGTTCACCCACATATGCACCTGGATTCTTACCCGTATCTTCACCCCGTATAAATGTAGGTATTATCTGTTGTTTATGTCTTGCACGTATACAAAACGCACCGTTAATCACAGATAATGCACCCATTGCTGCATCAAACGTAACACAACCAACATAAGCTAACATTCGTATCAATCCCAAATACTGTAACTTTTCTTCTAACCTTACGAGTAGATTTACGTCCTGAATATTGTAATCAATAAACTTATCCCAATCTACATCTGATAATGTTGCAAGGTCCATACCTTGAAAGTCTATCTTTCTTTCACCTAACTCAAGTTCACCAATTGCATCAAGTTTGTATGACTCTCTCAATGGTGCAAACTTTTTATATATGTCTAAATAGTCTAACAATGCAATACCTTCGATATACCAACGTATTTGCTGTCTACCAAAAGCACCTTGAAGGCTCCTATAATAGACGTTATTTACAGGTGATAGCCTTTTCATTTGTTCTTCGCCCATAATACGTTCACAACGTTTAATAATATATGGAATATCAAAGAACTCAGAGTTCCAACCACTTAATATATCAGGGTAGTCTTGTTCCAAATAATCTAAAAACTTTGCAAACAGTACCCTTTCGGTTTCACAGTAAATATATTCAACATCGTCCCTACCTTTACCATTATATTCTTTTGTACCCCAAGTATAAAATTTTTTCTCAAGATTATCATAAACAGTAATAACATTAATCGCATGATTAGCATTTTCAATATTTGGAAACCCATCAGGTGAATAAGTCTCAATATCTAACAAAAGCATCTTTACTGGATGTTTAGTAAACTCATCAGTTTCGTTTACTTGCCAAAAATTATCTAATAAAAACTGTTGCTTAATAGGTAAGTTTTCAAAAAGTCTTTTTATGCCATTATTTCGAATAAATTGCCTTCTTTCAGATTCTCTTTTAAAGACCATTTTACGTAAAGGTGTCTTATAAATTGAAGTTGCGTTTGAATGTCTTTTATCCTTCGGTTCAATATAAAGATAAGGATTGTAGCTTTGTAGTACTTGTATTCTGTTACCGTCTTCATCCCAGGTAAACAGTCTCATTTGTTCTAAGTTTGGTTCATAAACTACATTCCTATACATACAGATCTATTATAGAGTAATCTGCGAATGTTTCAACTAAACTTTGTTTTCTTCAAGTGAATTAATGAATTTACGTTGCGGAGAACCGTATTCAAAATTATAAGATTCGAAAAATTTACCAATATTTTCTTCTTTTTCTAAAAATCTTGACTCCGCAAAATTTCTACCACTAACGGATTCTTTTATAAAACGTCTTTCATCTCCTAATACTGCTTTTATTTGATCGATCATTTCATCTCCAGTATTAAACTTAATTGGAGCATTTTCATACGTACAAATGTCTTGACATGCAACCGGTAACCCAAAACAACCCGCTTCCAAATATTTTAAATCACTTTTTGATTTATTAAAATTATTATCTATTAGCGGAGCTATCATCATATTACCATTTAGAGTATACACCTTTTCAGGGTAGTTAAATAATTCAGCCCAAGGGTGAAATTCTATTTTTCCTTTTTCAACGTAAGGTACTAAATCACGAGGTACGGCACCCATAAACACCCACTGAAAATCATTGATAGTTTTTTTAATTGCATCGTTAACATGATAAAAATCATCTTTACCTTTTACTCTTCTATCTACATCAATATGAGCTCCTGAACCCGACCAAATTATTCTTGGTTTACGTTTATACTTTTCATAATCTCTTTCTATTTTATCTCTATTGTAGTAGTTACCCATCCAAAATTTAGGTACACAATTAGGTATAACTGTAATAGGTACTTTACCACCTAACTTTTCACTAAAATAATCTTTCATGAACTTACATGTAACGGTCATCTCGTCACACAATTCCATTATTCTTTGAATATTTTCTCTAATTGAATCATCAGTAAAAGCAAATTTATATTTGTTATAGTCTGGTATATCTTCTCTAAATGGAATATCATCTATTTCATATATTATCCTAAATTTAAGTTCTTTAGAAATTGCTTTTAAGTGCTGAACAAATTTATAATGATCTTCAGATGCTTGTCTTTGTATTTTTAATGCTTTACAATGCCTGTAATGAGCAGGGTCCATTGTCATACAAGTTGAAGTATGCACCATACACTTACCGCTTGCATTTAAAAGATATTCTGGCCATATTACTCTCCAAAAACCACAACCACCATAATCGGCAACGTAATTCATAAAACGAGGTATATCACCCGCATGAGCTACATCTGGGGTTCTTGGTGGTTCTTTTGGAGCTAACGCAGCAAAATTATTTTGAAAAGGGTTTGCGGCCCCAAAAGGTCTCGGTGCGTTTTGAAATGGTGCTTGAAACATTGTGCTTATTTATTTTAGTCTAAATCTTTATCAATTTCTCTATATTCTACTTTTCGAGTAATACCGTTTGTCTTTTCAAGGTAAATAACTTCACCTGTAGCAGCTTTAACGCTTTCTTTCCTATGACTAATAACATAAACACACTCATTGAATTTTTCTACACGCTCTCTTAAAATATTTGTTACCAAATCTACTCCTTTTTCGTCCAAACTACTATCAAAAAGTTCATCATACATGCTGAAGTTAAATGCAACGTCACCTTGTAGCCTTCTTATATCCATAAAAGCAAATAAGCAAGCCAAATCAATATTTTTCCGCTCTGCTCCAGAAAAGTTAAAATATGAACAGATTTTATTTTTTTCATTTATTATTTGTTCTTCAAAATATTCATTAAAAATACAAACACAATTGCTATCCATCTTTTTAAGATAATAAGCTAGTTTTTGATTGAATACGGTTAATATCTTTTTAACAATATAGGATTTTACCCCTTCTTCAGACACAACATACTTTACCACATCAAGCATATTAATCTTTTTCTTTACTCGGTCAAGTTTACTTTTTATATCCTTTACTTTACTAATATATTCATCTATAACTTCATCTAAATTGGAATCACCAGATTTTAGTTCCTTAATATCCAGTTTTAATTGTGATTGCCATTCTAAAAGTTGTTTTGCTTTTTGTTTTAGTACTTTTTGGTCTGAAATTTCATTGTTTATTGTTTTAATTTTAGTTCTTATCTTTTGTATACCGGTTGTAAGTTTGGTTTCTAATGCAGTATACTCAGATATATTAGCTTTAAGTTCAGATATCCTAGAGTCATATTTTTTTATACCGTCTTCAATTGCTTTCTTTTCTTTATTAATGTGTTCGGTATCGTGATCTTCTAATTTACGTAGACAAGTAGGACATATCTCTTCATCTGTACCTATTTTTAAAAGAGTACTTTCAAGTTGTGATTGTAACCCACCGATTTTTCCAATTTCGGTTTGTTTTTCAGATTTTTGTACATATAGTTCCTTAATTTTCGATTCTATCTTGCTAATTAATTCTTCATTTTGTTTAATTGCATCATCTTCAATGCTTTTTATTTTACTTTTTATATCTAAAAGAGCACGTTTATTGTCTTCCTGTCTATTTTTGTATTTTGTAATTTTTTGATTGCGTTCTTCTAATAGATTGTTTCTTTGAGACTTAAAGTTTTCTAAAGTACTATTGTTTTCATCATAACGTGTAGATTCAATATCGAAATCTTTTTTAGTTTCATTATAATCACTACGAAGATTAGAAATCATGTTACTAAAAATTTCTAAATTAAAAATACCTTCTATAAATTTACGTTTTTCAACCTTTTTCTTACCCATAAAAGGTACAGTATTGTTTACTGTCATAATTACACAATTTTGAAAGACGTCTTCTGAACAGTTAATAAGTTCTTTTATGTAATCATTAGTGTTAATTATAGAATCTCTAGTTATATCTTGCCCATTTTTGTAAATGTAACATTTAGAAGGAGAAATAGTACGGTTAATGGTATAATTATTTGTATCTTGTGGTGTAACGACCTTAAACGATAAAGTTACTGAACAAGTTTCATTAGTTAGGTTATTTTGGATTAGTTCTTTTTTTAATTCTCTTAAAGTGGATCCAAATACAGCAAAATTTATTGAATCAGCTATTGTACTTTTACCTACACCATTGCGTCTATCTTCTTTATCTTTATTTGACCCGGTTATTATATTGAAGCCGCGATTAAATTGAACTTTTACTGGTTCATTACCAACAGAAAGAAAGTTTTGAATAGAGACTTCTTCGAAGAAGATTTGCTTCATTGATCTTTATTATAAAAGATTTACTAAGAAGATCTAGCTTTCTTTTTTAGTTTTTGTACAACGTCTTTTTTGGAATATGTATTGATAAGATCTTGTATCTGGCATTTATATTTCATATGAAACAATTTAAACCCTCTAATAATCCTATCTTCCATATCATCTTTGTATATTTCTTCGTTGTCACTAACATATATTTTAGCATCTACCGCTTCTAAATGAGGAAACCATAGAAAGGGAGTGGAAAGATTTTTTTGTGATATTCTATAACACATATCAGACCATTCAATAGCTCCTTTAAATCTTTCATCAAAGAAACCCACTTTCTTAAAAATATCTTTATGTAGATAAACTAAACTACCTGACGTACCCATGTTTAATGTCATTTTTTTATACCCAGTACCTATATCTACTTTCATTCTTTCATTATTAAATGTACCAGTTGGGTCATCAGCAGCGGTACAATAATAAAAAGATTTTAAATTTGTTTTCTTTGCAGCATTAATGTAATCTTCAAATAAAGTATCGTCCAAAATTTCAATTGAATCGTTTAAGATAAAAATATGTTCAATTGTATCATCTTTTAGAAGTTCTCTAATACCCATATTATAACAAGCAGAAGGGTATTTTACATATGCTGGTTTAATATATTTTCTAACTTTTGTTTCATCTACGTTTTCTTTTTTACCATCATTAACGATGACTGTTTTATCTAAGTAATCAGTCAACCCTCTAATGGCTCTTTTTAAATTTTTACCACCTAACGTAAATAATACTATACCTATTCCTTGCATGCTTTATATAAATCTATTGTATACTGTATGACGTCTTTTTTATTGTTAATATCTAACATACTAACAAAGTCGGTTATCGCTGTTTCATAATCAACGCCAGAATATTCATATTCTACTTCACCTTCTACTGAAAACTTATTAAAATTAATTTCGTAATCAACATTAATTGAAAAGGGTTTAAGGTTATTCAAACAAACCATTATAATATCCAAGTCATCGGCTTGTATATTCTTATCAATAACCAACTTAATTATATTTCCTTTAAGTATCGCTTTTAGTTCATTAGTTATACCGTCATATTTTATAAGCTCACTTAAAGGTATTTTTATATGTTTGGGAGATATATCATTTAAATGGAATTTCGTTTCAAGAGTATTGAAATCTAACTCATACCAACCTTTAGTACTACCAGCATCCCCAAAATCCATTTCAAACGGGTTACCAAGATATAAAATTTCCCCGTTTTTATACTTTCTTTTATCTCTTAAATGAAAATGACCTGTAATAACTTTGCTGCCTCTTTCTAATATTTTTTCTGGAGAGTCGCCATGATCACAAACCTTAAAATTATTCATTTTAAAATCAAGAAGTTCAAAATGACCAAAAATAATATCGCTATTTGCTTTAATATCACTTATCTTTGTACCCCAAGGACAAAAAGTAATGTCTCTATCAAAAATTGTCTGTGTATGGTATTGATCAATTATCTTTAAGTTAGGTCTACCCTTTAAGATAGATAAAGAGTTAACCAGACTGTTGTCTTTATAATAACAATCATGGTTACCGGTTATAAGAACGATATTATAAGATTGAAGAATATCAAAAAATTCATTTGCAACATGAAGACTGTTTACTGCAATTTCATCTCTGTAGTGAAACAAGTCACCACATATCATTATATCTTTTATTTTTCTTTTTTCTAATTCTTTATTAAGCCAGTTAGCCCAATCCAAAAGTATTTTATGCCAACTGCTGTTATTTTGATGAACACCTAAATGGATATCTGATATACAACAAATTTTAGGTTGTTTGAAATTTACAGAACTCACTGTAAATATGATATAATAATTACAAATGAGTACAACCCTGGTAACAGCAATATATTACGGTGATAGGGAAGGAGAATTCGGTGGTAGGTGTTGGCAAGAGCAATACTATTTTTCTTCTTTTCAAAATATATATAATTTCGGTTTACCTGCCGTGGTATTTTGTGACAAAAGAGGTTACCCTAAATTAAAAAAATATTTTGACTATCTCGATTTCATTGACCATCCAAACAAACACAAATTAGTGTTAAGTGAGATGGGTGATTTTAAATTTAAAAAACAAATAGGTACTCATAGAAAAAGAACTATTAAGTGGCAAGAAAAAGTTTCAGAAGAACGTAAAAAAGATAATCCTGATGAACCTGGATTTTTCCACGCACGATGTGAAATTTTATGTCATAGAAAAATGTATTGGGTTAAAGAAGTTGCTGAAACTAACCCTTACGAAACCGATAATTTTGTATGGGTTGATTCAGGTATTACTCATTGGGGTTTAAATCCAAGAAGTATGGGTGGTGTCGAAATTAATAACTACTTTAATAAAAAGGTTTATTATCCATATAATAAAAATAATATGTATACCCCCGAAATTGGTAAAGGTATAGATAATTTAATTACAGAACACAAATTAATTGGGATAAAGCACGGTAATTTATGGTACAATGCTCACCATGTATCATTACTACAAAAATTCTTGCAAGATGAATATGGCTTATCAGAAGAAGAAAGTTGTATAAATGAACAAGTTATAGGAGGGGTAGTTGGTATACACCCTTCTGAGTTTGAAAAGTTTTTTGAATTTTACGAAAAAGCATTATTGTTGTTATGTAAAACTAAACCACCAAAAACAGACTTTTTTACTGAAGAAATTATTCTTTCAGCATATCACGTTTTAAGAAAACAATTTTGTTTAGAATTTATGGAATGGAACCATGACGTAAAAACAGATCCTAGTTGGGTAGATTTTGGTGAAGAAGATAGATCACATATTAAGTGTTTCTATAAAGTGTGGGATGAGTTTAAAAACTACGTGTAAAGAATTAGTCGAAGATATCATCTTCACTAACAGGCTTAACATATACTTTTTGTTCAGCTTCGTCACTTGAATTTAAAGCTTCTTCGTAAACCCTCTCTTTATATTCATTAAGAGCTTCATGGTGACGTTTTTCTTTCTTAATCCTGTTAATGAATGCATGGAAGGCAATAGTTGTAAAGTATGAAAAAGGATTATATTTTTTACCATTAGAGTCTGTAGCTTCTAAATTAAACTTTTTATTGAATAAAGCTGTAAACATTTTTACTACAGCATCACCAATCATTTCATCTTTATAAGAGTAATTGATAAAGTTTGGTGCATAACTCAAGCCATGAGCAATCTTAGTAATCATTTCACCTAACTCTTCACTACACACGTCTGTATCGTAGTATTTTGCTATTGCTTCTTTAAATTCCTTTGAGTTAACATAATGTTCTTTACTCTTAGGTTTTATCTTAACACCATTTTTTGGTTTCTTTGCTTGCATGGCTAATATTAATTATAGTATAGTATTGTATAAGTTCAACTAGTTTATTTTTCATGAAAGTTACTAATTTTAACGTTAATATTTTCTTCTTGATAAAGATCAATTCTTTTATCTGAATGCGATTGACCATACCTTAACTGGTCAGCAATATCAACTATAACTAATTTGGTTTTACTTTCATGCAATCGTAATCCTCGTCCGATCGACTGAAGGATTTTAATTTTTGCTTTACCGCCAGAAGCGAAAATAATATAATGTAAATTATTGATACTAATGCCAGTAGAAAAAATCCTGCTAATTGCAATACAAATAATATTATTATCCCGCTCAATAAGTCTTTTAACTTTATCACGCTCTTCAACATCTACTTCACCTCTTATAAAATATACTTTCTTATCTTGATTGTTGTTATTTAATTCTTCAAATAAAGCTTCTCCATGTTTAATATAATCTACTAATATAAGAGAATTATTTTTAACACCGGTAGATAACTTTTTTATTATACCGTTTCTAAATTTATTTTCAAATAAAAATTCAAATTCTTGTCTATATCTTTCTCCAGGATCCGAAATATCAATTGCATAATTAGGTTGGGTTTTATAATGAAGCTTCACTACTTGAGCTACTGCATTTGTTACATAATGCTCTACTCTTAATTCATAACTCTTTTTTTGATATATCACCGGGCCTATTTTACCAATAATATTCCACTGATCAGCGTTGTTATCAGGAAGAGTACCCGTAAACCCAAATTTATTTTCAGTTTGAATGCTTTTTATTATCTTGTTTACTTTGTTTGAACGTCTTACTTTATGACATTCATCTATTACCAAAATATCTATATATTGTATCCATTCTAAATCAGTTTTATCGCTTTGTAAAATACCTAAATTAGCAACAATTACATTCTTAGTCATATCTACTGGTATATTTCCAGTCCATTTACCAAATGAAAAGGTACATTCATACTTGGTAAAATCTTCATATGTTTGATTTACAAGACCTAAGTCGGGTACTATAATAAGAACTTTCCAAGTATCTTGATTTACTTTCTGATAAATTTGTTCTAACATACTTGCCATGGTAAGAGTTTTACCACCGGCAGTAGCTAACATGACAACCCCTCTCCCTTTATCTAGACACTCACCCACAATTTCAGTTTGATAGTCTCTTAACTCTAAACTAAGTTTTGCTTCTTCATGATTAAGATTAGGCTTTATAGCTTCAAGTAAAGTTTTTTCTAACTGTATTTTTTCATTAGGAAACTCTTTTTTGATAAACTTTATTATATTAGCAGTTAGACCAACTTCATATTTACCTGCGGGTGTTATAACATACGTTCTAGCAGGCATATATCTTCCATACCTTCTTGCAAATCGAGCTCCTTCGTTTTCAAAAGAAAAATGTTCTCTTATGAAGTTTAAATTATCTGATTTTATTACTGCTTGGCGTTTACGTTTATCGTAATCAAAAATTGCCATCGTTACTATTATAAAAGAAAACTATGTTTTTTCAAGATAAATATTTAAATGGCACCCTTTATATTTTTCGAAGGGATAGTTGAACCACCTTCTGAAAGTGGTGCGTTAAGAGCTTTACTACTGGTTTCGCAGAAAGAATTTTTATTAGAAGCTAAAAAAGAAAACAAAGATATGTATTATCACTGGCTCAAAAAAACGCATTTATGGGATTTTGTTAATGAAATAATTTGTCCTGATGAAAACGTTTATGGTTATAGAATTTCAGTTACAGAGAAAAAACGACCCTGCCTAATAATAGACAGGGTGTCTTGGGATAACGTTCACCAAATAATAAGCAAGGTTACTTAACTTCTATATCCAATCCTTTACGCCAACCCAATACTATGTTTATGAGATATCCATAAACTGCTCCACCGAGCCACCCTATAACAGCAAAAGATACTACATCTTTAATATTTGCAGTTACGGATTCCCCGATTGTGTTAATAGCAGCATCTAAGTCACCTAAACCACCACCAGCAATTAAAGCTAGTACTGGAAAAACAGCTACTTTGATCGCTCCTGTTAATGCCCCTAATAATGCAAGCACATTAGCTAAGGACAGTACCCCGATTTTGTGTAGTTTTTTCATGTACTATATATTTATGGATACTCCCTGTATTTTATTATGGAGCATCAATTTTTACTTCTAGACCTCCGCATAATTTTAGTGCTAGATTACCAAATAGTGCAGTAAATACACCAGCTACTAAACCACCTATACCATATGCAACAATCATAAAACCGGTAGCTAATAAAGCACCAGCAATACCTGCTCCTGCATCCATTCCAGTTAACCCACTAGCCATTCCAGCAGCTCCCCCGAATAAAGTAGCAAGGATAATTAAACCCCCTAAGAGGCCTCCTGTTAATAACCCTACCACTGCGTATACTTTTGCACAGGACCATACGCCGATCCTTCTTATAGTGTTCATGTTGATATTTAGGCTATTGTGGAAGTTGTTCTTTGGTAAGATTACCACCAAAGCGTTCATACTCTTCGGTGTTTATGTTAATTTTATCTTTTTTAAACATATCCATAAAGAAATCATAGTAAATTGCATCTAACTTACCCCACCTTATTAGTTCTACGTATTGAACTAAAGGAGAATCGGTTTGTCCTTCGTTTCTTGTTATTAAAGTACCACCTTTTCCTTGACGACATGCAACATAATTCCACTTTTTAGAATATTCTCTAAACTCTTCATCTGTTTCTAGTATCCAACCTGAAAAATCTTCGTCTTTACTTTTTAAAAGTTCTGTTAATCTGTCTTTATTCCAGATAGCAGCTTGCAACGAATTTCTATATTCATTATTTTTCGATATCATGCCAAAATTATCATTGTTTATTGGCCCTTCTGGGTTACCTATTAAAGGTTCATCTGGTTCAGGCATAGATAAACAACGAAGTTTGGTTATATCGTTTCTTTCCATGAAATTAAGAGCATGGTAAAAGTTATTATTTTCTACTGGGTTTACTATAATTTGATCTTCAACCATGAATAATACATATTTTGTTGTTATTCTACTAAGACCATGTAACACCATTGGTTTAAAATGACTTGCATTTTCATCCCAGGGAATTTCAGTATTTAGACATTCTATTTCCCTGTTACCGTAATCTAAAAATTGATTATTTTTACTATCGTAGGGTGAGTTATTACAAACTGTAATAACATTGTATGGGCATTTCCAGTTCTTTTGGTGATAATAATCCCAAATTTTAAGTATAGGCTGATAAAAATCAGAACTTAAAACAAATATTGTGCAATCAAAGTTTCCTCTCATATATCGATAATTCATCTGGACTCCCTATTACATGCTGAATTTCATGTTGTTTAAGACAATAATTTTTTACATTATATCCCCTATCAATCAAATCATTAAAAGTTAATGACACATAAATTTCGTCATTATGCTTATAACCTTTCTTTTTAGCTCCAAGGAATGAACTAAAAAATAAATCTGCTTTTTTCCAATAATGTGTACCAATTAAACCATGACACGAATGGACTTCTTTTTCTTTTAACAACTTACCGTTATTATTTTGGTCCGGTACTATAAAACTATAATGAGGATCAACAGTATAAACGGTTACCACTGCACTATCAGGGTCTTCCTGTTTTAAAAATTTTTCAAATCGTTTTGGTTCCCAATTTAGCACCTGATCTACATTAGTTTGTATTAGGGGTTCGTTTTTAGGAATATGTTTTTTTGAAACATATAAAGTCTCAGCTGGTCCACTTGTCACTGCCTGTATAATTATAACGTTTGCATCTTTACAAAACTTTTTTATGTGTTCTGTTGCGTTGTATTTTTCTTCGTGTTCTTTTAATACAATAAAGTGATATTTTGCTTTTATGCCAATGCTTTCATAAGCACGTTGTACCATGGATTTACCTTTTATATCAATGAAAGGTTTGGGTATATCTATTCCTGCTTCTTTAAAAGCAGATGATTTACCAGCCATAGGAATAACTACATTCATTATTATAATTTACTAGTGTTCCTGATATATTCAAATAAGTGAGCACTAACACCTTCACCACCTTTAACGGGTAAAACGCAAGATATTTTTTTTATTTCTGGAATAGCATCTTCAGGACAAAAAGCATAACCAACTCTTTTCATTATTTCTAAATCTTGAATATCATCCCCCACAAAACCGACTTCGGATGCTGGTGTATTAAAATCAAAACAAATATCATTTAATTTTTGACTCTTATTTTCACCTTTACTATGGTTTACATGTAAAAAAGGAAATTTTCTTCTTTTAGCAAAAGCAGGATTTATGTCTAAACTTCCAGAAAATAAAGCTACATTAATACCAAGCTCATTTTTTAATCTTCTTAAGCCGGTAATATCTTTTTGATTATAAGTTTTGGATATTACATCACCGTTTTCGTTGTATGCTGCTTTTCCATCAGTTAAAACCCCGTCTATATCAAATAATAAAAGTTTTATATCCATTATTGTGTTTCTAATTTTTGTATCTCTATGATATTTCGAATATCAAACCCAATAGATCCCATAATTTTTTCTACTTTTTCAAGATATTCAATAACTAAGTATTGCTCTACAATATTACTATTTATTTGTTTAATTAGTTCCGTATTTTCAGCTACTTTTTCAGCTGCTGGTGTAGATAAACGTACATTGCTTTGTTCTTGTATCTTTTTTGTTAAATTGGCAAGCTTTTCAGTTTTACTCTTTTTTAACTGGTTAACTTCATGCTTATGTCTCATTAATCTACCAACCCAAATGTGTCTCCTACCTGGAAGTTGTAATTGTACATCTTTTAAAGTGAATTCGTCTATAACTAAATGGTCATTAAGCTCTTTCTGATAGTTTTGTATAATTTCAGACATCTATTAAATATTATTATACTAATCCGGTAATGTCAATTTATAAAAACGCATTTTTAAGGGCTCTTTTGAGTGAAGAAGACGGTAATGTTGCTGGAGCTGGTGGTGCGTTAGGTACTTGGGACCAATCTCAATTTTCTGGACCAGGTTTATATGCTCCTGGTGATATGAGACGACCTTTTGCATTAGGTGCCATGCAAAGACGTGCTGGAACATCAAAGAAAAAGAAGAAAAAGAAAAAGAGTAGAACAAAATCCAAAAAGAAATAAATTATTGGGTGGATAACTACGGTCACTGGACTTATAATCTCGAAGAGAAAGAGATACCTAAGAGCTTTTACGGTTTCATTTATCTAATTACAAATACAACTAACAACAGAAAATATATCGGTAAGAAACAAGCTACTACAATTCTAAAACGTCCTCCTCTTAAGGGTAGAAAAAATAAAAGACACGTAGTTAAAGAAACGGATTGGAAAACATATACAGGTTCTTCAGATAAGTTAAACAACGATATAGAAGAGTTAGGAAAAGATAAATTTACATTTGAAATCATAAGATTTTGTAATAGTAAAAGCGAACTTGCATATTATGAAGCAAAAATGCAATTTGAACACGATGTTCTTTTAAATGAAGAATATTATAATGGTATTATAAACTTAAGACTAGGTAAAATAAAAAAGAGTTGAATATTGATAGTAACAATATTATAATTCTCTAGTGAGGTTTGCACTTCCACAATACAATCTTTTATTAATTGATTTTCAAGATATACATAAATCCTTTGACAAAGAATTATTAGATGATATTCATGAAAATATGTTAATGGATACATTTAAAGAAAAGGGGTTTCAAAATAAAGATATAAAAAAGCTATTCTTCCACCATTCAATAAAATCTACAGTAGACTACATTAATAAAGTAAATTCAAACAATAAAGTTATTCTTTATTTCAATAACACACAGTTTTATGAAAGTGAAATATTGAATTATATACAGGAAAAACAATATTTGGATATTTTAACAAAATTATTATTGAAGTTACGAAGTGTTTTACCTATAAAGGTTGTCATATCAATGAGAAGTTTACCTTATTTTAAAGAGCTAGTTAAATCTAATGACGGTAGAGCTAGAGGCACGGTGTTGAAAATAAATTCTACCTTATCTAAATTTAAAATTGAGAACTTTACTTTCGAAAAAGTAAAAAAGTTTGCTACTAAATATGAATTAAATTTTTTGTCTAACGAATATTTTGATAATATCAGGACAAAACAATTGATTTTCAAATAAATATATAAAATGAAGTTCGATCAAGCAATACAAGAAGGTTATAATAGGTATCTTGTATCTGAAGAATCAAAAACTGTAAACGTTCCAGCTGATTTACTTAAAAGAGCCGTAAAGGTAGCATATAATGCTTTAGGTTCTACATCTTTCAGTGAAAATGAACAGTTAATGAAACTTTACCACGATACCTATTTAGAATTAGCTCACATAGCTAGGCAAGCAGGTATTCAGTCACTTGAAATAAGTGGTACCGATGAAGACTATGAGAGTATGGAAGGTACTACAGACGAAACACAAGCTGAGAATCAAGATTTTGATAGTGTAAACCCTGACGAACTTCAAAAAGCTTTACAGTTGGGTAAACAATTAAAATCTCCTGAAGTAGCTCAAGCTACTCAAGATTTACACGGTAAGGTGGTTAATAAAATTAAAGATGTAACTAGCAAATTATCATGATTAAAGTACATAGCAAATTTTTTAAATTAATAAAAGACAAACACGGTGTATTAAATGAACAGGTACCGCCAATGCCAGCACCAGAAGCTATTCCGGGTGAAGAAGTTGTTGATGTACAACAGACAGAAACAATTACCGAACCAGAACCCGAATTTAAAGAACTAACACCAGAAGGTGAAGTAGAACTTATAAGACTTATTCTTAAAGCTCTAACTATTAACCCCACAGAAGGTACTATACCACCGGAACTATTAGATACCGAAATTAATGAAAATAATGGTCGTAATATGTTAGCTAAAATTCGTAATTATATGAATACATATACCGATGATCCAGCTATTAATTACTAATGAAAAAATACAAACCGTTAACTGAAGTTTATGGTGAAGTGGCTTATCAAAAGGTACCACAAATACCAAGACAGACTATTAATGAATGGACAATATTAGCTACCGATGAAGGAGCATCTCCCGTTAAGTTGGGAGACGTTGATGAAAAATTTTTAAAACGGTTAAGAAAAGATATAGTTAACCATCAAGGTGGTGTAAAAGAACTTTTAGAAAAACTTGTTGCTGGTGGTGATTGGAGTGCAGGTATGAAAGATGCTGAATATAAAGATAAAATTTTATTACCAGCTTTAGAAGCTTTTATAAACATTCCAGAAGATATCGACGTTAATGGATTAAAAGAACTAATTAAAGGTAAAAAATCTTTAACTGGGTTCTCTGATGCGTTACAACAAGCGGTCGAATCAAATGACTCTTTTAACTACAACGCTGCTTTACAAGGAGCTGCAGACATTGCATTTAAAGGAAACGTTCCTGAATTGTTAAGCAAATTATTTGCATTAGATTACCAACAATCAGGTGTATCGGTAGGAAAAGGTGAGCTAGTAGC
>TARA_R100001163_G_scaffold65829_1_pt1 | contig 39506 bp, 36 predicted proteins | sample TARA_R100001163 | Tara Oceans TARA_R100001163 (sample SAMEA2621285) | marine metagenome | biome: marine biome (ENVO:00000447); feature: deep chlorophyll maximum layer (ENVO:xxxxxxxx); material: "saline water (ENVO:00002010), including plankton (ENVO:xxxxxxxx)" | depth 120 m
TGATGCTTTTTATAGACAAATACAAGAAAAATATAAAGAAAACTTACTTAATATGGTAGGTGAATCTGGTAATAATAAAGGGTGGATTGGTTCACATGTAAAGTTTAAAGCAACACCAGATAGGATAAAGAATATTGTAGGAAAATATTTGCCGACCTTTGATTATATCAAAGTACGAAAAGACCAATTCGGTGCTGGTTCTCTATGGAGGAAAAGGCAATGAGTTGGTTTGAATTAGTTAAGGCAAAGGCTACATCTACTCACAATAGTAAAGGTGAGAAAAAGGATAGATGTGCTAAATTAGCAGATAAGAAATATGGACTAAAAAGTTCAGCGTATAAATCTGGATACATAGTACAATGTAGAAGAGGAAAAGTGTCTAGAAAAAAGTGATTACTATGAATTGGATGTCTATTCTAAAAGAAGAGTCAATGTGGATGACTAGGCTTCCAGAAGATAAAAAAAAATTACTTTCTATGCAGCCATCTTTTGATGTTGAGTTCCCAGAACTAAAACATCCTAGTGATGAAAGTGAGATAAGTCAAGTTATTGAAGCAGTAAAGAATAGTGATTTAACAGAAGAAGAAGAAACTGATTATGATAAGAATAATATTGATGTTATGTTAGAAATAGTTGATGAAGATAAAGAAAATTGGGCTAAGTTTATTCAAGATGTAGATATTTACACAATCAAATTAAAAATGAAATATGGTAGAAAAAGACCATACGAGTTTAGTGATAAAATAGAATCTAAAACAGATACAGATGATAGCCCTTCCTTTCCTAGTGGACATGCTATTGAGGCATATGCCTTAGCAAAAGTATTGGGGGAAAAGCATCCAGATAAGGAAAAGGAATTGAATGATATGGCACAGAACGTTGCTATGTCTAGGCTACAAATGGGTAATCATTATCCTAGCGACATAAAGGCAGGGAAAAAAGTAGGGTTAATGATAGCAGATGCTTATCTATCTACAAACAAGATTGAGAAGTGGAGTGATATACTCAGCAAGAAAGGAGATGGATTCAAACGAGAGAAAGAATCTGGTTTGCATGGATGGTTCTCAAGAAGAGGCGGTAAAGAATCTAAAGGCAGTAAAACACAAGGCGGTTGGATTGACTGTTCTTCGTGTGGAAGTAAAAATGGCCCAAAACCTTGTGGAAGAAAGGATGCTTCAAAAGGAACTAAAAGAAGATGTCGTCCAACATGTTCTGCTTGTAAGACGTATAAGAGGAGGAGAGGGACAAGATGAGTTGGTTTGAAATAATTAAAGAAGGCCGTTGTACTAGAGCAACTAAAAAAACATCATCTACACGTAAAGGTAAGAAATGGATGAAATGTGTTCCTAATGGTAGTGGCGGATATAAGCGAGTTCATTGGGGTCAAAGAGGAGTAACTGTTTCTGGTAAGAGAAAAGGAAAAAGAAGAAAGTCATTTAGAGCAAGGCATAATTGTTCTTCTTGTAAAAGAAGCGACTATTCAGCAAGATGTATGGCTTGTAGAGATTGGTGATTAATATGAGTTGGCAAACGATTCTTAAATATGAGGAGATATTCTACCATGCTACTGATTATAAGAATCTGGCATCTATTATGAAAGACGGAATTGTTCCTAATTATGATGGGATTTATTCATCAGAATCTGGCCAACTATCTACTATGTGGATTTGTATGACTAAGCACCAGACAAAGAGAGTTATGGTCATACCGTACAAAGCAGATACTAAGACACATAGACCTGCAACAGACCATAGCCCTATGATGTTAGAGATGCTAGGTGCAAAATTAGATGAAACTCCATACACTATGGACACTAAGGTATATCAGACGTTTGAAACAATCAAGCCTGAACAAATAAGATTCGATGGAATAAGGGTTGTAGACAACCCATGCTATAATCCTGAAATTGCTAGACAATTTGATAGAATGCATGGGAAGGAAGAAGAATGACTTGGTTTAGTGTAATGAAAACTCCTGCAAAGGATAGGCGGTATAAACTAACTGCTGAAGATATTGAAACCATTAGGCGACTGAGAAAGAAAAATACTCTAAATCAAACTAAAAGAATCTTATCAGAAGAATATGGTATTAACATATCAACGGCAACAATTGTCTATTGGACTAATGAAGATTCAAGGAATAAACAGCGTATGAAAAATGCAAAAAGAAAATATGTTCCTGGGTCAGAAGAAAGTGAAAGAAGGATTGCTAGAGATGCCGATAAAAGAAGGGCAAATTGGAAAGCAGACCCTGATATGAAATTAAGACATAGATTACAACAAGCAATAGATGAAAATAGAAGCAAAAGACATATTATTACTTTTGATGGGAAAACATATACATTAGATGAAGCGAAGGAAATTATTGAAGGTGGAACGCTGAGAAGAAAGAATAGGAAGATGGATTAGAATGACAATAGAAGATTTAAACTTCACCCATAGAATGGATATGGAGTTGTCTAAACATTCCTTTCCTTATTTCTTTAAAAATGTTCTAGGGATGATGTATCCTAAGTATATGGAAGAATGGCTAGAGTCAATGGAAACGACAGACAGAACGGTTATTATTTGCAGCAGAGACCACGGGAAATCTGTATTTATGCATAGTTGGGTAGTATGGAATCTAATCTTTCAAGAGCCACCATTTCAAATGCTATACATTTCATCTAACCAAAAGCAGACTATGGTACATATGAGAGAAATAGATAGATATTTTAACATTCCAGCATTGAAACAATTCAAACCTAGTCGTGGATGGGCTATTGGTAACATTACTTTGACTAACGGTAATTCTGTATTGGAAAGGTCAGTAGGTTCTCAGATTAGAGGACTTCACCCTCAAGAAATCATTATTGACGACCCTTTGAAAGAGTTTAGTATAGCAGGTATTAGTAGAGTTACGGATTGGTTCTTTGGAGATATGATACCTACACTACATCATACTGCTAAATTAAGAATGATTGGAACGCCCTTTACTTATACTGATATATTTTCACAATTAGAAGAGAACCCTGCATATTTCGTTAGAAAATACCCTTGTTTTAATTCACTAGAAGAACCCCTGTGGCCTGAACGTTGGGATTATGACTCATTGATGCAAAGAAGGGCTGAAATTGGGTCATTGAAGTTCACTAGAGAGTATCTATGTATTCCTGTTTCGACTGGAACTGCATTATTTGGTATAGAACATCTAGAAAATGCAAAAAATAAAGATTTTGTCCTAAGATTAGGACAAAGAAGAGATAAAGGGTTCAGATATTGTGTAGGTGTTGACCCTGCTATATCAACCGATGGAGATTATAACGTAATTATGGTTTTAGAGGTAGATGATGAAGGGAATAAAACGATTGTTCATGTCGATAGAGCCAAAAATGTGAGTTTTAGAGAAAATATTGACAAATTGCGTATAATCGGCCAAGTTTTTCAACCAGATAATATACTTTATGAAACAAATACCTTCGCAAAGGCATTTACTCAAGAATTAAGAGCAGTTTCGGACTTAAATGTTAGAGATTTTGATACAACTCGAAAAAAGAAGCAAGAGATTATACTAAACTTACAAATGAACTTTGAAAACAACAAAATTAACCTTCCTTATGGTGATAATAATAGTAGAGCAGTCACAAATATGTTAATTGAAGAATTGTCCATGTTTTCTATTACTGATAGCGGAAGGTTTGAAGGCGTAGGCGCTCACGATGACCTAGTAATGGCGTTAGCGTTGGCTAATAGTGCTGCACAAACTCACACGGAATCTTTTGTATTATTAGATGACATGGAAATATTTGACAGCCCTATAAAACCAAACTACGGCATAAATAGAGGAATGGTAGGTCTTAACTTTTGAGGTGAATTACAATGAGTGAAAAAGGTGATGCTTATCGAGAGTTGGCCGATAAAGAAGATGATATCGAAGAAGTCCAAGCAGAGATAACTAGAATTAAAGAAGGTATTCAAAGAAAATGGTTAGAATCTCAACCAATTAGAAGCCATGATGAAATCGCTAAAGACTATGCTAATCATGCTCAAATAAATCTAACAGAAGCGAAAAATGCTTTGTTTGAATACCCTAAAAAATACGAGATAGAAGGCAAGGATATCCCTGCATTAATTAAGGGAATGAGAAAGTATCGTAGAAAGTTAAAGGGTGAAACTAAAGTTGCATTTACTAAATCAATTGATAATTTGATTGATGATTACGCTGATTATCTAAACAAGTGTATTGATAGTATTTATTGGGTAAAGAAATACAAAACTCCTCTTAAACAAATGAATTATGACGAAAATAAGTTGATGAAATTAAACTCTATAACTTCTGAAGAACAGAAAAGAGAAGTTGTGGACGTTTTGTGTAAGTATTGGGAAGCCGATTTGAAAAGACAGGGTATGTTATATGGAAAGGAATATGCGATTCTTACTAAAGAAATGAAAGGTCTGAAAAAACAATTTACTCAGTTGTTAAAAGAAACCCCTATAAGTGCTTCACCAAAGGACAGTATTAAGAAGGCTATATTAGATTCGGTTTGTAATAATCCTGGTATCTCATCAAGAGAGATACATGATTCATTGCCTCGTAATCTGTATAACCGAAGTTCGCCCCAAATAATAGCAAAGTTAGCATCAGAACAGAATATAAGTAATGTAGATGGAATGTACTATAAAATAAATGATGACATCAAGAAAAACATATGGGCATACACGGCAGCGTTTATAGATTCAGACGGATACATTACAATGGATAGAAACCATAACCCAAGAGTAGGATTAGTAGCAACAGGTAAAAGAGGAAAGGCGTTTATGATGGAGATGCATAAATCATTGGGTATGGGTCGATTACATCTAGACCAAAAATCTCCACAAGATACTAGATTGATTAATAGACTTAATTTTTATTCTGGAGCAGATATTAAGAAACTGTTAACAAAGTGTCTGCCTCATTTCAAGTTAAAAAAGAAAAATGCTTCTGTACTTTTAGAGTTAATTAAAATTAAAAAAGAAAACAAAAAGGAAGATTGGTATGGTGTTAGAAAGGAGGAGTTGTTTAAATTAATGAAATATTATAATCACAGCGATAACACTAGATTTGATTGGAAAGCATGGGATATTGATATTGACGGCATAACCAAACTAGAAGAAAATACTAAAATGGAGTTCTGAATATGGTAGAAGAAAAAAGAAGATTTAGTATTACTAACTTATTTAGAAGGAGAACCCCTACTCCTAAAGACCCCAGAGCATTTAATCCTGGTATTCAAGAAAAGGCAACAGACTACATGATTACAACTCCTGTAATCTATCATGTAGCCCAACAATCTGTTATAGTTAGGACATGTACTACTCAACTCAAAAATGAGATATTTAGAAGGGGTTATACTTGGGAAGAAGCATTTGCTTACAAGTGTAGAGATTGTAATCATGAACATGAACAGCCTGTTGAAAAATGTACAGAGTGTGGCTCAGTTAATTTAGCAAAACCAGACAAAAAGCAACTTGAATATGCTAAAGATTTTATGGCTAAATATGTAAATGAATCAGACCAAATGTTTATTGATATTTTGAAAGAATTAGAAGATGACTTGAATATTATGGATGATGCATATATTATACTAAAGAAAGAGTATTATCTTGATAATGATGGTAAAATAAGAATGCATAAAATAAAGGAAATGTACAGAGGAGACCCTGTTACTATGGCTATATATGCAGATGAAAATGGTGTTAAGGGTAATCATGGTTTTACATGTTTAAATCACAGAGACCAAATTGTAGAAGACCCTCATGCTACATGTGACGAATGTGGTTCTCCAATGCATCCTGTTTATTATGTAAATAGATGTAATGGGGAAGAACAGCACTACATCAAAGGAGAAGTATTGCATTTTAGTAAATACAACCCAAGTAGATTATATGGCTTATCTCCTGTACTTACTCTGTGGAATCATATTACTACTTTATTGGCAATGGAAAATTATGTTAATTCTTCTTATTCAAAACAGCGAATGCCTAGAGGATTGCTTGCTGTTCAAACTAGAAATATTGATTCAATGAAATCATTTTGGCGTGGTGTCAAAGAGAAGATGGAGCAAGACCCTCACTTTATTCCTGTCATGGGAATAGAAGCAGAAAATGGTAAAGGTTCTATTGAATGGATTAAGTTCATGGATAGTCTAAAAGAGATGGATTATATATCTGTTAAAGATGATTTAAGAGATAGAGTATCTGGATTCTACGGTGTAAGTAAAGTGTTCATGTCAGATAACTCTGCAAGTGGTGGATTAAATAATGAAGGTATGCAAATACTTGTTACTAATCGTGCAGTAGAAATGGCTCAGACTATATGGAACAATTATGTATTTCCATTTATTATCAAGGAGTTTGGTATTACTGATTGGGTTCTTAAATTGCCACCATCAGAGGAAGAAGATGAAATTGCTAGACTAAGAAAGAGAGAGATAGAAGTCAATATTGCAGGGTCTATTAAAAATCTAGGATTTGAAATAGATATGGATGATAAGGGTAGATTCAAGTATTCTAAAGAAAAACCTGATATTAAAGCCGGAGATAAAGGCGGTAAAGATGCAGAGTTTACTCCAGATAGATATGCAGGTACAAACATAGACCAATCACAATTAGGACAGATGATGGAAGCAGGTACTAAGCCTTCTATGGCTGAAGCAGGTCAACCAGAAAAGGTTAAATCTGAACCACCTAAAACAAGAAATAAACCTTCTATGGAAACAGGGCCAGATAAAAGATTTAGTGGCCTACCTAGAGAGGCAGGTAATCAAAACGTAGATTCACGAACAGAGAGGAGAGTACCATGATGTGGAAAGAGGTATTGAAGAGTGAGTTTTCTACATCTCCAAAAAAAGGTACTTCTGAACATGGTATTCAAATAACTAAAATGTATATGTTTCTAAAAAGATATTTTGCAGATGAACATACTCCACAATTTAAAAAAGTCTATGTTACTTTGGATGTAATGAAAGAAGGAGATATAATAAGATTAAACAGAATAATCGAAAATGCAAGGCGTGTGTTTGTGCGTGAGTTTGATGGTTTGTTAAAACAAGGCGAAGTTCTTCCAGGCGCATACATAGACCTTAGAGTTCTTTCTAAGGTGTTGCCTAAAGCAGCAAAAGGTGGATATATAGACCATGAAACAGGTAAGTTTGTGCCTCATCCTAGAGATGCAGATGGATACATGAAACCAGTAAAAACAGCACAAGGCAACATTGAGTTTGATGATGAAAGACATAAAGAACTAAGAGACCTATTTATTCAAGAATCATACGAAGGCCAAAGAAGGGATAATTATCCTATGGGTTCTAGATATGATTCTGTACCTGCGAGTAGAACAATACAATCTTTTTGGAATCAACTATCAAGAATAATTAAAAAATCGAATAATTTTTATTGGGATGAGGAGTGGTGATTAAATGACAGAAAAAACAACAAGAGAGTTAAGAGAAGAATTAACAAAGAAAAGAAATGCAGAAAGAAACTCTGTAACAAAAACAGAGAATAAGAACTTTGATTTTATTGGGGTTGACCCAGAAGCAAAGAGTGTAACAAGACCAGATAGTGCAGAAGTACCGGATTATATTGGCAAACCAAAAAAGAAAAGAAGTAATAAGATGGGAAGTCTACCCTACTAGGTGATATAAATGTCGTTTTTAGATGGTTTTTTAGATAATAATAATACCTTACTGAAAGCGTTAAGTGTCGAAGAAAAGATGTTCGATACCCTAGAGAAAAAAAGAAGTGTTCTTAGACCTTATTCTCTAGAAGAAGTTAAAAAAATAATAACTAAAGCAGTAGGAAATATGGAAGGTAGAGTTATTTTAAATCTAAAACAAGTAGAGTCCGATAGCGATTCTTTCATGCCTGGGGTTGAGACTGATAAAACCATTAGTAGAACAAAAGGTAATCCTAGAGGACTAGTAAACGATGAAATTATTATGGCAGGTATATGGCAAATTAAATCTTCAATACCAGAAGAACTATTTAGAAAACTACAATTAATTTTTGAAACAAACCGTAAGTCAGCAACACCTAAAAGACAGAAATCAACTGAAGAAACAATTTTCTATAAGTTTATAGAAAGAGTAGAGAATAATGATAAATTATCAGAAACTCTACAAAATAATATGTACGATAATGGACTGTTAAAAACTAAGTTTTTCTTAGTTTTAGATGATATGGTATCTACTGGTGCTAGAAGAATGCATGTTGATATTTATAATAAATTAGTGGACTCAACAGGGGAAGGATACAAAGGTACTGAATTGTATAATAAGGTGCTAAGTAAACTAGAAATATTATCTGGAGCAAAAATGCCGGATAGGGCATCTTTAGATAGAGAATATAAACTAATACAAGAAGGAAGAAAATTAGAATCTCCAAAACTAGTTAAACTGATTAATCAAGGAAGATATAGATATCAAGGAAATGTGTCTAGAGAACATTTAGATAATTTATCTGCCGATATAACTAGCATTATTGATGAAGACTGGAATGAATTAGTTAGCCAATTTACAGAAGAAAAAGAGGAACTAAATGAAGCAACTGATGAAGTGATAGAAAGTATAGTTTGGACAGATGATAAAATGGAAAGAACAATTGATTATGAATATAGTCAATTAGCCGATAAAGAAACAGTTAGTAGAGAACAGTTTGCTGGAAAAAAATATAAAACTACTGTTGAGAAAATAGAAAAAACATTTAGAAAACTTAGAAACTACTTTAATGCATATAAAACGTTATCAGGAATAATGAATGATAAGGGACTATCTAATATAGCAATAGACGAAGGAAATACTAGAGAAAAGAAAGTCAAAGAACAGTATGGTAACTTCTTAAAAGAAATTAAAAAATATAGGGATTATAAAAAACAAATGATTGAAGAACTAAGTAGAGAAAGGGAAGCAAACAAAAGAATGAAAGACTTGAAAGACCAAAGAGCCATGATTAATCAGGCCAAAGAAAATATAGTATCGGAAGAAAAACCTGATAAGCAAGTTCCTTTGAGGGCTGATTCGGATATTGAAGCGCTTAGGGCTAGAGTAAAGGAACTTCAGGATAGGAGAGATAAACAATGAGTTGGATAGACCAAGTTAAAAAGGCCAATAGTCCTATGCTTGACAAGGCAAGTCCTAAACAGAAAAAGAAAGTTAAGAAAGTTCTACAATCTGTTCAGCCAAGTGAATACATGGGTCAAGATTTTACAAAATTAGGTGCTTTATTGGATGAATTGAATAACTTACCAGTAACCAAATCTAAACCTATGCAAAAGAAAATAGACAGCATGGCTGAAAGAAATACTGATTTAGTTGCTAGAGCAGCAGAATTAAGAAAGGACTATGATATACTCTATCGTCAATTAAGAGGTATGATATACCCAAAAAGTAAAGGCGATTTAGGAGAGATAAAAGATGAGTGAAGAAGATAATAATGAAATGCTACTTTTGTTAAAGACATTAGTAGATAAAGTAAATAAATTGGAAAATGCAGTTTATGATAAAGACAACATCTTGATGAAATCAGGATATGTAGTAGTAGATACACCAACTCCCTCTATTGATAGCGGGTCAACAGCAACCGATGTTGATAGAATAGCAAAGATGGATTGGGAAGATATTGGTAAAATGGTATCTAAATTGGAAGGTGGTTATTAATGCCAGAAAAAGTAACAAGAGATGAAAAGATAGCAGAACTGCTAAAAAAAGCAACGGAAAAAGCGGTTGAATTGATAGGTAACTATGATGATTTTAATCAAGAAGATTTAACAGGAGAAGAAGTTAAATTGAGCCGACCTAAAGCAACTAAAGTTTCTGATGCTAAAGGTAGTGATGAAGAGAAAACAAAGATTAGAGATGAAATAGAGGGATAGAGTTGCCTCTTTCCGGTGTCTTTGAAAAGAAAAAGAATGCTCTCACAAAGCGAGTGCTAGATTTTTTTGAAGATACTAGATATAATTATTTATCTGCTAGAGAAGATGTAAAAACTTATGGAAATAATTGGAGTAAATCTGTTGATAGAATAAGAAGTGATTTTGACGGATTGAATGATTTTTCTAGAGAGTTAAAAAAATATTTGCAAGAAGATATTGTATTTTCTAAAGAAGTTAAGAATGCAGAATCGCATCAAGCAAAACAACTTTTTGACCAAATCAAAAATCTTAGATTTAATTCTTTAGAAATAAATGACCCGTTTGCTACACAGATGGGAGATAGAGTTATTGAAAACTTAACTAAGACTCCAGAATTATACGCTATGTTTATTCATTATGCATTGCGTTCACATGCTCATTCTATTGGAGAAAAGTCATGGATAGAAAATGGATACACTCCAGATACTATAACAGAAGGAGCATTGGGACTAGATTTAGCAGTTGATGATATTCCTTTGTACATCATTGAACATTATGGTGATGATGTTGAAACTGATAGGGTTAAACCTAAGTTTAAGGCTGCTTTAGAATTACTAAAGGAAGTTTATCTTGAAGAAAATGATATGGATAATTGGAATAAGTTAATTCAATTAGACCTAAAAAAAAGTGATGAAGAAAAAGCAGAAATTAATTTTATAATTCCTAATAAACCGATGTACAGAATATTTGAAATAAATGATATGAATGAATTAAAGGGATTTAGTGGAGAGTTTGTTGTTCAAGAAAAGTTTGATGGTATTAGAATACAAATACATAAGATGGATAATAATGTTAAGATATACACATATAACGAGAAAGATATTACTAACAAATGTAAAAAGGTAGTAGAAAGAATGAAGGCTAAACAATTAGGTGATTGCATATTAGATGCAGAACTAATATTGTATGACAAAGATGAGCCTTTACATAGAGCAGACACTATTGCTCACTTATTCAAAGATAAATATAAAGATGCAGAATTGAAGGCTAAAGTTTTTGATATAATGCACCATGAAGATAAAAATATCTGTGATGACCCGTTGGGTGAGAGAATTAATATATTATTTTATCAATACTCTCAACAGTCATCTGATGAATTGTATTTTCCAAATAAGAAAAACACTAGGATAGCAGATTCACTAGAAGAAGTCAAAAGATATGCTAAAGATATAATGGATTCTCCTACATCAGAAGGTGTTGTAATTAAGGATATAGAATCCACTTATTATATTGGTAGTAAAAAGAATCCTAAGTGGGTTAAGTGGAAGAAGTTTGTAGATTTAGATGTTATAGTATTAGATAAAAAGACAACTAAATCTAATTTATATTCATATACTGTTGGTGTTGGCCCTCTTTCTGGTGAAGAGTCAAGAGAAAATGATGGTACTGAATTAGATGGTAAAACATACTTGGCTGTTGGTAAGGCATTGAACACAAAACAGAATGTTGATATTGGTTCTATTGTACGAGTTAAGGTAGATGAAGTTAAAAGAAAAGGTAAAGGATATAGTTTATTTTCTGCTAAGGTGATTGAAATACCAGAAGTAACTGCTCCAGAAAAACTGATAACTTTACAATTACTATCTACTGAAAGCAGAAAATCATTAGCCTATGATATTCAAGATGCCCTACAAAAATATACAATTACTGATGGTATTCATGGGACTGCCGATATTATACTGAAAGGAGATTATCAAGGGTTTACTATTTATGGATTTGAAGGAGATTCACTAATGGAAAAGAATGCATTAGTAGATATTGATTCTTGGAAAGACCAATTGACTCAAATAACTAAAACTAAAACTTCAGAAGCAAGAGCAACTATCAAACAATGGTTGAAAGAAAAAGACCCTAATCAAGAAGGAGTCGAAGTAAAAGAAATATATGAGTTTATGAAGAAAGAAAATCCTAGTTTAACTAATGATTTGTGGGATATGAATCCAAAGGTTGGTGCTATAAAACTTAAAAATTGGTTAAATGATTTTGATGAGTTCGAGAAGAAGAATAATAATGAATATACATTTAATGATGGGCATATATCAAAAAAAGAAACAGAAAAAAGAACTGGTATCTTTAAGTTACTTAAAACAGATGATGGTAACTTAGACTTAATCATTGACGTTAATGATAAACAGATGGCGTGGAATATTAATTTAGACGATACAGAAGATATATTCAATCTATTTGGTAAGGCCGGTAAATATCCCGCACAAATAGCAAAGAAGGTAAGTGATGGAAACTTAGTAGATAGAGGTAAAATAGAACTAGGTGTTCAAAAAGAAGGATATCACGAATATAAGATAGATGGTGATAAGTTTGAAACTAGATTACACTTTAGAGTAGTGCCTGTTAAAGAACAAAATACTTGGTTAGTTTGGACAGGATATAAACAAGAAATGTTAGACATTAAAGAAGATGAAGGTTTATGGGATATATCTGAAGATAAATACCGAAAACTAGACATGATTATAGAATAATAGCAGTTACTTAATATAGTAGTTGTGAATAACTGTTGCTCATGTCGGCAGCCATGATGCTACATTCTGATTCAGAAGGTAGTTTTTCTATCCTTAAGTCTGATGATTTAGTCATTGGAGGATATGCTTCTATTGAAGTAGTGGATAAGCAGAATGATTTGATTACATTAAGTGCTTTAGAAGATGCTGCAACTAAATATATGGAAGTTAAGAAATATAGAAATGTAATGTCTAACCATTCTAATGTACAAGTTGGTGAAGTTATCGAATCATACCGTGATAAAAACGGTGTACTACACAAGACACATGTTGATGATGTAGGTTTTTATGTTGTTATTAAGTTAAGAGATGACATAGAAAAAGCAAAAGAAATCTCAAGGGGTATTCGTAAGGGTACTCTACGGTCATTTAGTATAGGTGGCCAGGCATTATCTAAGAGGAAAATGTCAACTAAGGAATTAGGTGAATATAACGAAATAGATAAATTAGAACTCCACGAAGTAACAATTTGCGAAAAGGGTATTAACCCTGAAGCAAAGTTCGATATTTTAAAGGAGGAGAAAGATACCATGAGTGATAGATTGGAAAAAACATTGGTAGAGATAAATGAGTTGATGAAGCAAGTTGACTCTCTACAAAAGGAAAAGATGTCAGATGCTGATGACATGAAGGAAGCAGGTGAGTACATGGATACTCAGGCTGAAGACGAAATGAAAGAAGCAATGGCAATGGACGAGGAAAAAGAAGCGATGTCTATGGAAAAAGACGAAGACCTCGACAGTGAGAAAAAGGGAAGAAGTGGGCCAGAAGGGTTCGTGGAAGCAGGTCTTGCCGGTGAAGAATCGGCAGGAAAGAAACTACCACAAGCACCACAAGTTGGGCCATTGTATAAGGAGTGGACTAACGAAGAGTTCTCTACTTTAGACCTAACTACGGAAAACGTAGAAAAAGCGTATGAAGCGTTCAAGGCAGAACAACTTGAAAAGATGGCATACGATTCTTTGAAGAAGCAGTTTGAGTCTCGCTTCATCGAAGAAACAACTGCACGTAAAGATGCAGTAGCAAAGAGTGAATATGACGCAAAGAATGAGGTTGAAACACTAAGAGAGGAGTTCGCTACCCTTAGAAAGAGCCTTATTGAGAGAAACGATGAAATCGTTAAATCTCAAACCATTGAAGTACCAGAAATAGATGTTGCTGAGATGAGTTGGGGAGATGTTCACAACTTTATGGCTCAATATGAAGGAGGTAATTAATTATGGCTACAAACTATATTAAAACAATGAAAGATTTGGAAGCATCTACCTACGGCGGTAGAAGTGGAGTAGGCGGTAATTCGCTGTTGAAGAGTGCTGGTGCAGTTGCAGGACTACACACAGGACATGGAGGTGCTGAATCACTAGGAACAGGAACAACTGCTGCTAGTGGACTAAGTAGCCTTTACAACCTAGTATATGGAAAGAAAGTATGGTCTATGCTTAACCAAGAAGTTAACGCATTGGCAATGCTTCCTAAGAGGCCATATACTTCAAGCGGTTGGAGAATAATGACTGATAGGCCAGAGGGTGGTTCAGGTAGTACCTTTACAGTTTCGGCTGCAAATACTGGTGCTAGTGCAAACGCATCTGGTGGAGCAACACCTAGATTTGATAAGATTGGTGGAGTTGCAGAGAACGCAAAACTAGGAACTGATTTGGTAGCAATAGCACCAAGTTACACCACGCTATATACAAGCCCAAAAACGATTGCTCACATGTTTGAGTTTTCAGAACTTGCGCTTGAAATGGCTAAGATTGATGATGGAGTAGGCGACTTGAGAGCATTGATTCGTGAAGACATGGGTAAACACCATGCTGAAACACAGAACAAGATGCTACTAATGCCTCTTGAGCATTATGACGTAACTAACGACGGTTCAGATGACGCAGCAAAGAAGGTTGATGCAACAGCAAACTATACTTCTCTAATGAAGATTGTATCTTCATCAGCAGAACTACATGACATGCAAGCAGCATCAATGTTTGATGATTCATCATCAACTGTTTTGATTGACCAACTTGTTAAACTGTATGGAAACAGCGATAGGCAACTAAGCGGTGGAGCAGCAAACGCTTCATTCTTGGATTCACAAGTAGACTATGGAGCAGGTTATGCATCTGGTGATGCTAGACCACTAACTCTAACTATACTGAATGCTATGCTTAGGTCACTAAGAGAAAACGGTGGTAGCCCTAAAGTTATCCTAACTGGATATGATACTATTCAGCATCTAGGTGACTTGCTACAAAGCCAGGAAAGATTCCTAGACAGGAAAGAAATAATACCAACACATGGCGGTGTTCGTGGAGTAAAGGGTACAGAAGTAGGATTTAGAGTTGCTACTTACTACGATATACCTTTGATACCTTGTAAAGACATGCCTAAAACCGGAAATGGTTCAAACAAACTAAGCGATATGCTTATTCTTGATACAGACCACCTATGGCTATCTGTTTTGAAACCAACCCAATACTTTGAGGATGGAATTGATAACGGAAACCCATTCGGAGTTGGAACACTAGGAAACCAAGCAATGTACAGAACGATTGCTGAGACTGGTTGCTCTTTCTTTAAGGGACAAGGAAAAATTACGAACATAACAAGTGCTTGAGGTGATTAGGTATGGCGCATACTGTAACCCTTTTGGCCGACCACAAAGGTATGACTACACCAAGAGTACATGGTGATGAGTATCTTGTGGACGCTTCGTTGTTAGTTACAACTGCAACATCCGGTGGAGAAGTAGTTACTGCTGCTTCACTTGGACTAAGTAGAATAAATGCAGTTCTAATAACAGGCAATAGCCTACCAGCAACATATGATGTGGATGTAGAATGTTCTGCCGCAGGTGCTTACGAAAGTGGTACAAGTTTTGCTTTGCTGTTTACAGCAATGGATGGAACAAATGCAGCAGCAAATGGAAACATCACAGATACAACAGTTAGAGTTCGTGTTTACGGATTGCTCTGAATAGAGTGTAATGTAGCCTTTGGTCTCCCTTAATTGGGAGGCCATTGGTTACTACCTTACAAGGTGATAATATGGCAAAATTACAATATATAGGAAATGAACTTGTACGTTCATTAGTTAAAGGAGGGTCAATATCTCCAAGTGAAACATTGACCATTGATGCAAATATTGCATTAGTATATCTGGGAGACAAAGATTTCAAAATCACATTCGACATTTCAGATAGGGCTACACTAGCATTGTGTAGTGACCGCCAATATGAGTGGCTACAAAAAGAGTTTGGGGGTAAAACACTAGAAAAGACACTAGATAAAATGTTTAAACCTAAAACAAAAAAGAAATCAATACTACCAAAAATACCAGAAGTAAAGAAGGAAGTTATTGCAGAAAAACCAAAAATACCAGAAGTAAAAAAGGAAAAAGTTTCTCCAATAAAAAAGAAAATAACTGATTCCGAACTATTATAAGTATGGCTTAATGTGAGAAATGCGAAGGAGGACTGAGATAATGAGTAGTGGAGCGTTGGGGACTAAAGTACATACATTTGCAGCAGGTGGTAGTGATGCTACAATTAATGGCACAGCAGGAAGACAAGCGGTGCAATTATTTAATGACCGACAGAAGATAGTTTCTTTGAAAGTCAGTAATAATCAAACTACCGCTATGACTGTTGATTTTATTGACGGTGCGGGTGCTAGTGCATTTAATGGTAAACTGATACATCGTGTATTTATTGGGGAAGCCAGACAAAATCTTGATTTTGATATGCATGGGCTAGTAGTAGCAGATGGATTGTATGTTCTAGTTACAGGTGCAGGAACGAAAGTAAATGTTTCAGTTTCTGCTCAATATAACTAGGAGAAAAATATATGCCGGCATTAGGTAAAGATACAAAATTAGTAATGACGATTTTATTCGTTGGTGCTATATGCGGAGTGAATGTTTTCTTTTATGCTGAATACGGGCATCTTATTGGGTTCTCGCATTATGCACATGCAGTAGTCTTTGGATTAATGACTATTGGTGGCATACTTGTGATGAAAGCGATGTTTGATTTAGTATTGAATGATTACATAGAAATGACGTTGTTAGACAGAAAGATAGCAGCGTATTGGAGTAAAAGAGCCAAAGACGAACAACAAAGGGAGAGAGTTAGAACAAGCCTTCAGGCACATAATCAACAGTGGGGATATCCACAAAACGGACAACCTCAACCACCTTTAGTTCAACAACAAGAAAGACCTTCCTTTCTGGCAAGGCTTGAGCAATAAGTGATATAGATGTTGGAAACGATAGCATTTGGAATGGATGAAACTGCTCTAGCCTATGATATGCAAAGAGCGCATTCAGCAGATGTTTGGTTTCTAAGAGCAAGATTTTACTTTTGGGGTGCTATATCAACAGTAGTTGGTTTTTGTTTGGGACATTTTCTACCATTGATTGGCATCAATATGTATGCTACGGCATGGGAGGGATTTTGGAACTTTTATCATCATTTATTTTGAGGTATTAATATGTCCGTAATGACAGGGTTTGCAATAGTAATTATTGAGCAAATAACATTGTTTTGGAAAAAGATTAATCCTCATGCTTTTGGTGTTTACGGTGCAACTGAAGTTGGTAAAACAACATTACATCATCAACTAAGAACTAGAGGAGATGTACCAATAATTAAAGAAAGAACTGTTGGGGCGCAAAAAGCACTAAGAAAAACAATCAAAATAGATAGAGATACACACACAATAAAGACCGCAGACATAGGAGGTGAGTCGCTATATTGGGGTGAATGGTTATTAGACATGAAAAATAGAAATGTAAAATACATTATTTTTATGATAGATGACAGACACCTAGCAAAACATATAGACATAGAACAACAATTATGTTGGAAGTTTTTGGTAGATTGTATAATATCTAAACATTGGGATGTCATAAATAAAAGACAAAAAAAGAAAGGTAATGAATATCCGATAGCAGTAGGAGTTTGGGCAAATAAGTTTGATTTGTGGAAGGATAAATATGAATACGATGATATACAAAAGCATCCCATATTCGATGTCTTTCAAGAAGGAATGCAAAAATTAAACGACAAAGGAATACCTGTTTTTAAATATGTAATAAGTGCAAAATCAGAATCAGAAATGGTATATAGAGGAATAACAACAATGATAGAGGACTACTGATGAACGGCAATAATATAATATTAGATAATTGTTCAATGTCGGTACTCTGTCCATGTAATGAATGTAAAGAGAGGAAAGAAGAATGACGATACAATATCAACCACCGAGTTTAATTGGGGCTAGTAATGCAAGTGTAAATAATGCGTTTTTGCCACCAATAAAGTATGCAAGAGCGCCAGGCTCAGTAATGAAGCATGAGTATAAAAGTAGTAAACCGAAAAAACAAGTAAAGGAAATGATGTCAATACTATGGCCAGAAAAGAAAAAGTTTCTAAAAATGCCATATGCATTTAAGTTTAACACTAGAGATAGATGTGTAGTATGCGGTACACATAAGGTATGGGAAGCATCAGACCCAATGAGGCCACCTATTCCTTTACATAAAGTAAGAAAAGGATATCCAATGAGAGGTACTTATTGTGATAAACATGCAGCCTTGCATAAACAGTATGAAATGCTAGAGAATCAGATACTAGCAGAAGAACATGGACTATCTTTTAGTGCATATATACCTAAGCCAAAAGTGCCTAGCATATTAACTTCAGCACCGCTAACTTCATTAAGGCAATCTGATATTGAAGCATTGTCTGCAAGTGGTTGGACTGTGAGACCGCCTCAAATGACGGTTGAAAGCCCAGAGGATGAATTATTTAGATTAACAATGGAAAGTCATGCAATAAACAATAGAGTATTAAAACTAATGACAGATGGAACTAATGTAGTGCAACAACAACAGCAACAAACAATACAAAATATATTTGAAGAAGGAGTAGAGTAAAATGGGTGTATTTGGAACAAGTAATAGTAATATTGTATCTGCGATAGATGCACAAACTGCTGCTAATTTTAAAGCGACAAACAACCTTTTGACCCTACAAACTAATCATGTAGAAGAGTTCTTTGAGTATCATGGTGAAGGATTTTTGATGGCATTGGAAAAACTTATGGAAGATACTACTGAAAGAGTAGTTAGTCAAATGCTTGCCAAACTAAAACTAACTTCGGGTGCTAGTGGAGAAATGGTAGTCCACCCTGATTGTTTAACTGATTACAATAATATTACAGACGCAAATATTACATTGGATATACAATCAATATTGGCTTCTGCTGTAAATACAGAAGTAATTGTTCAAAGAAAGATGGCAAGGCAACAATATTTGGAAACTCAAGGATTTAGCCCCAATATTCAACAACCACAAGCACCTTCATACCCACAGCAACAACAACCACAAGCACCAACTAACTATCCACAACAAGGAGTACCAAATGCAGGAGGGTTGAACCCTTCTCAGATTAGTGGTGGAAACCCTATGGTTCAAGCAAACAATATGATGATGCAACAACAACAGGCAATGAATAACCCATCTGGTTATCCTGTTCCACCACAAGGGTATGACACAATGGGCAATCCATATTGGATAGACCCTGCTACTGGTCAACCAACATATACACCACCTGGTTCTGGATTAGGTCTAGGAAAGATGATTCAGAAGGGTGCTGCATGGGCGGCTTGGTTGGCATGAGGGTTTTGGATGACTATTACTATTCCAGAATCTGTTAGATATTCTAACCGAGATTACGATGTTGGAACAGTAATAGAATTAGATGACTCTAAAAAAGGAGACATCGACAACCACCCTTTATTTATACTAATGTTGCAATTTATTGCTTCGCCTTTTAGCGATGAAAACTTTGATGATGTAGAAGATAATTTGAAGTATTTTCTTAATCCAGGGTTCATGGCCAAAATAGCGGAACAAGATAAAGATGTAATATTCAATGAAGAAGAGTATAGAGAACATGTTAACTATGCTTGGAATGAATTACAGAAATTATCTACGGAAGAATTACTGTTAAAGTTAAGGCAGTATGTAGGTAATTATGACCAAATAACTAGACTATTAGATTCAGGTCTTTTGGATGAAGGTAAAGGGGTCAAAATACAAGAAATTAATGAAGAAATACCAACAGACCATTTACTATCGGCCCATACTAAAGGCATCGAAAGTAAAAAAATATTTCAAGCGGCTGATAAAAAGGCAAGATATGAACCTGCTTTAGACCACGTAAATGATTTTATTACGATGCAAGTAAATGAGTTAGACCCTACCAAAATTAGTCTGCCTAGAAGCAGAAACCCTATGACTGTAAATCTAAAGTCTTATATCATTGATATTGATTTTGAAGAACTATTTAATAAATTATTTATGGATGCAGGGATTAACCCAATGCCATTAAGTGGCGGTCAAAAAGAAGAACCTTCTACTGTACGGTCTAGAACCTCTACAAACGATACTGATGCAGCCCTACAAGAAGCACTTAGTAGAGCAAAGAAAGTTAAAAAATCATTAGAAAGCATATTGAAACAAGATGATGAAGATGACTTTGATTACAGTCAAATAAGAGAATATAAACCTCATTCGCAGTATCAATTAAATGATGAGGCACAAGATATATTGAATCAAATAAATCTAAAAATTGAATGGAATAGATTACTAAAAGTAGGCGAGTTCAAATATGATGATGGATTTTTGAGTGGAGATTTAGATGCTCTAGAAATAATGGAACAAATGAAAGAAGGCCAACTACGAGAAACAGGAAGGCTTGCAGAAGAAATGCTTGATATGGGAGTTTTAACACAAGAGGCATATGATAAATTGATAAATGAAGGTAAAGTTCCTGGTAGAAGAACATTCAATAAAAGAGAAAGACAACTAATTGAAAGTGTTGTCAATTTTAAATCACAATTAAGTCCACCAGTAGGAAGGACTGAGTTTGAACAAGCAATATATACAAAACAAGTTGCTTCTAATTTAAGAGTAAAGAAAGACAAACTTATGCCTGTATTACATAGCGAAAAAATAGGAAAGGATTTCTTCAAAAACGATAGTTGGAAAACGCCAGATAATGTAGAGATTGATTTACAAAACGGTGCTAGAAACTCTATAAAACTAAAAAGAATGTTGGACTTAGCATTAGTTCCTAAAGAAGTAGGCATTTTAAGAATAATTTTAGTTGCCACTCATGCTACTGATGATGAAAAACAAGCAAGGATGCAGATGATTCAAGAAGAAGAAGATGAAGATATTGTAGCAAACTCGAAATATTTATTGAATAAAGTGTATGATGTATTCAAATTAGACAATGTGGAGTACATAGTTAAAACAAAATATTCATTTAAAGATTGGGTAGAACGTAAACCTGAATATAGAAGTATGGCTGGAGAAAGGTCGAAGGCTAAGAAATATAAGTTTAGAGAATATAAAAGACCAAGACATGGATTAAGAGGTAGATTAGATGAAGGTGGTCAACCAACACATATCAATGTCAAATCAAATACTATTTTATATTATATTAAGAAACAGGTATCAGAATTAAAGAGGGTGATGTGATGGGTAGATTAAAATCAGAAAGCGATTATATTGTTGGTTCAGCATCTAATTATACTACTGGTTTAGGATATTATACCACACATACAGATGTATCTGATTTACTACAATGTGGTGCTTTTTCAAATACTTCTACGCCTGATATAGCAGCAATTGGTAAAATAATAAAAAGAATAGAAGGCAAGATAGATGATAAATTAAAGGTATCACATAGACCAGAAATAATAGAAAAAGAAGTACATAACTTTGACCCGTTTCAACAAGGAGCATACCCTGTTAGACCTAGTAAAGACTATGTTGGTTTTATACAATTGAATAGTGAAAAGATTAGAAAAATACTAAGATTGGAAGTTTGGCAAGGTGATGAATATGTTGATTTAGCATCAGCATCCTGTACTTATACGCCACCGGCAGTAGCACAATCAGGTACATTTAGACTAACATTTAGTGTAGGCGGGCTTAGTTTTGTATTAAATGAAAATACAGCAAATGGTTTTTATGACCATTTTGGACAAAAAACAACGGTATTAGAAATATGTGCAGCAATAAACGAAGTTTATCCATCAAAGACTGCACAATTTACTGGACAAACAACCCAAAAACAAACGTTAGATTCTGGTGCATCAAGAAATATATCTGATTTTTTCTATGCTTGTCCAACAGAAGATGGTAAATCAGTCTATATTTCTTCTAAGTTACCTTCAGATGCAGGAACAATTTGTACTCTAACACAATTACTTGGTTCAGATACTACAAGTTATTCTTTTGCTGATAATCAAAATAGTGGTAGAACAGAAGACTATTGGACTATAAATGAAGAAGGAAAGATTTTCTTTAGAACTAATTATCCTTATCATACAAACCATTCAATTAGAGTTACTTATGAAAGAGGTAGAAGTAGAATACCTGCTGCTATACACGAAGCAGCAACTAAACTGGTTGCAGCAGAAGTCTTAGTAACTGATGATAATACTATATTGATTGCCGAATCTGGTAATATAGATATTACTAAGAAACATGAGATACTAACAACAGAAGCCAATGCTATCTTAGATGGTAAAAAGAACTTAATTTATTTGATTGATTAATATGAGTGAAGCATTGAAGGCTGAATTGGTTAGGCAAATCTATTCTATTGAAGATAAATGGAGAGAAAGACAAAAATTAGAAATGGAGTTGGGCATTCCAACTTCCGATGAATTGACTTTACAGTTTATTGAAGAAGAAACTACTGAAGCCCTACGAAAATATATTCTTAAAACAATAAATAATGCAATAGAGGATGGTGAACTTTTTGGCGTTGGATGAAGTTAATTTTGTTTTGAAATTATTAGAAAATAATTGGACTCAAGCAATTAGTGATGGTGCAGGTATTAGTCAACATACTCCAGGCACTTCAGCAATTAATTTTATTGATGTTCGTTCTATTGAACCGCAGAAAGGCCGAAGAGTAGATGCAGATGAAAAGGCAATAATAATAGTGTATGAGGACAATGCAACTATTAGTCACCCTACTATTGATTGGGGTGTTAGAAACGAAGAATATTCTTTTACTATTCATCTTCGTGTGCTTCACCAAAAAGATTGGGCTGACCTTACCTTTTCACGTACTCGTCTGCAAAGTTTATATCAGATAGTCCGTCACATCATAGAGAGGAACGGGCTTAGACCGAGCGTTATTGTTGATGGGACTACATATACAGCAGAGTTAATTGAAATTACAGGTAGAAGTGAAGCCAATGATAGAGGTAAAAGACTGTTGGGTTATAAAATGCCTGTTACGATGAAAAGATATGGTAGAACTACATAAAAAAGGTGAAGAAAATGACAGCAAACGAAATATATACAGGGGCAGGTGCTTCGGCTACTTTGATACCGGAAACGACAATAAAGATATCTGAATTAGCAGGTACAAGTGTAGGTGGTCAACTACTTTTAACAACAGCCGATTCAGACACTTCACTAACCTTTACTGCTACCGATACTAAAAGACTAGTACCAAATATTTACAGAGGTTGTATGGCAAAAATAGATAGATTTCACGCTACTACTGGTGCTGATGAATCTCATTCTCAAACTTTAATGATTGAGAGTAACACAGATTCAAAAATTACCTTTTCTCAAGCATTACATTCATCTGGAACATACAAATACAAATGCACAATTTTACCATTTGGTGCGCCTGTAATGTCCAATAGTATAATATCAGGAAAGCCATCTTTGTTATCAGATAATTGGCTAGGACTAGTTAACACTTTTACTCCTCCAAGCATTGATACAGATATGAAACAATTGAATCTGGCATTGGGTGGAACAAGAAACTTTGGCTATCAGTACAAAGGAGCAGAAACCGTAGGAGAAGCATCACTTGATTTATCTCTGAATAATGGTTCTTGGTTATATTATGCTCTAGGTAGTATGACCTTTTCTCATACATCAGGTAACTCGAATACCCTAGCATCAGGTAAAACAAATGGTAAGGCATATGCTTTGGCATCTAATGCAACTGATGCATATAGAGTAGAAGGCTCAGAAATATATCCTCCATTCCATGCTGCTAATCAGACAGCAGATAAAGTAAACTCAATTACAGTAACAAATGATGGTGCGGGTATTCCCTTTGCTGCTTCACAAACACTAACTATTTCTGGAGGCGGTGGTAGTGGGGCTGCTGCAAGTTTTACTTTGACTAGAGCAAAGAATGAAATTACTGTTAATGCAGCAACTACTACTAACTACAATAATAGAAGTATTACTATTAAAGCAGCAGCATCAACAACTTTAGTATATACATTTTGGTTTGATATTGATAATGACGGTGGTGCTTCGCAACCTACTGTTTCTGGCACAACAACATATGTTGAAGTTACTACAATAAGTAGTGGTGATGCAGCCGGTACAGTTGCGAGTGAACTTGCTACTATTATCAACGCACAAACAGGATTAACCGCTAGTGCTACTGGTTCAAAAATTACTGTTGAATCAACCGATGGTGGTTATTTAGCAACACCTGTTGCTATCGTTAATGGAAGCACGGCTGTTACAACTAACGAACTAGTTGTGGGTGGAGAAATAGAATCAGTTACAGTAACAAATAAGGGAACTTCTTATTCATCTGCACCAACAGTTGGTAATGTAACAACAGGTAGTATAAATGCTACATTTACAGCAGTATTAGGTGCTGATGCAAAAGCAGATTATAAAGAAATTACCGGAGATGTATCCTACACATTTACAGAAAATGATACAGGAGAATTACCATCTTTTGCATTGGAAGTAACAAATGAAAAAGGTAATGTTACTGATGCAAACTATTTCCAAGATGCAAATACACAGAACCTAATGACATATGTATATACAGGCTGTCAAGTTAATACTCTAACTTTGACTTTTGCAGAAGGACAGGAAGTTACTACTTCCGTAGGTGCAGTTAGTAGAAAGGCACATCGAGCAGAAACTAATTATGTACCTAAGAGAAGAGTAAGAACTACAAGTAACCTATTCAATTTCAGCAGTACAGATTCTGACAATAACCCTTACATGTATTCTGATGGGACTATCAAAATATTTGGACAGACTCTTGCTAGAATTAAGAGTGGTAGTGTGACTATTAATAACGGAATAACAGCACAGCGATTCATTGGTAATTATGATAGAACAATGGCTTCAGCACATGTTGCTGGACAAAGAACATATGAAATCCAATTGACTATGCTAATTACAGATAGAACGATTTGGGATGAATTAAGAAACCAAAATGAAACTACTTCTTCAGTTGGACTAATAGAAATAGAGTTTGCTAAATCTAATACTGATAAAATTATTATGAAGTTTGATAACTATCTAACAACAGCAGTAGATGTTCCATTCCCTGATGACAAAGGAGCGTTAGAAGTGTCGCTTACTGCACAGGCGAGGACACTCAATTCATGCACCTATACCGGAGATTGGATTTTACAGGGATAAAACCCCCCAAAATAAGGCAAAAAAGACGTTTCTGGAATGGTGGTGGATAAAATTATAAAAGATTCTCTAAATAGGTGGGTCTTTAGATACATGAATGGCTATAAATCAGCCATCTTAGGAGGCCGAAATTAAGTAGGTCAACCGTTTATATTCCACTAACATTGTATGTTTGTTAGTAAAAAATTGAAGGTGGAAAAAATTATGGAAAATGTAGTAAGCGATAAGAACAGGCTATTTGCCGCAATAGAAACAGAATGTCATCATCTGAAAGTAGATGCTGAATCAGATGATATATTGAAGGTGTGGGTTAAACAACCTACATGGCTTCAAGTAGAACAAGCATTGTCTAGTATAATGAAACTAGATGCACAACAAGGAATGGAATTAGACCTAAATGCGATGTATAAGTTTATGGTTGAAAACTTCATAGAAAAAACAGAACCCGCATTATCTTCACTAGAATTAATGAGGCTATCTCCTTTTATTGGTAATCAATTAAAGGACGTACTGCCAAACCCATTTGAAGATATGTTAGGGGCTGATACGGGAAATTAGAATATAGGCGGGCTTTGAAAGGTAGACAAGTATCTCCTTTAATTGGGTCTAAAATAGCATTATATTCTTATTGTCAAGCGTTTAATGTTGACCCGATGACTGCCTATCAAACTCCAGCAAGTTTATTGCTAGAGATGCTGCACATACATCTAGAGGCCAAGAGGATAGAGGGCGAAGAGTTGGAAAAATTAAGGACGTAATATAAATGGCAGATTCTATGAGTAAATTGGCTAATGACATTGCTCAAATAGATGAAGTGATGGCAGGTGCTTTAACTAGATTCGGTCAACTTGGTACAGCAGGTCAAAAAGGCTGGACTGCGTTTGCTAGAATTACTTCTGGTACTCTGGTTTGGAGACTCCAAGCAAGATTACGTTCTGTGATGAATATTGTAGAGATAATTACAGATAGGCAACAGAAGTATAACAGAGAACTTGCTGAATCATTTAAAAAACAAAAAGAGTTTTCTGAGGCTACTAAAAATATTAGAGCATATGCAGATGCTTTTGATGAAGTAATTAACAAAACAATGGCCGGTTTAATGAATACTGATGAGATATTAGAGGCATTATCAGGTAATGAATTATTTGAAGGATTGTTAGCAAAATATAAAGGTAATATTGGTAAAGCATTGGAAGAAGGTCAAAAGTTCTTAAAGGCTCAAACTGACAGAGTAGAAAAGGCTCTTGCTGTGGATGAAGCCGGTGGAATGCTAAAATATTATTCAAAAATAGGAATGGGTAAAGCAAAAGAAGCAATGGAGTTTTTACAACCAGAAAAGACTTTTGATGGCTCTCCAGAGGGAAAAGTCGATATTAAAGAATCTTTCAAACTAGGGTTTTTGAAAGCCTTCAAAAGTCCTGGTATGTTTAAACCAAAATCAATTATGGGATTTTTCAATAGAGAGAAAAAATGGGCTACTTGGAAAGGAAGACTTGGAAGACTTCAACTTAGAGGTTCAAAAATATGGAATAAGTTAGGTGCAGGTTCAAAATTACTACCTAAATTAATAGGTTTGGGAGTTGGTGCGTTAAGCACATTCATGCTTTATGGTTCTGCTATATTAATCGGGGCTATTGTTGTAATTGCTATACTTAAAATGGCATGGAAGCGATTTAAACAGTTCTTTACTATAATCAATGATACGCTAAAAATAGGAAAAGCGTTTATGTTTGGTGTAACGGAAATATTTGGGGGAATATTTGATATGTTATCAGCACTATGGGATGGAGATTTGATTGGAGTATTATTAGCATTCTGGACAAGAGTATTACCTGGAATATTAGCATTAGGATATGCAATTATTGCAGGTATTGGTGGTTTATTAGTATCATTAGCAGCATCATTGATTGTTGGATTAGTAGAAGGTATTGGTAAAATTATCTACAAGTTTGGTAAAAGGATAGGCTTTTATGCAGATGGCGGAGTAGTTAATACTCCATTACAGATTGTTGGAGAAAGAGGGCCAGAATTAGTTTCACTACCTAGAGGCTCAAGAGTATATCCAAATGGATATGCACCTTCATCGGGAAGCACAGTAATCAATGTTAACGTTTCAGGAAGAGTAGGTGCTTCTGATTCTGAGATAAGAGATATAGCAAATAAGGTTGCTAGGGAAATCAATTTAAGAATGAACAGAACAGGCACAACAGGGACGGGTTTCTAATATGGTAGCAGCAGCGAATAGAGTAATGATTGAATTAAGTAGAAGGTCATCAGCAGAGCCTCCGGCAGATACGAATACAATTAGCACGAATAGAATATCATTAAACTGTGAATCAATTAGCATAAGCACATCAAAGAGCGCATTTCCTATTGATATACCATTTTCTGGAGTAATATCTGGAGAATCTGCTACTATGGTTATGGATTTAGGTGCGGCAAGAAAAGAAGTTACTCTAACAGGTACGATTCACGAACAAGAAATTACTAAGTTCAAAGGTGGTGATGAGACAGGTTCTAAAACAGTATCTTTAACTTCTTATGAAATTGCACAATTATTACATTCGTATGTTGATTCTTCCTTTGTACACGAAGACCAAAATCTAAGTAAATTAATATTATTGATTCCTAGTAGGGCCGATAATAATTTTGATTATAGAAGTGTAGCAAATGAAACTGCTTCAATTAATGTAAGTAAAGAAACACCATTAGAAGATTTACCGTTAATACCGTTTCATTTTGCAAATAGAAGTTATGACGTAACATCTTGGTCTTTTGGACACACAAAGAAAACCTTTGATTATTTCAAAAACACAACTGACGAAATAGAAGGACTTAGAGGCTTTGTTTCTACGTTTTCTACTGATATTGCAGGGGCAAGCACTCCACATATTGGATTCAGTATGACGTTTATTCAATCCTCCACATTAGTTTCTGACTTTATTAACACAACATTTTGAGGAGTAAGTATGCCAGGAGTTTTTATTGGAGATACTAAGTCACTAGTATTCCCTGTAATGTGTGATGCTTATCTACAATTAAAATATGCAGATAAGAATGCAAGTACATCAACAAATGTAAACCTTAGACAAGGACTTTGGGGGCATAATACCTCCTTTGCTATTGAAGCAATTATTACTCCATATGATGTTAATGGATACGGTTCTTTAACAGGGACAGGAATAAAAGACTCACAAAAGACTCCACCTAGTATTGGAACAAATACTGCTAATCTAACACACTATCAAAGTCAAGATTATTCTACACCTGCTAATAGAAATACACATAAGATGATGTTATTTCATAGTGACGGTTTTGAATTATATTTACAGAATACAACACTTAACAACTTTAATCAACCAGCAGAATACAAATTATGTGCTAAAATAGGTTCTGAAATTGTAGAGTCGGAGAAGATAATTTCACCATTGGATAGATTATATGGTTACTATGATTCTAGTGGTTTTTATGATGGTATATCTACTAAATTAAAACTGTTTGATAGTAGTACGTCTATATCAGGTACTACCGTTACTTGTGAAAGCACTCAATTAATAACAGTAGGAACTGAAATATTTAATTCAAGTGGTGTAAGTCTAGGAACGGTACAATCAGTTCCCTCGTCTACTACTTTTACATTGACTAGTGCTACAAATTATACTAATCTATTATACATATCACAACCAAAAGAAGCAATGTATATTGAAACAATGTACAAGATAACTTGTTGTGTACACATTGATGGGAGTATAAGACTGTTTATCAATAACGTTTTACTTATTGATAAAGAGATTACAATTACTGATTTTAACTTTGGTACTACTGATTGTTATATTGGTCGTGACCCTGATACAAACTATACTCAATTCATGGGAGAAATATTTGAGTTTGCTATGTATAAAACAGCAGAACCTAGTGTTTCTACTACAACATTAAACATTGGATATAATGACATTCTATTTTATTATAGGTTCGGTGATATATAATGGAACGGTATGTTTACGTTCTAAACTCTGATAAATATGGTAATGAGAATGTAAATTATACTTATGCAAACAAGGGTAATGCATTTACAGGCAATGTTGCCTTTAAGAACACTTCAGTAAATCCCGTATTAAAATGTACTAATATAAATGCAGAACACAATGGACTATCTGCTAATTTCTTTGAGATTAGAAACACTCACTATGAAGGTGAGATATCTAACGCTAGTCATTCTGCAATTATTAATCGGGTATATCCTAGTACAAATGAAACGAATATAGTAACTGATGCTAAATATGGTAAGAATAGACAACAGACTGTATCGTTTAAAATAAGAACATATTCATCTGAAAGTGCATCAAATAGTTCTTCTCATGCAAATCAATTGCTTGTTGGTACTTCTAGTATAGCAATGGATTTAGAAACGAATGATTATTTTGTTTTAATTAATCCAGAAATAACCCATTCATCATCAGATAAAACACCTACAATTAGACCTCATTTTGCGAAGATAACTAATATTGTTTCATTTGATGAGCATGGTGATGGATTTGAGTTTGAGCCTAAATACCCAGAAGCAATAGCAAAAGATACTAACTTTGAAATCTACAAAGGGCCATTGGTAACAGATACTAGTGTAGTTGCTGTAAGTTATGGGCTTCGTGGTGATGGGAATGAAATAGGAACTTCTACTTCAGACGATACTAATTTTGATTTTATTACTGATAAATATGATGCAGGTAGTGAAGTATCAAGACCAACATGGTATTTTTACAATGATAGATTACAGAATAATGACCAATTAGATTACGGTACTAAATACAATTTAACTACTTGTAGATGTTTTGATTGGACTACCAAAGGAACATTTGCTAGAGTTAGTGCAGTACCTCAATATACTTCTAATAATCAAGCATTGAGTTCTAGTAATTTTACAGGTGTAATAGGACAAAGCATATATCAAAAATTAAACAATGGAAACTACATATATATGGGTAACGTAGTGTCATATGGTTCTTCAATAATAGGATTAGAATATGCTGTGAATTATATTACATCAACAAACTCTACTTCTGATGATAATATCTATGTGGGTAGAACAATACATCAATCGGTGTTTAGAACAGAAACAGAATACGGAACTGAAATTATTGATTTAGGCACTATGAATCAACATGCTGTTTTAGTTGATAGAATATATGACAAAGATGGTACTATTGGAAGTACAGACAGTCCAACTGATTATGAATCTGGTAGCACTTACACATTTAATCCTGCGAAATGGAAGGATGCTTTTAGAAACGCTAGAAGAAACACAAATGACCGTTCTTCTGCACATACTTCATACGCTACTGCTAATTCTGTAAATGCTAGACATGCAGATTTATCTGGCCCTAATAGATATACATATTACAAAAAATCACATAAGAAAAACAATGCAGTCAACCCTGTTATGTCTGTAAATGTAAATAATCCTAAGAATAAAATAAGTCAATTTTCAACTACTAATGTGTTAGATAATAACGGAATACAATTTTTAAAGATAAAGGAAGATGAAACTTATACTGTAACAAAGGCACTACACACATCTACAACTAAACCGATTAAACTACCATATACAGGGAGTAGCAACTACGATTCTAATGGCTCTGTTTATCAAATAATATTGAATGATATATACGAAAGTGCTAGAGATTCTAGTAATAACTTAATAGATTATCTACCAACTGTTGATTACAAAACAAATGATGTAATTACTCAGAATACAATATTAAAAGTTGATGATGTTTATTATAGGGTAAGTCAAGTGGCAGTTACTAACTCAAGTAAACAGCAATACATTAACGTCACCCATAAGAAATTGACAAAAGATAAGACTTGGACTACGCTATCTTCACAATCAGATTTTCCTTCTTTTACTAATCAAGACGTTTACATGATGTATTGGAACGGAGGATTAAATACAGAATGTCCTATTGATACAGAAGCAGTCTATGAAACAGTTAGTTCTGTACAAACATTACAAAGGCTCACGATGAACGAAAGTACAATTAGTAAAGAAGACAATAGCCTGTATAAAAAGAAAATGATTTTACTAAATAGAGAGTTTAATGGGTTTGATATTGAATTAGATTATGGTGATAAAAACCATAATCACATAAAATTACTAGGTAGTAAAACATTATATCAACCAACCTCTAGTAGAAAGGACTTCCTATATTACTATCAAGGCGGATATTGTGTTGAAGAAACAGTATTTGATGGTACTGTTGAAGATGTAAACTCTAAGAATGAGAATGGATTGTTTACATATACAGTAAACGGTAGAGATAATACAAGTGTATTGTTAAATAATCTAACTAATAAGAATCTACATAAAACTGATGATGTTATTTATTCTACGTTAAATCCCCTTATTACTCCTACAACTACTATAACAAACAAATTAAGCGTAAATGGTAATTTAATTAAATTAGATGGTGTTGATGGTACTATTTTAAACAGAAGCCTGTTATTTAGTTCTAGCAATGAACTAATAGGAGAGATAAGTTCACAAAATACTGTTTATAGAGTAGATGGTGATTCTGGATTTGGTAATGTAACGCAACTTACTATATCTGGAATGACTAGCAATACGATAACTACTGGTCTTAAAGTAATAACACCAATAGAAGCAAATTACATTACAGGAACAAAGGCAATGGCTGCAAACATTAAACTGACTTCTCATCCTACTGATTTCTCTAGTCTTGGTAGTAACGGTTTAATATTCAATGATGGGAATAAAATAACAGTTGCTAATTCTGGATTAACATATTCTAAATTAATTAATACTTCAGCAACAGGTTCTTATGACCAAGATAACACAATAGGCTATGATATTACAGATATTAAATCAATAAGTGAAGGATTAGATTCTAATTTTGCATTAAAACTGAGTAAAGAAAATAGAGCATCAATTGATTATAAAAACATACATTCAGTTTCTAGTATGTATTTTAACGTGTTGGGTGTTGAAACTTCTAACGATGAAAATACTGCAATAACATTAGCACCTAACTTTCCTGTTGTGTTAGGAAGTCTTGATACAAATACTTCTGATTCTAATTATAGTGATTATGGTTCGGATTTACGCTATTTATATATGGTCAACTCTAACATACCTAACGGTGGATATATACACAAACTAAAGGATTCTCCTACTTCTTATTATACTCCTAAAAGTACATTTAGATATTGGGGGCTTCAAAGGTTTTCAGAAGGTACAATTAAAGAAACTCACGACACTATCTATGATAACAGTAAGAGAACTCAACGAATTACTGCCTCTACGCCTGTGTATAAGATAAATGATATAGGCAGTAAATTAACTCCTACTGATTCTGATATAACTTCTAGATTAACTCCTCATTCTGGTTCTAATTTTTGGACAGCAAGTGATATGGGGTTGACGGGAACTAAAGTCCCTCCTATACAATATTATGATTCGGGAAATCAAACTCAACAATGGCTACAACTGGAAAATATAGATTACAGGGCTAAGAACTATGAGTTGCTTTCGATAGGAGATATATACCCAGACTCTAAATTAAGATGGAATAACCTACAATATGCAACACATGATATGAGTGAATACGGTTTAATTCTAAAGACTAGAGGCAAGAGTGGAAATACTGTTAATCATCAAAATTACACAGGTAGTAATGAACAAACAGAATTGCTTGATTCTAATTATGAAAGAGTAGAAATTACTTCTTCAAATAAAACAACAAATCAACTAAAGAGATTTGGTGTTATGCGACTAGTTGAAGCAACTTTTGATTGGCATATGAACCCAATTGATTATGAAAGCGTTGCTGGAAATGATGATTATGATAAGATTACTAATTTTAAGTATCCTAGAATGAGGGTAGTTGCACAGGGTAGTATAACAAACAATGGGATTGGTGGCGCTACTTTGAATAGTGCAATTACATTTGCGATAGGAGATTTAGTTTATAGAAAGGATGGAACTATTCTTGCTGATATAACTAGTAATACAGGAACTAGTAGTACCACAACTATTCATGCACTAGACATGAATAGCATAACATATGAAGATGAAATATATGTTATTAGACAGAAATTATTCAACACTCTAGCAGATAACGAGTTTGGAATTAACACTCTCGGCACAAACCCATTTAGAATGTTAAATAATTATATTGCTTTACCTAATATCACTAAAGACTATTTTGAGTTTAAATTACTTATTAGTGGTAGTAATAAGTTCGATGCACAGAATGTTTTTATTCCTTTAATATCAGATGTTATACACAATGGTACTGCTGATACTTACGTTAATGACTATTACTCTTTATTCCATGAAGCACAGGCTTGGGGTGAATCAGTTAGTTGGTACACTCCTTCTAAGGTGATATATGGTTTAGCAAAACCTACAACTGATGTTGCTAATGAAGCATATGATAGAACAGACCCTATACAATATAAAATAGGAAATAAAGGAGATTTATACGGTAAAAGTATAATTATGTTTAAGAATATGAAAAAATCATTCTCTGCTCAATCAGAAGATAAGTTTAGTTTAGAAACTTCTGCACCTCTAAGCCCTGGATTGTATGGTACTAATGATGAGTATGAGGACTATGCTGATGATTTAGCATATGCTGATTTAAACCAAATAAGTCCTAATATAACAGCATTTGTACAATCAGGTGAACAAAACTTTGCTATATGTGGAATGAAAACAGAAAGGCACATTTATGCTGCACCTAATGGAGTAGATAAAAACAATTGGTCAAGAGTAGGAAACCATAGAACAGGAAATACAAACGAAGGTGGTCTATTTCAAGCACAGGCTTTTATCAAACCTAGATTGATTCTCTCGTCTACTAACTCAACTTCCTTTACTTTAACAATGAATGATTCTAGCGATAACCTATGGTTAGACTTTGTTCCTAATCTAGAAGGATATTATTTGGTATCAGAAAAGATGGGTAGTAAATATATTCCTAGTTTAGACGTTGATGGGTCAAGCAATACATTGCCACATGCAAATACAGGAAGCCCAGATTATGTCGGTAAAATAATAACACATGCTACTGACAAAACTGGTACTTACACTACACATACCATAACGCTAGATAAAACATTGACCACAAGTAGCGTTGGAACATCATTCAGACTAATGAGAATATCAGAAACTACTTTTGAAGATACACCAGATTATTTTGAAGTAAACAAGATGTTTGATACAGGATTAAAATATACAAGTCTACAACAAAACTTTGTTACTACAATAGAAGATGAAAGCGGGGCAGATGCAGCCGTTTCAGAATCAGGAGATAGTTCGGACGGTTTTGCAGAATATAGAGTATATCAACAAGGACTGTACTCGATGTATTTGCTATTAGATATAGATACATTCAACACTTATATTGATAGGAGAACACTAACTGATGCTAAGGCTTTGTTTGCTGATGGAGATTCGTTGAACTGTTATATTACTGATGGTAAGAATAGCCAGGAAAAGAATATAATTGTAACAGAGACCACAGACAATCTAAGATTTTCATATGATGGAAGTTTGACAGGATATGGAGTTGTATCTTTTGGTGAAACATTTACAATAGAAACTACACATACGCCTAATAATACAGAAGCAGTTGAAGCCTTTATTGGAACTACAATTACCGTAGGTACTGATGCTGAACAGGCTATTACAGAAATATTGGAAGAGAACGATATTGATGTTGACCCATCATTAAAGAATATGACATTTACAGGCAACATAGTAGATTCAGATACTTCTGGTACAACCATTACCTTTACTGCAAATCATTCAGGTATTAGTGTAGATGATGTAATCTATAATCAAGACGGTAAGTTAATTGGTAAGGTTACTACTGCTAATTCAGGTACTACTATTGCTGTTAGTAATATATTCTATAAACCAACAAAGAATGATGAAATAACTAAATACGAAAGAAAACCATTTGTTCTAAGTACCGATTTCAACGAGCAGGATTTATTTTCTTCGGTCAACTACTTGGCAGCAAAGAAAGGATTAGATTATACTTTTGAGAATAAGAAAATTAGAATTAAAGACCTAGATAATTATGATTCAAGACGCAGATTCTCCCTACAATATAGGGACGGTGCGAATCTGATATCTGTTGAAAGCAACACTAGCCTTTTTGATAAGGCAAATAAGGTCATAGTGATTGGAGATAACGTAAAGTCGGAAGTTGAAACGCCTAGTAAGATAAATAGAACGATAAAACATTTGGATATTAACATCAAAAACGCAGAGGAAGCAAGGGTAAAGGCACATAATTTATTAGAAATACACCAATCAGGGTTTAGAAAAATAGAGTTAACATTAGAAAGAACAGGATTTGAGTTAATGAAGGCAGGAGATGTGATAACCCTAAACTTCCCTAACCATAACATACCTGCTGATGACTATATCGTGTTTGAGATAGAGAATATTATGTCAACCATATCCAAGATTACAGTCGGTACGTTTAATAAAACAATCGCAGAACGTCTTACTGAGATAGCCCTGAACCAAGACAAGGGGTTCACAGGACTGTTTACTAGAAAGATAAATAAAACATTGACAGGTAAGATGTTAATAGACAACATAGCACCAAAGGAGAAGAGTTTACATCACGCTTTATCATCAACAACAGGAGGGACTTTACTTGGCTTTGATTAGTATTACAACAATAATAGAACTACCAGAGGAAACGGTAACAATAACGGAGGTTAACCTATGATTGTTACACAAGGAAAAAAGAGGGTTGCTCAGTTAATAACGGGACTACAAAGTAACGGGACTACAAAGTTTGTTCACATAAGAGTAGGTAATGGAGGGGATAGTACATCACCCTCACAGACTACATTGGATAATCAAGTAGGTGCAGCAAAAACAGCAACTCCAGATTTAGTAGGTAACACATTAGTTTATACTGTAACATATACAGGAGCAGATATATCATCAAACACTATTTCAGAGATAGGAATATTTGATGCTGCAACTGGTGGTAATATGCTTTCCCGTATTGTATTTGATGACGTAGGGCCACTAACTGCATCAGAATCAATTACATTTACTCTTAGGATTGAGGTGGAATAATGGCGACAAGAACAGACGGTATCAGTACATTAGGAACAGCAAGCAGTCCAACAGGTTTGGTTGACGGTACAGATAGTATTCATACAGGTATTTTGAATGCGTTAAATCAACAGGCAGCCGGTTCTTTTGTAGCACATGGGTTAGATGTATCTCAATCTGGTGGTAACTTTAGTGTGTCTGCTGGAGGATGGTTTGATAGAGGAGAGTACAAATCAATATCATCACCAATTACTATTACTGACGACTTAAACTCAAGTGGCTCAAAAGACCATTATGCATTCTTAGTTATACTAAAGGATTCCTCGACTCTAGATTTGAGAACTGCTACACATGCAAGTAACTCAAATGTTGCTAATACTTCTGGTACTACAAAGGTAGCAAGTTTATCAGAAGGAGATATACCTCTTTGTTTAATTAAGGTTACTTCTGGTGCTAGTGCTGGTGCAAGACCCGTACAGTTCTATGGGATAAAGAAACTTAAATCATCATTGTCTATTGGTGAAGATACAGGTTCAGATGGAGATTTTGATGAAAAACTTAAAATCAAATCTGACGGTACTTTTGTTAAGGCAGGTAACACAGGAGTTATTTCTTTTCCTTCTGTTGGTAGCACGGCCTCTACATTATTAAGCACTAACGATAAAGGTATTTCTAACGGTAATGTATTAGAAGCAAATGCAAATGTAGCAGACAATGATTTCCTAAAGGTTGATGGAACAAAAATAGAAGGCAGAACTGCTGCTGAAGTTAAATCAGATTTGGGTCTAGTAAAAGGAGATGTAGGATTAGGAAGTGTCGATAACACGGCCGACTCAGCAAAGCCAATATCTAGTGCTGCTCAAACTGCTTTAGATTTGAAGGCCACTATTAACAATCCTACTTTTACAGGTACAATAGCAATACCTAATATTGCTAACTTAGAAACAGCAGTAGCAGCCAACACATTAAAAACAGTTAGAACTGACTCAGAAATAAATAGTCTTGCACAGGCTAAAGTCGATACTTTAGTTGCTTCTGCTCCTGATGCTTTAAACACACTTAATGAATTAGCGGCGGCTTTGGGCGATGACGCTAGTTTTGCGACTACCACCGCAACTGCATTAGGAAACAGATTGAGAATAGATGTTAATAACCAAAACCTAACTTCTACTCAAAAAACTAATGTTAAAACTAATCTAGCATTAGCAAAAGCAGATGTTGGACTAACTAATGTATTAAATCAAGCACAGATTACAACATTCAAACAAGACGGTATTCCAACATCAACAGCAATAGGCGACCAATGGTATGATACTAACGATAGCAATAAATTGTATGTGGCTGAATCAGTAGGTGCAGACCAAGTTACTTCGGGAGAATGGGTGTTAGTAGGATTCACTAAAACAACTGTTGGATTAAGTGATTTAGATTCATTAGAATCAGGAACAGGAACTAAACTTGCAGGTATAGCAGCCAATGCTACTGTCGGTGCAACTACTGCTCAAGCAAATGCGATTACAGCAAACACCGCAAAAACAGGAATTACAACATCACAAGCAAATGCAATTACAGCAAACACGGCTAAGGTTAGTTTTGCATATGATAGTGCTACTGATTTAGGCACTGGTGGAGATATTGATAATGATTTTATCTCTATATATGATGCTAATGCAAGTGCATATAAAAAGGTAAAAATGAAGGATTTCCTAACTAAAATAACTGCTAATCAATTAGTTAGTGGTGGTAGTGGTACTGGAAGTGTATTCTCTACTTTACCTGCTAGTGGTGCTACTGTTGGAGGGACATTAGGTTCTGGTGGAAATATATTGCTAGAAGATGGTAGCACTAAATTAACTGATGCAACTGCTTTGAATGCAAACACGAATTGGGCTGATGTTACTGGTACTGCAAATGCTCCAGCAGACAATGCGACAGTTGGTGCTGTATTAGGCAGTAATATGTTTGATACGAATGGTTCTACTGCTTTGACTGCTACTCAAGTAAAAAATGAAAACACCACAAAGGCAGACGTAGGGCTAAGTAATGTAGACAATGATTCAACTGCTACGATTAGAGCAGGTACTACAAAGGCCAATGTAGGATTAGGTAATGTTGACAATACTGCTGATTCTGCTAAACCAGTTTCTACTGCACAACAAACAGCGTTAGACGGTAAAGTACCTACAAGCAGAACAATAGCAGGTAGAGCATTATCTAATAACTTAGCAATTAGAGTGAATACTTCATCTGGTAAACTAGAAGTTAATGATGGTTCTAATACAACAACAATTCAAGATACGGCAGGAACACCTGTTGATGTTGTATTCGATAATAGAAAAACAGAGTATGATGAGATTCAAGACGCTAATAGCACTAAACCAGATGATAATGCTACTGTTGGTGCTAGGTTAGGTACTAATCTTAAAGCAGCAGACGGTTCTACAACTCTAGGAGATTCGGATGTAAAGAACGCTAGTATTGCATCTTCTCATGTAGTTGGTAGTGGTAAATTATTTACTACTGCATTACCTGAAGATGGGGCTACAAAGACTAGAACATTTAGACAGTCAAACGTTCCTACTGCTATTTCGGCAGGAGATATCTGGATTGATTCTGATGATGGGAAGTTGTATCAAGCAACAGCAGCAGGAGATAATCAAGTAACTTCAGGAGAGTGGGTATTAATTTCGGAAGCGTTTTCTACAACTGAGAAAACTAAACTTAGCGGGGTCGCTGCAAATGCTACTGCAAGTACAGGTGATGTAACCTTAACAGGTTCTCAAACATTAACAAATAAAACATTAACAAGCCCTATAATAAATGTAGGAAGTGATGCCGGTGGTGATATCTATTACAGAGCAGCCAATGGAACTTTTGCTAGATTACAAAAAGGTGATGAAGGACAAGTTTTAGGAATTGCTAACACAGGATTACCTGCGTGGCAAGCCTCTGCATCAGGTGCAGATGCAATGGGAGCAGGTTTTACAGTATCAGCAACAACTGATACTAACGCTACTACAATAACAGTAAACGATGATTTATTCTTCGCAGCAGGTACAGGAATAACAACAGAAACGACTGCTGACGGAACGGTTACAATAACTAACACATTAACATCTAATGCTACACATACAGGTGATGTAACAGGTTCAACTGCATTGACTATCGCAAATGACGCAGTATCGTTTGCTAAGATGCAAAATATAGGTGCTAGTGGTGCTAACAAATTAATACTTGGTAGAACAAGTAACAATGCTGGTGATATATCCGCAATATCTGCACCAATGATTGGAGTAATAACAGCAGCAAATGCAGGAGATGCTAGAACTGCTCTTGGAGCAGGTACAAGTTCTTTAGCATTAGGAACATCATCATCAACTGCTTTAGCAGGAGATACTACTACGATATCTTCTGCACAATCAACTAAGTTGGGGCATATTTCAGTTACTCA
>TARA_R100001163_G_scaffold25194_2_pt1 | contig 35513 bp, 40 predicted proteins | sample TARA_R100001163 | Tara Oceans TARA_R100001163 (sample SAMEA2621285) | marine metagenome | biome: marine biome (ENVO:00000447); feature: deep chlorophyll maximum layer (ENVO:xxxxxxxx); material: "saline water (ENVO:00002010), including plankton (ENVO:xxxxxxxx)" | depth 120 m
TGTCGCGAGAACCTCCTCAGCAGCGTCTACCCAAGGTGGTTGCCCCTCCTCTAACTGCGACATGAGATATTCAAGTCTGTCATCTATCTGCATTCTAGTGGTTTGGCTATATACAGTGGAGTCTGCCTCTACACCCATGTGATTGGATAACCAAGAGATGTATTCATCCTTGGGCATCCTGTTGAATCTCTTGGCCCTTATTTTTGGTATTGGCATCATTTTCAAAACCTCAGGAATGGAACAGCGGGTCAATCGTAATTACCTTGATTGACTTCGGCATTATCTTCAACATGCTTCTTATCGGTCCCTTATCCTCAGGTATGGGCAATGGTGCCTCCGTAATGAAGTAGTCATCAATTAGAATCTCAATTGTCTCTTTAGTGCCGGTTCCACCTTGCTTGACGAAACTCAAGCGTATCATATCAGCATCTGTGGTGTCGGTAGTGGTGTCATCGAAGTTGTCTATGCTTCTTCTCATGTCGTGGTAGAAAAGAGGGTCATCGACTATTATCTCCATCTCCATGTCGTACTCGGTCTTGCCAGCGACAGCGATAGTTGGGTTTCTGGTACCGGCATAGGGTGTCTGGTCAGTGGCTGCGTCTGCTACATTAGCACCTGTGATGGTGTAGAACTGCTGCACACCAGTGCTGCCGTTGAGTGTGAAACTGACAACCTGTCCTAGAGTGGTGCCTTTCACCCTCATGGTTCCGTTGTAGAACATGAATGGCTTCTGAGTCCTCTTGGCTATCCCTGACTCCTTGCGCTTGACCTCGGTGTTCGCTGTGTCTTCGAATAGTCTGTGAGTGTCATATCTGTCTCCCTTGTTAGCAGACTCTAATCTACCAGTGTCAGTGTAACATAGAGCAGCGTCAAAGTTGACTGTCATTCTTAAGGCAGCATCAGTATCAGCCTTGAGAGAGAAGTCTTTCACCTTGCAACCACGGAATACGCGTGTGAGTTGCTTGGAGTCGCCAGCACTACCATCTACTACCTCAGTGGCTGTTGTTCCATCACCTGTGGCGGTATCGTTTCTCCTGATACTGACTTCCATGGCGAAGGACGGTAAGTTAGTTCTGGAGAAGATAAGTTTCTCTACCGGATTCTCAAGTGTTCCGAACGTGCCAGCGCTAGAACTAGCGGAGGTGGTTAGCAGATTTGGGCTTCCTCTCGTGCTGTCAGCCTCGAACCTACAGAAATATATGTCCATGTCATCATCATGACTGAAGTTGAATGGGTCATCAACCCATACGTTAGAACCGCTGATACAGGATATTCTCCTTATCTCTGTCTTGATTGCCTTGCTGATTACGCTGTCAGCGCCCTGTGTTGGCCAAGTCCCATCGCTTGCGGTCTCTCTGTGAGTGTGAACGTCAGTGGTGTTGAACTCAGGTATGATGACGTAATCTCCTGCTGCTGGTGCAGCGCTTCCTCCTAGTTCGCTTACTGGGGTACCTGAGAACTTGAAGTAAGAGTCTCCGGGTGATATAGCACCGTCAGTCTCTAGGCTTGTTGAAGTGCTTGTTGGACCACATAGAGCAGATGGGCTGAAAGCGAGGGAGTCTGATGTCGTCAACTGAACCTTAGTGCCACCTTCTTGGAATCTCATAGTGCTTGACGAACCGCTGTCAGAGACAGCAGTCAATCTGCCTACATACGTACCGTCACTCTTGAAGATTGCATCTCCAGCAGCGACTCCTGCGATTGCTCCGTCTAAGTCGATTGAAGTAGCAGTTCCTGCTGCGATAGTGCCTTCGACCTTACCAGTTATGGCTGTGAGTGGTAGTTTGGCCACCTCGTGGCCAAGAGCGTAGTAGAACCAACGCCCATTGTGGATATTGGACTCGAAGGAACCACCAGTGTTGGTGAACCTACCGGGAACCTGTACAGCGACGTCTCGACCTAGACCTACAACATGGTATCTCTTCAAGTCCACTACAGTCTCAGGTAGTGCGACAGTGCCGACCAGTCCAACGAATTGGTCAGTCATCACTCTCTCAGCAGCCGCGTTTGCGTTGGTTGCGTGTACCATGGCTGCGTCTATGGTTGGGGTCTTGTACGGTAGTATCTGCATCTGACCAGAATCAGAGGCTATGTCACCGGAATCGTGGTCTGTTATCAGATGTGGTGAGAGCGTCAACTCGGTCTTAGTCTGTGATACTATCGTGTATACCCTACCGGATTCACTGTAGTTGTCTTTTGTGTCCCAAGGGCTAGTTAATCCGCTGAAAACAACTTGACTGCCGACTAGCATGCCCAGAGGATACATCAATTCCTGACTACCGTTCACTGGGGCACCAGAAGCACCGCCAGTGAACTTGATGACACTGGTGTCCTTGATTTTGTCTCTCCCTCCGCTCTTTGCTACGACGTGAACAGAGCCAAACGAATTGTCCGCTATTGTCACTCCTGATTCGTGACCGAACGTGATTTCGGTTAAATCTCCACGGTAAACTGTCGACGGCATGGTTTCCTCTCACCTCATGGGATTAGTTCCGCAAAGATAACAACTTCTATCTGGAAGGTCGTTCTAAACAGTTTTTTGCTCCTATCGGACAAATCTGTTCTTGTTTTGAACACTAATCTGTCGTAGTTCTCCCCGTCTCCTTTGCGCTTGGTATGGATGCATCTTCTTATCTCATTCTCCATGGCTTGCAGGTGCTTCCTGCTCCTCATGGTTCTGGCATCCAAAGTAATGTTGATTCTAGTGGTAACGAAGTCATAGAGTAGTTCTGGTGTCTCTTCGTTGTGTGCTGTTTCGAAGACCATGATGTAGTCGTGGTTCTTCATGTCCAGCCTCTTGCCCCTCTCTGGTCCCACGTCTGCTATGTCTATGATGATAGGCTTGTAGTTAGTCGTATTACCTCTGTTCCAATTGTCCTTGAGAACAGCAAGAACGGCATCAATGCCCTCTAGGAAGGTAGCGACCATTATCTCCTATCCTCCGCTATTGGTAGTATCTTACCACCTCTGTAATTGAAATTGTGCTCCTCCATTTGAGGATTGGACTCGGTAAGCATCCTCTCATCGACTCTAGCCATGACTTTGTCTATGAGTTGTTGCTCTGCCGGTAACCCGGTTTTTATGACTGTAATCATACCGTTTTTGTTGGAGAGTCCCTCTGAGGACATCTCCTCCAACTCTTTCCTAGTTCTCACTGCTGGTGGGTACTTAGTGTAGAAACTGCGAAGTTCTTGTTGTGTTGCCATAACTTCAGCAAAGGTCTCTCTTATTCTCTCTCGCATCTCGCTCTCTGCGCTATACTTCATAAGAAACTCACCACCTCTTGGTATCTAGGTAGCGTTCTTTCTATGTCCGCTCTGTACATCTGAATCTTAGATGCCAAGTCTATGTTCTGCGTTCCCTCTGGAATGAGGACGCTTCTGTCGTCACTCATCAGCAAATCAATCGCTACCATCTTGGTGCACATGTCCTCTATGGCCTTCTCAAGATATCTCTCCCCATAGATGTAGGAAACCTTGACTGCGTTCCACTCGAAGAACGGGTATGAGTTGTTGAAGTATATGATTCCCATCTCATGGTCCATCCAAAAGTCCCTGAGTCTGCCTTTGTCGCCGCTGGCACTGCCTCCTTGCAGGTCTATAGCGAATCTGAATTGATTGATTGTAGCGTCTGCGGTGCCCATTTCGGTAGAATTGCCACCCCCGAAACCACCCACTTGTTTGCAACTGATGAACACAGTGTCCGTCTTACCTTCGTAGAAGATTATGTCACTAGCATCGGCGCCGACAAGAAGACCTGATGGCGCGAAACCGTCTGTGGAAGCGACCGTTATATCCATCGTACCGGCACTTACGTCACCTGAAGATGAAACGGCAGTCACTGAGTTAGAGTGATTTTCGTCGAGTGATAGGTTGGTAGTTGGGTTTCCATGAACGGCAATTGTGGAGTCTTCACCACCGACAGTATCTCTCATGCTGGTTATCTTCACTATACCTGAGCCATAATCTGCGTTAGCAGTCGCTAGGTACTCGTTGTGGACTGCTACATTTGAGGTTGAGCCGGGCATAACTAATCCCGTACCACCTAAATCTGCGAACTCTATTGCAGTTGCTGATACCCTGTCTTCCTTGTTGATGAGGTCAGCGAGGCTCTGTGCATTGCTCATGTTGTCCAAGTCTAATCTGAACTTACCGGTATTATGTGTAACTGCCCCTACATCACCTATAGACACCGCTTCTAGTTCGGCAAAAACCCCTGAACCATTGGCTATGTATACTGAGCCAGTGTTCTGCATGACGCCCCCACTAACGGATGAGTCAGCAGTGGTTTTCTTAGAAAACTTGACGCGAGCCTCAGCAGCGCCAATCTCCCTGTAGTCATCTCCCTGCCATAATTCTAGACGGAGTAACTGTTGAACATTGCGATACAAGAGTGGTGTAGTACCCACGTAGTCAGTGTAGTATCTTCGCCTGTATGGTTTGTATGTGTCGAAGTTGATGTACTCGGCAGTGACTAGATTGGGTCTCCATGAGTTGTGGGTTAGGTTGTCTATCTTATCTTGCATACGCCTGATGATTGAGTCCACCTTGTCCTTGGTTAGTCCTCGTGTTCTGCCGTTGGTGAATGATGCCTTGTTCTGCACATATCCATTGTCAGTGGTCTCATAGAGACCGGGATTGATAGCAGAAGAAAATGCTAGTTTCACACCACTGGTGGTCGAGGTTATTGCTGTGATATCTCGTTCTAACCCCATCGGGTCCGCGTCTGAATACAGGAGTAAAGTGTCTCCTACTGAAAATCCGGTGTTTCTATAGTCAGAACCTGTGACAAATACTGCGTTTGCCTCTGCATTAGCGGACATTAACACCGATTCTTGCGGCCCTATATCCAGTAGGTCTGCAACCTTCTGTGCCGTGGTGTAGACAATAGCAGTAGGGTCAAGGGGTCTTGTCTCAGGTTCACCGGGACTGAACACTTGTGGCATTACCAGCGAGCCTCCTCATCTCTGTGGCCCATGTTGTACTCCATCGGTTTCTTGCATGAACTACACTTCTCTACCCACATAAAGTGAAGAAGACCACAGTGCGTGCACCTTGTGCCTGCTCCTATGTTGAGTATATCGCCTATGTCTTTGACTCTCTTGTTCTGCTTGTTGACAGTACCTGCTAGAGGTTTGTCCGTGTTAAACACGGATGCAGTGCCAAGTGTCTCAGCGAGTTTTACGTTCTGCTTTTGTGCACGTTCGATGTCGCTGAGTTCAAGAGTTTGTAAATCGAACCCCATACATCTCCCTCACTCTCATGGTTTCTGATAAACTATTAGAAAGACATTACCTAGAACTACAACTGGCTCTACTGATACTATCTTAGCGCCATCGTAGTCAGTTAGGGCCTCAATAGCGGTAGTCATGCTGGTGCTTAGAGCACCGTCATTGCCTGCTCCGCTAAACTCCTTAGGGGAGAACGGTCCTAGTGCTTGTAATGCTTTAACCATCTAGGTCACCGCCTTAACTGCGGTGTCCCATAGCGAACCATGTACCGTCTTGCCCGTTTACATTCTGGATAACTAGGCTAGTGCCGTTGATGAGTGCGAACACTCCATCGACTCCCGCTCCAGTTCCAGCAGTTCCGCTTCCCGCAACCGCGTTGCATGCAACTATGTCTGCTAGTATGCTGGAGAGGTCTATACTGCCTCCTGCATCGCTTCCGCCGTTGGTAAAGGTCCCGGTAACCATTAGTAGGTTACCCATCACGTTTGGTCTTGTGTCTATTGTACTTGCAAATGCCATTTTCTTATTCCTCCATTATATCTGATTCTATTGCCGTTTCTTCTGTCACTTCTTCAACTGCTTCTACTACTTCTTCCGCAACTACCTCTTCGACTGCCTCTTCGACAATCGGCTCAGGTGCGGGTGGGTTTAGAAGGTTGTCGACTTGTGCCAGTAGTTGAGTCTTAGTTTGGTAGACTCTTCCTACGGTTCCGCCATTGTTTCTAATCCAGTCTATGATGTCGGCTCTTCGCCATCCATCGTCTGGTAGTCCGTCTTGGCCTCTATCTACGGTAGGTGGTTCATCCCCCTCTACCTTCCAATGAGGTTCGACGAGATATCTTCTGTACTCGTCTACCCAAGCCTGACTTTTTACTTGCGGAACCGCCCTATTGAACTCAGCACCTGAGTCAGGAGAGTTTCTCCAGAACTCAGGGCCGAGAAAGGTTACGGTAGGCAATCGAAATCACCTCAACCTACTATAGCCGTTAGCAAAACCACGTCTGTCGCTCCACCAGTGGTGAAAGCGACTGTTCCTGATTCGTGAGCGACTACTGTTGCTGCTGCGAGTAGGGACTCGTCGGTATCTGAATCGTTGATTAGGCTGAGAACTGCGTAGACCTTGCTGTAACTGCTGTCGAAAGCATTCACATCAAAAGTGTGTGCGGTTCCAGTGTCACCAGTCAGACTGACCGAAATCAATCGTAGACCTGATACTGGCTTGTTAGTGCCTTGGGAGTTAGTCGCACCGAATGCAGTCAGGCTACCGGGGTATCCTGCTGTTCCTGCACTGAATGCTGCTCCACCAGCACCTAGCCACGCTGTGTTAGAAGCGACTGTGCCGTCTGCGTTAGGGACGTTTTCTAATGCCCCACCTGTGTTTCCGCCCATTGGTATGTCTAGGTATGTCGTTGTTACTGTTAGATTACTGTGTGCCATATTTTTTTCCTCCTTTTATCTCCATTTATCTCCAGACTCACTTAAGGTCTCTGATACTCCCTTGTCCTCCGAAGAAAGTGGTCCAAAGTTCTCCCATGGTCCTGTACATTCCTTCTTGCCCTAGTCTGTTGATTGCGAATGGGTCACCAGTCTCAATTCCACTCTCGTAGTATTGTGTTGGTATCGCCGTGCTGAAGTACATGTAATCAGTGTCTAGGAAGTACATCCTACCGATTCCATCTGCTGCTACGTCTTTGGAAGGGATGATTGGAACACCGTTGTAAGTTGCCACAACGAATCCAGCCTCCATACCGGGAACACCCTTTACACCGTTGTAGGTTGGGGTGACCCTCTTCTCTTCCATGAATCTCTGTTGGGACTGTAGAAGTTGCTGTAGTCTCATTAGAGTGTCGTATTTTGTTAGTATGACCTTAGGGTTTCCACCACGGACCCAAATCTTCTGGAACAAGTCGTCCAGATGGTCTAGGCTTAGAGTTCGGTTGGTTGAACCGGTGTCTGCGTTACCCTCAGCAAATGACCATGAGTTTGCACTCCTGTCAATGCTGTAGATGTCTTCATCGTGTGTGTCGTAGTGTGTTCCTGATGTCATTGCTGTGCTGTCAGCAGTAGTAACTCTGTCGATTGACTCGATGTTGTTGTTTGCTTTTGTAGTCACGTCAGTGAGAAGCATCTTGTTGACCATCTCTGCGTGGTGCTTACCCATTTCCTCTTTGAGAACTGAGCGGATGTCTCCCATTCCGTCGTCTTTGTCAGCAAGGAAGATTGCAGTCTCCGACATGTCGAAGGTGTGTGCAATTGTCTTTGGTTTTGCAGCCACGTGCTGGAAAGTAGGCTTCACTGTGTCTGGAAGTGCTGCGTTCTCTGCAACTCCACCGTGCACTGCGCCTGAGTTAGGCTTGTCAGTTAGAACTCGCCATCCGCTTCTGTCCCAAGGTCTCTTGGGTAGAATGCTGAAAGCGTTGAACTCTTGGTTCATCTGAGACCATACTTTGCGTCCGTAGATAGCATTGTAGGTTCCAGCGGTTGATGACAGCATTGGGCTGTCGGCTTTCAATAGTTCACTGCCACTGTATGAGTAGCCCATTGCGTTTCCTGCGCCATAGTAGTAGCGCTCCATGTCTGTTACTGTTCGTATGTAGTTTCTTGCCATTCTTAATCACTCCTGAAGGTGCTGTTTGCGAGGTTATGTACCTCTTCCCAACTCATTGTTGCGAGTTCTTCAGTGGAAGGCACGTCAACTGCTGGAAGGGATGTTTCTGATTTTGCGATAGTCTCACCGGACTCAACGGAGCCGATGCTGTCTATTCTCTCTGCTAGAGCAGCGAGGGACTTCTGGATATCTGCTAGTGGGCCGCGAGCGTCATATGCTGCTGCTTCTGCTTTTGCGATTTCTTGTTGTCTCTCAGATGCGTATCTGCTTGAGAAGTGGTTCTCTAGACTTCCTTTGAACTCCTGCTCAAGTGCTGCTGCTTTGTATACTTCGTATGCTGCCTCGATGTCCGAGTCGGATACTCTGTCTGCTGATAGGAAGTCGGACTTCTCTAGAGTGGACCTCTTTCCTTTGCCACCAGCACCGAACTTGGCCTTTGGCACTTCTGGTTTTCCGTCGACAGTTTCTCTCTTTGGAGCCTGTCCACCGAATCTCACTGCACCGTCACCAATTTCCTCTGGTGAGGAACCTAGGTTGGCTTTGTTGACATCGTCGAAGTGCGTTCGTGCGGCAACTGTGTCCACACCTGCACTCTTTAGAGTGTCTTCCATCCAGTTGAGGTATTCGGAGGAGATAACGTCGGAGTACTCTGATTTCTCGACATCTTTGTCGTCATCATCTTTGTCTTCCATTTTCTTATCATGGCCGTACATTTTCTCCTCGTCGTCTTTCTCGTCACCGTCGTCTTTCTTCTTTCCTTCCATATGTTCTTTCAAACCCGGTGGCATCTCACCCTTCTCCATGGAGTCGAGTCGGCCTTCCAGACGTGACAGAACATCTGTCATTTGCGTCATTACGTCATTGTCTTCTGTCATTTTTTTCACCTTGTTTTTGTCTTCTTTTAATATCCTAAATGTTGCTTCTGGATTAATCCCTTTCTCACAGATTGTGATTTCATGAAGTTCTAGTTTGCTGATTTCTTGGTAGTCTCCATGCACTGAGTCTGATTTTCTAACTCGCTTGAATGCCTGTCCTCCGATACTAAAACCTCTCAAAGAGCCTTTTCGTATCTCGGCAGCGACTTCCTTTGCTTTTTCGATGTCGTCTCGTAATTCTACAACTACAAACATGCCGACATCGTCAACTTCGCTTTTCCACAACCTCCCTTCACTATCTGTATAATTAGGAATCACTTCACCCACTTGTATGTTAGAATGCGCTAATTGCACGTTTCTGTACTTTGGGTCCTCCATATATTTCTTGAATGCGTCCTTCAATGCTTCTTTCGTAATTTTGTCTCCTTGCTTGTCTACGACTTCTACGCTTGCATAACCGGCGACAACGAGGTCTCCACCCTTGATGAGGGTGATGCCTGACTCAGTACGTCGCATTGGGGATAGCACACTGTCTCAAGGTTACTGAGTCATACTACTTATATGAAGCGGCAACAAATCAAACTGGTGTTGCTTCATTATCTCTTTCCTTTTCTTCACCAGAATCGTTGTACCGCACACCTTTACCCTTCTTTCGTTGCCGCTTCATATGTGGGTAGGTCTCCTCATCGTCCTCTGTCGGTCTTTCTTTCATGTCATAGTCTGGGATTGTTTGCTCCCCGTCTAGCGTTGTAGGCCCTCTTGGGCTTTCTACTATACCACCACCACCGAAGTCTATACCAAGTCCTTTGGTGCCACTCATCGGGAAATGCCCTGCAAATCCCTTCTCAAGCACATCAAGTGCTCTCATCATGACATCAAGTGCTTTTTGCATTTCAGGTTTGAGTAACTGGTTCTTCTCTGCCAGTGTCTTTGCTTTGTCCTGTACCTTCTTCTCAGGTATGGGTCTTTTCTCCACTTTGCCTTTGAGCATCATACTAGCGACTTGTGACCAGTATGGCTTGAGACTCTCTGACAATTCGATTGCGTAGGAGGATTCACCCATGTCCGATAACACTGTTTTAGGTGAGTGCACCCAGTATCCTAGGTCTGATTTCTCAAGTGTGTAGGTCACGTCATTGTCAATCATGGTCTTGACGACCAGAGTGTCTTCCTCTATGTCTATGTCATGTGGGAAATGTAAGTTCGGAACGGACTTCGCTAGTATGTTTAGCGTCTCCATGCTGACGCTGGACTCACCCTCACCTTCACCTACTATCTTGACTGGGTTCAAATCGTAGAGTTCTCTACCATTCATTTTCTTCCTCTTGACTCCAGTAACCTCTACTTCCACTATCTCTCCCTCTTCGAATGGTTTGGGGCTTGTTACAGTTCCAACGTCTAGGTATATCTCTCCTTCATAGTCCACTGTGGCGTTTTCTATACCTTCATCGTCAATAAGAGGTCCTGCTCCTAGTCTGTATGTGATTTTGTTTTTGCCTCTCTTATCTAGAATCTTGAGGTTGACGTTCTTGTTGGGTCTTAGTAGAACCCACTTTGGATGCCTCTTCTCCCCTTTCATGTAGGTGCTCTTGCCGTCCCTGATAAGCAGACAGTCGTGTTCCTCCAATAGGGTGTTGACCGTGTCTTCCAACCCCTCGTCATCTGTCATCCTCGTATCATGTGGGCCGGGGACGGTAACTTTGTTGTAGCCATCATACTGACCTCTGAGTATCTTGAGTCTCTCTTGTATGGTCATGTCCGTCACATCAGTGTCGTCATAATAGGTGATGTCAATGATGTGTAACTCGTCATCAGACAGAATACCGTCCAGTGTACAGTCCTTCTCACCTAGACCCTTGACACCACTCTTGACCCAATCTGGTATGCTCATCCTTGAGTTATGCTCGTTGTAAGCAGACACCTTGTCATTGAGTTTCATGACTACTACCCTTTCGCCGTCATACCACTTTGATACCACCCAAGAACCGGTGAAACCCCTGAGTTGTCTCATGTCCTTGAAGTTGAAGATACGGTGCATGGGTCTTATCGGTGGCACGAAGTTAGGTTTGTCATCTTCCTTCATTAGTAGAGAGTCCGGGTTGAGTAGGAAGGACGCATAGTCACTGGGTTCGCTTAGTGTTATGTCGGTTGGTACTGCCGGTAGACCCGCTTGTGGTCCGGCTGGGTAGACTCTGCTGAAGTTCGGACTCGTTCTTGGAGGTGCTGAGGTGTCCTCCAGTTGCTGGATACTAGCAGCCATGTTGGGCACTCCTATCGCATCACCGAATCTTTGTGTCACATCAAGAGGCACTGGGTGCACTGGGTGTTCGACAGTGTTGCTTCCCTGCTCTATGCTCCCAAAGGTGGTGTCTATACCATGGGAGGTTCTTGCCATCCTGTGGTTGCTGAAATCCATTAGACCGGTATATGCGTATTGGTCCATTATCTGTATCCCCTCTGTGCCGTGGGGATGTAGTTCCCTATCAGCACCGAAACCCAATAACTCTGACTCTACCATTTCTGGTGCGTTTTCCAAGTCTACATTCGGGTCATGGACTAACAGGTCTTTCAAAGCGTGTTGTACGTAATCTGCTCTTTGTCCTATGGTCTTGTTGCTCTGTCCGGGTTTGCCTACTGCTTTGCCTGTGAGTGTCGAGCGAGTGTTTTTTCCATATCCCTCTGTGGGAGACTCGAACCTCTCTATACCTAAGGCAGCAAGGGAGTCTTGTATTTGCTTGCTTCTGAAATTACTCCTGAAGGCTCTTACCTCTCTTGCTATGTCTCGGACCTTGTAGAAGGGATTAGGAACTCTCAATGTTGGAGTTTCCTCACCTCTAGGCATACCGAACTCCTTCTCCCAATCCTCTTCACTGAGAGTGGTGCTTTTGGCAGAGTTCCTGAGTTTACCTATGCGATGATGCATGTGCTTGCTGGTGTGCAGGATGTCATCTCCGAAGTCAAACATCTTGGCACCGTCGGACATATACAGTTCAGGGGCATCGACTGACAGTGAGTTGAGTGACATCAACAATCGGTGGTCATCATCATTGTTTGGGTCTAAATTAGATTTCAATGCCTCAAGCACGTTGTTGTAGTGCTCCGCGTGTTTGTGGTCATCACCCATGTCGATGTGCTTCATGAGTTCCTTCAGTGTGGTGTCCTTATCGACTCGGAAGCCTTTCTCCCTCATGTGTGATGGTAGGTTTTTGAAACCGGTTTGTTGGATTGGCGTCTGCGTTTTGTCCAAACCGTGACCTGCCACAGAGAGGTTGTTGGTCCAAGTGGAGCCATCAGGCAGTTTTATCTCATATCCCCTTGGTAAGAACATGAGAGCGAGATTTGCCTCTCTGAATATCATATCAACCTCATTGTTGAGATTGGGGTTGTCGTTGCTGAATGTGCCCTCAGGCTTCAATTTGGCGAGGACAGTGGCCATTTCGAATATCGCTGTGTGATGGGAGTTGATTCTGTTCATGTGGTTATTGTGATTGGTTCCAGCCATTTTCTCATCTTCTAGAACCTCCTCCTCATAACGTGTGCCGTCCGGTCTGACACGAGCGGACTGTTTGGTTTTGGGTATGTTTAACCTAAAGTAATTTCTTTCAACCTCATCATGTGCATCGAGGTCATCCGCTCTACTCACGAAAGTGCTACCATTGATTAGCATACCTTGCTTAGTCAAGTCTATGAGTGACTTCGGTCTTCCTAGTCTAGTTCCTCTACCCAAGGCTGTTCCTATTGAGTGCCCCATTCTGGTTTGATGATGAGATACGTCATCTCGTTTAATTTCCTCTTCGAACGCTGATGTTAGTGATTCTAGTTCTTCACCCGCACCAATACCACCAGCGAGGTCCGTACCTCCAATGTCAGGTAGTGATTTCTTATTCATTATGCGATAGCCCTTACCATGTGGTTGAATGGAGCCAAACGGGATGGAGGCTCTGAGTCTATCTAATAATTTGTATCCAGAGCCAAACTTTGCTTTTACATCTGAAGCAGACATACCTGATACTAGATTTCCTAAACCGGCGGCAAATGTGGCTACGTTAGCAAACATCTGATTCTTAGGTGTATTTGCACTACCAATGTCATCACCTGCTTGTGTGTTGTGAAACTTAGAAAGAATTGCTTGAGGGGTATTGAACATGTGGTGTCTGTGACCGACGTATGGTCCGAAGAGTCCTGTGTTAGCATCATTCAACAAAAGTTTGGAACCGCTAACTGTTCCTATGTGACTCTCTCCGTCAACATCAGCGAAGTGGTCTGCCATCATCTCCATCAGAGTGTGTGGGTTTCTGTTGAGACCACCTGCTGTGAACAGAGGTGCGAAGAAGGCACCTAACCCATAGTAACCCTGACTGCCGGGTATTTTCAGGTCCTTCATCATCTCAGCCTCCTCAGGTGTGAGGTCTGCCTCCTTGAAGAAAAGAGTGTCACGAGTACGCATTGCGTTTCTCATGGGTTTTGCGAACCTAGCCAGACCAGCATTTGATTTCGCTGTTTTCAGGGCTTCGTCTAGTTTCTCCCTTGAGATTAGAGGCCCACTGTAATTAGGGTAGTGATGGTCGTCTTCTGGTTTTATCTCGTTCAACTCATTGTCGTAGCCAAGAGCATACAGTATCTCATCTCTGCTGAGTCTTTTGTCGACGTGTCCTGAGTTTATGATGTCCCCTACATCTGTTTCAAACTTTTTACGATGCTCTGCAATCTCCTCCTCAGTACTATGTTTGGGGTGTCTGTTTAGACGTGGTAGGTGACCAAAGGGATTGTGTTTAGACCCATCCTCAGAATAGTGATTCCCGTCCTCTTCACTCTTAGATATCCCAAGAGCCTCTCTCAGTTCTTCGTGTATACCACCTAGGTAGTCGTCACTGTGTATCACGTCATGTAGTGTGTTGTACAACTCGTCCTGTTGGCTTTTGGACAAATCTTCATCAGTCTCTTTGTTGGGAAACAGGTTCTCGTTGGTAAATCCAGCAGTACGACCTCCCCAGTTCGACTTCTGGTTTAGAATCAGGTGTGTGGCGTTCTTTATCTTAGCAGCAGAGACGGTTGTGCCGTCTGGTAGTTTGATACTCTGATTACTGGGTTTGTCCAAACCATCCTTGATTGTGTTCATTATAGAGGTTCTTTCTTTTGGGGAGAACCACTGTAATTGATGCACAAAACTCCCAAGTCCCAGATTGTAACCATGTTCTATGTGTGGTTCTTCAGGGTCGAAGTCCTCGTAGCCGGTAAACTCAGGCTCTTCGTACTCTATGTGTTTGTGATTCCAACTTCTAGCCCTGTCTTCTGCGTGTAGTTTTCTCAGAGCGAGTTCCTCTTCTGTGTGAAAGTGACCATCCGGTTTCTCAGTGGACAGTCCCTCAGCCTTGGCGTCGGCTATGGCACCTAGTCTCCAAGAGCCGTCATGGTCTAACTCCCCTGTCTCTGGATTGACGCTCTTCCAAGTCTCGTCGTTTTCCATCCATCTTTGAAAGTCTCTCTCGTAGGCATCTTGGGTAGTCTTGATAGCAGCGTCATTAAGACCACCTAGCGGGCCTATGCCGTGGAACATCCGCTTGTCACCCAACCCCATTCCAGTGTAATGGGGGTTCTTTTCCTTGGCTAGGATTCGGTCTTGTGCTCGTTCTACAGAGTCTGCAACTTTAGCATGAGTCTTGTGATTGGTTATTGTTGGTAGCACTTGTCTTATCATTGCCTCGTCTCGAACAGACCTACCATTGTGTGGTTGTATTCTCTTTGAGGGGTTAAAGTGCTCACTGAAAGGATGGTCCTTGGCGTCACCATAGGGTATGTCTACACCAAAGGGTTGAACCTCTAGGTCGTGATGGTGAGAGGCTCCTCTTCTTCTCACTCTCCCTCTCCAAGGTTGTTTTTCAGAAAGGTGTTTATCGTTATCAAAAGAGCCTAGTTCCATGTACTCCTTGTATGGAATAAAATCGGATTTGACAAAGGAATCGCATATGCTCTCTCTCCAAGTAATATCTTGGTTGTAGCCGTGCTCTTGCAAGTTGGCTTTTGCAAAGATGTACTCTTCAGCACTGTCTTCCACATCAAGGCCGTCTACTATGCTACGTAGTAACTGGTCCCTTGCTTTTACGAAAGTGGATACAGAGTCTTCATACACACGTTACCACCTAGTCAAGAATTGGTTGTTTGTTGTCAGTAGACACATCGCGGTCTTGGTCTCCGCTTTGATGTGCGTTCATCCTCTTTGCGAGTTCTTCAACATTGAATGAGGTGGAGGTTGCGCCTTTGTTAGCAACGTCTTCTACATCTAGTAGATGGCCGTTGGTCGAGTACCCTGCGCTCTTTGTTTGACCACCAGTCTCCGATACGAAGTAGTTACCCTCAGGTTTTGTGGAGAAAGTCTGTTCATAGTTAGGTTGAGCAGATTTGTTGACTTTACCGTGAACCTTATCGCACTGTGCTTTCTCCTTCGCTGAACACTCAGAGTATTTCTTGCCAAAGTTCTTCATGCAATACTTATCCTTTTCATCCATGGAAGCCTTCTCTATGGCATCTGCTTTCTTTGCTAAATACTGTGCTTTCTTCAATAGTGCTTCTGCTTCGCTAGAAACTTTCTCATATCTTGGTCTCATCATAATACCTCCACTTTCTTAGTGCTGTCAGCCAATTCGTGTATGTCATCCCATGACATTTGATGAACGTCTTCGTTTGACATCTCACCCATGTCTACTTTGCTGCCCCCTTTCAATAAAGTGGCTTCTCCCATGTCTAAGTCTGCTCTGAAATTATCAGGCTCTACACCTTCTGACAGAGGAGTTTGAACAGAAACAAAACCTGCTCTCTTGAGTAGATTTCTTGGTTGTTGAATCATTTTCTTGAGTTCTAGATTCTCTTGCTTCAGACTGTCTAGGGAGCGGTCCATTGATTCCATCTTGTTGATTAGAGCGTTCATCAATCGCTCTGTACCGCTCTCTTCTTCTGTCACGCTAAATCCTCACTCTGGTCTGTATGCTCTTCCGAAAGTACCAGTGTGGGGTTGCATCCTGCTGTTGTTCCTTGCAGCGATGACTGTGCCCGGTAATTGGCTGTCTCTCTGATTGACATCGAAATTGGTGCCTCTCTCGTTGAACTTCAGGACGGGGACGTTGTTTGCGTAGGTGGATAGTGGATTATCTGCTTTAGCGAGTTTGACCGTCAAGTCGTCGTGTAAGTATCCACCGAACTTTAGCACTTGTGCCAAGTGTTGTTTTGCATCTTCAGCATTACCGGTTTCCATAGCCTTGGTGAAGGCTTCGGTATGCACGTTTAGTTTCCTAGCCATAGGGTCCATCTTAGTCAAGTCCATAGTCGCTCGTGCCCTCCGAAGTGTTGCTCCTTTAATTATCCTTATGCCCCACGAGGCCTTCTAGCGTCGGAAATGCCCCTTTGTGCTCTCTGAACGGGAGATTGTTGAGGACCCCTCTGCTGTACGTTCGACATCGGTGAGCCTGCACCCGCTGATGCTCTCTGCTCAGGCCTTGCAGGTGGTGCGTTTCTGATACCCATTCCTTCTCCTCCGGGGTTTGCTATTCCCGGTGGCATACCCGGAACTCTCTGCATAACTCCCGGTGGCATACCGGGTGGCATTCCTCCTCCCGGTGGCATTCCTCCTCCCGGTGGCATACCGGGTGGCATCATCGGCATTCCTCCACCCATAGGTGGCATACCGGGTGGTCCTCCTTGCCCCTGCATTGGGTCTATCTTCTTGTATACGAAACGAATGTCCCTCTCTCCTTCTTCTAGTAGTTCTGGTTTGTAGCCCAGCATCATCATTCTCTGTGCTAGGTTTGCTTCCATCTCATCCCGACGGAGTCTGGTGATTTCGTCTTCTTCCTCGTTCGGGTAGAGTGTTAGTTTCCAATCATGCACGCCCATTTCCTTGAGCATGCGTGGGAACAGCACATCGGTGTACACCTTCTGACCGTACTCTACAGCACGGTTGGTTACGAGAATCTGCATGCCCTCGTTGCTCAGTCCGCCGCTCTTACCGTTGTCTATCATGAAAACTGCGCTAACACCGTAGAATGCTGCTATTCTGTTTCGCATCTCGTCACGGACGGCTATGTATTGCATCTCCTCAAGAGTGTCCATGAACTTAATCCAGTTGACACCCCCTCTTCCACTGGAACTCTCGATACCCACCTTGGGTATGTAGTGAGGGTCTCTTTCCATTTTCTCATCGACTGATTTCCAGAATGACTTCATGGATTCTAGGTTGTCAGTAGTGACTGAGATGATACCCTTGGGTGCTCTCCTCTTCTGGTATGATGTGTACATGTAGTTGTCCATCGCTGTGAGAGTCATGGCCTGTCTCCACATTGTGTTGACTGGGCTTCTCCCGTAGAGTTTCGATGGGTTGTACTTGCTTACGTGTAGAACTTCACCCTTGAGATAGTACTGTGTCTTTCCACTACCAGCCATGTTTACGTAATGGACGTCTTCCATCTCACCACCGCAGACTTTGCAACTGTGCTCTTGACCGGGGTATGATACCTCTGTTCTGTGTATAGGGCAGACTTTGTACCTACCACCTCGAACCCCTCTCTTGTCTGAGATGATTCTCATGAATATTGGGTCTCCTCTAATTATCTCTTTGATTCTGAAGAATTGTATCTCGCCGTTGTCGGGGTCTACATAGTACTCTTTGACCAGAATCAAGAAAGCGTCATCGACTATGTTGAGGTCCTTCTCTATCTCGTACAACACGTGCATGAAGTTCTGCTCCATGGAGTTCTGCTCTTTGAGCAGCCATCTTGGGTATACTATCTCATCAGGGTTGGGTGGCCTGACCGGTGAGTCGCAGACGTTACAGATATCCACGTCATGATGATATTCCTCACCGCAGGTATCACATGTGAATCTGAATCTCTTCTCCCAGAAGTACCCTCTCCTGAATATCTCCTGCTGTAGTTTGGACAGCACTGTTCTGAGTATGAGGTTCTCATGTGATACAGCATACAATGCAGGTATGGTGATACCCTGTGCCAGCACTGGTTCTTGTATACCAGTCGTATACAGTGGCATCTGTGGTTGAGGGGTAGTGCGCCTCTTGAACGGGTTGAGGGAATCTAGGAATCTCCTCACAGGACTCTCATCTGCCATCTATACCACCCTCCTGTTTGTCAACGCCGTGGGGTGCGTCGTGCTTGAGTGTTTCCATCTTATCAAGAATCAACTGCGCTTCTGCTCTTTTGTTAGTCAAATGTGGTAACGTATTACTGAGAACCCTATTGATGTCTTCATACTTGTTGAAGAGTAAACGATGCTGATGTGCGTTTTTCTTGATTAGTTTTTGATTGAGTTGTAGGGTACCGCAACCTATTGACTTGTACAATTGCTCGCAATGTGCCCTGCCTCTGGTGCCGAGAGAGACGAAACCAACAGTCACCTCTCCTCTTTCTGATACCTTGATGAAACCGTCAGACTCTAGGAAGTCAGCCGCGTATGACCAAGGGTCCTTGATGATGATACCAGAATCGCTCATCTTGACGAACGTGCCTTTCTTAGGTCCGTTGATGATGTCATACTCCTCGCCGTACATCGAAAGCAACTTGGACAACTTACCTGTGGTCATGCTTTTGTGTAGCACTGATTTGTCCATCATCCGCTCTTGCAGACTCCTGCTTGATAGAGCGCCTTCGATTTGCAGGATATCTGACGCTTTCTGTAATGTGTCTTGCTCTTTGTGAGTTAGTCTCTCTGATTGGTGTAATGCGTTTCTCCACATTTTCTTGGCGTCGGTTTTGGATTGCATTGCATCAGCCCAAGCCAAGGCTTCCTCCTCTCCCCATACATCGCTGTACTGGTCTAGCATTTTCAATGAGGCATCTGCATTGTCCCATAGATTGCAAGCCTGTACAAGACCTACCTTCCTGATTTCTCCGAATCTTCTGAGATTCTTCAAATCGCGGTCACTGGCACCTAGTTGCTTGATAGTTGATTCTTTGCCATTAGCCCATGATATACCTTTCAAGGTGGTTTTGACTTCTAGTGCTTTGAGTGTCCTCACATCATCTATCAGTAGGTCTATGTCCTGTTTGATTTCCTTGTGGTCTCTTCTCATTTTCCTCAATCTATCGACGAACTCTGATGCTGTACAACCTAAGTGAGTTTCAAACCAACCACTACCAGTGTTGGAGAAGGCGTAGTTGGGGGTGAACTTTTCTTCTTCTTTTTCTATGATGTTCTCTCGGAAGTCTATGTCTTCCTTCATTATGGCACTATACCAGATTGTCATCACCCCAATATGCGCTAAAAACTCCCGTTGTATTATCCTCTACGTTGCTACTGATATTCATGTACATTTTCATCTCTCTCACCTCAGGGTATAAGCCACCCTCCGCCGGGCTGTTCCTTCCCGCCGCCGAACATGCTGTCGAAGCCCGGCATATAATCATCTAGGAGAACAACTGTTCCCTTGAACTCCTTTGATGCCCAATTAGCGAGGGCGAGGCTCATCGCCAAGTCATCATGCACACCCACGCTTTCCAACCTGCCGTTCTTCTGCATGCCGAACCTGTTCAACTGGCTCTCTACCTCGTGTGTGTACTTCCTGCTACGCTCGTCGCCGTATGGTAACTTGATGTGTCCTTGCTCGAATGCCAGTAGTAGTGACATGAACAGTGATTCCTTCTTCGCTCTGGTAGTCATGAAGACACGGATTGGCATGTCCGCAGCCATCTCCCTCATCTCCTGCTCCAGCATTCTCTGGAAGTTGTTGCCCTCAAGTTCTATCAGTTCCGGGTTGAACTTGTTGTTGAGCATGACCATCATTCTCTTCTGCGCCATCGAGGACATCCCGCGTTCGTGCACGACGTGCACTATCTCCTTGAACTCCTCATCCGGCTTCTGACGCATGACCGTCATCGCTGTGAAGTCAGCGTTCTTGTCGGAGGATATGGCGGGGTCGTGCCCTATGAAGTGCTGACCGAACACACCATCCGGCTCTCCTTCCTCGTTGTAGTTGGTCTCAGCCCTGTCTATGAGGGTGAGTTCATTGTCCCTAGCAGCCTCCAGTATGTCCATCGGGAACATACTGGCCACATCGTGAATCGGCTCACAGAGATACTCACGGCTGAACTGTATAGCAGGCATGGAGAGTCTTCTCTGTTCTAGAGCCTCTATGTTCCAACGCTCAGGCCAGAGTGCGACTCCTTCGTTGTTTATCGCTGGGAATGTCTCCACACGGAACGTCTCCTTCTGCTCCAACTCGGCATACAGGTCGTTGTAGGAGAAAGGTGTGCCGACCATCATGAGTTTGCTGCTGTGGTGGAGGACAGGTAGCAATACACCGTAGAACCAGTCTGCTGTCCTCTGTAGTTCAGTGCCGCTGGTGCCCCAGAGAATATCGTCACACACGACCACGTCAGGGTGGAAACCACGAGTAGCACCACCGACCGACTTCGCCATGATACGAGAGCCGTTGGAGAACTCGAAGTATGATTTTGCCCAAGGTCTGCCCTCTGGTATAAGACCCCTGAGGCAATCGGTTCTGTCGATGTTGCTTTTTATGAAACGCATGTGCTCAAGCGTCTGCTCAAGCGAGTGTGAGAAAATCATGATGTGCTTGCCGGGGTTGAATGCTGCGAGCCACAGTGCGTAGGACATGAAGAACACGGACTTGCCGTGGTCACGAGAAGCCTTCACGCAGTAGTACTGCGATTCCTCAAGTCCGTTTTTCCAAGATTGGTGATGACCACTGAAGAGGAAACCGAGTATGTCTACGAAGAAATACTCGAATGACTTCTTGCACATCTCCCTGTCCATCTGCATGATGAAGTCATCAACAGACTCGTCGCTCATCGCATCACCGACTTCAATAACCTGAAAGCCAGTTCCATCGGTTCTCCTGCGTTTTTCACTTGACCTTGACTTGCATAGAAAGCAGCGACTTCCTCAGGTGACATGGTTGCCGCGTTCGGTTGGGGTTGTGCAGGCATGCCCACTTCAGTAGAGCCGATGGTAGTGTTCTGTGATTGAGGGGGTTGTGGTTGTTCGACCCCCGGTAGCATCTGACCCATCTCTGTCATACTCATGCTGGGCACTCCACTCATGCCGTAGGCTCTCGCATCTCCTGACATCATAGTAGGGTCTACGTTTCCTAGACCTGCTTCTTCCAGAGGTGAGGGTGTTGGTGCTGCTGGTGCTGTCGGGTTGAACAGATTCCTCTGTATGCCTTTGGTGCCCGGTGCTACGTAGTTACCGCCACCCATTGAAGTACCAAGCATTCCTAATTGGAAGTTTTCTGGCACGTTGAAATCTGGTGAAGCAGCAGGCTGCTGTGCTCGTTGTGCTCTAACTGCAATCTGTTGCGCTCTATGCTGAGGTGGAGCCACTCCTCTGAGTTTGTTGAATCGAGCGTGAGCGGACTGTGCTGCTCTTGTTGCTTCTGGAGCAACTGCGTCTACTGTCTTACCAGCACCGATGTATGCACCAGCACCACGACCAGCAGCCATTTGTGCACCACTAAGTAAATCCTGTTGATTTTCACTCGCATCTGCAAGGGATGTCAATGCTGATAACCCACCGAGAAAACCACCCACTCCTCTTCCTACTGGTGTCTTGACTCTGAATAGGTCTTGAACCGCTTGTCCTCCAGCAGTGCGAGCGACGTTAGCCAGTGCGCTAGGTGACTTGACCAGAACCTTGCCTTTCTTCATCATGTTCCCCCCAGTGTGACCTTGACCACCTTGACTACAGAAGGATTGATTCTGTAGGCCTTTGCAATCCTGTCCCAATCACCTTTGGAATTGGATATCACCTTGACATCCTGCTTGGTGATTCCCAGTTTCATAGCGAGGAATGACACGTCATCCTCCTTGCTTATGCTAAGAGTCTCGTTAGGTAGTTGCTTGATGATTGAAGCGTCTCTCTTAGCCTCAAGCATCTGTATTCTTTCCATGGCTTTCACCAACCTGTCCTCGATAGAAACAGTATCGAAACTAGTTGCCACTGGGTATGGGTCAGTCAACTTCGCTTGATAAGGGCTTTGTGCAGCACCAAATCTTTTGACCGCTTCCATGAGTCTTTCTCTCTGCTGCTGGTCAAGTGTAAGAGGGTCTACTGATTGTCTGCCGGTTTGTTGGAAGTATGCTGGTAGACCCACTGAAGGGTCTTGCTGAATCCTTCTGGACAGTGACTCTCTGAAAGCGTCGTCTACATTGGAGTAATCGGGCTTTGGTGGTACTGGTTGTGGAGCAGGTAGTGGAGCAGGTTGTTTCTGGTCTATGGGGGTGAAGTCCTTCTCCTCGGTCTGAGGGACATCGTACTCCTCTACCATGCTGCGAGGAATGTAATTGCTCTGTATGTGTTTGGGGAATGGTCGGTTGGGGTCCATGTGCTCATCTAAATGGCGTGGTACCATACCTACTGTGCTCTCACCTGAGACGGGAGCGTGTTGTCTCACTTGCCCACCATGTGCTGCCGTGAGTGCCCCACCCATGAGTGTGAACAATTTTCTTTGTTCCTCTGCGTCCTCATCAGCAGTGAAGAGTTCATTGGAGAAGTTCGCTAATGTTGACGGGTCTCCGATTAGACCCGACAGAGCAAGCATCTCTGCACCGACGTCATGAAGTCCTCCACCTTTCTTGGAGCCGTATGTCCCGTGTTTCTTGCCTGATGTTATTCTCTTTCTGGCGTTCTCCAGCAAAGCGGCACCCTGCCCTTTGAGTTCGGGGTGTTCCAAGAGTTCCTGTCTGATGATATCCACCATGGAGTTAGCAACACCAGCCTGCTTCGGGTTACCTATCATGAACCCAAGAGCGCCTTTGCTCTTGGCCATTTGCTGTACTAGGGGTAGAAGTACCTTGTCTGCATTGCCCAACTTGAAAGCCTCACGTAGAGTTGTGCCTAGGATTGGTTCGTCTAGAACTTCAGGAGGGGCGTTGTTGAGAATCTTCTCCGACAGGCTTGAGAGGTAGTTTCTGTGTGACACTGATTTTACTGGCGCTCCACCCTTGGTGCCAACGACAGCGTTGAACAATGCTAGGGGCATGTGTTGAATCATCTCCCAGTTATGAACATCGGAGTGAACCATGTCCCCGACTGAGGAATGACCTAACTCCTGTCTGAGTTCTGGTGGTAGTTCCAAGTCATCGTTCAGGTTCTGACCCGCTCTTCCGGTGAGTCTTATCACACTAGGTGACAGGTTCTTTCCACCGATGTAACCATGTGTGATTCCCTCGTCATATTTGGATTCGTAACCCTGCTCCTTCAGTATCTCATGTAAGTAGGGGGCAAAGGGTATGCTGTATGACTCAGGGTGTCTGGCTATCTTGGTACCAGAGGTTTTCAGTTTAGGGTCTAGGCTCATGTTCATGGTGATGAGTGAGCCTTTCTTCCCTCGTGCGGTGAACGTGTTTGCTTCTTTGATACTCTGAGGATTAGCGAAATCCGCTTTGACCATTTTACGCCATTCAGGTGACTCTGGGTCTGGTAGACTTTGGTTCTCTGCGTCCACATGGTCATCGTTGTAATCCTCTATTGCGTTTCTCACCATCTCAAGAGCAGCCTTACCGGGAATCTTGAGACGCTGTGCCACCTTGAAGATGACAGCGTCGATGCCGTGCCTGTGTTCTTTGCCATACTGGTCTATCCAAACATTCTCACCAGCAGGACCCTTGTTCCATTCTCCGTTGGCTACCCTGTTACCGTAATGAGCAGTCTTCGGGAGGTCCCATCCCTCATCATTAGTGGGGTTGTTGTCATGGTACTGGTCTGGGTGAAGACCACCGAGGAATACTATCTCACCAGTCTCAGGGTCTACGATGTACGAACCTTCGCCCTTCTTTATTGAATCTCTAATTAGAAGAGCGGTGGTGATTGCTTTGTGAAATAGACTCAAGCAGTTCGCCCTCCCCTGCTGGTGTATACGCCAACAGGGTCAGCACCGTGCATCTCCTCCTCTTCTATGTTCTCTGTTGGTCCGTGAGGATTACTGGTCTGCCCTCTTGAGTTAGAGGGATGCTTGGGTAAGTTGGAGCCACCGCCTGATGTGTCCTTGTCTCCTTTTCCTTTCTTCTTGTTCTCCTTCTTGTCTAGAAGTCGAGCGACTTTCTGTGCTAATATCCTGAGTTGTTGTTGGTCTCCGTATGTCAACTTGCTACCTTTGCCTATCATCGACATGGATTGGTTAGCCATTCTAGGGGAGAAGGGTTGCGTAGAGCCACCCATGTTGAGTTTAGGCATGCCACTAATTGTGGGTGGCACTATCGGTGGAGCGCGATGTGGTTTGAGTCTCGGTTTTGGTGCTCTGATTGCCATTTCCGCTGGTAGTCTTGATTGGATTGTCCCGGCACCAGTCTTGCCTGCTTTGTATGAACGTGGGTTCTTGGGGTTGGGTGTGGACTCTGTGACTCTGACATTACCCATTCTCTTCCTACCGCCTTGTGCGCCCATGTAACCGCGATATGCTGCTGGGTCTTTGCTCATTGGTTGCTTGGTTGCGATTGCACGGTGCTCCATCTCAACTGATAGGGGGGCCTGCATCATACCTCTTTTCTTACCTCTAGTCACACCTCTCCTCTTCGCCTTGTATGAACGCTCAGTCGAGTTGATACCACCACTCATACCTCCGGGTCCTGTCTTGAATGCACCAGTGCTCGGTTTGAATTGTCTTCTTCTCTCCCTCACAGCACCTTTGTCCTCAGGGTCACCTGATTCTCTAAGGGGTCTCAGCATAGAGGTGTCAGTGTGAGCCTCACCGAAAGCCTTCATCAGTGAGGACCAAGCGTTCTCCATTGGCTCGCTTGTGTAAACGGGGTGGCCGAATGCCGCTCCCGGCCCTTTGGCTTGCGTTGCTAGGCTTGTGAGGAAACCACCATTGCCGGGTGGTCCAGTGAGTGCGTTAACTTCCCCCTCGTTGGTCAGTCTGCCTGACAGACTCCTAGGGTCTTCTTCAGTATCGTCTCTCGTTTCAGACGGTTCTTCCTTGAATCGCTGAAGTAGAGCGGGTGTGACCTTGACGTGTTTCCTGTTTCGTAGTTTCTTCTCCTCAGCATCCTGCTTCTTCTGCTTCTTGTCCTTCTCACCGTCGATGTACTCAGGGTCACCGGGATTGTAACGACTCTCATATCCGTCGTTATATCTGAACATAGTGGAGGATTCGCTCCTTGAGTTGTACAGTCTGGTATCACTACCGCGACCCATCATTCCCTCAGTCATGCTAGTTCAGCCTCCCCCATTATAGTGCTAGAAGCCTGAGATACCGCATCTGAGAGTTCAGTGTAGAACTGTCTCACGAAAGGTGGGTTGGTGAAGCACTTGCCCATTCTCTTGCACTCGTCCTCGAAAAGAGGAAGAAGAGACTTGAGATTGTCCCTCACTGGAAAGACCACAGCGGGTTCGTCTTCCTCGGAGAGGGTCTTCAGTGATTTCACAATATCAGAAAGGAAGGTCGAGTACTCAAGATTTCCGTATGAGTCTCTATTGACATAGAACTTGAATCTGTCATACACCAATGTGGCGTAATCAAGCAGGGTTGGTAGTTCTTTTTCTGTTATTTTTCTGCTATTCTTTATCAGTCTATATCCGGGGTGGGACATCTGTAACAGGTCAGTGATAACTATTCTCTGCTCCATCCCCTTCACCTCACTCGCCTTGCTGTTCTATCAACTGCTCTTTAATTCTCTTCCAACTATCTGGGCTTTCCTTGGCTAATTCGACCTTTAGTATGTTGAACGTCTGGTTGATTTGTGCACCGTCGTTCTCTGGTCCCCAAGCGTCATTTAACTTGACCAAGTCCTTGATGCTCTCCCTGACTTCCTTGTGTAGTTTGACCGCATCCCCGACAAAACCGTCTTCATGAACGCTACCGTAATCCAGTAGTTCGTTGAACTTGTCGTTGAGTTTTTCGACGTTGCCGCGTAGCACGTTCATCTCTTGACCGAGAGATATGGACACCTCGAACGCTGCCGATTTCTTGACTAGGGGTTGGAAGTGGTGCTTCATGTGGTGGTAGACTGAGTTTTCCGAGCAACCGATTACTTCGGCTATGTCCTCACTGGGTAGTATACCCTCGAAGTAACCTGTCTCGAACTCACCCCTTCTGTCATGTGAACATATAACACATGAGGGGTTGGAATCCATGTGGTACTCACCCATGTGATTCTTGAAGTGTCTATCCGCTGTATTGGCTCTCCAAGTCATGTCCTTATCGAGTTCTTTGCAACTGATTTCACCGTCTAGAAGAGCCTGCTCCAACTCGTCTCTATTCTCTGCTAGACAAAAGGCACAGGACCTCTTGACCACTCGCTCTCGCTCGGTCACGAGTGACCGGAGGTGTAATCACCAAATGAAGGTTGTTGGCTTATATGCTTACATCCGACTTATTCTGGTGTATATTGTGCCAAGTCCCATCATCGAGACGAATATGGCAATCATTGCCATAGAAGCATCGGTTTGACTGATATCGGAGGCCTTGAAGACCAACACGAATAGCATGACGAGAATAGCGCTGATGAGTTGAATCATCACCATGTCGATAATGACGCTTCTCCTGTGGGAGAACATGTTCAATGAGAAATTGGCCACTTGACTAGGCACTCCTAACGGTAGTGTGCCTCCTCCTCTTGGATTCATCATTATATTCTACCTCCAAATAGTGCTCTGTTGATGAAGCCACCAGTGGCTTGCCCTACTGACTCCATCATGCCGGGGTCAGCCAATGCCGTGTTCAACATACCCTGCATCAGTGACTGGTCAGCCATCTGTAGTATCTGCTGTCTTTCCTGTTCCGCTTTTTGTATTACCTGCATGGAAGTGTTCTGTAGACTGTTGAGTTGTGCTATGATGTTCTCAGCACTTAGAGTCTGTAGGTCGCTTGGCATTGAGGTGACATCGAGTGAAAGGCTGCCAGTCTCCTCATCCATAGTAAAAGTTGCATTCTTCAAGACATTGAGTAGGGAGAATGTGGTGATGTTTGATAGCATCTCTATGAAAACAGGCATGTTCTGACTGACTATGAACTTGTCAATGGGCTGTATGGTCCCTAGCATTCCTGCTAGTATCTGAGTTTCAGATGGTGGGGCCACCGGAGCATTGTATTGTTGAGGTGAGATACCTGCTCCTCCTAGAATACCACCTAGTAGAGGAGAAGCACCATATGCATTAGGAGCGTATCCGTTCTGCGTTGGTGGTTGACTAGCACCTAAACTGAGAGAGGAGGTTTGTTGATTGCCCCCTAGATTTGAAAGCCCTAGTGTCATTGTATCACCTCTGCTGTTGTTGCTACTGTGGGTACTACCGCTGGTGGAACCTGCACTGTGGGAGCGGGGTTGAGGACTTGAGCCTGTTGGTTGAGAACGGTGTTGAAAGCCTGTTGTGCTGCTAATTGTTGCTCTTGGGCTTCTTTATGGAACATTCTCATGTCAAACTGAACCATCGTAATGTCATTTTTACCAGTCTCAGGATTAGGTATGTGCCAGACGTTGATGCCTCTTGTCCTATTGGAGTCCTTCTCTATCTCTTGGAAGAAAGGCTCGTATTTCTGAACTAGGTCTGGTGCTTTCGGCTCATTTGACTGCAACGAGGAAACGGGAATAGTGACTAGGCTGACTCCTTTCTTCATTTTATCTCTGAACCTACTGGGTCTCATCTCGTTTTCCTTCTCCTCAGCGGCCTCCCATTTGCAGAGTAGGTGATACAGATGTAGATGCTCTGGGCAGTATGTGCCCTTGAGTGTCTTACCGCTTGTCACACCGCTTCTAGCAAGGAAGGCTTCGGTTTGCCCTGAGATTGGATTCTGCCAGTACATCTCCCACAGACTTCTACCGGTTTCTTCGTCTGTAATTCTAGAATACAGGTTGTCATGCTCAATGAGTTCCTTGACGTTACATCCGTCTACCACACAAACTCCACTGTCTTTGGTGTATCTGTAGGGACTACCTAACCATCTTCTTGGGTCTAGTATCGACCTCTTTGTCGGTCTTAGTAACTTGTAAGCCTGTTTGATATCCTGTCTTCTAGCCTTTCTTGGGTCTGGATGATTAGAAGGGTAGAAGTTCACCTTGGGTACTTCTAAGTTCTTTTGTGTCGCTATCTGTTGCATTTGTTGCTGTGCAATCGCCTGTTCCATTATAGCCGCTTGATTGAATTGAGGGTTGCCCTGTTGAGCCATTACTTGCATTGCTGCGTCATTCAGGTTGCTTAGACTCTGAGTTGGCATCGGAGTTCTTGTTATTGTGCGATACATATTGTCGGGTACGTCTAGTAGACCGCCTACCATGTTTAATCCTCCGCAGGGGTCACATGAATAGACATTTGCCCATTTTCAGCAGATAAACGCCATTCTAACTTACTTCCGGCACCCATACCGAATTGTTGCACAATCCACATCGGAATTGTAGTCCTAAGAGAGTTGCTACCACCACCAGTTGGCACAAGTGTCGTGGTCGTCTTCCCCTTCGCCATGGCAGTCGCACACCCTACTACATCAAAAAGGTCACTCAAGTGGTCAATAGTTCAACTAGGGTTGCTTCGACATTCCAACCGACGCGCGTTGCCATAAATGCACGCTTAGTTGGAAGCCTTGCTTTCTGCAATCTAATCAAATCGTCTCTGAAGGGGTCGAATATCATATGCTCCCCGATTCTGTTCTGCTGCCAGAGTTCAGCAGCCTTCTTGTCGAAGAACCTGTCTGCCTTGTTTGCCACTAACATCACGAGTCGAGGAGTGTATTTCTTGCCCTTCCATCTGCTTCTGAGAGTTCTGTATCTGTAATCACGATTTATCAGAGTGTCAACTAGATACTTGAAACCTGCAACTTGCTCTGCACCTTCAGGACCGCCTTTGAAAGCCCTGTCATCGAATACGTACATGACGCACTCTACTTGTCTAGAAACCATGTCATCAACCCAGAGGTTCCAGAATCGCTCTTGACCACCTATGTCGGAGGAGTAGACTACTCTCTTCTCTCCTTGCCAAGATATTCTTTTTCTAGTGGGTCTTGGGAGCATATATCTGGTTAGGAGTTTGAAATGCTCAGTCCTATCATCCTCATGAATCTCTTCCATCTCACCGGGAGTGGTCATGTATCTGTCGAGTGTGGTCTTACCGACCATACTTGTGCCGTAGACTCCTACTCTTCTGGGTTTCCATGCGTTGTAGAGGTGTTGTCCGTATATGGCTACACCAACTAGAACACTTCCTCCACCTACCATTTACCCCACCTAAGGCAATTTGGAGTAGAGCCAATCGGCAAGAGACTCTACTTGCACGTAAGTCCACTCGACTGTCCACCCCCATAAAGTGAAATCAGTATAAGACTCAAGTGCGCTTACTGATAGAGCAGCACCAGATGCTGCGACTATAGTTCTAAGCCAACCAACTCCCCACTCGTAAGTGTTGTCAACTGTATTTGCGAGGTGCATGGCTCGTAGAGTTTCCTCTACCGAGTCGTCTTTAGGTGTCTTGAATATCCTACCCATCAGACTCCGCCACTACCCTTCTTGTATCTAAGGTCTGGCGTTCCATCCTTCTTCAACCTAGGACTTTCCGATGAAATGTCCCTAGGCGCTGTGGTAACATCGCGCATAATATCGTCAGCCAAGGAATCCAAGCCAAAACTCTGAGGAGAAGTAATATTTGCTGTGTGTTGTGGGGGCCTCGATGTGTTATGCAAGTCAACTCCAAGCCCTGAAACTGATGATTGGCTGTTTGACATCATCGAAGGTGGCATTTTACCGGGATTCTGCTGCATCCAGATTAGTTCCTTCTCCAATTGCATCTCCTGCATTCGTAGTTCCATGTCCGCTCTACGCTGGTCGTAACTGAATTGTTGCTCTCTGAAGCGGTAGTCTCTCTGTCTTTGCATTTCTGACATTCTGACTCTCTCTTGCATCTGCTCCTCGAAGAACATCTTGAACAAGTAATACGCTAGAATCTGAATTGCTAACGCCCCCATAGCGTATGTCATTCCGTTAACGTATTGGCTTGCTCCTGTTCCTCCGGGTAGCCATAGTCCGGCATCATAGATGCCTATTGCTACACCAACGAGAGCGGACTGAGTTAGTATCAATCCTGTCAGTCTCATTTCTGATTTATCACTGGGGTCTTGTCTGCTCATCTTAGTGACCTCTAGAAAGACCCCACGAGGGTGGCTATCATAAGCCTTCTGCATAGCCGGGGGCCAATTTACGCCCCTCTTTCAATCGTTGGATGATGGCGAGTCGATTCGGTTCGTCGTCCCCAGTGAAGTCCGGGTCATAAGGGAAGTTGGCTGAGTCATAGCCACCCGTTACTGCCATCTCGTCCCTATCAGAGTATTCACCTAATTCAAACGGACTCGTTACATAGTGACTCGACTCAGGATAGTTCTTGACTGCGCTTGGTTGTACCATACCTAACAACGCTGACAAGGCGGCAGGTTGCCAGTCTTGACCCACACCGGGATTAGTGCCAGATGGAACTCCTTCTGTTGGTATTTCGCCGAGATACCTATTGTATGTCACATTTTTTTTCTCAGGGTCTAAATGAGTCCTTGCTGCTTTGATTCTATGCGCTATTTCTTCAAAACTCTTCTCTATTGGCCTCAAAGTGCCTTTGTCCTTGAAGTGCCTAGCCCGGTTCGCATGCTCCCCCTCCAATGTGAGACTCCCACCTTGTGTGTGACTGACATCCTTACGGTTGTGTGAGCCGTATATGCCTCGTCGTCTTCTTTCCCTGTTGAGTTCTTCTCGGTATTTCACGCGTTCTGGGCTAGACTCGTACTTTGTGTCATACTCCTTCTTATGACGCTGGGCTTCTGGGGATAGTTCCCTTTTGAGTAAGCGAAACGCTACATCCATAGGCTCGCTTGCCCTTATATCCAAAGTGAAAGGATTAGAGGGGTTCTCAGTGAGGCTTTGTCTGACGGATTGCATATGTTCACCAGTCGCTTGTAACCCTTGATTTATCAAAGGTTGCCCAAATATCTGCTTCTCATATTCAGTATCACCGATGTTTCTGGAATACGTCCCTGTTTTAGGGTCTGTGATATTGAAACTTTTATCACCTAGTATGGTGCGAATCTTTTGAGAGTCTGTTACTATAGGAACTTCGTTTCTATTTAGAAAATTAGCCATAGGCCCGCTCGCTTCACCATAGATACCCGGTTGTTGGTATGCCCAAGTGTTGTATTCCTTGGATGCTTCCTTACCGTCTTCACCATCATGACCACTCAATGAGGCTTTGAAGCCGTGGTCTGTTTCTGAGTACACCTTAGCAGCATCGACGTGGGGGTCTCTGTCATTGTCAATCATATCATATCTTGAGTGTTTAGCCTCATCCATCAAATCATTGCCGTCCCTGTATTTGGCGTGACCTCCTACAGGGCTATATGCAGTATTCATCACACTAGAGAGTTCGTTATACAACTCCGGTCTCGAATCCATATTAGGTTTGTCTAACGAGACCCATTGGTCTTTCACATTGAAGTATTCGTTGAAGGTTCTCGCTTTAACAATCGTCGGTTTCCCACCAATCCCCTGCTTTTTGCTTCTTTTTCGTTTTGTTGCTGCTCTCTTCTGTCCAGTCGACATCGAACCAGATGTCTTTGGGGTCTTGCTCGACACCTTCACGGAGGGCCTGCACTTCGGGTAGCCCTTCGAGGATTTTTTTGCTTTGCTCCTTCCACAAGGCGGGTGCTTCCCATCCTTGTCTTTCCTCGATACGTCCACCCACTTTTCCTTGAACCATCTGTTCAAGTCTTTTACGACTAGCGTATTGTGGCAGGTGCATCGGGAGTCTGAACTCATTTCTTCTTCCCTTTCCCCTTTCCTCGGAACTTACCCCTGCAATATTGAACTGCCCATCCGTTAGCATAGGCAGACGGATAGACCTTGAACTTCCTTTTCGCAGCGGCTTTCCCTTCGGGGCAGAGTTTCTTTTCGAGTGAGTCCCACGCACCATTCATACCAGCGCAGTGACCACAATCACAAGAATCTATCATAACACACCCACCATTTTCTTCATATTTGCGGGTGCCCAAGCATCACACACGTGGTCTGCTCGGCACATAAAGTCGTACCATTCACAATATCCGGTCATAGGGTCCTCGGTTTTGCTTGAGTCCCATGCTTTGCAGTTACCACACTTCTTGCCTGTAGTGGCTTTTCTGTAATTTGGTGCATCTGATTTGGCCATTAGCAGTTCCACCTCTTCAATGCTGCACCTTTAGGAGTTAGTTTGCCATCCTTGCTCGTAGGCCCTTTACTGCCACCCATGCGAGCACAGAAGGATTTTCTTCTTTTTGCCTTCTTGCTTCCGGGTTTGAGTTTGGACGGCTTGGTTGTGACTGGTGGTTTCAGGTTAGCACCTGTCTCTCGCTTGAACTTATCACGACCCGCTTGGTTGAGACCACCCTTCTTGTGATGTCTCTTTGGATTGTAGCCATGGAATGGCTTAGACTTCTTCTTGGCCTTCTCGAAATAGTCCTCAACTAGAGTGCCGAACGCCTGTGTGGAAGGTGAACAACAGTCACAAGTCGCTGTTACTTGCACGTAAGCATCTGATTTTAACGTAATAGGGGTTAGATTGGCTCTAGGAATGCCTCCACTTCTGACATTACTTTCAGTACCACCGAAAATACCGCCGCTAGGCTCTGCTTGTGTGACTGGACTTTCAAGCCCTCCACCCCTCACGCCTACTACACCCACACTGCTCTCAGGCAGGCCGAACTTTTTGGCCCTTTCTAACGCAAACTGCCTTGCTAGTTCAGGATTGGGGGTCGTATATGATATTCTTTCCTCGTTTCTAAGTGAGGGAGGGACGTAGCGTTTTGACCTAGTTCTAGGGTTTCCGCCTCTGATTCCTTCTTCTAGCACACTAGGCATATCAATTGTGCCGTGATATTCTGTCACAGGACCCATGCTACTGGTAAAATCAGGATGGAACTCACCCAGTTCAGTCTGTCTGCTTACCATGAATAGCCCTCCTTAGAGTCTCTGTGGAGGACTCCTTCGCTCGATTGGCGAGTTTTGTCGATTTACCTGTGATAAAATATCATTTATCGCATTCTGGTAGTATTCCGTGGCTGCCGGTGGCACTTCTCTGCGTGGAGGACTTGGGTCTTCCTGCCTGTCCATAGGGTTGGGCATGTCGAATAGGTCGGGCCTTTGTCTCTTGAGTTGCTCTTGGTCTATGAATAAACCTGAATCTAGTGAATCTAGAACATCTTCTAAATCAGACTCGTCTTGTTTGTCATATGAAGGAAAACCCTGATTGTTGTATTGTATTGGTATGCCATACTCGTCAAAGTTCTCGTTTGCTCTGCTCAGAGGCTTACCCATTGGGTCTATGAGTGGTTTACCGGGTGCGTCTGCCTCTGGAACGGCCTTAAATACACTCCAAGCGGCATCAAAAGCCTTTTTCATGTCAGGTTTTGCAGTATCAGATGGTTTTTTAGGCATTTTAGGACCTACAGCGATAACTAATGTCATCCCTGCTTTCTTGCCCTTGTCCTTCATTTCTATCACTACTGCGGTGGTTTAGGGGAGGTAACTCCTACGGGAGACATGGCTGGAGCGCTGTCTCTTCCAGAAACACCAGTTCTCATGGATTCCATGTCCCTCATGTGCTCTACGAAGTACTCTTGAGCAAGTTCATTGGCTAAGTCGTGGTCCATATCATCCATTCCCTGCTCCATTGCCGATAGACCCGGCATAAGTCCTAGTGATTGTTTGTAATGCTGTAGAATCCGAGCCTCTTTCTCGTTCCTAGGCTGGTGGTCGTCATAGATAATGCCGTCACCGGGGTCGTTACCCATAGGTCCCTCATCATACATGTCCACATATTCAGGAGCCATTTTCCTCAGTGTGTGATAATCGTATTGAAGTTTGAGAGCGGCTTTTCTTATTGTATAGGCCTTCTTCATCTCGCCCCCGCAACCCATCTTCTCCATGCATTGACCCTTTGTCATGTCACAACCGGGGCATTTCTCATTGTCCGCTTTGAGTACTCTCCATGCTGTGTCAAATGCATACATTTTTTCCTATCTCCTTCTGGTTACTCTAACTAGACCGGTCTGCCTACGCATCTTCGGACGGGTGTTACCCCTATCTAAGTTGCGTTTATAACGCGCCTTTGTCTTACGATTCTTGGTCTTTCTGGCCAAACGCTGAACTTTGGCCTTTGCACGCGCTTTTGGGCGATTTGAGATGTATGAGGAGGCTTTCATACCGAATTGACCTCTCTTCTTGAGCAAGTCGAAGGCTGATTCTATCTCTACACCCACCGTAACCACTCCGATACGTCATATAAGGCGACACCATAATTAGTTTCTCCCATGTCGGCTGTGTATGGAGCCGGATTACGACATCGAGAAGTTTCTTCCGGCTATGATAGCCAGATTAGGCGCTGGGGCGTTAAAAGTCGGCAAAAAGGGCGTAGATGCCGCTAAAAAGGTCGGTGTAGCGGCTAAAAACTCGAAAATGGGCCAAAATATGGCTAATTTAGCCGAAAAAGGCAAAGAAGCGAAGGAAATGTACGATGATGCGAAGGAAAGCCCGATGGGGCAGGCAATGAGCAGTTTACAAGATGCAGCAAGCCGAAATGCCCAAGATACGGCTAGAATGGAGCAAGAAACACGTCAGAGAATGATGTCAGGAGCCTCAACCGGAAGTACAACGTCCCGTTCCTAAGAAAGTTGTCTGTATTTGGCATAAAGCATGCCCGCTTCCTCTTGAAGCCTCAAATCATCGGAGTTCATCATCTTCAGAATGGTCCCAGTGATGAATTGGTGCTCTTTTTGGGTGAAATTGACACCGTCTTCCTGACTTTTGAGCAGAAGCCAAGCCTGAGCGAAGGCGCTCTCGGACACTGTCATCGGGAGAACTAGGTATGATGCTGCTTTAATAAGGGTTTAGTTAAAAGACCGTCTTTTGCTCGATGAAACGTCAGTTATGAGCATCAGCGAAGCGATTTTTAGCAAGTTTAGGATAGTGGTGGTCGATTTGATAATCAAAATAGGTCTAGCGTTCATGGTTTTGCTGTTTGGTATCAGTTGGCTACTGTCCCTCTGACCTTTTCTGCGCTTCCATGGCCTGTCTTGCCCTCTCAATCATGGATTGCTGCCCCGCTGAGTGTACATTTCCGTCTCCCATGACGTTCCTTGCACCAAACATCGGGTTTGGTGTGCCACAATTCTGACATACAGGCGACATGGGTGACAGTCCCTGCTTGCAAACCTGACAGAACATCGAGTCTATCATTCGTGTGCCCATCGGGTCGTCAGGAGAAGTAGGCACTAGGTTCTTCAGAACCGACCAAGACTTGTCGAAAGCGCTCATTATCAATTTCCCCCTTCTTCTTCTTGTGGGTTAAGAGAACGTAAAGATGGATGAAACGCAGCGTTGTCTGCGTAGTAAGGTTTGTCGTAAAGGTCAGGGAAACGGAATGTTTTGTAAGAATCTCCGTATTCTCTATCTCTACCACGATAACCATGTTGGTCCATTACGTCAGTTTCATCCGGTTGCTCTCTTTCAGCCCGTGTTTCATCCAACATTTTCTCCCTACCTCTTCGAGCGATACCACCAGTCTGTTTGTAATTACGATATCTTCTAGGGTCAGTCTCATATTGCAGCGTTTCAGGCTTTATCGGTAAGGTTGCTTTCAGCATATCCCAAGCATTGTCGAAAGCGCTCATTGCTTACCAGCCCCTTTTGCGCTCCTTCTTGCAAACTCTGCTTGTAGGGCATCCAATCTATCCCTCATCTGAGGCCTTGTGAAGTTCAGGAGTTGAGTATCCTGTGGGTCAATCCTGTCAAACTCACCCAACTCCCTTGTCCTGTCCATCACACCATACTTGTCGAACTCA